>Ga0209415_10019378_pt1 | contig 10659 bp, 5 predicted proteins | sample PeaSoiSIISIP2007_FD_187696 | JGI IMG/M metagenome (GOLD analysis project Ga0209415, IMG submission 187696) | Peat soil microbial communities from Weissenstadt, Germany - SII-SIP-2007 (SPAdes) (version 2) | ecosystem: Environmental > Terrestrial > Soil > Wetlands > Peat | place: Germany... | reverse complement strand
GCTGGAGCCGTTGGACCAGCAGCAGGGTCGGAAAATCCTGATACTCGAGAGCGGCCAGGACGGATTGGCGCACGCAGCCCAGATACGTCGCGAAGGTTGGGTTCCCGGAAAGGTCCGCGCGCAGCATCACCGGATTGGTGAACAGCCCCACGATCCCTTCAAATTCGGCCCGATTCCGGCCAACCATCGGAGTGGCCACCAGGAGATCTTCGTGACCGGTGAGGTCGTAAAGCGTCACCTGAAACGCCGCCAGCAGGACCGAGTATAAGGTCGCCCCTTGGGCCTTGGCGAGCGTCCTTAGGAGCCCGCTTAGCTCTAGGCTCAGGTTAAAGTCGTAGGAGGCGCCGCGATAGGTCGGAATTGGCGGTCGTGGCCGATCAATCGGGAGATCCAGCACCGGCAAAGTTCCACCCAATTGCTTGCGCCAGTAAGCCCAGAGCATTTCGCCTTGCGGGCCCTCCAGCATTTCGCTTTGCCAACGAACATAGTCAGTGTATTGCGTATCGAGCGCAGGCAGAACCGCTGGCACACCGGCTTTCTCCGAGGAGTACAAGACGCCGATCTCATTCATGATGATGGCAAGGGACCAGAAATCGATGACGATGTGATGCACCGCCAACAACAGGACGTGCTCGCCGGCCGAGCGCGTGAAGAGGCTCACGCGCAGCACCGGTCCGCGTTCCAGGTCGAAAGGCTGATAGGCGTCTTCGATCAGGCGAGTCTTGAGCTCATCGTCGCCCCAAGCGGCCGCATCGGTCTGCACGAAGTGAACCTGCTGGTGTCGGTGGATTTTTTGCATCGGTTTGCCGGCGTCCACCGAAAATGTCGTCCGCAGGGATGGATGGCGGTCAACCAACGCCTGAAACGCGCGACGCAAAGCCGCAAGGTCCAGCGCGGAGCGAATGCGCGCGGCGAAAGTGACGTTGTAAACCGTGCTTTCGGGTGCGAGTTGGTAGAGGAACCAGATTCCCTGTTGATTATATGACAGCGGAAACACCGCTGCGGAATGGTCCGGCTTTTTTTTCAGAAGTTCGGCTAGCAGGGCCCGCTTTTCCGACGCTGAAAGACTGGCAATGCGATGGGAAGTGCTGGGATGGGCGGTGTTGCTCATTCACGGGCTTCCTCTTTTGCCAGGAGGTCCGTCAGTAACGAATTTACCTCGTCGTCCGAAAGCTGATCGACGTCTGCCAACTCAGATCCATTAGAGCGGCCGTTTTCAGACGCTGCTTCACGTTGCGGAACTGCAAAGGACAGGGCCGGCAGCGCGGTGGAGGCTCCTGCCGCCAGTTGATCGACCAGTATCGTCGCAGCCTGTTCAACGCTAGGGCCCAGGAGAAATTTCACCATCGGCACATTGACGCCGAGGTCAACGGCGATACGGTTCTTCAACTCGACCGCCATCAAGGAATCCAGTCCGAGGTTGCTCAGCGGTTGATGGACGTCCAGTTTTGCGGTGGAGAGGCCGAGTACCCGAGCTACTTGTTCGGTCAGATAGGATAGCAATAGGAGATGGCGCTCGGCCGGTTGCGCGGCGTTAAGGGCCTCGCGGTCGAGGACCGTCTTGCCCCCCTGACTGTCGGTTGGCTGGAGGAGGTCGGTTTCGTGCGGGGCGAGATCGGCTTCGTTTTGTGCGAGTTGAAAGAGCAACGGCGGTTCGGTCTCGGCTGGATAGAACTTGCGATACTGGCGCCAATCGAGGGGGACCACCACGACCTGGGTCGAATCTGCGTGCAGTTGTCGTTCCATCACTTCCAGAGCCTGCTTGGGTGGGATGCTCTTGATCCCTGCAAGCGCGAGGCGCGCCGCCAGATGCTTGCCGCCCGGGGTGTCTGCAAAGCCCAGATCGGCCCAGGCGCCCCAGTTGATCGTCAAGGCGGGCTGGCCTTGAGATCTGCGGTGATGCGCGAGGGCGTCGAGGAAGGCGTTGGCGGCGGCGTAGTTGCCCTGTCCGGCTTGGCCGAGCAATGAACCGGCGGAGGAAAAGAGGACGAAGAAGTCCAGCGGGGCGTCGTGGAGCAGCCGATGCAGCAACCAGCCGCCGATCACCTTGGGGCGCATGACGGAATCCATCGCGGACGGGTCGAGATCCTCCAGCAGTCCGTCGCGCAGAACGCCGGCGGCGTGAACTACACCCCGAATCGGCGGCCAACCTTCGGCGCGGAACTCGTCAAGAAAGGCCCGCAACTCGGCCTCATTGGCGACGTCGACCGAACCCAGATGCACACTGGCGCCCAGCGCTTCCAGTTCGCGAATCGCGGCGATTTGAGAGGCGGCGCGAGTGCCCTCTCCGACCGCGCTCTCAGCGAGTTCATGGGCGGCGCGAGTGCCCGCTGCGGCCGCACTCCAAGTCGAACGTGGCGGGAGTTTGGAGCGTCCTAAAAGGACGATACGCCGAGCGCCTTTCTCGACCATCCAATGGGCGACCGCGAGGCCGAGGTCACCGAGGCCGCCGGCGATCATATAGCTGCCATCGGGACGGAATTTGAATGGGAGGATAAGCTTCCCGCCCTTCGCCGCCACGCGCGCGCGGTTTTCCGGGAAGCCCGTCGCTCCTGTCGCTGGTGAAGTGGGTTCTTGACCCGGAGAGCGAACTGGCTGAGGTGTGGCGGTGAAAGGTCCGGCCGCGGCGGCGTGGCGTTGCCGGATCAGGCGCGCGACGTAGCGCCGTCCTTGACGATACGCGAGCTGATCCTCGCCGTCGGGTGCGGAGATTTGCCGCCATAGTTGATTGGCCGCCATCTGTTGATCGGCGGCCATCGTGGGTCGGGCGATTGCCGCCTCGAGCGTCACGCGCGGGTCCAGATCGATCAGGCCGCCCCAGAGTGTCGGATGCTCCTGAGCGATTACGCGGCCGAGTCCCCAAAGCGGCGCTTGCGCCACGCTCAGGGGTAACGAGGCTTCTCCGGCGGCTTGCGCACCCTGCGTTACGAGCCATAGACGAGGCGGATAAGCGCATTGCGAGAGCGCCAGTTCCTGCACTAATGGCAGGACGCTGCCGCAGCCGAGCGACTGCGCCGTCTGGAGCGAGTCCACTGCGGATTGCTCGGTAAAGTCGGTATCAAGACTCCAAAGATGGATGATCGTGCGGCATCCCGGCAGATTAGCCACGGCCGCCTCGAAGAGCTGCTGAAAATCTTCGCGCCGTGCGGGATCGAGGCGAAAATGATTGTCGTCGGTCCGGCGGAAGGATTCGCCGCGAGCGACGAGGACGCTCGATTCTCCTGCCGCTTCAATCCGCGCGGCTAGGGCTTCGCCGATGCCCCCGCTATCCGTAAAGATGAGCCAGCTTCCCGGGCTCCTCTCTGGATTAGTCTTGTGATTGATCTCGGGACTGAGCCCGGGGTTGATTCCGTCGGGCGCCACCGCGGGTTCTTCGGCGCGCTCCTTAGGTTGCCATTGCAGTTCGTAGAGCCAGTGGTCCGGATTGCCCTCGATGGCCTGCGGCGCGTCACCGTCGAGGCGCGCGAAGGTCAAGCCCAGAATCTCGACCACCACTTGCCCGGTATCGTCCAACAATCGGACCTCGCCCGTGACGGAATCCGCCTTCCGCTCTTGCAATTGGGCGTGATTCCAAAGCTGCGTTCCTGACAGATCAGTTCCTGGCCGCCCGAGCATCCGGAGTTCGTCGATGTGCTTCGGCATGTAGAGGTCTGCCGGGCCGGACTCGGCCGATTCCGTTGCCGGCGCGGCCGCGGCTAGCGCAGCCCCGAGGGTCTGTAGGCAGGAATCGACGAACGCGGGGTGGAATCGATAGGCCTCAAGTCCGGCGTTCGCCGCCTCGGGAACCTGCACTTCGCTTAGGACCTCACTGAGGTCTTGGCCGTTATCGCGCCACAACTCGCGAACGCTCCGGAAAGTATCGCCGTAGTGGATGCCGCTCGCCTCGAGTTTGGCGTAGTAGTCCGGACCTGCGAGCCGCTCGGAGCATCGCGCCCGGAACGCCTCGATCTCGGCAAGCCCGTCGCGCTCAATAATCGGGACCGCAATTGGGACGACGCCACTGTCCTGCTGCGGACAGACCTTGCCGCTCGCATGCCGGGTCCACGATTTACTCGATTGCCCGACGCCCGCCGGGCGGCTGTAGATGTCGAAAGAGGCCTCGCCATCGGCGCTCGGGGCAAGAATCACCTGAACCGTGCGCGCCCCAGCCTCGGGAAAGAAAAGCGCGGCGTGAAAATCGATGTCCCGCAGCACCATGTTCCGCAAGACCAGCGATGTCGAAGCGAAGGCTGCGGTGGCCGCCGCCAACGCCATCTCGATGAACGCCGAGGCGGGGAGGAGCGCGACGCCTTGGATGCGGTGGTCGTCCAGCCAGGGGACCACCGTCCGGTCCAGAGTGGTTTCCCAGAAATGCGTGCCGCCGGGATCGGCCGATTTGAAGTGCCGCCCGAGCAGCGGATGCGAGCCGCTTTCGAGGCGCGAACCTGGCGCCCACAAAGCGTGGCTGTGCGGGTCCGTCGGTTCCATCCAGCAACGCTCGCGTTGCCACTGGTACGACGGCAGTGGAACGCATCGGCCGGCACGAGGATACGGGCGGCTCCAGTCGATCGGATAGCCGAGGGTATAGAGCGCGCCCAGCGAGCCGAGCATCATGGCACGTTCGTCTTCGTCGCGCCGTATGGAAGGAAGCACCGCGCCTTCACTGCCTAGCAGGTTAATCCCTTGCTGAATGGCGCTCAGCAGGATGGGGTGCGGGCTGACCTCGATAAAAGTGTCGTAGCCGTCTTCCAACAAGCGTTGCACCGCTGTCGCAAAGAGGACCGGCTCGCGCAGGTTCCGGGCCCAATGGCGCGCGCCGAATTCCATTCCTTTAATGAGGCCGCCGGTCACGGTCGAATAGATCGGCAAAGCTTCGGGCCAAGGCTCCAGTCCCGCCAAAGCCTGCACCAAATTATCGTGCAGGTGGTCCATCTGGGGGCTGTGCGCAGCGAAATCGACCTTGATCAGGCTGCACAGGACGTCCTGGCGTTGCAATTTATCCAGGATTGTTTCGAGTGCCGCCGGCTCTCCCGACAAGACCGTAGAGGTCGGACTGTTGCTGACGCCGATCGAGACGCGATCTTCGTAGCCCTCAAGGGCGCGCCGCGCGTCCTCAAGGGGGAGTTCAACCGCGGCCATCGCGCCGTGCCCGATGGTGGGCTTGATCAAGCGGCTGCGTTGGCAAATGACCCGCGCGGCGTCTTCCAGACTTAAGGCACCGGCAACGCAAGCGGCGGCGCTTTCGCCCATGCTGTGGCCGACCACGGCGTGCGGCTCGATCCCCCAGGCGCGCCACAGGGCGGCCAACGCTACCTGGATCGCAAAAAGGGCCGGCTGGAGAATATCGATTTCGCCCAGTCGCGACTGTGCCGGGTCGGTCGCATCGAGTTCGGCGAGCAAGGACCAATCGCAGTACGGCCGCATCGCACGGTCGCAGCGCTCGATGACCTCGCGAAAGACGGGTTCGTGCGCGAGCAGCGTGCGGCCCATCCCGAACCACTGGGAACCTTGGCCCGGAAATACGAAAACGAGTTTTCGTTGGCGACTTGAAACGCTGCGACCGGACGACAGGCCGGGACGCGCCTCGCCCGTCAAGAAAGCTTCCAGACCGCCAGCCAGTTGCGCGGATGAGTTGCCCACGAGCGCGAGACGATGCTCGTGATGACTGCGGCGAACGCTGGCGGTGTAACAGATATCGCGCAGCGAACTGTGGGGACGCGCATTTATGAGCAGGTCGCGGTACGCGCTGGCGGCAGATCGCAATGCGTCCGGACTACGCGCGGAGAGGGGCAAAAGGCTGGCGGACGGGAGGTCAAGGCTACTCGCGGGCAGGTTGTCCGTCTGGGAGCCGGCGCTAAGCCTCGACGAATCAGCATGGGGAGCCTCGGCGAGCACCACATGAGCGTTGGTTCCGCCAAAGCCAAATGAACTCACGCCGGCCACCGCATGACCCGCTTCCGCCGGCCACGGACCCAGTTCGGCGGGCACGCGGAGCGGAAGTGCGTCGAAGGGAATATTGGGGTTGGCTTCGTGAAAATGTAGGCTCGGTGGAATCTCACGATGCTTGAGCGAGAGCGCCACCTTGATCAAGCCGGCAATCCCGGCCGCGGCCTCGAGATGGCCGACATTGGTCTTGACCGAGCCGATGGCGCACGGACGCCCGGGCGGACGATCAATGGCGAGCACTGCGCCGAGTGCCTTCGCTTCGATCGGGTCGCCGAGGAAGGTGCCAGTGCCATGCGCTTCGACGTACTGAACGCGGCCGGGCGAGACCCGCGCGCGCCGGTAAGCCTCGCGCAGGACGGCTTCCTGGGCGATCGGATTCGGCGCCATCAGGCCGTTGCTGCGGCCGTCCTGATTCATCGCGCTGCCCCGAATGACCGCGTAGATCGGATCGGCGTCGGCCAGGGCTTGCGCCAGCGGCTTTAGAACGACGACGCCCGCACCTTCGCTGCGAACGTAGCCGTTAGCTTGCGAATCGAAGGTTTTACAGCGTCCGTCGGGCGCCATCACGCCGGCCTTGCTGAAGTTGATGCTAATGGCAGGCGACAGGATCAGGTTCACCCCTCCGGCCAGCGCCAGGGTGGACTCTCCCGTCCACAGACTGCGGCATGCGAGGTGGACGGCTACCAGCGACGAGGAGCAGGCGGTGTCGATGGCGATGCTTGGCCCGCGGAAATCGTTGAGGTAGGAGAGGCGGTTGGCGGCGATGCTGAGGGCATTGCCGGTACCCGCGTAGGCGTCGATCAGAGCAGGATCGCTGAACTGCATCCGGCCGTAGTCGTTGTTCGAGATGCCGATGAAGACGCCAGTCGCGGTCCCGGCGAGGTGCTCGCGCACCTGCCCGGCATCTTCCAGGGCCTCCCATGCGACTTCGAGCAACAGGCGTTGCTGCGGGTCCATCCGCGCTGCTTCGCGCGGCGAGATGCCGAAGAAATGCGCGTCGAATTGGTCCACCTGCTCGAGGAAGCCGCCCCAGCGGGTGTTAATTTTGCCTGGCGCCTGCGGATCCGGATCGTAAAAGGCGTCGAGGTCAAACCGATCTGGTGGAACCTCGGTGATCGCGTCGATGCCGTCGCGCAACAATTGCCAGAAAGCGCGCGGGTCCCTGGCGCCCGGAAAACGGCATCCGATACCGATAATCGCGATCGGTTCGTCGCCTGGCTCCCGTGCTGGTCGCGCTGCTGTGGCCGCCTCCAGGATCTCAACCGACCCGCCGAGATGCCGCGCGAGGCTCTCGATGGTGGGGTATTCGTACGCCAGGTCGGGCGAAAGTGTCCGCCCGAGCCAATCGGCAAGTTCGCCCGAGAGGCTGACCGCCTCGGTCGAACCCAAGCCGTAGCTCGCGAACGGCTCTTTGATGTCGATCACGGACGGGGCGACGCCGATCAATGCGGACAGCCTTGCCAGCAGCCAACTTTGAATGGCTTGGGCGCTAACAATAGCCACTTGAGGACATTTATTTTCGTCGCTGCTAGACAGATGCAACGACCCGCTGCTGGTGGATTTCACGACCTGCGCCCGCTCCCCACAACCCCTCCATCGTGCCGTTTATAAAGCTGGTCTGACACTGCCGGCGTTGAACCTTGCCACTGGGGGTGCGCGGAATGCTGCCAGCCTTGAGCAGCACCACTGCGTGCACGCGCACGTCGTGATCTTCCGCCACCACCCGCCGAATGGCCCGAGTCATCGCGTCGGCGTCCAGCAGTGGACGCTCGCCCGAATGAGTGAGCGGTGCCGTTTGCGGCACGCCCGCTCGGTAGTGACGGTCAACCTCGACGGCGACGACCAGGCGCTCCTCGTCGTCGATCTCGACCGAAAACGCCGCACAGCATCCGGGCCGCATCGCCGGATGACTCTGCTCAACGGTCAATTCGATATCCTGGGGGTAAACGTTGCGGCCGTCGATGATGATCAGGTCCTTCAAGCGGCCAGTGACAAACAGCTCGCCGTCGCGCAAGAAGCCCAAATCGCCGGTGCGGAGAAAGGGTCCCGCGCCGGTATCGGCCATGTAAGCGTGGAAGGTTTGCGCGGTTTCCTCAGGCCGATTCCAATAGCCGCGCGCGACCGATGGACTCGAGACCCAGATTTCGCCGACCGCATCGGGGGCGCAGGGGGTGAGCGATTGCGGGTCAACGATGACAATACGGGTACCGGGGATGGCCTGGCCGCTCCCGACCAGCGTGCGCATTTTGCGCGGCGGGTCACATGACTCAGCTACGCGCGACTCAATGACGCGACTGCGTTCGAGCGCGCTGACCTCGGCGGTGCAGAGGACGGGGGCATCCTGAGGGCGTCCGCCGGCCACCAGGAGGGTCGCCTCAGCCAGCCCATAACAGGGATAGAAGAAGCGCGGTTGGAAACCACAGCCCGCGAAGGCTGCGGCGAAGCGCTTCATGGTGTCCGCACGGACTGGCTCGGCGCCGTTGTAGGCCGCGTGCCAGCCGCTCAGGTCGAGATTTTCGCGTTGCTCCGGAGTGATCCGGCGAGTGCACAGGTCATAGGCGAAGTTGGGACCGCCACTGATGGTCGCCCGATAGCGCGAGATCGCCTGGAGCCATCGGAGTGGCCGCTGAAGAAAGGCTTGGGGGGCCATCAGGAAACACTCACGCCCCATGAGTAAAGGTTGGATGACTCCGTTGGTCAGGCCCATGTCATGGAAGAGCGGCAGCCACATCACCGAGACGGATTCCATGGTGAGCGCGAAGGCGTGGATGATGTGCGCGGAATTATGGATAAGGTTGGCGTGGCTGACCATCACGCCGCGCGGCATACTGGTGGAGCCCGAGGTGTATTGGAGCAGCGCGATGCTAGCGCCGGTCGCGGCGGGCGCCTTCCATTCGAGCTCGGCGCCGCTGGCCACGCCATCGGTGGCCAACCAACGGATCGCCGGTGTTTGCGGCGGCCCGGCGAGCAAAGCCTCCAGTTTTGGTAGAATCGACGCGGTGGTCAGCGCCAGGGTCGGTTGCGCGTTGTCGATAATGACCCGGAATCGGGGGAGAGCGCGGTGCGGCTGAGCCGGATTGGGCGGCGGGACTGGGACCGCGATGACCCCGGCATATAAGCAACCGAAAAAAGCGGCGATGAAATCGAGGCCGGTTGGATAAAGTAACAGCGCGCGCTCCCCGCTCGCTCCGATACTTTGCAGCAGAGCCGCAATGGCGCGAGCCTGCCGGTCCAGGGCAGCAAAGGTCAGATGCGCCCCGGCAGTTTCCCCATCGAGCAGATAATTAAAGATCCGCTGCTCCGGATGGCGCAGCGCACGCCAGCGAAGGAGATCGACGAGGGTGGAAGACTCGACGACCGGATCGGCCGGACCACTAGAGGTCGGTGCGGCTATCGTAAGGCGACCCCCTTTTTTTCAAAAGCCTGGCACGCGCGAGCGATTGGCCGCAGCCCGGCATTGCTCCCCAAATAACCCGGATTGCCGTTTAGAGTCATGTCGATCTTCGAATCGATTCGGGTCAAATTGATGCCATAAAGACCGCACACTTTCAAGAGATTCGCACATTAAGATGAGACTCGGGAACGTTAATTCCACTCAGCTGGAACAAGCGGAGAAGCGGCCCGTTCCGTGCCCAGCCTGATTTTACAACGATAGTGATCGACGTCGGAAGGTGAGACGCCCCGCGAGGCTCTGATATCTGTTCCCCAGGGAACTATTTGCTCGATCGGCAACCGATCGACCCGCACCTCCTCGGGCGCTCCGCAGATTCAAGCGGCCCGCGCCAACACGGCTCGCCTATTTGTAACTCTATATTGCGCTCGGGAGTTCGCTCATATTCAGGAACTTTGCGGCGTGCTTTCTTGCGGAAAGGAAGATTTTTCTGATCGTACGTAAGTGGAAGACTTTTCTGGATCCGCTTCAGTCAGCGATTCCAGTAATCTCTAAGCTCTGGGAATGCGACCGTCATCCCGAAGTTGATTGTGGTCTGCGGTGCAATCGGCGCGAACTGGCGATAGGCCATCCATTGTCCCGTGACAAAAAGACTCAATGGCGGCAGCCCCGGACGCACCACGGTGCGGCCGACGCCGAGGCTCAGCGGCAACATCGAGGCGAATGGCGATGCCACCCCATGGTCCAGTTGGCCTCGGCGGATCGCAAATACCCTTTGTCATACAGGTGAAGCGCCAGCACGGGTTGGAACTGGAAGGTATTTTGCGGTGGACGATGGGAGGAGGTGTACGCGAAGGAAATTGGGTTCTGCGCAATAAAGCCTACCAACAGCCCTGGAACTCCAGTGTAGATGGCGCCCAGCGCCGGGCCTGCCTGCCAGGCGCCTTGGCCAGCGCTCCGGGAGGTGGCCGTCGGAAAGACGAAGGTCGGTCCGACACCGACCAGGAGCCCGGTTTTTTGTCTGTCAGGCCACGGCAGAACCGCGACATCGAAAATTGCCTGCGGCTTCCACCTCGCGAACTCGGCACTGTCACCAAAGCGAAAGTTGGCCGAATCAACTACGTGATCGGCAGCAGTGAATTCGGCGGTATTCTCGGGATTAGCGGACGGATGATCGCTTGATTGGTCTCAAGGTGGGTCCCGAAATTTGCTGGCGTGTAGCTGTCCCTGACGATCAATTGCGGCAGCGTCGATAGCGGGTCAGTAAAGTCCTGTTCGAGCTTCGCCTCGTCAGATTCGAGCGAGGTCGGCGCCGTTTGAGCAAAGACCATCTCGCCCGCGAG
>Ga0209415_10019375_pt1 | contig 10659 bp, 14 predicted proteins | sample PeaSoiSIISIP2007_FD_187696 | JGI IMG/M metagenome (GOLD analysis project Ga0209415, IMG submission 187696) | Peat soil microbial communities from Weissenstadt, Germany - SII-SIP-2007 (SPAdes) (version 2) | ecosystem: Environmental > Terrestrial > Soil > Wetlands > Peat | place: Germany... | reverse complement strand
GGAGCCGCGATTCGCTGCAGGAGAGCGAACAGCCAGCCGGGAATATCGACGTCGCGCCGTGAGCCCTCCTTCGGGGGCGCGAGGTAGAACTTGCCGTTCAGCTCGATCATCTGCCATTCGACGCGGACGTAGGAATGGTTCCGGCGGCGGTCCGGTCCGCGGACATATGAGGCTTGCAGCCCGACCGTCTCTCCCCACCGCAGCCCGGTGAAGGCCATCAGCAGGACCCGGGCGAACTCGGCCTCGCCGCCCAGGAGCCCGCAGCGCTCGGCGAGCAGCAGCGCGGCGCCCTCGGTGGCCCAGATCTTCTCCGCCGTGCCCCGGGCCCGGTCCTGGCTGGCCTTGCGGCCCCGGCCGCGCTGGCGGCTGGCCGGGTTCACGTCAAGGTGCCCGGCGGCGACAGCGTCGGCCAGGATCGTATGCAGGCGGCGCCGGGCACCGCGGATGTACTCGACGGAGTAGCCGCGCTCGTCGATGAGCGCGCGTTCCCAGCCGTCGATCTCCTCGCGCGTCAGCGAGGAGATCGGGCGGTCACCGAAGGCTGGCAGGATGAAGTGCCTGATCGGCGCGGCGTAGTTGGCCCTGGTGGTGAGCTCGATATCCCAGGCCGGCCAGATCTCGCTGATCCACCCGGCCAGCGTGATCTGGCCCTTGACGGCGGCGGCCTTGCTGGCGGTGCCGGCCTCGACGGCGGCGCGCGCGTCACGGGCGGCCTGCAGTGCCTTGTTCCTGGTCGGGTAGCCGCTGGTCGATCGCAGCTGCCCGCTGGCGTCGGGGTAGCGGCCGCGCCAGGTGGAGCCGCGCCTCTCGGCGAAGCACTGGGTCCGGGACATCATGGCTCCCTGCGGCCAGCGGACGGCGGACGCCGGGCAGCGGTTACGGCTAGCGGGGACGCCAGCTGCTCGGCCAGCGCTTGCTTCACATCCGCGCGCGGAAGTGCCTGCCGGCGTCGCCGGGCTGGCGGGACTGCCGGCTTCGACGGGACGCCGGATGCCGCCGGCCTGCTTGCGGGCGCACGCGCCGCCGGGGCCGGCCGGGGCGGCCGTGCCAGATCCTGCTGGATGGCGGTGACCTGCGAGTCGGTCAGCCGGTATTCCCGGCCCCACCGGCTGTGGGCGTATCCGCGGCGCTTGATCATCCAGAGCAGGGCACATGGCGTGACGCCGGGGAAGTAGAGGTCGCAGACCTCGGCGAGTGTCCGGTGCCGCTCGGGGGCTGTCATGCGAAGTCCCGGCGTCCGCTACCGCGCATGGCCCGCGGTATGGGCCAAGGGGGGCGCGGGCCCGTCAGGCCGGGCCCTGCGGGCACGTCCAGCTGTGCGGTGAACTTCATCGGGTGCGCCTCCTCAGGCGTGGCGGCGGGCGGGGATCGTGGTAGCGGGCATCTGGTCCCAGGTGCGGCCGTCCAGATCCCGGCCGCCGGCCCTGGGCGTGGCGCCGCCCCATTGCTTGAAGAAGAACGGGACGGCCGCGGCGGTGCACTGGTCACGGATGCCGCGTATCCATGCCGGGTCAGGCGGGCGGTAGCCGGGGCCGGACTCGCCTCCGGCGATGACCCAGCCGATCCCGGCCAGATCAAGGCCGGTCAGCGGGCCGAGCAGGGGTTCGGCGGACAGGAACCGGACGGCGGCGGGGATGTCCCGCAGCTGGTCAGCGCGCCACAGGTAGCGGCCGTTCTCGACCGAGGCGCCGAGCCACACGTTCGGCGGCCAGGGCAGCCCGCCGGCGAGCCGCCGGGCGCGGCCTGGCCGCTTGGTCAGGACCTGGTAGGTGTGCCGGGGCGTGCCGGCCATCACGTCGAACACCTGGCCGATGAACGCGGCGGGAACGCGGGCGTGGAACAGGTCGCTCATCGAGTTGACGAACACCAGCCGCGGGGTGCGCCACCGGTACGGGGCGGCCAGCGCGGCAGGGTGGCAGGTGACCGCGAACCCTGGCCCCGAGGTACGCGGATCCCCGTCGCGCTGGTACCTGGCCTGGCCCATCGCCCTGAGCCGCCGAGCCAGCGTCAGGGCGTAGCAGTGGTCGCAGCCGGGCGAGACCCGGTCGCATCCGGTGACCGGATTCCAGGTGATCCCGGTCCACTCGATCCGGCTCACCACAGGCGACCGGTCAAGATGCATGCCGGGCAGTGGCGGTGCTCCGGCGCGGTGCCGAAGTACGCGTCGCCGCACGCCCGGCACGACCATTCAGGCTGGGCTGTGATGGTCGCGGTTGCGGGCGGGCTGGTGGTGGTGCTTTCCATCGGTGTACTCCCCTCCATCTTCGTGCCGGCGCTGAGCCCGAGCCGGACGTGGCCGCCGAGCTCGCAAGCCATGTCGGTCATCCGGTCCTTGTCGTGGTGGCCGCCGGACAGCAGGTTGCCCGTGTCGTCCACGACCCACCACCGGGGCCGCGGCCTCGTCAGCGGTCATCGGCTGCGGTCGACCAGCGGATCGCCCGCTCGGCTCCGGTCATGGTGATGGCTCCCTCTCGGTTGCTAGATCCGGGTCGGCTCCGGGAAGCGCCAGCGTGCCGCCCTCTGCAAGCTGGACGGTCAGCGTGCACGGGCACCTGCCAATGTTCTGGACACCGCAACTCGGGCAGCAGATGCAGTCGTACTCACCGCCGCCGCACGCCCAGCAGTGGACCGGGACGCGCTCTCCAGTGCCGCCGCACTCAGCGCAGCCGTCCTCGTCCCACTCCCAGCAGCCGCACTCCTCGCGCTCGTAGGCGCAGACATCGCACTCAGGCTGCTTCGCGCCGCTCATCGCGCACCTCCCGCGCGGGGTGTGACGCCGCACAGCGGGCAGCGGCGCGACGCGCCGCCCTGCCGTTTCAGCTGCCGCTCACGTGCCCGGCCGCCGGGCCAGGTCCGCGCCAGCTGCCAGGTGATGCCGGCCGAGCGGGCGACGGCCAGCAGCCGCGCACCGCCGCCCGTACCATGCTGGGCAAGCCTGGCGTGCAGGTCGGCCGCCCACCCGGTGTAGTGCTTCGCGTGGCCGAGCGGCTCGGACAGGTGCAGCAGGTACACCACGCCCGCGCTCACCGGGCACCGCCCGTCCTGGCGGCAGCCCTAGCGGCCTTGTCCGTCCAGTAGATCCGCGACGCGGCCCGCGCGCCGAGCCGCCGGCCCCAGGACGACCGCAGTACCGCCTGCACGGCGGCAGCGGAGGTCTCGTGGGTGGTCGGCGCGGTCCGCCGCAGCCCGTGAACCTCCGCGATCCAGCCGGACTCGCCGCGGCGGACGGCACCGACGTGCTGGCCGCCGACCAGCACCCGGAACGCTCCGGGGATCTTCTTCGCGCCGGGCAACTCGCCCCAGCACGAGACCGAGACCGGCTCGGCCTTCCGGCCGCTCATCACAGCCCCACAGCCCGCGTCACGGCCCAGGCGATCGCCCGCGAGTGAGCTGAGCCCATGATCGACAGCCGGTAGCGGTTCTCGCCGAGCGCGACGGCCAGGTCGAGGATCGCCAGCTCGCCGGACGACGCGGTTGCCCCGGCGTCGGTGAACTTGCGGGCAGCGTCCCAGTCGATCCACGCCTCACGGCCGGTGATGCGCACGCACGCCTGCGTGAAGTCGGCCCGGCGCAGCCAGTAACCGCCGTCGCCGTGCCAGATCAGCAGCTCGACGGCCGCGCGGACGTGCGGGTCGTGGTCGCGGGTCCAGGCGCGCAGACCGGCGACGAGGTTCTCGGTGGTGTCAGCCACGGTCCACCTCGATTCCAAGGTCGCGGGCAACCGCCAGGTAGGCGTCCGTGCGGTCCAGATCCTCGGCGTGGTCCGCGCACAGCCCGGCCTCGCTCGTCTCGCAGTCCGGGCAGAACCCGGCCGGGTCCCGGCAGGTGATCGCGTCGGCGAGCGCCTGGCCGACGACGGCATGAGCGGCCGGGCTGAGCGCGAGTCCGGGCGGGCGGCGCCAGCCGATGACGGCCTGGTGCCCGGCGTCGAACAGCGTCCGCCGGCCGCCGGGTGACGGGTCACCGCGGAAGTGGTGCCAGCCCTCCATGCCGAGGAACATGCCGGCCCACTGGCCGCAGGTCGTGCAGTACGGCTCGGTGCCGTCGTCGAGCCCGGCGCCGGTGACGCACAGCTCAGACCGGGTCTCGCCGACCACGTCGGCAAGTTCAGCGGTGGCGCGCTGGAATCGGGCCAGCAGCCGCCACAGCTGGCCGCGGTCCATCGCGACCGGCTGGTGGTGCTCGGCCAGCAGCGCCCGGGCGCGGTCGACGCGCTGGTCGGCGCTCATGCCGCACGCTCCGCGACGAACTCCGAGCCGGCGAGCACGACCATGCCGCCGATCGCGGCGACCAGGTGAGCCCTGGTGATGTGGCCGGCCCGGAAGCTATCGAGCCACCGGGCCAGGTGGTCGGCCCGCGGGTCTCGCTGGCACGGCACGCCCGGCCCCGTGCTGCACTGCGAGCAGCGGAGCAGGCGGACGTTCGCCGCCGTAGTGCCGTCCACCACGCCGCGGTTCATGACGCCCGCCCGACGCTGCCCAGGTACAACGGGCAGCCAGGGTGGTGGCCGGAGTAGGCGCCGCACTTCCTGCAGGCGGTCGACCACCACCGTACTAGCTGCAGGTCGCTCAGGGCTTGTGGGATGGTTGCGGACATGGTTCGGTCCTCCTCGGGGATCGATGCCAAGGCCCCGCCGGGCGCGTCGAACGCACGGCGGGGCCGCTGTCGTGGTGGAGCGGTTGAAGGCTGCGGGGGCGTCGTAGCAATTGCCGTAGCAGTGCAACAGGGCGCCGGGCGCCCGGAACAGGCCATAGCGCTGGCGGACGCTTATCAATCTGCTCACGATCGTGACGCGATGCTTCAGCCGGAGCGGGTGCGCGGGGTGGCCGCCGGCGGTGATCCCGCGCGCGCGGTAACGCACCTGGTGCCCGGCGAGGAGGCCCAGGACCTCGCTGGTGCGGGGCCCGAAGCCCGGGGATGGCCGGGACTCGTGCACGAGCTGGCCAGGCAGGCGGCAACCCGCCCTGTCGACGGGTCGATGACGCGGTCGTTGGCGATGCCCCGGCCCTGCCAGTGCCGCTCCAGGGGCCCCGGTGTTCTTCCATCCGTCCTGTGCCATGCCGGTCGCTTCCTCTCGGTTCCGGGTCGCGCGTCCGCTCAGCCAGTCGCTGAGCGCGGCGGCCGGCCGGTGAGCCAGTCGCCGTCGTAGGGCATGGCGCCTCCGCGGCGCAGCAGCCGGTACACCGACTCGTAGGTCTCGCCCAGGTCCTCCGGCACGGCCCCGATGCGGGCCAGGGCGTGCCGCAGCCGGGCCAGCAGCGGGCCGAGGACGTCCAGGGCCGCCTCGCACAGCGCGGCCCGCTCCTGGCACTCCCGGACCGCAGCCTCGGCCGCGGCGATGGCGGCGGCCCGCGCGGCGTGGCACCCGTCGCACGGGTCCGACGCCGGCATGGCCCGGGCCGCGGCGAGGTCGCGCCGGGCCGCGGCCAGGTCCGCCAGCGCCCGGTCCAGCGCGGCGGCCGTCTCGCCCCGGAGGGTCCCGGCGGCCCGGGCCGTCTCGGCGATGTCGTCCTCGGCGTCGGCCACGGCGGTGACGAACGCGCCGTCATCGGCGAACCTGGCCGCGGCCCGGCCGCGGCTTCCGGCGGTGTAGACCTTGCGGGGGTCGGCGCCGAGCGCGAGCGCGGCACCGGTCAGGCCGCCGAGTGCGTCCGGGTCGAGCCGGGCCGCTCGGGCGCCGCCGAGGATGCCGGTCACCGTCTCGGCGATCTCGCCGGTGTCGTCCAGTTCCTCCGCGCGCGCGAGGAGCCGGCGCCCGTGCTCAGCGCTCATCGCGATCATCTCCGTCAGGGAGGGGCCGCGCGAGGCGGCTTGTAATCGATCTTGGTTCTGATAGTTCGCTGATCTGGGAAAACAGGCCGGTTACAGGCTTGTAACCGGCCTTGTAATCGATCATGAAGTGGCCTCCTCGCCAGGGTCCGGGACAGCGTGCAGCCACGGGCCCGGCGGGGTTCCGGGAGGCGCGGCATGCCAGCGGCTGCCCGAGCCCTTGCCTTCCAGCCGTGCGGTGCCCTCCTGCCGCCAGCGGGTCAGCTGCCGGTGGATCTGCCGGTGCGACCAGGGCAGCACCGCGGCTGCCGTCCGGGTGGTGACGCCGCCGGGCCGGGTGAGCATGGCCCGAAGCGCGGCCTGGTCGGCCTCGGGCAGCGACACGTCCGTGTACTGCTCCATGAACTGGCGGCGCCGCTCGGCCTGCACGGCCGCGGCGTGGGCCTCCATGCCGGGCGGCACGGGCGGGATGCCGGCCGGCGCCGTGCCAGCGGACCGGGCCGCGGCGAGGCTGGCCCGCGTGCCGTCGGCGTCGTACCGTGCCGCCCGGCCCGGGCAGCCGTCCTCGTCGTCGTCCGGGCCGGCCCGGGCCGGGCCCCCGCCGGGCTGGCCCGGGCCAGCGTTGTCCGTGCCACCCGGCCCGCCCGTGCCGGTGATCCTGGCCCAGGCGTCGGCCAGGCCCGCGAGCGCGGGCTCCAGGGCGCAGGGCTGGCGGGCGGCCAGGCGCTCGCGGACGATCCGCTCGAGGTCGTCGATCTCGTGCAGGTAGAACGTGCGGCCCCTGGCGTAGTCGCCGCCGGCGCCCAGCTCGGTGACGCCGAACACGCCCGAGGCGCCCTCGCCGTAGGCGCCCATGTCCGGCAGGTCGATCTCCTGCCCGGCGACGTGCCGGGCCTCGCCGGCGCGGCCGAACTTGCCCCAGATCGCGATGTCGATGTTGGCGCGCAGGTCCGCGCCGCCGGTCCACCTCGCGGTCGCCCGCTGGCCCGCTTCCACCAGCGCCACGCCCTCGGACCGGCACTTGGAGGCGATGAAGGTCAGCAGCGTCCGGCAGTCCTCCAGCTTCGCGACCTCGTCGATCTCGTCGATCTTCAGCACGATCAGCGGCTCCGCCGGCGTCGGCTGGTGCACCGGGGTGCGGCGGCCGCTGCGCGAGCGGGCCACGATCACGTCACACGCGAACTGCAGCGTCCGGCGCGCCCGCCCGGCCTGGTTGAGCGCGCTGGCGCCCGCCAGCGGCGCCCAGATCTCGTCCTCCAGCACCTTGGACAGGTTGACCTGCAGCAGCAGCGCGTCCGGGCAGGCGGTGACCCGCTCGGTCAGGTCGTTGAGCAGGACCGTCTTGCCGGCGTCCTTCTTGCCCGCGATCAGGACGACCTTGCCGCCCTTCTTGTCCCACAGGGATACCTGCAGCGGCCGGCCGGTCTCCGGGTCGATCCCGATGACCAGCGGCTCGCGGATGGTGGCCGGGCACGGCACGTGCCCGGCGTAGGGCGAGTCCGCGGCGGTGGCCGGGTGGCGGACCGGCTGGGCCCACGGGTCGACACGGCGGATGCTGATCCGCAGCCGCCCGGGGATCCGGTCGGTGGTCACGTCGATCCGGCCGACCGGGATCATCTCGATCTCCCCGATCCGCTCGGCGAGGTCCCGCCCGGCCAGCTGCGAGGCGCGCCTGCCGGTGCCGCGGGTGTCGATCAGCATCGTGTCGCCGAGCAGCGTCTGGTCCAGGGCCAGCAGGTGCGACCCGTGCAGGCCCAGCCGCGGCGCCAGCCGGTGCCACCAGGCCCGCCGCGCCGCCCACTGCGCGGCGTCCCGGGCCGCGGCGTCCCGCCGCGCCCTGGCGGCCCGGACGGCCTCGTGCGCGCGCAGCCACCAGTACCCGCCCCCGGCGCCGATTCCGTAGGCGATCGACAGCAGGTGGCCGGGGCCCGCCAGCGGCCCCCATATCGTCGCCGCGGTGACCCACGCGCCGGTCAGCCCGGCCGCGGCGCCGAGCTCGGCGCCGCGCAGCCGCGGGTGCTCCGCGTCCGCGCCCCGGGCATGGCTCTCGCCGATCCCGTAGGCGATGCCCGCCGCCGCGAGCATGCCCGCGCCGGGGACCAGGCCGGGCACGCCCGCGGCGTGCAGGATCTCCGCCGCGGTCCAGACCGCGGGGACCGCGGCGAGGGGCGCCCGCTCGGCCGGGGCCTGCCGCAGCCAGCCGTGCAGCCGGCTCAGCGCCGACTCCGGCACCGGCTGCGCCGCGTCGCCGGCCGGCCCGGGCAGGTCGGGGTGCGGCGGGAACGCGCAGGTCGCCGGGTCACGTGAGAAGGTCATGTCGTTCCGTCCAGGAGGCGGGATGCGGGGCCCGCTGCCGGGGATGCGACCCCCGGCAGCGGGCATGATCATCAGGTGTCGCCCTCGCCCTTGATCCACCGGCCGTCGAACGGCAGCACCCCGCCGTTGCCGACGAACTCCCGGACCTCGGCGTAGTGGCTCGCGAACTTCTGCCGCGCGTAGGCCATCGCGGTGGCGGCATCGGCCGCGGCGTCGGCGACGTCGTGCACGGCGGCCATGGCCACCGGGTCCAGCCCGACCGAGTTGACGCAGGTCTCGTAGACCACGATCAGCGCCTCCCCGTAGGCCGACATGCCGGCGACCTCCCCGGCCATCCAGCCGAGCAGGTCGCCGTCGTCCTCCGGCTCGCAGTCCGCGGTCGCCGCGGCCAGCGCCTTCCATCCGGCGGGCGCGTTCGCCCTCGGCACGGCACCGGTCCTCGTGCCCGGCACGGCGGGTGTAGTCATCGGATGATCTCCGTTTCCTGGGGTGACGGCGGACGCGGGCGCGCCAGCCGGGTCATGGAACCCGTCTTCGGGGTCCGTGGTGTGCGAGCCGTGGACCCGGAAGCCACCGGCGATGACCAGCGGGTTACCCGGGGTGCCGGGGTGGCCGCAGGCGGCGCAGATGTTCCGCTGGCCGCCCAGGTCACGCTCGCGCTGGGCGTCGTTCAGGCGCGGGTCCGGCATCGGCCCGGGCTGCGGCTGGCCGCCGGGATCGCCCTCGCCCTGGCCGTCGTGGCGGCGCTGCCAGCGCGGGCCCGCCCACCCGGCCAGCCGGCCGCCGACGGCCCTGGAGCCCTTTGCGGCGCCCCTGCCGGCGGCGAGCGCGGCCCGCCTGCCGTGCCGGGCGGCGTGGCCGGCCAGTGCCCGGTGGTGGCGGCGCAGCAGCCCGGCCGCCGACGCCCCCAGGCCCGCGACGATCAGCCACATGGCCACGACCCCGGCGACCAGGCCGGGCAACGGCGGCATGCCGGGAATGCGGGGCCGCGCCCCGTCCCACAGCGCGGTGACCGTCACCGCGGTGGCCAGGACGATGCCCGTCCAGAACACCGCCCGTGACGCCCAGGACGGCGCCCCCGGACCCGGGCCGCCTGCCCTGGTGACGGGGCCGGCGCCGGTGTCCGTGCTCACCAGCCACCGCCGTAACCGGACCGGCGCCGGCGGGCCCGGGCCACGATGCTCGCGACGGCGAACACGCCCAGGCCCACGATCAGCGTCACGCCGATGATCCCGGTCACCATCAGGTGCGTTAGCGACTCGTGGCTCGCGGCCGCCTGCGCGGCCAGCGCCTTGTGCCTGCTGACCGCCAGCACGGCGCCCAGCACGGCCACGACCGCGCCCGCGAGCATGCACCGCTCAAGGCGGCGAAGATGGTTCCTCATGATCCGTCTCTCCTCTGGTTCGCCCGGGCGGCGAGCATCGCGTCGGTCTGCGCGACGACCCGCCGGGCCTGCGCGGTCTTCCGCCGCAGCCGGCGCACCTGACGGCGCCCGGCTGCCCGGCGGAACGGAAGCGTGATCTTCACGCGGTGTCCCTTCCTTCCTGGCCAGGCGCCCTGCCCGGCCCGTTGCCCGCTGGCTAGTACCAGCTGTCTGCTTCCTCGTGCGCCCACGCGCCGCACGGCGTGCCGTACGTCACGGCGACATAGCCCAGGCCCCACCTGATCTGCGCGGACGCGCTGGACACCGGCGGGTTGGCCGGGCCCACCGGGTACTGGTTCGTCGGCCCGTGGCCGAGGGCCTGGGCGATGCCGTAGGCGCCGGACCGCGGGTTCTCGGCGGTGCTCGACCAGCCGGACTCGCGCTGCCACAGGGCATACAGGCAGTTCCACTGCCCGCCGGACCCCCACCCGTAGCCGCCCGCGAGCTGCCGGCCGAGCGCGACATTCCCGGACACGCTCGCCGGCGCCGCGGCCTGCGCGGACGCGAAATCGCTCGCTCCATGGCCGGGGACGCCCGCGTGCGCGAGCACGGCCAGGGCCAGCCCGGCGAGCACGGCGACAACGGCGTTCCAGCGGTCCCGGCGGCGCCACCGGCGGCGATAGCGGGCCATCAGCCGTGCCCCCATGGCTGGGTGAACCCGACCGGGTCGGTCAGGCCCCCGGCCGAGCCGGGCAGGCCGTAGGTGTCGTACCGGACATTCGTGCCGGCCGCGTAGGCGTCGATCATCAGGTGCCGGGCGGGGTCGACGACCACGCCGACGTGCCCGGGCGCGCTCACCGTGCCGTCGCCGCCGGCAAAGAACACCAGGTCACCGGGCAGCGGCGTGCTCACCTGCGGGCCTGCCGCCCACTGCTCCTGGCTGGTGCGGGGGATGCTGACCCCGGCCGAGGCGTAGGCGTCCATCACCAGGCCCGAGCAGTCGAGCCCGGACCGGCACGGGCCGGTGCCGCCCCACACGTACGGGCAGCCGAGCTGGGCCCGGGCGTAGGCAATGACCTGCGCGGCGGCGCCGGACGGGGGCCGGGCCGCGGCGTGCGCGGCGCCCGCGGCGCTGTGAGCGGCCGCCGCGAGGATCACGCCTGCGGCGACGGCGGTGACGGCCTGCCGCCCGCTGCTCCGGCGCCGGGCGT
>Ga0209415_10019374_pt1 | contig 10660 bp, 8 predicted proteins | sample PeaSoiSIISIP2007_FD_187696 | JGI IMG/M metagenome (GOLD analysis project Ga0209415, IMG submission 187696) | Peat soil microbial communities from Weissenstadt, Germany - SII-SIP-2007 (SPAdes) (version 2) | ecosystem: Environmental > Terrestrial > Soil > Wetlands > Peat | place: Germany... | reverse complement strand
GACCGCTTGGTCAGCGAGAACCTGGCGGTATGGACGTGGGCCAAGGCTGATTTGCGGCAGGCCGTAGCTACCCGGGTGGCGGCCCAACTGGTCGTGAACGCCTACAAAGAGGCCCTCACCCAATTGGCGATGGCGGAGTACACCGGTCAGTCGCAGGTGTCGAAGTCGAACATCGTCAGCCTTGAGCTCCAGGTCTACAAAGGAGAACTCGCCGCCTTCGCTGCAACCGATACAACTGCCGAGTTGCTCAGGGCCGAGGCGTACCTCGCTGCCTGCAAGAAACAGGTGATCGCAGCCCGCGCTCTGGTCGCCACGGACTGGGGGCTCGTCCAACAGGCTAACGGGGTCTGGGAGGCGGCCGTCATTCAGGTTGCCGCGTCCACCAACGCGCTTTCGATCGCTCGTCGCTGGGTACTCCAGGCAGGAGCCGCACCGGCTCGGCCGGCGGCGGCACTGATGGCTTTCGAGGGGCAGTGGGCCCCCCCTCACGAGTCACAGCCGCGGCGGGCACCCATGGTTGCCCCGACCACTACCTCGCCTCTCCCGACCAGTACCTCGCCGGTCCCGACCATAACCTCGCCGAGCGGGGCCTCCTCCGCCGGAGCCTCCTCTACCACGACCGGCGGGGCTGTGGCCCTGCCTGCCGGGCCTGATTGGGCGACGATGGGGCCAAAGATTTTTGGGAGCTCGCTGCTTTCTGCCTCCCAGATCGGGGCTTGGTACGCGTCGACCGGGGCAGTTCCGCATACGACGATCCCGCTCGCCAAGGTCATCAGGGACTACATGAAGGCCGGCCGGGTGACGGGCGTCAGGCCCGACATCGCGTTCGCCCAGTCGATGGACGAAACTGCTTATTTGTCCTTCCCCGCATATGGTCAGGACCCTCCCGGCTACAACAACTTCGCCGGCATAGGCGCGTGCAATAAGTGCAAGCACGGCTGGAGCTTCCCCAACGCGATGGCGGGTGCCCTCGCCCAGGACACTCTTCTGGAGTCGTACGCAACACCCAGCCAATTGTCGAGCGCTGACGAAGGCGAGACGCAGTCCCCCGGTGTGGCGGGTTGCTGCAGCACATGGGTAGCCATCAGTGGTATCTGGTCGACGAACCCTTCGTACGGCTTCGAAATCCTGGCGATATACAACGAAATGCTGGCCTGGGTCCTTTCGAGCGAACTCCAGCAGCTCCAACTGGTGCCGCCGGCGAAGCCCGAGACGGTAGGCGGCTCAGTGCTAACCGCTAGCCAACCTGCGAAATCCGGGCAAGCACCCAGTCATAGTCCCCCGACATGATGCTCGCCTTGCAGTAAGGGCATATACCCGCAAGGTCAACATCGAGCGGCGCACCACAGTTGGGGCATTTCGAGCCGAGACCTGTGCCGCCATCTTTGGTTTGGGCCTTCGATGACCGCTGGAACGTCCAGTCCTCTGCCCAGGACTTGACCTCGCGGTCGCCCCTGAGCACGCGACCGCCTTGGTCGTCGACGTCGTAGTCCGCGGAGGCGGCCATGACCCGCACCGTTATCGTGTCCCAGCGGTTGTCGGAGTGGGCTGCTACCGGCCAGATGTTCGAAACGGTGAGGTTGTCGAGCATGTTGCGCTTGTGGCCGTCTATGTAGCCCTGGACCTGCTGGCGTTGTTCCAGCCACAGTGCATCCGCCATCACCTGGCGGCTCGTCTCCGGTTTGCGTTCGCTCCAGGCCGTCTCGACGATGAAGAAAACGCGCTGGACCTGCTGGGTGAACTGCTCGAGCTCGAAGCCCGGGTCGTGCGCTTTGATGGCCGCCAGCCCGACATCCACCGGGCTCGCCGCTTGCATCGCTCTGGCGTGGGCTTCCGGGAACAGCTCACCCGGGATGCTCGCCGACGCCGGCCGGTTGTCGTTCATCCAGTCCTCGGTGCCGTCGCCGGGCCACATCCCGCTACTACCCGACAGATGCCCACCCGCGCCATGACCGCCCGAAACTGGTACACCGGCATCTCCACCTGCGCCGCCGCTCGCCCAGCCGCCTCCGGCTGGTCCACCGCCGGCTGGTCCACCGCCGGCTTCCCAACCGGCCTCCCCGCCTGCGGGTGCACCCGCGCCACCGGCCCCGGGCGGACCGCTAACTGGCGGGGGGCCGCCTGGCTGGCCACCTCCCGGCCAGCCAGAAGGACCTCCCTGTCCACCGCCGTAGGGGCCGCCCCCGTAGGGCCCCCGTCCCCACGGGCCGCGTCCCCACGGGCCACCCCCGGAACCGCCGCGCATCGACCGCATCATGATCGAGATGACGACGATGAAAACGATGAAACCTATCGAGCCACCACCGTAGAAAATGGGTGAACCTCCTCTGGGGCGGCGATCAGGGCTGGCCCCCACCTTCGGCGGCTGGAGCGGCTGGAGGTGCCGCGGGTGCCGGTGCCGCTGTCGCGGCGGGTGCAATGGCTGTCCCGCAGGACGCGCAGAAGCGCGTGCCCGGCCCAGCCTCGGCACCGCAAGAGGGGCAATGGACCGGCTGAGGGCCGACCGGTTGGCCGCACTGGGCGCAAAAGCGCGCCCCGGAAGCGTTGTCGAAGCCGCAGGCGTTGCAATGCCCGGCAGGAGGCGGCATCGCTGTACCGCACGACGCGCAGAACTTCGTCCCGGCTGCTTGCGAACTTTGGCAGCTGGGGCAGGTGACGGTAGGTGCGGCAGCCGGCGCGGCCGCTGCGGCGGGGGCCGCCCCGCCAGCAAAGCCCGCGCCTCCACCCGCAAAACCAGGTGCGGGGGGTGGGACCGGGCCTTGCTGCTGCGCCGCCCCGCCCCCACCAAGCTGGCCCCCGAGCCCAAGGCCTGCAGCCAGGAAGACCCCCGAGTCGCTGCCGCCGCCCTTGGCCATGCCTGCTCCAGCACCGAGGGCCATTTCGCCTGCCGCATACTGGTTGAAACCGCCGGCGAGACGGCTGTACGCAGTGTCCTTGGCCAGGTTCTTCAGTTGCGCCTCGTCCTGCTCGGAGAGGTTGACGTCGAAATTACCCATCCGCACGAGGGCTACGCCGTAAGTGACTAGCTGGTTGTTGCCGGCCTCGATTATGGCCTTCTCAATGTCGGGCGTGTAGGCGGATAGGCCCAGGATCGGCCAGCCATTGCGGACGATCTGCCTCGTAACTTCGGTCCGCATGACCTTGAGGAGCTGGTCGCTCACCCATCCCGCCACGGTCTCGTTGTTTGTGACGTCCACCGTCCCGACGAGGTTGGTGATGAGGGCGGCGGGGTCCTTAACCTGCAGGGAGTAGTCGCCGAAAACGCGAAGCGTCACGATCATGCCCGTCTGGGGGTCCTGCACGTCGTCGATACGGCCGCCGAAGGCGAAACCGGGGTACTCGCGGGTCCCTACGAAGTACAGCTCGGAACGGTAGGCATTGCCGCCAGTCGCAGCGTCGATGAACATCCCGAGGAACGGCAGTTCCTGGGCGTCGATCTGGTGCCTGCCGGGGCCCATCGTCCCGACGACCTGGCCTGTATTGACGAAAAGGGCCATCTCGTCGGCGTCGACGATTGCCCGTGTGAACTTACGGATGCGGACATCTGGCCATTTGAAGACGATCTGCTTTTTCTTGTCGTCAGGTACCGCTATGAACTCACGGCTGAGCAGGACCATCTGCGGGAGCCTCCTGTGCTGGGTCTCCCCTCAGGGTAGCGCCACTGCCGGCGTGAACGGGGCGCCTCTTGGCGAGCAGTAGTTCGGCGGCGGTCACTTAGGGGAGCTGCTCGACGAAATGGCGCAGTTGGCGCAGGTTGCGGCATTCGGAAACCCCGGAACAGTGTGCGCCGTACTGAGCCAGGACGGAGTCGCCGGTGTCCCAATAAGCGCGGGGCTCCGGGTTGAGCCACCAGACGTGCCGAGACCGCAGGGCAATCTCGGCTATCGCCCAGGGCTGGACCGAGTGGTAGTTGTTGCGGGCGTCGCCGAGCACCAAGACAGTAGTGCGGGACGTGAGCTCGCGGCCCCAGCGCTGCGCAAAGTCCGCCAGGGCGTGGCCGTAGTCGGAGTGGCCCTCCGCCCAGATCACATCCGCCTGAGTATTTATCGAACGTACCGCCTCTGATATGTCGTCGGCGCCCTTCAACAGGTCGGTCACCTCGTCAATACCGTCGATGAACGCCCACGCGCGCGTGCGCGAGAACTGCGATGACAGGGCGTAAACAAGCTGCAGGGTGAAACGGGCGAAGGCCGCTACCGAACCGGAGATGTCGGCCAAGACCCAGAGCTCGGGTTTGGACCGGTGGGGGGCCTTGAACCGCGGGTCGGCAGGTGCACCGCCGAAGGAAAGAGAGCGCCTCATCGTGGCACGAAAATCCAGGCGCCCCTCGTCGCGATGCCGGCGTTTGCGCGCCAGGTGCACCGCGAGCTTGCGCGCCAAGGGCTGGACGGTTCGTTGCAGGGTCGCTAGTTCTTCTTTTCCGAGGTGCATGAAATCGACGTCCTCGGGCAAGGGGCGCCTGAGCGCCCTCGCGACCACCTTGGCCCCCCGGTCAGCGACCAGCCTCCGGCGCACCTCCGCCTCGACCTCATCGCGCATGCGCTCGTAGCGCGCCCGGTAGTCCTGAGCCAGGTTCATGCCTTCAAGGCCTCCAACCTCTTGGGCCGCACCGAGCAAACGCGCAAGCATCGCGTCGGCTTCCAGGTGGCGCAGGGTCTTGAACACGTAGTAGCTCCCTCCGACAGGGCGGCCCGGCTCCATCCCGGCGAAGCGGTCAACGGCACCTCGCGCGAGAGCCGCCATCAGTTCTGGGTCGCCGTCCATGAGTGCCTGGTAGGCAAGTTCGGCAAGTTCTCGGGCGCTCATACCTTCGCCGTCGCCGGCGCTAAGCTCGCCGGCCGCCAACGCGGACAGCTCCCCAGAACCTCGCCCCTGCAACGAGAAAAACAACTCGAAGAGCATTTCGAAGGTCCGCCAGTGACCTTCTTCCTTCACCAGGGACGCCGCCAGGCCGAGCTTCAGTGCCTCGCGGTCCTCGAGGGGTAGGTGACGCAAAGCCTCGGTTGCGTCCAGGACTTCTGTGGTGCTGACAGGTACGCCGGCGGCCCGCAGCTCCTCGACGAACTCGGCGAAGGTGCCGAAAAGACCGCTGCCAAGCACAAGTTCCGCGGCCCGGGTACCTGGTTGGGTTGATGTCAAGGCCGGTCCAGTCCCGCGGTCATCCCTCGGCGGCCACGAGCTCCTTGGCCGCCCGTTCGATGTCGGAGCGGTACTTCAACAGCACGTTGAGCGTGCTTTTAGCGGTGGCGGTGTCAAGGTGGGCAACCCCGAGCAGGACGAGCGTGCGTGCCCAGTCGAGTGTTTCTGATACCGAGGGCGCCTTTTTCAGCTCCAGCGCCCTTATGAGCTTCACGGTGCGCACCACCTGGTCCGCCAATGACTCCTCGATATCGGGAACTTTGGTAAGGACGATCTCTCGTTCCCGTTCGATCGAGGGGTAGTCGAGGTGCAAGAAAAGGCAGCGTCGTTTGAGTGCTTCAGACAGTTCGCGGGTGTTGTTGGATGTCAAGAAAACTAACGGGATCTGTGCCGCTTCGACCGTGCCCATCTCGGGTACAGAAACCTGGTAGTCGGACAGGACTTCCAGGAGAAGTGCCTCGGTTTCGACTTCGACGCGGTCGACCTCGTCGATCAGCAGCACGACCGGGTCGGTCGCCCTGATGGCCTCGAGCAATGGCCGAGGCATCAAGAAGGGCTCCGAAAAGATGTCCTCTTCGAGCTCCTGCCAGGTCTCGCCTTCTTGGGTCACCTGTTCGGCCTGTATGCGCAGCAGCTGCTTCTTGTAGTTCCATTCGTAGAGCGCTTTTGACTCGTCCAGGCCCTCGTAGCACTGCAGCCTGATGAGCCGCGAGCCGGTCATCTCCGCTACGGACTTGGCGAGTTGGGTCTTGCCCGTGCCGGCTGGCCCCTCCACCAACACGGGCTTGCCGAGCCGGTCGGCAAGGAACACCACCGCTGCAATGCCCTCGTCGGCAAGGTAGCCCACCCCGCCCAGCGCCTCGTTGACAGCCTTCGGGTTCTCCCACCGGGCCCCTGAGCTGCCGGTTGTCGTCATCCAGCCATCTTACGGGCGCACCCGGCCCCGGCGCCCTCCAATATCCGCCCAGGTAAGGGCCGACAAGCGTTTCTATGGACCAAAATTGTCGCCTAGCCTGGCACGACGTGCAGATCGGTGTAACCGGGGGCAGGGGGCTACTGGGCAGTGCAGTGGTAGCGGAAGGGTGCCGGCGCGGGCACAGGGTCGTGAGCATCGACATCCGCCCCGTGGCCGCAACCGAGCCCGTTGCTGCTGCGCCGGCGGTGGGTGCTGTTACACAACTGGTAGCAGACGTGACCTCTTACGACGAACTGCGGCGGGCAGTGGCCGGGTGCGACGCGCTCGTCCACTTGGCAGGCTATCCCAGCCCGCTCGGTGCGCCGCCGGATGTGGTCCACAACACAAACGTCGTCGCGAGCTACAACGCCTTGCACGTGGCGTGCGAGGTCGGCATAGAGCACTTCTGCTACGCGTCAAGCATAAATGCCCTCGGTGGGGCCTTTTCCAAGCGGCCCCGTTATGACTATTTCCCGCTCGACGAGGAGCACCCGACCTATAACGAGGATCCCTATGGGCTCTCCAAGTTCATCGGTGAGATCCAGGCGGGCTCTGTATGTCGAGCCAACGCGAGCCTCTCAGTAGGCAGCCTGCGCATCCACCACCTCGTTGCTTCCCCGGCTGAACTAGCGGCCAAGATCGCAAGCAACGTCGACCGTTACAGCCGCGACTTGTGGGGTTACACGACTCTGGATGCCGCAGCGCGTGCCTGCTACGCCGTCCTTGATGCCGACTGGAAAGGGCATGAGGCGTTCTTTGTGGTCGCGCCCAGGACTGCGGCCAATGTGGCAACCGCGGAGCTTTGCGAGTCGTTTTACCCTGAAGTGCACAGACGCCACGAGCCTGTTGGCGACGAGGGCCTGTACTCCTGCGCCAAAGCGAAGCGCCTCCTTGGATGGGAGCACGACATCGTGGAGGTCGGACCGAGATGAGGATAACTGCACTGAAATGTGCAGTAATCGGGAAGAACCCAATCGTTCGGGTCGTCACCGACGACGGTGCGAACGGCTATGCCGCCGTCGAGTCGTTCAAACCTTACCTTCGCTCGCACGTGTTGTACTACGAGCAGTTCATCATCGGTGAAGACCCGACAGATGTTGAGCGGGTGATGCTGAAACTGCGCCACCGCGGTGCCTTTAAGCCCTGGGGAAGCGCAGTTAGCGCCATCGAAATGGCCCTTTGGGACCTGGCCGGGAAGGCCGCTGGCGTCCCGGTTTACAAGCTCCTCGGGGGCAAAGTGCGCGACCGTGTGCGCGTTTATAACGGGGCCGTGCGGTTCCCTATGGAAGGTGTTTCTCCCGAGGACCATGCGGCAAATGTGTTGAAGATGAAAGCGTCCCCCGAAGGTTTCAGCATCATCAAGCAGGGCGTCGCGTTCCACAGTATGGCGCCCAGGGAGATGGCGGGTTTTTCGTACGGGGGCCCGGTCCTCGCTGGGCATGGGAACTACGGGCGAGGGTTGCTCACCGAGCGGGGGCTCAGGTATGTGGTCGACTGCGTGGAGGCAATGAAGGAGGCGCTGGGGGACACGGTCGGGCTGGCCCTGGACTGCGGCCCGGGTTGGACGGTCCCTGACGCTATCCGTTTCGCCAAGGCGATCGAACACCTCCATGTTCTATGGGCCGAGGACCTCATAACCGGCGACTACACCCAGTACGTAAACGCCGACGTTTACCGCGAGGTGACCAGGGCCACCTCCACGCCGATTCACACCGGCGAGCAGATCTACCTCCGCCAGAACTTCAAGGACCTGATCGAGCGCCGTGCTGTCGATGTCATCGGCCCGGACCCATGCGACGTAGGTGGGATAGCAGAACTGAAATGGGTCGCCGAGTACGCCGACCTCCACGGAGTGCTCATGGCGCCCCATGGCACGGGCGACGGCCTCCTCGGCCTGGCCGCCCTCGTCCAGGTCTGTGCAACGCTGCCCGCAAATTACGTAGCTTTCGAGTACCCCATTGGGGACCCTTCCTGGTGGTATGACATCGTCGACGGGCTGCCCCACCCGATTGTCAAGGACGGGTTCATCGACGTCTGGGACCGCCCGGGAATGGGGGTCGAATTCAACGTCGCCGCAGCTAGGCGGCATCTAAGCGCTGAGGACAAGGACTTTTTTGACTAGCGCGGCCCGGTAGCTACGGCTCTAGCGTAGTTGCGAGCGTCTCCACGTCTTTCGGGGCCGATCGGTTTTTCCAGCGAACGCGCGTGGATCTGACGTAAAGTTACGCGCAGTGAAGCGCAGTCTGAGTGCCGTCGCCGACAAAGTGGGTGTAAGCGAGGCAACGGTGAGCCGCGTGCTCAACGGACGGCCCGGGGTTTCTGCGGCCACGCGTACCGCGGTGCTCACCGCATTGGACGTGCTGGGCTACGAACGCCCGACAAAATTGCGGGGCAAGCGGGCCCGCTTGGTGGGCCTCGTCCTCCCAGAGCTGAACAACCCGATCTTCCCGGCGCTGGCCGAGGTGGTCGGTGGCGCGCTGGCTCAACTTCATTTCACGCCAGTCCTGTGCGCGAGCGGCCCTAATGGGTTGTCCGAGCCCGAGTACGTCACGATGCTCCTCGACCAGCACGCCTCGGGGGTGATCTTTGCCGGCGGCAACTTTGCCGAGGCTAACTCGTCACACGAGCACTACCGCTTGTTGCATGAGCGCGCCGTGCCCGTCGTGCTTGTCAACGCTTCGAGCGAGGACTTGACCTTTCCGCAGGTTGCCACCGATGACGCCGTTGCCGCCGAACAAGCCTTCAGTCATCTGCGGGCTCTGGGCCACGACGAGATCGGTATGATCCTGGGCCCTGAGGACCACATGCCGAGCCGGCTCAGGCTGGCTTCGTTCCTGGCCGTGGCCAAGCGGGCCGGTATTAAGGAGGCAGGTCGGGTCGAGCATGTGCCGTTCTCTTTGGAAGCCGGTCACGCTGCCGCTACCCGGTTGGTCGGGCGTGGGATCACGGGCATCATCTGTTCCAGCGACCCGCTGGCGCTTGGGGCCATCAGGGCGGCGCGGCGCCTCGGCCTGCGCGTCCCCGACGACATCTCTATCGTCGGCTACGACGATTCCGCCCTCATGACCTGTACCGACCCGCCTCTTACGACGATCCGTCAACCGATAGAGGCAATGGGCCGGGCCGCCGTGAAGCTTTTGTCCAGCCAGATCGACGGCACGATGGCCAACGGCGAACGTCTGCTTTTCGAGCCCGAGCTCGTTGTGAGGGGCTCTACAGCTCCCCTTCGGGTTCGGGCCTAACGTCCTTCGCCGACGCTTCAGCCCGGCGTGACCGGCCGGCCAGAGCTTATTTGCGACGTAGCCACACGGCCGTCACCGGCGGGACGCGGCCCCACAGCTGTCCGCTGGCGATCAGGACCTTGTCGTGCTTAGGAAGCGCCACCGGCTCGGCAGAAAGGTTCACCAGTACCACGACGTTGTCGCCGCGCGAATAGCAAAGTACCCCGTCGGGTGCGTCTTCCCAAGCGAACGCACGTGACTGCAGCGAGGGCTCGCGCCTCCTGATCGCCAGTGCGGAGTGGTAGAGGGCGAGCATGGAGGCCGGGTTCAAGCGTTCCGTCTCTACGGTCAGAGCCTTCCAGTCCTGGGGTTGAGGTAGCCAGGGCGTTGCCCCATTGTCCGTGAAGCCGAACGGTGGGGCTTGCCCCGACCAAGGCATCGGTACCCTGCAGCCGTCCCTGCCGCGATCGGTCTTCCCGGACCGTTGCCAAAACGGGTCCTGTAGAAGTTCTTCCGGCAGGTCCTCCACCTCCCAGAGGCCGAGCTCGTCGCCTTGGTAGATGTACGCGGTCCCCGGCAGGGAGAGCGACAGCAAGGCGGCGGCGCGGCCCCGGCGCGTCCCGAGCTCTATGTCGCTGGTCTCGCCTATCCGCCGGTCGTCCATTTTGAACGCAGTTTCGGCGCGCCCGTAGCGGGTCACATGCCGCACGACGTCGTGGTTGGAGAGCACCCAAGTGGTGGTAGCGGCAAGTCGTGCGTGCGAGGCGAGGGTGTCGTCTATCACTCGGCGCAGTGCGGGAGCCTCGAGAGCGCAGCAAAGAAAGTCGAAGTTGAACGCGGAATGGAACTCGTCGTCGCGCAGGTACAACGCGAAACGTTCTTGGTCCGGTAGCCACACCTCGCCGATCAGGGCCCGCTTGTCGGGGTACTCGTCCGCAATACGACGCCAGCTCCTGTATATCTCGTGTACCTCATCGCGGTCGACGAAGGGGTGCATCCCCGGGCCATAACTCGTGGGCGTCTCACCGACGTCCGATAGCCCGGGGTCCTTTGCCACCAATGCCGCCGAATCGACCCGGAAACCGTCGACGCCCCGGTCGAACCAAAAACGCAGGACCGCCTCGAACTCCGCCCTTACCGCAGGGTCCTCCCAGTTGAAGTCGGGTTGTTCGGGAGCGAACAGGTGGAGGTACCAATCCCCCGGCGACCCGTCAGGCCCGGTCGTACGGGTCCAAGCCGAGCCACCGAACTCCGACTGCCAGTCGTTCGGCGGGAGCTCACCGGCGGGGCCCCTGCCTGGACGGAAGTAGAAGCGCCGGCGTTCAGCCGAACCGGGCGCTGAAGA
>Ga0209415_10019373_pt1 | contig 10660 bp, 8 predicted proteins | sample PeaSoiSIISIP2007_FD_187696 | JGI IMG/M metagenome (GOLD analysis project Ga0209415, IMG submission 187696) | Peat soil microbial communities from Weissenstadt, Germany - SII-SIP-2007 (SPAdes) (version 2) | ecosystem: Environmental > Terrestrial > Soil > Wetlands > Peat | place: Germany... | reverse complement strand
CAGATCTTCCCGAACTTGTGGTGGAAGGCCTCGTCGGTCATCACCAGCTGCATCAGCTTGCGGCCCAGCGGGTCGTTGAGCTTCTGGTAGAAGGTGGCGAAGGCGCCCATGGCCAGGCCCTCGACCAGCATCTGCATGCCGATGATCTTCTTGTAGACCTCCGGCGAGGAGATGATCTCCACCAGCAGGTTCTGCAGCACGGGGCTGGCGTTCACCGGCCGGCCCCAGCGGGCCTTGATGTACTTGGCGAAGGCCGTGACGTGGCGGGCTTCTTCGCGGGTCTGGTTGGCGGCGTATTCCTGCGCGCCCTGGTCGTAGAGCACGTGGCAGAGGCTGGCCGACAGGTTCAGCGCGCCTTGCTCGCCGTGCAGGATCGACGAGAACGAGCGCAGCGTCTGGGCGTTGATGAAGCGGATCCGGGTCTTCGGATCGGCCAGCATCTCCTTGCCGTAGTTGGTCTGCAGCACCCCGATCATTTCTTCGGGGAGCAGCGCCTCGTTCTCCATGTCGAACGGCTCGTCGAAGTCGATGTAGTCCTTCGACAGCGGATCCCAGAAGTGGTCGTGGGTGGCCGAGATGATCTTGTCGAACGCGGTCGAGCGATTGTTGTAGCGGTCGAGCTCGAGCATCGACTCGAAATCGTCCGGCGCGACTGCGCGATAGACTTCGTCCTTGGTGATATTTCCGTCGGCCACGGCGGTTCTCCGGGATGTGAGCAGCGTTTAGACCATGCCTGCGACGAACTCGCAGGTCAAGGAAAATGACGGGGGCGTCACGTTCTTGTCGACTGGCCGCCGCCGTGGTTTTCGCCGATAGTCGCCGGCGCGAAACAGCGGCAGGGTCATGGCGCGGGGCGACGTGATGGTTCGATGGGCGCAGGGTTTGGCGTTGCTTCTGGCCCTCGCGCTCGCCGCCAGCGTCGCCGCCGCGCAGCCGACAGAGGCGCCCGCCAGCTGCGAGCGCGACGATGCGGACGCCACCATCGCCGCCTGCTCGGCTCAGATTTCCGCAGGCCAAGCGCCGGCTTCCAGCTACCAGACCCGGGCGGAGGCCTACGAGGGCAAGGGTCGATACCCTGAAGCCATCGCCGACCGCACTCAGGCGCTCGCCCTCAACCCCAAGGACTCCGAGGCTCTGGGCTGGCGCGCCATCGACTATGTCCATCTCGGCGACCGCCCGCACGCCATCACCGACTATCGCGCCTATCTCAAGCTGGACCCGGACGACGCCGACGGCGTCGGCGTCGAGGTGGCGCAGATCGCCTCGACGCCGGCGGCCGCCGCGAAGGATCCTCACAGCCTGGGCGCCGCGCTCGCCCACGACCCCGTCGCGCAATATGCGTCGCTCAAGGCGGTATTCGCCCAGATGGTCGACGTCAGGAGCGAAGGTCCCGCGCCTCGCGAGGCCAGGCGTGCCGCCGGAATCCACGACCTGATCGACTGCAAAGAGGGCGGAAGCTACCTCGGCGGTGTGGGGGACGACGCCAGTTTGGTCCCTATCGGGGATTATGCGGACCTGGCCTATCAGACCGCCAGTTGGACGCGGCGGCTGCAGGCGATGAGCTATCCGCAGGCGGCCTGGGGGCCGCTGATCGACCGGTTCGAGAAGGCTCAGATCGCACGGATCCAGCATGAACAGGACGCCGCCCCGGCCGCTCGGCCGGCGAACGCGGATGACCAGTCGAGCGATGAGCAGGCAGGCGACGACCTGCGCGACGCGCAGGACGCCTTCGCGACCAATTTGGCCAAGACGCTGAACGCCTATCGCCGCGCCCACCCGTCGCTTCACCTGCCGCCGCTGAAGGCGGAAGGCGGCTGCGGCGCCGTCTCGACCGTGGTCAACGTCAGGAGCCAGCCGGCGGGCGCGGTGGTGATGTTCATCCCGGTGTTCTTCTACAAGCTCTGCCAGGCGGAGGGCATCAATCCCGACGACACCAATCGGTGCGACCGCTGGCGCGAGATGGTGGACGGCGTCGTCGCCGACGTCAGCGGCGACTACGACTACGTCGCCCACTGGGCGGATGGCGCGATCCGGAAGGGCCGGTTGAGCCTTAACGCGGTTCAGAACGGGGCCACCATCACACTGGTCAAGCCGTAGGCCGCTGGGGCCCGGCGCGCGCGGGCGGCGCGGAACGCTGGTGCAGCACCAGGAAACCGCCAGCCAGCACGCCGAGCGCGATGAAGCCCCCAAACCACAGTACGCCGAGACCGGCGGTCACCTCGCCGATCGAGCCCGGGGTCCAGAGGTAGCCGGCGTTGTATTCGGCGCCGGCGAGCTCATCGGGTCCGAGAGCCGGGCATTTGTCCTTGTAGACCAGCAGCGCGTCCTTGGTGCACTCGAAGCCCTTGGCCGAGAGGCGATCGGCCTTCGGCGGCTGGTAGGCGTAGAGCGAGGCGCCGGCGGCGTAGCCGGCGCCGGCCAGCAGGGCCACCGCGCCGGCGACGATCATGATCAGGCGAACCAGCCGCAAGGCCGCGTCGTCCGATAGGCGGTGGACGATCAGCACGGCCAGCGCGCAGACGATCGCCGTCAGCGGCGCGGCCGCTGGCGGCCAGGGCGGGGTGAGCACGCCGAGCGCGGCGACGAACGGCAGCGCGACGACGCCGGCGGCCGGCGCCAGCCCAAGCGCTAGATGCTGCAGGCGCTCGCCCCCGGGCGCCCTCGGGCTGGTCGCGGCAGCCGGGGGCGGCGCCTTGCCGTGTTTCTTGGCCAGGAGTGTGTCTATGGACGCGATGAGCCGGTCCATGTGGACGTGGAAGTCGCGGCCGGTGGCGATCGTGGCGGCGTTCAGAAAGTGCAGCGGCGCGATGCTGTCGGGCAGCGCCTCGGCCGCCGGCATGTGTGCGCCGTCGACCAGCAGCGGGATCAGCGGCAGGCCGAGCTGCAGCGCGGTTTCCACCTCCGCCCGCACCACGTCCTTCGGCTCGTCGATACGCCGGCCGCCGTCGGCATGTTCGCCCAGCCAGTCACGCCCGATCACCGCCAGGAAGACGTCGCTGCGGCGCAGGACCTCTTGAATGTGGTCGCGAAAATCGCTGCCGTAGGGGATGCTGTCGATGTCGATGAACACCGCCTCGGCGCCGTAGCGCGCGGTCAGGCGATCGGCGATCCGTCCAGTGATCGCGGCGGAGTCCGCGCGTCGGTAGGAGACGACAATCGAGATGGCGGCCTCCGATACGCCGATGGCGTCGCATCGAAGTCATACTGGAGCGCGCCGCCGGCGCCGTCGAGGCGGCGCCGGCCGACCGACGCTACTCCGCCGCCACCAGCTGGGCGGCGCCGCGTTCGGCGCTTTCCTTGAAGTTGATGGTCTGCAGGAAGCGGATGCCGTCCTCGGCGATGTCGTCGCCAACCATGCGGGTCCCTTCGGCCTGCAGCTCGTCCATGTCGACGTACATGGCGTAGAAGCCGCGGGTGCGCTGGGTGATCAGGCCGGCGTTGAACAGCGTCTTGATCAGCACCCGGAAGATGTTGGTCTCGCCCTTGAAGCGGCGGGTCGGATCGCGCTCGGCGCGGCGCTTGATGATGTCCTCGATCACCCGCTGCGGGTCGAGCCCGAAGTCCTCGTACAGCCCCCGCTGCTGGTCGGGCGAGCCGCGGTCGAACAACAGGCTCTGGGCGCAGTGCGCGGCCCAGTCCTCGACGATGTTGCGCTCGGATTCGCTGAGCTGCGGCACGGTCTTGTCGGCCCAGATCTTCCCGAACTTGTGGTGGAACGCCTCGTCGGTCATGACCAGCTGGAACAGCTTGCGGGCCAGCGGGTCGCGGTTGGTGCGGAATCCCGTGGCGAAGGCGCCCATGGCCAGACCCTCCACCAGCATCTGCATGCCGATGATCTTCTTGTAGACCTCAGGCGCCTCGATGATGTCGATCAGCAGCTTCTGCAGCGCCGCGCCACACGGGCCCGGCCGACCCCAGCGGGCCTTGATGTACTTGGCGAAGGCCGTGACGTGGCGGGCTTCCTCGCGGGTCTGGTTGGCGGCGTATTCCTGCGCGCCCTGGTCGTAGAGTACGTGGCAGAGGCTGGCCGACAGGTTCAGCGCGCCCTGCTCGCCGTGCAGGATCGAGGAGAAGTTGGCGAGCTGCCCGCGGTTGATGAAGCGGATCCGCTCCTTCGGGTCGGTCAGCGTCTCGGCCACGTAGGGCAGCTTGAGGAACGGGTTGTTCTCCTCCGGCGTCATCGCGACATTTTCCATGTCGAACGGCGTGTCGAAGTCGATGTAGCGCTTGTCGAGCGGGTCCCAGAAGTGGTCGTGGGTGGCCGCGATGATCTTGTCGAACGCGTCCGAGCGCTGCCCATAACGGTCGAGCTGGAGCATGGATTCGAAGTCGTCCGGCGGCACCGCGCCGTACATGGAATCCTTGGTGATGTTCCCGTCGGCCATGGCGGTCTCTCCCAGCGTGCTCTGGAGTAACATGATCAAAGTTCACCTGGAGGTCGCGGTTGTCAACGGCCGTTGAGTTGCGTGCGGCGTTGCACTTCCCCTCGCTTGCGAGGGGAAGTGTCGCAAACGAGCCCCCGCAGGGGCGATGTGCGACGAAGGGGAGACCGGCGGCGCCGAACGAAGCTCGATCCGGCCGACACCTCCCATCCGGCGTGTCTCGCACGCTCTCGCGTGCTCCCCTCGCTTCGCGAGGGAAGGAGCAGCTAGGCCCGCCTATCGCGCCTTGCCTTTACCGCCAGGCGCAAGGCGTTGAGCTTGATGAAGCCGGAGGCGTCGCGGTGGTCGTAGGCGACCTTGCCCTCCTCGAACGTGACCAGGTCCTGGTCGTAGAGCGAGTAGGGGCTCTCGCGGCCGATGATGGTGACGTTGCCCTTGTAGAGCTTCACCCGCACCTCGCCGGTGACGTAGGCCTGCGAGTGATCGATCGCCGCCTGCAGCATCTCCCGCTCCGGGGTGAACCAGAAGCCGTTGTAGATCAGCTCCGCATAGCGGGGCATCAGCTCGTCCTTCAGGTGCATGGCGCCGCGGTCGAGGGTGATGCTCTCGATGCCGCGGTGCGCGGCCAGCAGGATCGTCCCGCCGGGCGTCTCGTAGACCCCGCGTGACTTCATGCCGACAAAGCGGTTCTCCACCAGGTCGAGCCGGCCGACGCCGCTGTCGTGGCCGAGCTGGTTGAGCCGGGTCAGCAGCTCGGCCGGCGAGAGCCGCTCGCCGTCGACCGACACCGCATCGCCCTTCTCGAACCCGAGCGTGAAGACGTGGGCCTTATCCGGCGCGTCCTCCGGGGCGATGGTGCGCTGGAACACGAACTCCGGCGCCTCGACCGCCGGGTCCTCCAGCACCTTCCCCTCCGATGACGAGTGCAGCAGGTTGGCGTCGACGCTGAACGGCGCCTCGCCGCGCTTGTCCTTGGCGATCGGGATCTGGTGCTTTTCCGCGTACTCGAGCATCGCTTCGCGGCTTCTGAAGAAGTTCGGCTCGCGCCAGGGGGCGATCACCCGGATGTCGGGCTCCAGCGCGTAGTAGGCCACCTCGTAGCGCACCTGGTCGTTGCCCTTGCCGGTCGAGCCGTGGCTGACGGCGTCGGCGCCGACCCTGCGAGCGATGTCGATCTGGGTCTTGGCGATCAGCGGTCGGGCGATCGAGGTGCCGAGCAGATACTGGCCCTCGTACACCGTGTTGGCCCGGAACATCGGGAACACGTAGTCGCGCACGAACTCCTCGCGCAGGTCCTCGATGAAGATGTTCTCGGGCTTCACGCCGGCCATCAGCGCCTTCTCGCGCGCCGGCCCCAGCTCCTCGCCCTGGCCGAGGTCGGCGGTGAAGGTCACCACCTCGCAGCCGTACTCGGTCTGCAGCCACTTCAGGATGATCGACGTGTCCAGCCCGCCCGAGTAGGCGAGCACGACTTTCTTCGGCGGTGGCAGATCGGCCATGGCCCGTCCCCGGTTCGTTTGAGGCGCGCCTTAAAGTCTGTTGATGACGGAATCGCAAGGGCTTCGCTCCTCCCCCGTTCCGCTACGCTGCGCGGGCAGGAGCGTTAGACCGTCACCTGCGTGCCCAGCTCGACCACGCGGCCGGGCGGGATGCTGAAGAAGTCGGTGGGATTGGTGGCGTTCTTGGTCAGGAAGATGAACAGCTTATCCTGCCACAGCGGCATGCCTGATTGCGCCGCCGGCACCACCGAGCGGCGGCCGAGGAAGAAGCTGGTGGCCATGATGTCGAACTTCAGCCCCTGCTTGCGGCACAGCGCCAGGCCCTTGGGCAGGTTCGGGCTCTCCATGAAGCCGTAGGTGATGGTCACCTTGGTGAAGTCGGCGCTGATCGGCTCGATCTTCAGCCGGTCGTCATCCTTCACCCGCGGCGTCTCGGCCGTGCTGACGGTGAGGATCACATTCTTCTCGTGCAGCACCTTGTTGTGCTTGAGGTTGTGCATCAGCGCGACCGGCGCGACGTCAGGGTCGGAGGTCAGGAACACCGCAGTGCCGGCCACGCGGTGCGGCGCGCGGTTGCGCAGGATCTCGGCGAGGTCCTTGAGCGGGACGCTGTCGCGGCGGGTCTTGTCGAACAGCAACTGGGTGCCGCGGTTCCAGGTGATCATGATCGCCGCCAGCGAGAGCCCGATCAGCACCGGCGCCCAGCCGCCGGAGAGGAACTTCAGCGCGTTGGCGGCCAGGAAGGTCAGGTCCATCACCACCAGCGGACCGATCAGGATCGCGGTGCGCAGCGGGCCCCACTTCCACATCCGGCGCACGACGATATAGGCCAGCGAGGTGGTGACCAGCATGGTGCCGGTGACGGCCAGGCCGTAGGCGTGGGAGAGGTTGTCGGAAGTCTGGAACATCACCACCAGCAACAGCACGCCCACCAGCAGCATCGAGTTGATCTGCGGCAGGAAGATCTGCCCGGTCTGGGTCTCCGAGGTGCGCCGCACGTCCATCCGCGGCAGCAGGCCCAGCTGGATCGCCTGCTGGCTCAGCGAGTAGGCCCCGGTGATCACCGCCTGCGAGGCGATGATCGTCGCCACCGTGGCCAGGATCACCAGCGGCGCCCGCAACTCCGGGGGCGCCATCAGGAAGAACCAGTTCAGGTCCGGCATCGGTTGCCCGCGCGCGGTGGCCGCGCCGAGCGCCTTCAGCGCCATCGCGCCCTGGCCGAGGTAGTTGATGGCCAGGCAGGGCAGGGTCAGGAACAGCCAAGCCGACTGGATCGGCCAGCGCCCGAAATGGCCCATGTCGGCGTAGAGCGCCTCAGCCCCAGTGACCGTCAAGAACACCGAGCCCAGCACCAGGAATCCGACAAAGCCGTGTTGGGCCAGGAAACCAACCGCGTAGATCGGATTGAGCGAGAACAGCACGCGCGGATCGTCGAGGATGTGCACCGCGCCCATCACGGCCATGCAGGCGAACCAGACCAGCATGATCGGCCCAAAGAAGGCGCCGACGCGGGCCGTGCCGCGCGCCTGGACGAAAAAGAGGCCGAACAGGATGGCGATGCTGATGGTCATCACCAGGTCGGTGGTCACCGTGTGTTCCAGGCTGGGGATGGTGCGTAGCCCCTCGATGGCCGAGAGCACCGAGATCGCCGGGGTGATGATCGCATCGCCGTAGAACAGCGCCGCGCCGATCAGCCCGAGGAAGAACAGCGCACGCGTGCGCCGGCCGATCGCGCGCTGGGCCAGCGCCATCAAGGAGAGCACGCCGCCCTCGCCCTTGTTGTCGGCGCGCATCAGGAACAGCACGTACTTGACCGTCACCACCATGATCAGCGCCCAGAGCGCCAGCGCGACGATGCCGTAGATGTCGGTGCGGTGGACGGTCTCGCCCTGCATGGTCGAAAGCGCCGAGCGGAAGGCGTAGAGCGGGCTGGTGCCGATGTCGCCGAAGACGACACCCAGGGAGCCCAGGGCCAGAATCCAGTAGACGCTCTTATGGGCCGGCTTGGGTCCTGACGCGGGAGCGGCCTCCGGCGGGGTCGCATCCTGCGCGGACGCCGGGGCTGAGGCCTCGAGAGCCAATCTGCTTCCTCCAGGGCCGCCGGCCAGGACGGCCATCACGGCGGGGCCGAAAAGCGGCGGCTTAGCGGCGGCGCGGCGCGATACACCCGATCCAGGCGCCGTTCAATCGCGCCAGTTCACCATGCGGCGTTTGAACATTCCCTTTCAACGCACCGCGCACCTGCTTAGGTTTCCGCGCCAGATGGCGCCGCAAATCGTCGCGAGGATGGAACGGTGAGCACGCGGCTCGCCCTGGTCACGGGCGCTTCGTCCGGCATCGGCGCGGCGCTGGCCCGGGTCTACGCCAGCCACGGTTACGATCTGGCGCTGACCGCCCGCCGGGTCGACCGTCTGCACGCGCTCGCCGACGAGGCGCGGCTGCGCTACGGCGTCGAAAGCCTGGTGATCCCCGCCGATCTGTCCCTGGTCGAAGCGCCGGCGGAAATCCTGGCGGCGGTCGCGGCCAACGGCCGCGAGGTCGACGCCCTGGTCAACAACGCCGGCTACGCCGTGCCCGGCGCCTATGCGGCGACCCGGTGGGAGGACCAGCGCGCGCTGCTGCAGGTGCTGGTCACCGCGCCGTGCGAGCTCGCCCACAAGACGCTGCCGGGCATGCTGGAGCGCGGGTTCGGCCGCATCGTCAACGTCGCCTCGCTTGCCGGACTCATGCCCGGCTCGCGCGGCCACACGCTCTACGGCCCGGCCAAGGCGATGGTCATGCGCTTCTCCCAAGCGCTCCACGTCGAGACGCAGGGGACCGGCGTCCACGTCAGCGCGCTCTGTCCCGGCTTCACCTATTCCGAATTCCACGACGTCGCCGGCACGCGCTCGCAGGTCAGCGATTCGACCCCGACCTGGCTGTGGCTCGGCGCCGACGAGGTCGCCCAGGCCGGCTACGAAGCCACCGAAGCCAACCGCCCGATCTGCGTCACCGGCGCGCCCAACAAGGCCATCGCCGCCCTGGCCAAGCTGATCCCCGACGAATGGGGCATGGCCCTGATGTCCAGCCAGACCGGACGGTTCCGGCAGGCTTGAGCCGACTTACTTCGGATACGGCGTCGCCGCCGACGGCAGCAGCAACCCGACGGTGGAGTCGGCGACGCCGATGATCATGAACTGCACCGCCAGCGCGCAGAGGATCAGGCCCAGCACGCGGATCACGATGATCATGCCGATGCGGCCGACGATCCGCGTGATCAGGCCGGCGAACCAGAAACTGGCCAGGATCGAGGCGCCGATCGCGAAGATCACGCCGATACCGGCCGCCTCGCCGGCGAAGCCGAGTTTTCCCGCCTCGCCGGCATAGATCACCACGGTGGAGATCGCCCCGGGGCCGATCAGCAGCGGCATGGCGAACGGCACCACCAGCCGCTCGAACCGGGCTAGCGCATAGTCGCGGGCCGACAGGCCGGCCGCGCCTTCGCCGGTGGCGTTGGCGAGGCTGGTCGCGAGGTCGCCGCGCGCCATGTCGAGCCCGAGCAGGAACAGCAGCACGCCGCCCGCGATGCGGAACGCCGCCAGCGAGATGCCGAAAAAGCGCAGCAGCGTCAGACCGGTGACGAAAAAGACCGCCATGAACACGAACGAGAACAGCGAGATGTAGGCCGCGGTCAGCCGCCGTCCGGCCGACGGCGCCCCCGCCGTCGCCGCGGCGAACAGCGGTGCGCAGCCGATCGGGTCGATCAGGGCGAACAGGGCGACGAAGAAGTTGACCGCGAAGTGCGCTGCGCTCATCTTCGAGCCTTAGCCCAATTCGAGTCCCGAACCCAAAGGAGCCGCCATGGCCCTGGCCGCCGCCGCGCGAGCCGAAACCGGCGCCGCCGATCCGCGCCTGATCGTCCCGCTCGACCTGCCGACCAGGGCGCAGGCCGAGGCGATGATCGAGCGGCTGGGCGATGCGGTCAGCTTCTACAAGATCGGCCTGGAGCTGCTCGCCACCGAGGGCGCCGCGCTGGGCCGCGACCTGCGCCGCCGCGGCCGCCAGGTGTTCGCCGACTGGAAGCTGCACGACATCGGCGCGACGGTGGAGCGGGCGGTGGCCGCGATCGCCGCCTCCGAGGCCTGCGACGTGGTCAATGTCCACGCCGAGCCGCAGGTGCTGGCGGCGGCGATGCGGGGCAGGGGTTCCTCGCCGATGAAGCTGCTCGGCGTCACCGTGCTCACCAGCCTCAGCGGCCAGGACCTGGGCGAGATCGGCTACGCCTTCACCCCGGCTCAGCTGGTCGAGCGGCGCATCCGTCAGTGCCTCGACGCCGGGCTCGACGGTGTGGTCGCCAGCCCGCTGGAGGCCAGGCTCGCGCGCCAGATCGGCGGACCGGATTTCCTGGTGATGACGCCCGGCGTGCGTCCGACCTGGGCCAGCCTCGACGACCAGCGGCGCGCAGAGACGCCCGCCTTCGCCCTGGCCGAGGGCGCCAGCCACATCATCTGCGGCCGCCCGATCACCGCCGCCGCCGACCCAAGGGCCGCCGCGCTGGCGGTGGTCGAGGAGATGGCGGGGGTCTGAGCTGGGTGGGTTCCGGGGACGGGATACCTATCCCCAGCTGACTTCGGGAACGAGGCGATGGGATAGGTATCCTGTCCCCGGAACCTACCAGCGCCGCCCGCCGCCGGAGCGATGCGTCATCATCGGGTGGCTGTAGACCGGCATGTGCGGCATCTGGTGCTGCATCATCATGTGCGGCTGTTGCTGCGGATACTGATGGTCGTGATGCATCAT
>Ga0209415_10019372_pt1 | contig 10660 bp, 9 predicted proteins | sample PeaSoiSIISIP2007_FD_187696 | JGI IMG/M metagenome (GOLD analysis project Ga0209415, IMG submission 187696) | Peat soil microbial communities from Weissenstadt, Germany - SII-SIP-2007 (SPAdes) (version 2) | ecosystem: Environmental > Terrestrial > Soil > Wetlands > Peat | place: Germany... | reverse complement strand
TAATGCGAGTATCCAACAAGTTCAGGCAATCGCTCAGCAGATTGATGCCTTAGCCTTAACCGCAGGTCAAATTGGTGCGGCATCAGAAGATGTGGCCAACTCGGCGACGTCTTTGGCTCAAATGGGGTTACGAGAGTAGCAATTGGGTGAATTATCTTAAAACGACAAGCCCTTCCTAGCTGTTTAGGCGTGGCGGGGCCTGTTATTTGTGTTGGTCGTTCAGACAGGGTGGGTTTGTCACGTTGTCCGCCACCTTCCCATCGCCTCATATAAACCAGTCCGATCACCCAGCGGCTTTTGAATGGGGTGTTGGGGGATTGGATTGTCTTAGGTGAGATGGGGGGAACATCAACTAAAACGATATGTTTTTTACATAAGAAAAGGCCACGATAGACTTATTCTATCATGGCCTTCTAAATCGTAACGTGAAGGTTCATCAGTGAGTATTTAACTCATATGCTTAATAAAAGTTCTATACATGATCCAAAGGTAGGAAACAATAAAAACCACCCATAATAAAGAAGTATAATTTAAGAAAAATTGTGGGTGGTAAGCCCCAAGAAGGATGCCGAAAGAAACAAGAGTAATCTTAAAAAAACTATAGTCCATAATAGTATAATTTCTAGCTGCATTTAATAACCGTTGTATGAAATTACTCATAGCTTGACCCCCTTCTAAAAAGAATAAACCTCAGATAACGACGGCGGAATAAAGCCTGAAATTCGAGACAAACTAGGAATCCCATTTTTCACCACCAAGGATACAGGAACGGGTCTGGGCCTGGTTATTTGTAAAAGCATTGCGATTCGACACAACGCTACGATGAGAATTGTAAGTAGCGATTTGGGAACGACGGTCCAGGTAGTCTTCAATATGCAAACTGCTGCTATACTCAGTGGCGAGTGAAAGGTGAGGTGTAATAGCGTGAATAACTTGCTCACCCCTGACGATTATCTTAATATTGCGAAGCCTATGGGAACTGAAAGAGCAGCACAATTGGAAGAAATGAATGCAATACTAGAAGAGATCAATGCAGAGTTAGAAGAGAGCAACGCATTGCTTGAAGAAGAAGTTTGCAAACGTCAAAAGGCTGAAGCAGAAATTGAAAAATTGAACGGAGAATTAGAACACAAGATTATCGAGCGCACAAACCAACTACAGGATTTGAATTCAATATTGGAAGAAGAGATTAATGAAAAAATACAAGCAGAAAAGGAGTTAAACAAAGAAAGGACTTTTACGATGCCATTTTTAATAGTGCTTCGGGGATGATTTATCTCTATGATATATAGAAATAAGTTAGTAAGATGGAACAAAAAACACGAGGAGATAGGGTATTCCTCTGAAGAGCTTGCTCATATGAATTTATTGGATTGGTATAGAGGCGATGAAAAAAGTCTAACTTCAGTAATTGAAGGAACTAAAATGATAATGAAGCAGGGCTTTGGAGATGCCGAGGCAAATTTGCAGAAAAGAGACGGCACCAAAATTCCTATATACTTAACAGCCAGTCCAGTAAATATTGATGATAAGTTATATTTTGCTGGAATAGGAATTGATATCACCGAGCGGAAGCGGGTAGAGGAGGCCTTAAAAGCCAGTGAAGAACTATTTAGAACAATATTTGAGCAAGCACCTTTGGGTATTGCCTTAATTAATTCCTTGACAGGGTGTATCTATCACGTTAATCCGAGGTTTGCCGAGATTGTTGGCAGAACGGAAGAAGAACTTATGAATATAAATTGGATGGGCATTACGTATCCGGATGATGTGCAAGAGCAATTGGATAATTTGGCCCTGTTAAATGGCGAAATTATCGGAGGCTTCAAGATGAACAAACGATATTTCCGCTCCGATGCTTCTGTGGTTTGGGTTAGTATGACGATTTCCCCTGTGAAGGATAATGATATAGAGCATCCGTGCCATCTATGTATGATAGAGGATATAACGGAGAGTAAACTGATGCATGAAAGGCTACAGAAATATCAGATACTCGCAGAAAATGCTCACGATGCGATGCTTTTCGTAGATATAGAAGGATACATTCTGGAAGTTAATAATGCAGCAATAAAAATATATGGTTATACCTATAAAGAATTATTGTCTATGAAAATTTTTGATTTAAGGACACCTTATAGCAAATCGTTCACTGTTATGGAGCAAATGGAATTAGCTGATGAAAAAGGGATTGTTTTCGAAACCATCCATTCATCAAAAAATGGCACTCCTATTAATGTTGAAGTAAGTTCCCAAGGAACCTTCTTAGGAAACAAAAGAGTTCTTCTTAGCATTGTGCGAGATATCACTGACCGTAAAAAGAAGGACGCCGAAAATATTTACTTGAGTTATCATGATGCTTTAACGGGGCTTTATAATCGTAGATTCTATGAAGAAGAAATTAAAAGACTGGATACTGATAGGAATCTTCCGATTTCAATCATCATAGGGGATGTCAATGGATTAAAGATAATAAATGATGCGTTTGGCCATGTTAAAGGCGACGAACTTTTACAGAAAGCAGCAGCAGCCATTCAAAGCGCATGTAGAGCAGATGATATTATAGCTCGTTGGGGTGGAGACGAATTCATCATGCTTCTGCCGAAAACTAAAGCAAAAGAAGCAGAAGAAATTGTTGAAAGAATCAAAGACCTATATTCAAAGGAAGATGTTAACTCAATTCGCGTCAGTATTTCATTTGGTTGGGATACGAAGAAAAGCTCTGATGAAGATATTCTGAGTGTCATAAAAAGTGCTGAAGATTTAATGTATAAATATAAAATTGTTAAGAATGAAGGTAACAGAGGTAATACTATTTTAACAATCATTAATACCTTGCATGAAAAAAATCCAAGGGAAGAACAACACTCTCAGAGAGTAAGCGAACTATGTCAAAATATAGGTAAAGCTTTAAGCTTTTCTGAAATTAAGGTCAGCAAACTCAAGGTTGTGGGTCTCCTTCATGATATAGGGAAAATTGCCATCGAAGAAGGTATACTTAATAAACCTGGAAAACTTTCAGAGCAGGAGTGGAATGAGATAAAGCGTCATCCTGACATCGGTTATAGAATACTAAGTTCGTCTTCTGAAATGTTAGAATTAGCAAATTGTATATTGGCACATCATGAACGATGGGATGGTAAAGGTTATCCAAAAGGGTTAAAAGGTGAAGATATTCCAAAGATATCAAGAATTATTGCTCTTGCTGATAGCTACGATGCAATGACTAGTGAGCGATCCTATCGGAAGGCTTTGAGTGAAGAAGAAGCACTTGTGGAAATCCGGAAAAATGCTGGTACCCAGTTTGATCCTGAAATAGCAAGGGTATTTGTTGAAAAGGTATTAGTCAAGCGATGGGCTTAATGCTTGCCTTCATTTTCTAGGCTCAATTCGAAGTCATTGATACGGAGAACCATAAAACCATTACCAAGATTACGGTCCATCGATACAGCTTCTAGCGTAATATACTGCATTTTCTGTTATTCTCATACTTTAGTCGACTTCAGCCGTGATCAGCGACTTCCATTCGTTACTCTCGATTAAAGGAGACTATAGTTAATGAGTAAAGTTGATATCACTATGTATAATTTTCGAAACTTTAAAAATAATGCTCAATCATTCGATTCTTTATACGCTAGTTTCTTTATAGATAATCACTCCATAATGTTACTAATTAATCCTGACAGCGGTGATATTATTGATGCCAATGAAGCTGCTCAAATTGAACAGGTACCGGCTACCATTCAACAAATAGCTAGTGGTACTCAGCATATAGTTGTTTCGGTTAGACAAGTTGATGCAATCAGTGAGGAGGTAGCAGCTCAAGCTCAAACGGTCTCTGCTGGGGTTGAAGAACAAACTATCCATCAAAATGTGGTTGATCAGCTACTGAAGTTATTTAGCCAGATCGTTTATGCGGCCTGGCTTTTTGAATGTATCAGAAAGTATAAGTTTTCAGGGTATCCGTATACTTGCGAAATTGCACTTATAGAAGCATGAAAGACAAATATTTTCGTTATATGATTAGTAGGGGCACGATGCATCGTGCCCGTTTCCGTCGTACCCGTTTCCGTCGTACCCTTTGTTATTTTAATTGGGTCATTTGTTCCAGCACGAGTGTAAGAGATTGCAACAGAGATTTCACAAACGGCGAATTCAAGTAATAATATTGTAGATACTATCTCGGTAATTAATGAAATCAGTAGAACCATAGCGGATGAAACGAAAACAGTATCTGCTGCGACCGAAGAACAAGCCGCTTCAGTGGAGGAAGTTGCTACGGCCAGCCAAATGCTATCCAAAATGTCTCAAAATGTAGAAGTCTCGTTAACGAAATTTAAGTGCAAATAGCATGTGAACTCATGCCATTTGCTACTGTTATGCATCTACAAACAAGATACAATTTGAGTGTGAGTGGATCTAACCCAACAGAGGGCTATGCGGAGGTGTCAGTCGAAGTGGGATATGAACGGTTTTATACGTTTATTAATATGTTTATTAATAAATGTATTTGTTATATTAGAAAATATCTCCGACAAGAAATTAATCAAATACTTGATAAAGACCAAGGAATTGACGTCAATCAAGCGGGAATAGAGTATTTGAAAGGCGAAATATTCCATTTTTTATCAATATTTTTAATTACTTTTGGTGCTCCTATATTCTTATACGGAGCCTACTTGTTCTATTTAGATAGAAATATTATAAACTCGATATCGGAAATAGTGGCATATTTTCTTATCGTAGTTATAATGTCAAATAATTTTTTGAGTTTAAAGCTGCGAAAGATCTATTTTCTTGTAATATTCTATTTTATAGGTATAGGGATTCTCGTTTCTACAGGAACGATGGGCGCTGGAATGGTCTGTATCTTGTTTACGATGATTCTTTCTGGATGTTTGTTAGAAAGAAGAGAGATCCGTGTCGGAGTCCTTGTTAACTTATTTGTATTCCTTGTACTTACACACCTTGTCATGGGTGGATATATTTACAAGGTTGGTCCGTTAGATTATAAGAGGGTGTGGTTTATTAATGCCATAACGACGCAAGCTTGTGGAATAGCAGCGCTTATCATTATGAATACAATATTTTCTGGGTTAGAGAATCAAATAAAGGTAATAATTGCCAAAGAGGAAGAGGTTTATCAATTAGCCTTTAATGATCATTTGACGGGGTTACCTAATCGAAGATTGTTTTATGACCGACTTGGCCAGGCGATCCTTCACGCCGCGCGAAATGAGCAGTCCTTTGAAATTCTGTTCCTCGATTTAGACGGCTTTAAAATGATCAATGATACCATGGGACATGCCATGGGGGACGAACTTCTTAAAAAAGTTGCTGAGAGATTGAGTAATACCTTAAGAAAAAATGATGTCATTGCAAGGGTTGGAGGCGATGAATTTCTCATCCTCATACATAACGCCCCCAATAAGGAATCAATTGAAAAAGTATGTAAAAATATTATCAACGTTATAAAAGAACCTTTTGAGTTTCCAACCAATGAAATTTACATAACGACCAGTATTGGGGTTTCGATTTATCCCCAAGATGGGGATAATGTAGAGACCTTAGTCAAGAATGCAGATATCGCCATGTATGTTGCCAAGGAAAATGGCAAAGGAAAATATGCGTTCTGTAACGAACTCATGAAAAAAAATCTCGATGAAGTCATGATGCTCTCCAATGACCTATATCGGGCTCTGGAGTCTAATGAGTTGGAAATATACTACCAACCTCAGGTGGATTCCAGATCAGGGTCAATCATTGGTATGGAAGCATTACTTAGGTGGAATCATCCAAAGCTCGGATTAATAGGACCCTGTGATTTTATACCGATCGCGGAGAAGACCGGCCTTATAGTTAGTATTGGCGAATGGGTATTACGGACCGCATGTACTCAAACGAAAGCTTGGCAGGACTCGGGATTTCCGAATCTTTCGATCGCAGTAAATCTTTCGGTTAACCAAATTTCAAGTCGTAAACTTGTTAATCAGGTTTCTAAAATCCTAATCGAAACGGGAATCAGTCCCAAGTATCTAGAGTTGGAAATCACTGAAAGCATCTTCATGAAAGACATCAGCGCAATCGTTGATACGTTAAAGGAGCTTAAAAGTCTAGAGATTAGAATTGCCATCGATGACTTTGGTACAGATTACTCTTCGTTAAGTTATTTAAAAAAATTACCGTTAGACCGTATTAAAATAGCAAAGACGTTTATTGATGGAATCAATTTAAACCATATCGACGAATCAATAATTTCGGCCATTATTGTTTTAGGAAAAAGACTAGGCTTAGATTTAATCGCTGAAGGGGTAGAAACTGAGGGCCAACTTCAATTTCTGCAAACACAAATGTGTGATGAAATCCAAGGTTATTATTTCTATAGACCGATGCCTGTTCAAGAGATAGACAAACTTTTCCAAATGGGTGATAAACACAATTTCTAATTTTACATTAGAAATCTTAAAGAACATGAAGTGAATGGAATAAGCGACATTGAGATATCTTTTCTATGTTTATCTATTTTAGACTGATGATATAGGCAACCAAATCACTGGCCTGCTCACTACTTAGTGTTCCAGGGTTATTACGGGGCATATTGGTTTGGATAAAACTCGCTGTAGGGGTTTTGCCAATGAGGCTGGGTGCATTTCCGCCTGAGCCATTGGTCCCATGGCAACCTATACATTTACTATTGAAAATAGTTAGGCCACGGGCAACAGCTGAATCTACCGGCTTCTGAGGGCTAGTTGCAGGTTCAGATACAGAGGGTTTTTGGGGGGAATAACTATTTGCACTCGTTTGAGCTGTACTTGCTCCGCAACCAGTGAGAACTAGTGGTAAGACTATAGATGAGACGAGTAGAGTTAAAGCTTTTTGGGTCGATTTAATATTCATAGTGTGATTTCCTCCATACTCTTCTAATTACAGAACTCGTTACGAGCTCCGCTAGCCCCGGCACCAGTAATTCCGCCTACTCGTTGGATTTGAAATTACTCAATCACTCACTTTTTTTAATGAAACTTATTTCAAGATATTCTACATGAGGGATGATTCTCCTCTTTTTATAACCTTCTAGAGGCTCCAATATATGCTGAAGTTTGTCAAAGGCTTCAAAATATCGTAGACCAAATATTCTTTGTGAAACTGCATTCAACTCTTCGAAGGAATTGCAGAATGCAGTCATTTACCATTATAAGTATATTGACTTTAATTTAATCTACAGGTAATATTGGGTAGTGACGAGATGCAAATAAAGAATTTATCAAACTTGTCGGGGGCAGGAACGAAAAGTTAAAGGTTAATCGTAAGAAGCAGCTTTAATATTAGCTAATTATAAAAACTTTATCGGTAAATGCAAACCTGTCTAAGGTAGGGATGCAAAGCTAAAGAGCCTTTAAATGGCTTACAGCTACCGAAAATAAGGTTTTTATTTTATTTTTCCACTTCACAACCTTGAGATGATTATAATAGATTTTCTTATTTACCAATAAAGAAAAAATATAGATTAGACAAAATAGGAGGAGTGGTTAAATTGTCAAAGTTCAACCTTAAAAAATTAGCAATTACATCACTGTTTTCCGTCGCTACTTTACTATCAATTCCAGTAAATGCACAGGCAACTACAATATCTGTATCTACTCTTACTCAATTACAGACAGTTATAGCTTCAGACTTGACAGCCAGAGATTCTGGATTTGTTATAAACTATACAGGTGACACTTCGAATTTTAATGAGGATCTCTCAAACAGTCTCAAAGCAGCGGAAAGCAGTAATGATTATTTAAAGTTTTCTATGTCTTCTTTATCCTGTACGGCTAATGGCACGGATGGAAATTTAAATATTGATGTCGGAGCAACTTATTTAACAACTGCACAGCAAGAAGCTTATGTAAATGCTGTTGTAACCCGAGCTTTAGTATCAATTATCACTCCAGGTATGACGGACTTCCAAAAAGAAAAAGCGATACACACATGGGTTATAAAGACTGTATCGTATGACTATACCCTAGCAAACCACTCTGCGTACGCGGCGCTTGTCGCCCCTCACAAAACAGTATGTCAAGGCTATTCTCTGCTTATGTACAAAATGTTAAGACAGGCAGGAATAACTACAAGGATTGTAAGTGGAACATTAAATGGCGAAGCACATGCGTGGAATAAAGTAAATATTGGTGGGAACTGGTACAATGTTGACGCCACTAACGATGATGGGGCAAACACAACCAGATTTTACAATGTAACTGATTCTGTCCTGAGGCAACATGGTTTTGCATGGTAAAACAGCACTTTACTTTCAATTAAATAATTGACCGAATCGGTTTATTGTGTTATGCTAACATAAACCGGTTCGGTTAATTATATTTATGAGGTGAGAATTTTGGAAAAATTTTTAAGTTTATCTGTAGAAAAACAAACTATAATCGTTGATGCCGCCCTTTTGTCCTTTAGCAATAACGGTTATAAAAAAACATCTGTAAGCGACATTGCTATAGCTGCCGGAATTTCCAAATCAATGATATTTCATTATTTTGGCACAAAAAAAACTTTGTATCTTTATTTAATCGATTTATGCGGAAACATTTTAATGAAGGAAATCAATGAAAACTTTGATACCAGTGTAACTGATTTCTTTGACAGAATTAAACTGGCAACGGATATTAAAATCTCGGTAATGAAAAAACATCCTTCCATTCTTTCTTTTTTAAACAGTATGTATTTTGAAAGCGATGAAGAAGTAAAAACGGAGATAAAAGACGTTCTTGCAAAAGGTGAAGGCTTTAGAAGTAAAATTGCTCTTGATGGCATGGATGCTTCAAAATTTAAAGACGGTATTGATCCAAAGCTGATTATGAAAATGCTTGTTTTATTAGCCGAAGGATATATAAGTCAATCTTCAGGTAAAGCAGCGCTTGATCTTGAACCCTTACACAAAGAATTTGAAGAATATATAAATTTACTGAAGAAAAACCTTTATAAGGAAGAATATCTATGATAACTGTGGATGACTATATCAATCATCCAATCTTATATAAATTGCTTTTGTAATGCCACATAGTCTGTTTTTCCACTACCTAGAAGTGGAATATTCTCTATAAGTGTAAGTTCTGCCGGTAATAATAGTGGTGACAAATTCCTAGACCTAATAAATGCTCCGAGTGTTTTTAAAGAATGACCTTCTTCTGACATGAAAAGAATAATTTTTTCGCCCTTTAATGGGTCTGCAGTGGCTATCGTCGCAAGGTTAGAGGTTCCAAAACATTCAGAAGCTACTTCTTCGCTAAGGTCCAAGGGTACCATTTCTCCTGCTACTTTGGCAAAGCGCTTAAGCCGCGATTTAATAGTGATATACCCTTGGTCGTCAATTTCAACAATGTCACCAGTCCTATACCAGTCTTTAAGTGGCTTAAAGCCTTCTCCGTGAATAAGATACCCTTTCATTAGGTTAGCTCCCCTAACAAGAAGGTTACCACCGCTTTCAATGCCTTCAACTGGTTCAAGCTTGTACTCTATTCCTGGTAACAAACAACCCACACTTCCTTTTTTGTTTAGAAGCGGAGTATTTAAAGAAAGAATTGGAGAGGCCTCTGTTGTGCCATACCCTTCAAAGATGCGAATTCCAAATTTATCTATCCACATGGCACGAACTTCCTCTTTCAAATTCTCTGCGCCCGCGTAGACGTATCTAAGCGAATAGAAGTCATATGGGTGGGCATTTTCACCATAGCCTTTTAAAAAGGTTGATGTTCCAAAAAGAATTGTGCAGTTCTTATCGTAAGAAATTTCGGGAATTATCCTATAATGCAATGGAGTTGGATATAAGAACAACTGAAAATTACTTAACACGGGCAATAACGTTCCAGCCGTAAGCCCAAAACTATGGAACATTGGCAACACATTTAGGAATTTATCTCTATCCGTTATATCAATAACACTCTTTGCTTGTTGAATATTACTGTAGATATTTCTATGGGAGAGAACCACTCCTTTTGGTTTACTTTCACTTCCTGAGGTAAACATTATTAGATTTCCATCTTTAAACCTAGAACGTTTTTTGAACAGATAATTGAAGAAGCTACTTATCTTATCGCCAATAGTAACACTAGCTCTAACATCTTCCAAGTATACAATTTTAATTTGTTGTGCTAAGGCTTCGATAAGATTATCAAGTTTTGCTTTATTTACAAATTCTCTGGAAGTGAGTATCTCTTTTATTTCAGCAGTTTCACAGCAATCCAGTAGATTCTGCTGCCCGATTGAGAAGTTGAGAATAGAAGGGGTTATCCCGTTTTTAAAAAGAGCAAATAAGGTGGCAACATGTGCGATGGAGCTAGGCAGGAGAACTCCAACCCCAATCATCTCTTTAAATTTCTCGCCTAAGACATAACTTGATAAAAGCAGTTTTTTATAGGATACCTTTTGGTTAATATCCTCAATTATAATGCGGTTTTTATCGGCTTCATTTGCGATATCTAATAGCTTGTTAAAGAGATTAATGTTGTTTTCAGAACTGCTTTGAAAAAGTTCAGCCTGCATAATCTTGAGAATGGTATTTGAAGCTCTTATTTTCTGCGTTTTAAAGGAGTTTTTAGTCTCCATCGGAATATAAAATGGATTGCCTACCCTGATAAATACCTTTGGGAAAATCCTGGTTGTAACTTTG
>Ga0209415_10019371_pt1 | contig 10660 bp, 9 predicted proteins | sample PeaSoiSIISIP2007_FD_187696 | JGI IMG/M metagenome (GOLD analysis project Ga0209415, IMG submission 187696) | Peat soil microbial communities from Weissenstadt, Germany - SII-SIP-2007 (SPAdes) (version 2) | ecosystem: Environmental > Terrestrial > Soil > Wetlands > Peat | place: Germany... | reverse complement strand
AGGGACTTTAAATAAACAACAGCCTCGCCCTGCGAGGCGGCGGCCAAGGGCGCGGATGCGCCCGCCCGGCGAGGGACAATGAGGTGAGTCCCTTCAGGGATACACCGTTATCACACCAATAAAAAAGCCCGGCGATTTCCCGCCGGGCTTTTCTGTCGGGGCGGCTGTCCGCTTACTTCACGTAATCGTACTTGCCGTCTTTCCATTCATAGAAGACATAGCCGGGGGCGGTGATGTCGCCCTTGGTGTCGAAGCCGATATTGCCCAGCACGGTGTCGAACTTGTTCGCCTTCAGGCTGGCTTCCACCTTGACGGAATCGAAGCTTCCAGCCTTGGCGGCAGCCTGGGCCCAGGCCTGGATGGCGCCATAGGTGTACAGAGTATAGGCTTCCGGCTCGTAGTTCTCGGCGCGGAAGGTCTTCACCAGATCGGCATTGGCCGGGTTCTTGCGCGGGTCGGGGCCAAAGGTCATCAGGGTGCCGGCTCCGGCCGGGCCGGTGATGGCCCAGAACTGTTCGGTCACCAGGGCGTCGCCTGATACCAGGGTGGCCTTCAGACCTTGATCAACGGCCTGACGGACGATCAGACCGCCTTCGGTTTCATAACCGCCGAAATAGATCACATCGACCTTCAGGTTCTTCAGCTTGGCGATCAGCGGGCTGAAGTCCTTGTCGCCGACGGTGATGGCGTCATAGGTGACTTCCTTGATGCCCAGTCCGTTCAGAGCCTTCTGGAACTCGTCGGCCAAGCCTTTGCCATAGGCGGACTTGTCGTGAACGATGGCGACGGTCTTGCCCTTGAAATGTTCGGCCACATATTTGGCAGCGGTCGGCCCCTGGGCGTCATCGCGGCCGCAGACGCGGAAGGTGTCGGGCATTCCCCGTTCGGTGAAGGTCGGGTTGGTCGAGCCGGGCGAGATCTGGATGGTGTTGCTTTCCACATAGACGCCCGAGGCCGGGATCGACGAACTGGAGCAGAAATGGCCGATCACTACGGCGGCCTTTTTGGCCACCAGATCATTGGCGACGTTAACCGCCTGCTTGGGGTCGCAAGCATCGTCACCCACCGCCAGAACCAGCTTTTGGCCCAGCACGCCACCCTTGGCGTTGATGTCGGCAATGGCCTTCTCGGCCCCACGCTTGTACTGCTCGCCAAAGGCGGCGTTGCTTCCGGTCATCGGGCCGGCGACGCCGACGACGACATCGGCGCGGGCGGCGGTGGCGGTCAGAGCGGAGACGGCAACGGCCGCCAGAAGCACGGTCTTGAGGCTGGTCATGGGTAGAGAACTCCCTGCGGTGAGTGAGCATGGGCGGCCCCGGTGGGGTCTCGCCTTGTGATCCGCTCGCCCATGGGGCGGACGGAAAGGCTGATCCCCGCCGCTGAAACGGCGGGGTGAAGGGGGATGGGCTTGAACTGGCGCCCGCTCAAGGGGCGGCGCCTTCGGTCAAGCCTTCGACTGGGGCATCCACGGCGCGCCAGCTGAAAATGCCGGTGCGCTCGTACAGCCAGGGATATTGGCTGACCATCTGGCGGGCTCGGGTCAGGCGGAAGGCGGCCAGAGAGATGATGATCAACAGAGCCGAATCCACCAGATAACCCGGCAGGGACAGCAGTGCGCCCTGGAACAGGGCATAGATCAGAAAGCGGTCGGCCAGCCCCAGCAGCAGGGCATAGGGCAAAGCGTGCCACGCCGCCCGCCAGGTCGAAGCCAAAGCCTGCCCGGTCATGAAGGCGCAACCGCCCATAAAGATCAGGGTGATGCCGATGAAGACGCCGGGGCTGGTGCCCAGCAGATCCTGGAAGCCGCTCATTCCTCGTCCTCCTCAATCTCGTCGTCGGGGACGTCGTTGCTTTCCGCCGTCGCCTCGGCGGCATGGCCGCCTTCAAGATAGGCCGAGCGCACGGCGGGATTGGCCAGCAGTTCGGCTCCGCTGCCGCTCATGGCGATGCGGCCATTTACCATCACATAGGCGCGGTGGGCCAGTTTCAAGGCGTGGAAGGCGTTTTGTTCCACCAGGAAGACGGTGACCTTCTGCTCGCGGTTGATTTCCTTGATGATTTCGAAAATCTGCTTCACCACCAAGGGGGCCAGACCCAGCGAGGGTTCATCCAGCAGCAGCAGGCGTGGGCGGCTCATCAAAGCGCGGCCGATGGCCAGCATCTGCTGTTCGCCGCCCGACAAGGTGCCACCGCGCTGGTCGATGCGCTCCTTCAGGCGGGGGAACAGGCTCAGCACCCGTTCCAGATCGTCGGCGAAGAATTTCGGATCGACGGTGACGCCGCCCATCTGAAGATTCTCCAGCACGGTCATGCGCGGGAAGATGCGGCGGCCTTCGGGCGAATGGGCGATGCCGCGCCGCACGATCTGGTAGGTCGGCAGGCGGACCAGTTCCTCGCCCTCGAATAGAATGCTGCCTTGGGTGGCTCGGGGCTTGCCGCACAAGGTCATCAGCAGAGTGGTCTTGCCGGCGCCGTTGGCGCCGATGATGGTGACGATCTCGCCCGCTTCGACGTCGATATCGACGCCGTGCAAAGCCTGAATGCGGCCATAGCCGGAATGAAGGTCGCGGATGGTCAGCATCAGTGCGTCCCTCCCGCAGCCGGAACAGCGATCTCGGGCGGCAGGTCTTCGTCGTCGGCGGCCCCCAGATAGGCGCGGATCACCGCCGGATCATTGCGCACCTGTTCGGGCGAACCGTCGCTTAAGGGGGCGCCATGGTCCAGCACCACCACATGGTCGGAAATCTGCATCACCACGCTCATATCATGCTCGATCAGCAGGATGCCGATGCCATGTTCCTTCCGGATGTCCCGCAGCAGGGTGTTCAACTCCAGGGATTCCTTGGGGTTCAGGCCGGCGGCGGGCTCGTCCAGGCACAGCAGTACGGGTTGGGTGCACATGGCGCGGGCAATTTCCAGGCGGCGCTGGGAACCATAAGGCAGATTGCCCGCCGACCAGTCGGCATGGGCGGTCAGCCCCACCTTGTCCAGCCAGTAACGGGCGATTTCCACGGCCTGACGCTCGGCTTTGCGATAGCCGGGCAGGCCGAACAGTCCGGCCAGGGAATAGGCCGAGGCCTTCATCAGGGCGTTGTGTTGGGCTACCACCAGATTCTCCAGAACGCTCATGCCGGAAAACAGGCGGATGTTTTGGAAGGTGCGGGCAACCCGGGCATCCTTGGCGATGCGAAACCCCTCGGTGCGCTCCAGCAGGAAGCTCTTGCCATGGGCCGGGGTCAGGGTCAGGCGACCGACGCTGGGTTTGTAAAAGCCCGTCAGGCAGTTGAACACCGTGGTCTTGCCGGCGCCGTTGGGGCCGATGATGGCGGTGATTTCGTTGCGGTAAGCGGTGAAGGACAGGTCGTTGACGGCGGTCAGGCCGCCGAAGCGCATGGTCAGATGTTCGACCGTCAGCAGAGGGGCGCGGCTCATTCTGCGGCCTCCGGGGCGTCGCCAAGGCGAATGGTGGGCTCGCGGCTGGACAGCAGGCCGCGGGGGCGCCACAGCATGATCAGCACCATGGCGCCGCCAAAGGCCAGCATCCGGTAAAGCTGCAGATCGCGGAACCATTCGGGCAGTCCCACCAGCAGGATGGCGGCCAGCACGATGCCGATCTGGCTGCCCATGCCACCCAGCACGACGATGGCCAGAATGATGGCGGACTCGATGAAGGTGAAGCTTTCCGGGCTGATAAAGCCCTGGCGGGTGGCGAAAAACGACCCGGCAAACCCGGCGAACATGGCGCCGATGGCAAAGGCCGACAGCTTGGTCTTGGTGGGATTGATGCCCAGGGACCGGCAGGCGGTTTCATCCTCGCGCAGGGCTTCCCAGGCCCGCCCGATGGGCAGCTTGCGGATGCGCAGGGTGAACAGATTGGTCGCCAGGGCCAGTACCAGGATCAGGTAGTACAGAAAGATGATGCGGTGATCGGGCGAGAAATCCAACCCGAAGAACTGGGCGAAGGAGGGCTGCCCGTCCATGGAAACGGCGGTGAAGGGCAGGCCGAAGAAGCTGGGGCGCTTGATGCTGGCGATGCCGTTGGGGCCGCCGGTAAAATCTTGCCAATTCAGCAAGATGACGCGGATGATTTCGCCGAAGCCCAGGGTGACGATGGCCAGATAATCGCCGCGCAGGCGCAGCACCGGAAAGCCCAGAGCCATGCCGAAGCTGGCCGACAGCAGCCCGGCCAGGGGCAGGCAGACCCAGAAATTCAGGCCGAAATATTGCGACAGCAGGGCGTAGGAATAAGCGCCGACGGCATAGAAGGCCACATAGCCCAGATCCAGCAGTCCGGCCAGACCGACCACGATGTTCAAGCCCCAGCCCAGCATCACATAGATCAGCAACAGTGTGGCCTTATCCACCAGATTGCGATCCGAGAAGGGCAGGAACGGCAGCACCAGGGCCACCGCCACCATGATCCAACCGGCGATCTTGCGGATCGGTTTGGGCTTGGCCGGGGCGGCGCTGACGTTCTCGGCGGCGGTGGCCGGCTGGTGACTCATGCGGCGGGCGATGGCGGCTCCGGCCAGGGACAGGCCGAGGCGTCCGCCGAAAACGATCAGCCCGGCCCACAGCACCAGCGGGAAGCGGGTGTCGAGATGCAGCCCCTGAGCCGAGTCCAGCAGATGGAACCCCAGCAGAGGCAGGGCCAGCAAGGCGGCCAAAAGACCGGCGGCGATGCTGTCTTTGACCATGTGGGACAGGCTGACATGGTGGTGATGATGAAGGGCCGGGGCGGCGGCCGCGGGGGGCGTCGTCATGGCGCTTAGACCTTCTCGATCTCGGGGCGGCCCAAAAGGCCGGTGGGGCGGAAGATCAGCACCAGAACCAGAATGGAGAAGGCGGCGACATCCTTATATTCAATGCTGAAATAACCGGACCAGAAAGCCTCGATAAGGCCGATCAGCAGCCCGCCCAGCATGGCCCCCGGCAGTGAGCCGATGCCGCCCAGAACCGCGGCGGTAAAGGCCTTCATGCCGGCGATGAAGCCGATATAGAAGTCGATCACGCCGTAATAGAGAGTGACCATCAAACCGGCCACTGCGGCCAGGGCGGCACCAATGACGAAGGTGGTCGAAATGATGCGGTCCACATTGACCCCCAGCAACGAGGCCATGGTCATGTCCTGCTCGGTGGCGCGCTGGGCGCGTCCCAGCGAGGTGCGGGTGATGATCCAGGTGAACCCGGCCATCAGGGCGATGGTCAGCAGGAAGATGATGATTTGCAGATAGGACAGGCTGGCATGTTGGCCGCCATTGCCCAGCGACAGATCAAAGCCGCCGCGAATGATGGGCTGCAGCGGCTTGACCCGCGCGCCTTGGGCGATCTGCACGTAATTTTGCAGCACGATGGAAACGCCGATGGCCGAGATCAGCGGGGCCAGCTTGAACGAGCCGCGCAAGGGCCGATAGGCGATGCGCTCGATAGCCCAGCCGTAAGCGGCGGTGAAGACCATGGCGACGATCAAGACGATGGACAGAGCCAAGGGAATATAGGTGATGCCCAGAACGCCAAGAAGTAGGAACGCAATCATAGAGACGAAGGCGCCGATCATATAAATTTCGCCGTGAGCGAAATTGATCATGCCGATGATGCCGTACACCATGGTGTAGCCAATGGCGATCAGACCGTAAATGGCGCCGAGTGTTAGTCCATTAATGAGCTGCTGAAGAAAGTAATCCATGAAGCCGCTTTTCTCATTATGAATTACTCATGAATGAAGGGCTCGACAAGTTTCCGCCGTTACAGGCTGGGGCCAAGCTTTCAACCACGATCCTGAGCTATGACCCTAGCGGAATGACCTGTTCTGTCAAGAGCTTGATCGGTCGGACAGGATCCATGTAAAGCCTTGTAAACTGCCTGTTTCCGGGGCAATTGCGCATTGCTTTGGCAGAGGTCGGAAGTTGGTTCGGGGGTGGTTGCATCAAGGGGTGGGGTTCTTTTAAATATTTCCGGGGTTTTTACGGATGTGATCAATTTCTTTGTGTGCGGCTGCGGGCGGGGTGGTTGATTAAAAAATAGGCTAAGGCGGCTATTTGTTTAAAAAAACATCGAAGTCAAGGCCGTTATTTTTTCCCATCCACCCTGCATGGGCTTGAATCCCTGGGGGGATCGGTCCCAATATCCAGCCTTAGGGGAGTGGCGTGAATTTTGCTGGTAGTCCGTACAAGGATTTGGGCTGACCAGCGTCGCTTGGGACCGGCTATGGGTTCCGCAGGGGCGCGGACGGAGGGTTTAAGGTATGCCGGACAATCGCAACAGCTCGTCGCTGTCGCTGATCAGTATTTACGAGATCAGTAAGATTCTGTCCTCGTCGTTGAACCTGGAAAAGACCCTGCGCGAGGTGGTCAATCTGCTGTCCTCCTATCTGGAGATGCGCCGGGGCATGGTGACCCTGGTGAGCGAGAAGAATCAGCTGGAGGTTATCGCTGCCGCCGGCATGACCCCCGACGCCCTGAAGCGCGAAGGCGGCAACAAGCTGGCTTCGGCGCTGGTGGCGCTGGTCAGCCGCGTGGTGACCAGCGGGATGCCCATCGTCATTCCCGATCTGTCCGAGGAACCTTTGGTGGCTGAAGCCGATGGCGGTTTGGCTGTCTTGGAAGACGAAGTGGTGGCTTTTATCGGCGTGCCCATCAAGGCGGCGGAAAAGACCATCGGCGTACTTTCTATCGACCGGGTGCGCGATTCCGAACATTTCGATGTGAATTTCGAGGCGGATGTCCGCTTTCTGACCATGGTGGCCAATCTGATGGGCCAGACCGTGCGTCTGCATCAGTCGGTGGCCAGCGAGCGGGAACGGCTGCTGCTGGAGCAGCATCGTCTGCAAAAGGCGGTGCAGCCCGAAACCGAGCCGGGCCGCTTCAACATCGACAACGTCATCGGCGTCAGCCGCCGGATGCAGGATGTCTATGCGGAAATCCACCAGATCGCCCCCAGCCGCTCGACGGTTTTGCTGCGCGGCGAATCCGGCACCGGCAAGGAGCTGATTGCGCGGGCGGTGCATTTCCTCAGCAACCGTAAAGATGGCCCCTTCATCAAGGTCAACTGTGCCGCTTTGCCGGAAACCCTGCTGGAATCCGAACTGTTCGGCCACGAGAAAGGCGCCTTCACCGGAGCCAACGCCGAGCGCAAGGGGCGCTTCGAACTGGCCCATACCGGCACCTTGTTTCTGGATGAAATCGGCGAAATTTCCGGCCCGTTTCAGGCCAAACTGCTGCGGGTTCTGCAGGAAGGCGAATTCGAGCGGGTCGGCGGCAACCGCACTTTAAAGGTGGATGTGCGTCTGGTTTGCGCCACCAACCGCAATCTCGAAGAGATGGTGTCCAAAGGCGACTTCCGCGCCGATCTTTATTACCGCATCAATGTGGTGCCCATCTTCCTGCCGCCGCTGCGGGAGCGCAAAGAAGACATTCCGTTGCTGGTGGGGCATTTTCTGCAACGCTTCAACAAGGAGAACAGCCGTCAGGTGCGGATTGCGCCGGAGGCGATGGATGTGCTGCTGGCCTGCTATTTCCCCGGCAATGTGCGCGAACTGGAAAATTGCGTCTATCGGGTCGCCACCCTGGTGCGCGGCGATGTGGTGCGCGAAGCCGACTTCGCCTGTCAGCGCGGGCTCTGTCTGTCCTCGTCCTTGTGGAAGCACAGCAAGCCCGAACTGGCCATGGCCGGGCAGGCGCCAGGCGGTTTCGTCGCTCCGGCCCTGGCTCCCTGCGCCGCCAACTGCGTCGAGCCTCATTGCAGCGAAGGCAAGCGGCCGGTCGTGGCCGGGGTCGAGGCCATCGACGGTCATGCCGAGGAATCCTATGAACTGTCCGACGATCTCTCGGCGGGTCAGCAGCGGGAACGGCTGATGAAAGCCATGGAAAAGGCCGGCTGGGTTCAGGCCAAGGCCGCCCGCCTGCTCAACCTGACCCCCCGTCAGGTCGGCTATGCCCTGAAAAAGTACAATATCGAGGTTAAGCGCATCTGAGGATGTGCTTAACCTCCTGCGTCCATTGCCGGCGCGAGATGTTCCCCTTGTATCCTGTTGCGGCCCCGACACTCCCGGCTAAATGTCGTATGCCCGACAGGCTTGTCGGTGTCGTGACACTGACATAATGAGAGCCGGCCGCGGAATTCCGCCGTTTCACAGTCTGGCATGATGCCTGCATAGCCTTTGCCAACGGATCCAATTGATGGATGGAGGCTTGGCGTGAACCAGCAAGTCATATCGCTCGACAGCGTTGCCCGTGCTGAAAAGCCGGCAGGTGGTTGCTCCAGCTCGGGGCACGGTTCCTGCGGATCGTCCACCGCTCCGGCGGACATGCCCGCCGAGGTCTGGGAGAAGGTCAAGGACCATCCCTGTTACAGCGAGGAAGCCCATCATTACTTCGCTCGGATGCATGTCGCCGTGGCCCCGGCCTGCAACATCCAGTGCAACTACTGCAACCGCAAATACGACTGTTCCAACGAGAGCCGCCCCGGCGTCGTCAGTGAAAAGCTGACCCCGGAAGAGGCGGTGCGCAAGATCACCGCCGTCGCCGCCAAGGTGCCGCAGCTGTCGGTGCTGGGCATTGCCGGTCCCGGCGACGCGCTGGCCAATCCGCACAAGACCTTCAAGACCTTCGAGATGGTGTCCAAGGCGCTGCCGCATCTGAAGCTGTGCCTGTCCACCAACGGTCTGGCATTGCCAGATCACGTGGACACCATCAAGGATTACAACGTCGATCACGTGACCATCACCATCAGTGCGGTGGACCCGGAAATCGGCCAGCATATCTATCCCTGGATCTTCTACGAGCATAAGCGTTGGACCGGCATCGAAGCCGCCCGCATTCTGCTGGAGCGCCAGTTGATGGGCCTGGAGATGCTGGTGGCCGCCGGTATCCTGGTGAAGGTCAATTCGGTGCTGATCCCTGGCGTCAACGATCATCATATGGCGGACATCAACCGCGTGGTGAAGTCCAAGGGCGCTTTCCTGCACAATGTGATGCCGCTGATCTCGGACCCGGCTCATGGCACGCATTTCGGCCTGTCCGGCCAGCGCGGCCCCACTCCCATGGAGCTGAAGGCAGTGCAGGACCAGTTGGAGGGCGGCGCCAAGCTGATGCGCCATTGCCGTCAGTGCCGCGCCGACGCCGTTGGTCTGTTGGGCGAGGATCTGGGGGCCGAATTCACCCTGGATAAGATCGAAGATGAACCCGTCTTCGATCCCAAGCCCCGCGAAATGTACATGCAGGTGGTCGAGCAGGATCGCACCGACCGCCATGCCGCCGAAGACGCCGCCAAGCTGACGGCGGCTCATGCCGAAGCCAAGCCCTTGCTGGTGGCGGTGGCCACCAAGGGCGGCGGGCGCATCAACCAGCATTTCGGCCATGCCAAGGAATTCCAGCTGTTCGAGGTGGATGGCCGCCAGGTGCAGTTCAAGGGCGTGCGCAAGGCCGACAACTACTGCCAGGGCGGTTATGGCGAGGAAGACAATCTGGCCCCCATCATCGCCGCGCTGAAGGATGTTTCGGCGGTTCTGGTGGCCCGCATCGGCGACTGCCCCAAGCAGAAACTGTCCGACGAGGGCATTCTGGTGGTGGACGACTATGCCCACGAATATATCGAAGCCTCGGCCTTGGCCTGGTGGAGTAAGGTCAATGGTGCATCAGAGGCTGACGGCCTGATGGCGTCGGCTTAGGCTTCTGATGTATATGTATTAACCATCGGCGAAGGTTGAGAGCGCCGGGACTTTGAGAGGAGTTTCATTACATGGCTTACAAGATCGTTGCTTCCCAGTGCACCGGCTGCGGCGCCTGCGAATTCGAGTGCCCGAACAAGGCCATCTCGGAGAAGGGCGGCGTCTTCGTGATCAACCCCGACAAGTGCACCGAGTGCAAGGGTCACTTCGACTCTGCCCAGTGCGCTGCGGTCTGTCCGGTTGATAACACCTGCATTCCCGCCTGATTGGCGTATGCCCGGCCGGTCACAATCCGGTCGGGCATCCCTGCGGGTCTGAGAAAGAAAAACCAGCAAGGGGAGGGCAGAGCGATGACGGCACAGGAAGAGCCCCTGGATTGGCAGGGCGAGCCGGTCGATTGTCAAAGCTGCCCTTACCAGTCTGTGCTGGCCGAAGGCGGTTGCGAACGCGGTAAAAGCTGTTTGCAGGACCGCCGCGCCAGCCGGATGGAACGCTTTTTGCGCGCCCATCCCAATTTTGCCAACGACGCCCTGCAACATCCCTATTTCATGCGTCGCGCCGTGGCGGCCCGTTGGGCCAACATCTTCTATTTGCCGCGTCTGGTCGGTGATGCCGACCCGGAAGTCAGGGCGGCGGCGGCCGAACGTCTGCCCCATCGCTTCCTTTTGCAATTGCGCGCCGATCCCGAGCCCAAGGTTCGGGTGGCGGCGGCCACGCGATTGGAAGGCCACGACCTGATGCCGCTGATCACGGACCGGGATTATTATGTGCGGGTGGTGCTGGCCCGCCGCCTGGACGTGGATTCCCTGCCGGTTCTGATGCGCGACGCCTCGGTGGATGTGCGCCTTGAGGTGGCGAAACGCATTCCCCATGAATGGCTGATCGGCATGGCCTGGGACGCCGCCCCGGAAGTGCGGCTGGTGGTGGCCGGGCGGTTGGAGCCGTCGCAGTTGCAAGTGTTGCTGCATGACGCCGACTGGCGGGTACGCTATG
>Ga0209415_10019370_pt1 | contig 10660 bp, 8 predicted proteins | sample PeaSoiSIISIP2007_FD_187696 | JGI IMG/M metagenome (GOLD analysis project Ga0209415, IMG submission 187696) | Peat soil microbial communities from Weissenstadt, Germany - SII-SIP-2007 (SPAdes) (version 2) | ecosystem: Environmental > Terrestrial > Soil > Wetlands > Peat | place: Germany... | reverse complement strand
TCGCCCAATTGGTCAGCGTGCCGCCGAGCCAGCGATGGTTAACGAAAAACGCACCGCAACGCTTGGCCTCTTCGGCGACCGCTTCCTGGGCCTGCCGCTTGGTGCCCACAAAAAGAACGTTTCTGCCTTGCCCGGAGAGTTCACTCACGAAGCGGCTCGCTTCGCGGAACATCTTGAGGGTTTTCTGAAGATCGATAATGTGGATGCCGTTGCGTTCGCCGAAAATGTACTCCTTCATTTTCGGGTTCCAGCGCCGCGTCTGGTGACCGAAGTGAACTCCGGCCTCCAGCAATTCTTTCATCGTAATTTCTACTGCCAAGTTTCCTCCTAGTAGGATAGCTGTTTGCGGTGGCGCCCCTGCAACCTACGAAGTCGTCGCCAAAGAACAGCCTCTTGCCGGCTCCTTGCCGGCCGTGATCTCAGCGGGCCAACTTGCGCCGGCCCGCTGGAGCTCGATTGGGCCCCGGCTAAATCGAGGCCGCAAACTTTAACGCTTCGTGAACTGCCCTTCGGCTCCGCCTCTGGGTAAAGAAGCGCCACCAGCGACTAGCGCTTGGTGAACTGGAAGCGCTTGCGCGCGCCCTTCTGCCCGTACTTCTTGCGTTCCTTCATGCGTGAATCGCGCGTCAAAAATCCGTTCTTGCGCAGCGCCGGCCGCAGCTCCGGATTGAACCGCGAAATCGCCCGCGACAATCCCATGCGTACCGCGCCAGCTTGCCCGCCTACCCCGCCGCCGTGGGCCGTCACCACCACGTCCACCTGGTCGGCGATATTCGTGAACTTCAACGGTTCGATTGCGTCATGCTTCCACGCGTGATTCGGAAAATACTGCTCCACCGTGCGGCGGTTGATCGTAAACTTGCCGGTCCCGGGACGCAGAAACACGCGCGCCACCGATTCCTTGCGCCGTCCCGTTCCCAGAAACCATGTTTGCGTGCCCGCGAGGGGCGTGCCCGTTGAACCCAATGTTCCTCCTAGCGATGGATGGCTGCCCGGCAACCATCTCGATACCACTCCACAGAGCAGCAAATACCCATCCCGCTGCTTTGCGGATCAATCTCAAACTTCACGCCTGCTTATTCCCCGCTAAGGCACCACTTAGTAGGAACAGCTACGTGCGGAAAAAATTCTTCTTACAGCGCAACCGCTTGGGGTTTCTGCCCCGCGTGCCGCGCCAAACCGGCGGCATCCCGGTACACGCGCAACTTCTTGGCGCGTCGCGCGCGCAGCTTGTTCTTCGGCAGCATGCCGAGAACCGCTTCGCGGATCATCCAGTCCGACTTGGACTCGCGCAGCCGCTTCGCCGGCACTTCCTTCAACCCGCCGGGATATCCGCTGTGCGAATAATAAATTTTTTGCTCGACCTTGTTTCCGGTCAGGCGAACTTTGTCAGCATTAATCACGACCACGTGGTCACCCGAATCCAGATATGGAGTAAAGCTCGGGTTGTCCTTGCCCATGAGCATGCGCGCGACCTTGGTCGCCAAGCGCCCCAGCACCACGTTGGTGGCATCCACTACAAACCAGTTTGCGCCCACTTTCAGGGCTTCGGCTTCTTCACCTTTGGCTACGTACGTCCTCATTGCGCTCAGTCACACCTTTCCCTGTAGAGACAAACTCTAATCTTAGGGTTTGCTCCGCACTTTGTCAACGAGGAGTTGACACATGAAATGTCATTTCGAGAGCCCTGGATTGCCCGGCGCAGACAACTTCAACCAGGCCGCAATGAAGATCAGTAGCGTGGCTCCGAAAAACGAACTCGGCACCACAAAAAAATAATGCAGGGAAACGGCAGTCATGGTGGCCAACCACAGGATATTGATCAGTGCGGCCCGCTTCAACAGTCCGGAACGCTCCCTTGAGAGCGCCAGATCAAAAACCCCAAAGCCCAGCGCCGCCACCATGAAGGACACGCTAAACCCGCGCAGCATGTCGGCCATGCTGCGGAAAGATCCCAGCAGATTGAATTTGTAGCTGGACATCAGGTCCAGCAACTGCTTTTCGGTAACGTTCGCAGGAACCAGTTCCCGAATCAGCGAGAGTGAATGCACCAAGCCTAGGAGCAGCAGTGCCACCGCCCCAGTTTTGAAAAGGCGTCTTCCCCATTTGTCTGTCATGTCGGGAAGTTATAGCACGAAGCAGTTACGATTTGTCAGTTGCTAACTAAAGGATTTCGTCAGTCCGTTTCGGCCGCCGTCGCCCCCTACGCGGCATTTTGCGCATGTCTTTACATCCCTGGGGTCGGTGCTCCTGTATCTTGCCTACAACAGCGTCCCGCACACGTATGTCCTGACGGCGGCTTTCGCGCAAACGGCGATGGAGCTTTCCTGCTTGTGCCTGATGGTCTTCGTCTTCACGCATCCCGAATCGCTGTTTTGCAAATTCCTCCGTTCGGACCGAATGCGTGGAGTAGGAAAAATCAGTTACTACCTGTACCTGGTGCATTGGGGAATTCTGTGGATGATCGTGCGCTTCGTGCTGCGCGGCAATGAGGTCCTGCGAAATTTTCTCGACGGCAGCGCAAAGCTCAGGACGATCACCGGATTGCAAAGCGAACGCCGCGGCTTCCGTCCATTTGTAAACGTCGAAGTCGGAATAGACCGGGCCACGCTGCGCCGCGGTGTTCTTCCCGATGAGACGGCGAACATTGTCCATGCGGCCGTTGGCTTCCAAAAGTTTTTCCACCGACGGAATACTTTTGTTGACGTTGACGTCTCGTCGCTGCGCCCAGAAACCATGCTCGATGGTGATGGCGTGAGAATGCCCTGGTCGCGCCATGGCGGAGTGCTCGTGAGAGTCACTGGAGACTGCGGGCCTGATTCTCCGGCAACTATTCTTGCGCCGGTAAATCCGGCAAGAAGTTGGCCTCCGGGCTGCAGGCAAGAAATCGTGGCTGCCGAGATCGCCGAGGCAACAAACTGCCGGCGTGAAAGGCTTGAGGTGTTGCTCATGGTTCGAGTGCTCCTTGCCGCGCCCTGGCGGAATGCTCGCTGAATCGCCATCCGGTGCACAGAAGAATCGTCGGGATTCTGCTCCTACGCTCGCAAGGGGGGCTAATTGCCAAAAATGTGCTTCTCAAAGGGGCACATTTTTGGTAGTCTTTTGAGTAAGCGGTGTCCCCCCGTGGTCGGTTTGCCATGCTACGAACTGATCTCGATAAGCCCCTCTTGACTGGCCCATCAATCACACCGGGGCCCACGTCTCGCTTTGTCCGGCTGACCTGCTCAGGAATTCTGGTAATCTCCTGCACCATTTTTGGCTTCTCGCAGTGCTACGCCCAGGATGTCGCTGAGGCCGCCCGTCAGGAGCAAGCCCGCAAGACAAATCAGCAAAAAAAATCCAAGCACGTCTACACGGATGAAGATCTAAAGCGCGCGCAGATTCTTACGCCAGAAGATCGCGCTGAGGTGGAAGCGCGGAAAGCGCAGGAGCCTCTGCCGGGCGTGGGAAATTCAGAGGATCCGCTCGATGCGCAGGGGCTTCCTCCCGACGCTCCTCTTGGCGACGTGGCTCGCCGCTACCGCAAACAGAGGGAGTCGCTCAGGCTGCAACAGGCCGCGCAGTTCCATCTGCCATTCACCGAAGAGACGGTGCACGCTACGCCCAAGCCTTCGGTACTGGTTGCAACTAAACCTCCGGCGCTCGTTTCACCCAAGCCTCCGGTGATGCCACTGCGTCCGGTCATTTCGATTCCGGAGCCGCCGCGAGAAGAACCTTTCCAGCCGTCAGTGAAGCGCTCGCCGTTCGAGCGCCCGCGCATTTTCATTTCAGCTCCTTCGCATGCTGCGCCACCGCACCAGCTCGCGAATCATGTGGCGCCGCCGCAAGCGCCTGCGGTTGGCACGACGGCCGCTCGCCCGTCGATGACTCCCGTGAGCCCTTCGCAACCTGCCGCCCCTGCACCTGATTTTACTGTAATGCCGTCACCCACGGCGGCCCGCCACGCAACGCCAGCAGAACCTGTCGCACCAGTAGTTCGCGCTACGCCTTCGCGCACATCCACCCTCGCGGTGACACCTGCGAATCCAGCTGCGCCCACACATGACTTTAGCGTGATGCCTTCTCCCGCACCTGCCGTTCGCGAGACGCCAGTGCAACCTGCCGCGCCCGTCGTTCACACCACGCCTTCGCACACATCCACCCTCGAGGTGACACCTACGAAGCCGGCTGCGCCCACGACCGACTTTAGCGTGATGCCTTCTCCGGCACCTGCCGTTCGCGAGACGTCAGCGCAACCTGCCGCGCCCGTCCTTCACGCCACGCCTTTGCACACATCAACTCTCGCGGTGGCACCTGCGAAGCCGGCCGCGCCCGCGCCTGACTTTAGCGTGATGCCTTCTCCGGCGCCCGCCGTTCGCCTATCGCCAGCCCAACCCGTGGCTCCCGTGGTTCGTCCGACGCCTTCGAAGCCGTCACTCCCTGGAGCGCCTCCTTCCCAACCCTCCGCACCCGTCACTCGAGTAGCACCGCCGCAGCCAACTGCACCCGCGCGTACAGCGCCCGCCGGTCCGTCGAAACTAAACGTATTAACGGTCCTGCCCGGCGACTCCCTCTGGAAGCTCGCGGAGAAGAATCTCGGCGACGGTCTTCGCTGGCACGATCTGCTAGCTGCCAACCCGGCCATCGTTGATCCTAATCACATCGTGGCAGGTTCCCGGATTTTTCTGCCTTCAATAGCCTCTCGTTTCCGCACGGCCACAAGAATTCTCGTTCAAAAGGGAGATACCCTCTCCGAGATCGCGCGGACCCATTTTGGCCACGCCTCCTACTGGGCTTGCATAGCCCACGCCAATCCCGACATCCATGATGCCAACCTGATTTACGAAGGCCAGTCTCTAGTCCTCCCCGCCAGCTGCACACCATAAGCCTCTGGGGCGCTGCCACCCTCCCCTAACCCTCTAAATTCCATATAAAACTCCTTCGATATTTCGGAGGCACCTTCTGTTTTTGGGAACCTGAAGGAGTGCCAAAGGGTTGTTCTAGTTAGGTAACCCCCTAAGGCATTGATATACCTTGCCTTCGTGCTGAGCGAACGAAGTTCCATTCTGGCACGGGGATTGCGAAACCTCTGGGTGGGGCTCGAACAATCGAAGTGGGGACACAACCTGAGGAGGAGTTAAACAATGGAAGTTGCATCAAGAAATTTGATAGGTACTCGCATTTTTTTCTTTCGGGCGTTCCTCTTGACAGTTCTTTCGGCTGTCTTGGGAAGCAATGTTCTCGCGCAGTCCACGGCGACTTTGAACGGCACGGTAACTGACCCAACGGGAGCGGTGGTCGCAAATGCAAAGGTCGTGGCGACCAACCAAGCAACTGGGGTCGAGACCACCACGCAGACGGACACGGCCGGAGCCTACCTTCTTCCCTCTCTGCCAATCGGAATCTATCGGATCCAAGTCACTGCTTCTGGTTTTCAGTCGTCGATCATATCCAATCTGAAGCTCGACGTAGCGACAGCCGTCACGCAAAACGTTCAGCTGAAAGTCGGTGAAGCGACGGAAAAGGTGGAAATCGTAGCTGACGCTGCGTTGCTCGAAACTGCGACGAACAGCCTGGGACAGGTCATCAATGACAGGACCGTGCAGGATAATCCGCTGAATGGCCGCCACTTTACCGATTTGAGTCTGCTCACTCCCGGCACCATCACTCCTCCGGCCAACGGATTTCTTTCTGCTCCGCTGCGCGGCCAGGGCTCTTTTGGAATCAATACGGCCGGTCAGCGCGAAGACACCACCAACTGGCTGGTGAATGGCATCAATTTGAACGATCCGGTGCAGAACCAGATTACCTTCCAACCGCCGATCGACACTCTCGCAGAGTTCAAGATCGACAACGCGTCATTCCCGGCCGAATATGGACGGAATTCGGGCGCCATCGTGAACATGGCCACGCGTTCCGGCACCAACGAGTACCACGGCGAAGCGTTTGAATTCCTCCGCAACAATGACCTTGACGCGCGCAACTTCTTCAATCCGGTGGGAGTTGTTCAGAACCCGTTCAAGAGAAATGATTTTGGCGCGGACTTCGGCGGCCCCATCAAGAAAAGCAAGGCGTTTTTCTTTTTGGCTTACGAAGGCCTCCGGCAGCATCAGAGCTTGACCGTCTCTTCCACCGTCCCCAGCCAGAATGACCGCGCTACCGTCACCTCGCCTGCAGTGCTAAGTCTGCTCGGCCTGATTCCTGCAGCCAATGAAGTTGGCAGCGGCACGTCAGGAGTTCCCGCCACCTACAACCTGTTTGCCGGTGGAGCCCTAGCCAACGTATCTTTGAACCAGGGTTCCGCCGATATCGATTACGATTTCTCCGACAGGGATCGCATCCACGGATATTACGTCGTTCAGAAAGACTTGCGGGAAGAGCCCACGGCAGGGGGCGCAATCGGGGCGGATCTTCCAGGGTTTGGCGACACCCGCTCTGGGTTCCGCCAACTTACCACCATCAACGAAGACCACACTTTCAGTGCTTCGCTGGCCAATACCGTTCGTCTCGGGTTCAACCGCATCCACCTGACCTTTACGCCCAACGCACTGCTGGACCCTGGAAAGTTCAACATCGGCTTGCCCGCGGGCTCTCCCGTTGGCTCCGGGCTACCCTTCATCGACGTTGCGGGCACACTGGGTTTTGGGGGTCCCACCGGCGAACCACAGGGGCGCGGCGATACTACTATTGTGCTGAACGACACTTTGAACTGGCTCAAGGGCCGTCACACGTTTGCTTTCGGCGGGGAAATCCGGCGCGCCTACAACAACAACATCGCGGAGAACGTCGGGAGTTTTAATTTCACTTCCTTTGCCAACTTCCTTGCTGACAAATCCAACACCTTTACCGATCAACTCGGTTCCGGCGACGACAAGATCCTGCAGCCCTCCTACGACGTCTTTGCCCAGGATAGCTTCCGCTGGAAGCCGAATTTCACTTTCAACATCGGCCTTCGCTACGCGTGGAACTCCTCGCCTTCGGAAGCCGCCTCTCGCTTTACGAATTTCGACGGGACGAACGGAGCGCTTGTCTCCTCTCCGCAACCGTACCAGACCAACAACAAGAACTTTCAGCCGCGTGTCGGTTTCGCATGGGATCCCTTTAAGAACGGCAAGACCTCCGTCCGGGCTTCCTATGCGATCATGTCCCAGGACCCCACGACTAACATCGTTACCGGGCTGAGCTCCAATCCACTTTTTGCGCTGCCTCTGTCTGCGAGTTCGGCGACGAGCTCCATCACATTGGAGAATCCCGCCGCCGCGGTCACGGGCGTCAGCCTGGGCCCCACGGCTGTTAGCCCCAATTTCAAGGACATGTATGCCCAGGATTGGACTCTGAGCGTTCAGCGGCAGATCACATCCACTCTCGGACTCGAGGTGGCCTATGTGGGAGTGAAGGGGACGCACTTGCAGCTGACGCAAAACGTCAATCAGCCACTGGTCACGAATGGATTCTACGCGACCGTGAAGCCCTTCCCGACTCTACCGCTTTCCAGCGCGGTGATTCCAACGCAATGCCAGGCTCCCAATCCGCTGTGCGCTTTGAACACCATCAACGAGATCAACAGCGTCGGAAACTCCAACTACAACGCCGTCTGGGCCACCGTCAACAAGCACTTCTCGCATGGCCTCCAGTTTCTGGCCTCCTACACCTACTCGAAGTCGCTCGATTACAACTCGCTCTCCACGGGAGAGTCGCTGGTCCTCCAGAATGCCTATAACCCGAGAGCCGACTACGGCCCATCCGAGTTCGATGTCCGAAATCGCTTCGTCATGAGCGGTTTCTACGAACTGCCGTTTAAGGCCAACCGCCTCGTTTCCGGATGGCAGTTCGGCCTGACGACCCAGGACCAGAGCGGGAGCCCGCTCAATCCCACACTGGCCATCGGTCCCGGACCTGGAATCTCGCTCACCGTTCGCCCAGATCGCTTGGGCGCCGCCGGGAACACAGGCAATCCTGCGCAGTTCTTTACCAACCACGTTCTGTGCGAACCGTTCAACGGCGTCCCGTCTGGCGGCGCGCCAGCCATTCCGGCGTGCGCGTCGACACCCAACGCAGCCTTTGCGGTGCCATGCACGTTCAACAGCACTCCAACCGCCCCGGGCGGCAGCACTTATCTCGTGGTTTCGGGCAGCTGCCACCCTGGGGATCTGGGCCGAAATGCGTTGGTCGGGCCGGGCTTCCTGAACACGGACTTTTCGGTCACCAAGAACACCAAAATTACCGAGAGGTTCAATCTCCAGTTCCGGACCGAATTCTTCGATCTTTTCAACCACCCGAATTTCGGCAACCCGGTTCTTACTGCCACCAGCAGTTCGTTTGGCAGAATCCTCAGCACGCGCTTCCCGACCGGCGACTTCGGTTCTTCTCGGCAAATCCAGCTCGCACTGAAGCTCACCTTCTGATCGGTTCTCAACTTAACTTTAACGAGGGCGGGCTTCGGCCCGCCCTCGTTTTTTTGTGCCGGATAGAATGGCTACCGCGACTCTCACGCCGGGCTCAAACCAGGTTTTTCGGATACAATAGAAGTGCCATTTTGAAGCTCTTTCCGTGAGGCCCAGGTGATTCACCAGAACGTCTTTCATAACGACACGCTGCTGCCGATCGAGAAGGTGCGCCTCTCCCCTGGCCAGGCCGGTCTCATCTGCGGTTGGGGCATCTTCACCACCCTGCGCATCTCTCGCGGCGAGGCGTTTGCCTACGAACGCCACTGGCGCCGGCTCGAAAAAGACGCGGGGATCACCCGCCTTCCCATGCCCTACACGGCGGCCAAAGTGCGTGTGAATTTGCACGAAGTCATTCGCGCCAACCAAGTGACCGAAGGCTGCGCGCGTATCTATCTGGTCTACAACAGTGTGGGTTTCTGGCAGAGCGACGAAACGCGGCCACAGGTGGATCTCATTATTTACTCTGCCGGGCTTCCCGAACATCGCGAAGTTGTGCGGCTGGCGGTACGTGAGCACGGCCGTCACGCGGCATCTCCCATGGCTGGAGTAAAAAGCATTTCCTGGCTCAATAATGTCTGGGCTGTTTCAGAAGCGGTCAAGGATGGCTGCGACGAAGTGGTCATGCTGAATGAGCGTGGCGAAGCAGCCGAATGTACGTCCGCGAATATCTTCGCTGTGAAGGCCGGAAAAATTCTCACACCGCCGCTCAATTCCGGCTGCCTGGAAGGCGTCACTCGCGGCATCTTGATGGAGATTGCTCCGGAGGCCGGCGTTTCGGTCATTGAGCAGGCGCTGCGCCCGGAGGACCTTTACTCCGCCGACGAAGTCTTTATCTCTTCCACCAACCGCAATCTCATCAGCGTGGGGGAAATCGCGGGCAACAAAATCCCCACTCCCAGGCCGGTGTGCGAACGCCTCAACGACCTTTTCGATGCCTACGTCGCCGACTACGTCTCGCGCCGGCTGGCCTCCGCGGCCCGTTGAGCGCCGCGGGAAGTTGATGGTCCGGTCGCGGTGAGGCGGCAACGACAGTCTGCCTTGCATTGACCGACCAATCGCCAAAGAACCACAGCGAATCCAGGTCTGAAATAGACAGCGCCGCAGCGCCGCTGTAAGATTTGGCTGTCCCGCCGGTTCGGGCTCTTATGTGGCGCACTCGTCGGAACTTCCCGGTTTTTCGTTTCGTGGCCGCACTCCTGGCTGCATATGTGCTAACTCCTTTCCCGCCTCTTTGTTCCGCCCAGAATTCGGCATTGGCTCTCGACGGCACTGCGGTCGATCCTTTCCAAAAATCTCCGGGGAAAATTGTGGTCCTTGTCTTTGTCCGGACGGATTGCCCGATCTCCAATCGCTACGCGCCGGCTATCCAGCGCATCAGCGCCAAGTACGAAGGCAAGACCTCTTTCTGGCTGGTCTACCCGGATAAGTCTGAGTCCGCGGAAAAAATTCGACAACATGAAGAAGAATACAAATACAAGCTCCCTGCAGTGCGCGACCCCCAGCTCGCGCTCGTGAAGTTGGCCCAGGCCGTCGTTACGCCGGAAGTCGCCGTGTTCGACGCCAGCCGCCATCTCGCCTACCACGGGCGCATTGATGACCTGTACCAGGATCTGGGCCGCACACGCCATGCGGCGACCACCCACGAGCTCGAAGACGCCATCCAGGCCGTTCTCAGTGGACACGCGCCGCCCGCCAGCACACCTGGCGTAGGGTGCTTTATTTCGGACCTCGAATGACGAAAGCACCTCGAACACTCACAGTGATTCTGGGAATCTGTTTCGCCATAGCCGCGGCAGCAGGCCAGAAGAATTCAGCTCCCGCGCCGCTCTCGGCTTCCTCTGATCGAAGGATCACCTTTAACCGCGATATCGCTCCGATCTTCTTCCAGTCTTGCGCGACGTGCCACCGCCCGGGAGAGTCTGCGCCGTTTCCGCTACTTACCTATCACGACGCAAAAAACCACGCCCGGCAGATCGCCGCGGTCACGCAACTGCATTTCATGCCTCCATGGCTGCCTGAGCCGGGTGAACTGAAATTTGCCGAAGAACCTCGCCTCACCGCCGAACAGATCGCTCTTATTCAAAAGTGGGTCGATCAGGGAGCCGAGGAAGGCGACCCGTCCGATCTTCATCCCGCACCAAAATTCGTCGCTGGCTGGCAACTAGGCCAGCCGGACCTGATCATCAAGGCGGACAAACCTTTCGTCCTCCCCGCCAGCGGCTCGGACATGTATT
>Ga0209415_10019369_pt1 | contig 10661 bp, 6 predicted proteins | sample PeaSoiSIISIP2007_FD_187696 | JGI IMG/M metagenome (GOLD analysis project Ga0209415, IMG submission 187696) | Peat soil microbial communities from Weissenstadt, Germany - SII-SIP-2007 (SPAdes) (version 2) | ecosystem: Environmental > Terrestrial > Soil > Wetlands > Peat | place: Germany... | reverse complement strand
CCGCGCCGCGAGGTCGACTTCGGCGATCTGCCAGTGATCTCGGCCAACCTCCCCGCCATCTCCGCATCGTTGCCGGCGGTCGCCGGATCGCTCCCCGTCGTGGCGGCGTCCCTGCCGGCGGTCGCGGCCTCCCTGCCTTCCGTCGCCGGGTCCTTGCCCTCGGTCGCGGCGTCGTTGCCCCAGGTGGCGCAGTCCCTCCCGGTGGTGGCGCAGAGCCTGCCCTCGGTCGTGAACGATTCGAGGAGCTTCGGCGAGATCGAGCTTCCGGGGATGACCGAGGGCCCGGGCAGTGTCCGCGCGCCTCCCGCGTCTCCGCGCGCGGAAGACCGGGGAGAGAACGCCTTCGCCGCCGGCAGCCAGGCGCTGACGTGGTCACACGGCGAGGCGGCTGGCAGCTTCGGCGATCTCGACCTTCTCCCCGGCGGCGAGGCTCCCCGGAGCGTGTCCCCGCCGGGGGCCGAGAGCGTCCCGCCGCTGTTTCGACAGAGCGTCCCGCCGTCCAGGATGGGAACGCCCGGCAACTCGGCGGACTTCGGCGACATCCAGCTGAACGAGCTGCCGCGCTCGGTGGAGGCGTCGGGGGCGTCCGGGGCGGCCGTCCCGGGGCGCTCCGAGGCGAGCCGTGAGAGCGGCGGGGCTGGCTTCGGGGAGGTGGACCTCGGCGGAGGGGAGGCCGGGTCGGCGATCGGTCTGGACGCGCAGCCGGCGTCGTTCGCCGAGGAGGCGCCGCTCGGGATGGGTGCGCGCGCGGCGGCCACGGCCCCGGTGTCCATCCGCCCGCTCGCCGAGAGAGAGGCTCCCGCTGGGAAGCGGTCCGGGGCCCGGTGGGTTGCGCTGGGGGTGCTCGCCGTCGCGCTGCTCGGGGGCGCGGCGCTCCAGCTCAGCCCGTACGGTGCCTACGGGTACCTTTACATCGGCGACGTCATGCACGCCGCCGACTACCAGCAGGCCACGGTCACGGCGATGAGCGCCGCCGGCAAGGGCCTCGCGCCGGACACCTACGACGCCGCCAAGACCGCCGCCGACGGGGCCTTCGCCGCCCACGCCGCGACGCCGCGTGCGCGCGCCCTCGCGGGGTACGCGGTCTTCGTCGAGTACGAGACGGCGGTCCGCTTCGGGTCCGACCCGGCGCGGGGGGCCCGCGCCAAGCAGCTCCTGGCGGAGGTCCAGGCGAACAAGGAGGTGAAGTACCTCGACGTCGCCCTCGCCGCGCAGGCGGCGGAGGCGGGGAGCCTGGATCGCGCGCGGACGGCGCTGGACGCGGCCGCGCGGCGCGATCCCGGCGATCCCGTCCAGGTCGACGTGGCGATCCTGCGCGGCGACCTCGAGCTCTCGGCGAGGGACGACACCGCGGCGCTCGCCGCCTTCAAGCGCGCGCTCGACCTGGCCAGCGGGCCGCGCGCGGCCGTGCCCGCGGCGAAGGACGCTCGCGTTCACTTCGGGCTCGCGCGGGCGTACGACGGGCTCGGCGACGGGGCGAACGCGAAGAAGGAGATCGACGCGACGCTGGCGGTGTCCCCGCAGCACCCCGGAGCCCTGACGCTTCGCGCGCGCCGCAAGAGCGCGACGGCCGACCCGACCCTCGCCATGCGCGATCTCGCGACGGTGATCGAGGGGTCCGCCCGGCCGCTGGCGTCGCCGCTCGAGCTCTCGCGGGCCTACGCGGCCCGGGCGTGGGTCCAGCTCGAGCACGGAGCGCCGAGCGAGGCGCGCGAGTCGTTCGCCCAGGCGGTCAAGCTCGACCAGCGAAACGTCGAGGCCCTGAACGGCGAGGGGCGCCTCCTCGTGAACGAGGGACGCTACGCCGAGGCCCTGGCGCGGTTCGACACGGCGCTCGGCCTGGACCCGAGCTCGCCGGAGGCCATCGCGAACGACGCGGAGGCGAAGATCGGGCTCGAGCGCCTGGCGGACGCCAAGCAGCAGCTGGTCGCGGCGCGCGAGAAGTTCCCGAAGAGCCTCCCGGTGCTCCTGCTCCTGTCCAGGGCGGAGGTGCACCTCGGCAACATGGATGCGGCCGAGGCGGTGCTCCGCACCGCGCTCGCGTGCGTGGACCCCGAGCGGTCCGACGCACTCCTCCCGTACATCGCGATGTCGGAGCTCATGTCCGAGCGCGGCCACCTGGGCGATGCGCGCGACATGCTCGAGGAGGCGAGGAAGAAGCTCCCCCCCTCGGGCCGCCTCGAGCGAGCCTTCGGCGACATCAGCGAGCTGCAGGGCGACTACGACGCCGCCGTCGTTCACTTCAAGGCCGCGCTCGCGAGGGATCCGAAGGACGTGGCGGCGCACTTCAAGCTCGGCGTCGCGCTGCGGAGAATGCACCGGTTCGACGAGGCGATGGCCGAGCTCGACAAGGTGGCCGCGTTCGATCGGGAGTATCCGGGCCTCTCGCTCGAACGCGGCGTTCTCTTCGAGGAGTCGGGGGACGTCGAGAAGGCCATCGACCAGTTCAAGGGCGCGCTCGCGAAGGCGCCCGACGATCCGGATCTGCAGCTGAACGTCGGGAGCGCCTACGTGGCGATCGGCCGGCCGGAGGAGGCGCTGCCGATGCTGAAGAAGGTGCTCGAGCGGCGCCCGTCGAGCGCGGAGGCTCACCACTACATCGGGCGCGCGCTGATGCTCGAGGGTGGTTCCATGCTTCCGGACGCGCTGCGCTACCTGAAGCGGGCCGTGGAGCTCGATCCCAACAAGGCCGAGTACCATGTCTACGTGGCGTGGGCCGCCAACGACTCCACTCCCGCGCAGCTGGAGGTCGCGAGCGATCAGGTGGACAAGGCGCTCGCGCTCGACAAGCTGAACGCCGAGGCCTACTGGCTGAGGGGCTCGGTCCGGCGCATGGAGGGGCAGCTGGACGACGCGATCAAGGACGAGAAGCGCGCCCTCGAGCTTCGCCCCACCCGCTACGAGGCGCACGCGACGCTCGCCGAGTGCTACGACCAGAAGAACGATCAGGCGGGGGCGGCGGCCGAGTGGGTCAGGGCGATCGGCGGCGACCGGGCCAGCGCGGCGCCGGACGCCCCCGTCCCGCACCCGTACTGGCGCTACATGTACGGCAAGCTCCTGATGGACCGGGGCAGCTCCGGCGAGGCGCTCGTCGTCCTCATCCCCGCCGTGAAGACGGCCGAGAAGATGGACCCGCGTCCCGCGTGGCAGAACCCCCTCGAGTTTCTCGCGGCGGAGGCGCTGAGGAGGGCCGGCCGGAGGGCGGACGCCATCGAGCACTACAGGCGCTTTCTCGAGAGCGCGCCGCTCAACTCTCCCGATCGGGCGGACGCCCAGAGGGCGCTCGCTCAGCTCGCGCCCTCTCCGTGATCGGTCCGAGCGCGGATGCCATCCGCGCGAAGGCCTCGACGTCGAGAGTCTCGCCCCTCGCCTCCAGCGCGACGCCAGCGACGGACGCGGCCTGCGCGAGCGCGGCCGGATCGGCGGCCAGCCCCGCCCAGGCGTTCCGCAACGTCTTGCGGCGCGCCCCGAACGCGCGCCGGACCAGCGTGCGGAATGACTCGGTCTCGTCGGCCCTCGGCGGTCGCAGCGGCAGGAGCTCCACGACCGCGCTCGTGACCTCCGGCGGCGGGTGGAAAGCGCCGGGAGGCGCACGCAGGAGTCGGCGGACGCCGAACGCCGCGTGGACGAAGACGGTCAGGGCTCCCCACTCCTTGCCCCCTGGGACGGCCACGAGCCGCTGCGCGACCTCGTCCTGGACCATGAAGACGACGCGGTCGACGTGGCTCGCCACCTCGACCGCGCGCCGCAAGAGGAGCCCGGTGATCGAGTAGGGCAGGTTGCCGCACAGTACACGCCGCGAGCCTGGCTCCGGGCTCCCGAGCAGGGTCGCGAGATCCACCGAGCGCGCGTCCGCCTCGAGCACCTGCGTGCGGGTCCCGGCGAGATGGCCCTCCAGGAGCGAGACGAGGTCGCGGTCTCGCTCGATCGCCACGACCGAGCGGGAGCGCGCCGCGAGGAGGCGCGTCAGCGCGCCAGTGCCGGCTCCGATCTCGACGACTCGCGCGTGCCCCACCTCCTCCTCGGGCACGCAGGCGACCGCGATCGCACGCGCGATGGGCTCGGCCACGAGGAAGTTCTGCCCGAGGCTCTTCTTCGGACGCAGCCCCGCGCCGCGAAGCAAGCTGCGAGGGTCGCGCGACGTCATGCCGGGCGGTCGAGCGCCTCCACCTGCGCCCGCGGAGAGCCCTTCCGCACGCCCGCGCGCGTCACGACGCGAATGCCGACCCGGCGCAGGAGCCTCTCGGCGCGAGCCTGCGTGGCGTGCGCCCGGACGCGGACCGCCTCGTCGACCACGTCGGCGACCGGGCTGCGACGCTCGTTCCCCGAGCCGACGCCGGCGTCCAGAGCCGGGAGGCTCCAGCGGACCTCGATCCGGCGCACGCGCAGCGTCCGGATGGCCTTTCCGATGCCGTCGCCCTTCGAGGGCGCCGGGGCGAACACGTGGACGATGCTCCCTCGCGCCGCCTCCTTGGCGATTCGCTCGAGCACCTGCAAGAGGGCGATTTCGGTCCTCTCGTGCTCCCCCTCGATCCGGGGCGGCGACTCGATCCCGAAGGCCGCGAGGTAGTGTCTCAGGCGCTGCTCGCGCGCGGTGTGCGCGAAGGGGATTCGCGGCGCGAAGGGGGCGCGCAGCCGGAGCTGGTCCGCGCGCTGCGCGAGGGCGTCCAGGTTCCCCTTCTCCAGGTCCGCCAGCCCGCGCGGGTCGAGCGGCCGCGCGTGCTCCATCACGCGCCGGCCGACGGCGGCCTCGTCGAGCTCGGAGCGATCGGCGTCGATCGCGCTGGCGGTGCTCGCCAGCGCCCCGGCGATCACCGCACCGTGCGCAGCGCCGTGGTCCGGCTCGATCCACGCTCTCAGGCGGGAGGCCGTCACGACGAGCCCGACGCGGTCTCCGCGCCGCAGGTGTCGGGTCGCCAGCGCGGCCGCGTCCTCCACGGCCCCGTCGAGGGGGGCGTCGCCCGGCTCCCCCGCCCACAGCTCGACCGACGCGTCCAGCACCAGCCACACGACCTCGCGCTCTTCGCGCTCCATCTCGCGCACGAGCAGCCGCCCGCGCCTCGCGCTGGCCTTCCACGCGATCCGCTTGAACGGATCGCCCGGCACGTGATCCCTCAGCTCGCGGAGCTCGTCCCCGGTCCCGGCGAGGTTCGCGGGCCGCCCCAGGTTGGACGCCTGCCGGGCCCGCCCGCCACGGGGCGACTGGACGAACGCGCTCAGGCTCGGGGGCAGCACCTCGAGGCCGAGGGGGTTCGCGAAGAGAAGGGGCACCTCGTAGAGGCCCTCCCCGCCGAGGGGCGTCCCGCGGATCTCGAGGGCGAGCCCGTGCAGGCCCCACCTGCCGACGCGCTTGCCTCGCACCGTGACGTCGACGAGGGCGCGCCCACCTGCCGGCAGGTCCAGCTGTGCAGGCTCGACCGACGTCTCGAGCATGCTCGAGGCGACGGGCCGCAGGGCGACGCCCCTCACGGCCTCGCCGCTGCGGTTGCGGAGCTCGGCCTGGACCACGACGCTCGCTCCCCGGGCGACGCGCCGCACCCTCCCGCGCTCGGCCCACACCATCTCGAAGCCGGCGGCGCGCAGCCTCGTGACGGCGACGAGGGCGACGGCTCGCCCCAGCGCGACCGCCAGGAGCATGGCGCCGCCGAACGCCACCACGGGCGCCAGCCGCGCCGCCGCTCCGAGCGCGACGATGCCTGCGCCCGCCACCGCGACGTGGAACGTCGACCTCGTGGGGTGGATCTCCACGGCCGGTTCAGACCGCGCGCATGCCGCGGCGGTAGCTGACCTTCGCGAGGGCTTCCTCGACGACTCGCTCGCGTGCCTTGGGCTCGCCCTCGGCCTCGGCCGTCATCACCATGCGGTGCGCGAGCACGCTCTCCGCGACGGCCCGGATGTCGTCCGGCGCCACGAACGGCCGGCCCCCGAGCATGGCGGAGGCCTTCGCGGCTTGCACCAGCGCCAGCGTGGCCCGCGGGCTCGCCCCCAGGGTTACCCTGGGGTGGCCGCGCGTGAAGCCCGCGATTGCCACCGCGTAGTCGAGCAGATCGTCCTCGAGGTACACCCTCTCGGCGATGCTCTGGAGCTGCGCGACGTCCCGGGCGTCCATCACCGGCCGGATGGTCGGCGGGCCGACCCCGTGGGTCTTGAGCATCTGGGCCTCGTCGCGGGGCGTGGGGTACGTCATCGAGACGCGCACGAGGAAGCGGTCGATCTGGGCCTCCGGGAGGGGGTAAGTCCCCTCGAGGTCGATGGGGTTCTGCGTCGCCAGGACCAGGAAGGGCAGGGGGAGCTCGAAGCGGTCGCCCTCGATGGTCACCTGCCGCTCCTGCATCGCCTCGAGCAGGGCGCTCTGGGTCTTCGCCGGCGCGCGGTTGATCTCGTCGGCGAGCACGACGTTCGCGAAGATCGGGCCCGCGCGCAGCGTGAACGTCCCGTCGCGCGGAGAGAGGACGTAGGTTCCGGTGATGTCCGCGGGCAAGAGGTCCGGCGTGAACTGGATGCGCCGGCCGCTGCAGCCGATCGCCGTCGCGAAGGCCTTGACCAGCGTGGTCTTCGCGACCCCGGGGACCCCCTCGAGCAGGGCGTGCCCGCGCGCGAGCAGGGCGACGAGCATCGTGTCCACCGCGCTCGTGGTGCCGATGTAGACCCGCGCGACCTCGCGCCGGATCGTATCGATGCGCTCGCGCGTGGCGGCGATCTCGTTGGTGCTCGCTGCGGCGGTCACTGCTTTTCGAGTCTATCACGCGGCGGCGCCGGCGCGGCGGCCGCCAGCAGCCTTCGCACCCGGTCTGCCACGGCCACGACCTCCACGTCGCGTGGTCGTTCGAGGGAGGTTCGTCGCTTGCCGCCGAGCATCGTCTCGAAGAGGGCGAGGGTCTCGAACAGCCCTTTCAGATCCCGCGAGCCGTCCTCGTCGAGCAGGCGGGCCGCCCGCACCTTCGCGACCAGCGCGTCGTGGGGGGGTGCGCGCTCCATCCCGAGCCTCGCGGCGAGGTCCTCCTCGAGGGCGCTCTTCAGCTCCAGCATGGCCAGGAACCTCGCGGTGCCCGGGGCCGCGAGGGTCGCGGCGTGGCCCGCGACGCCGCCCTGCGCGACCACCGGCAGAGGCCGGGCGAAGCGCGGGGGAGACGGGCGGTGCGTCTTTCCGGCACGCAGTCCGGTCCAGAACACCACCGCCAGGCCCACGGCGAGCGCGGCGAGGTAGGCCGCACCGGGTGGCATCCCGTCCTTCTGCAAGGTCTCGAACGCCTCGATCAGCGAGCGCCGCGCCCTGCCGGCGACGCCGCCGAGGCCCGGGTCGACCCCGAAGCTACCCGTCAGCTCGAAGTCGTTGACGAGCACGTACAGCTTTCCGTCGAGCCTGCCCCACGCGTCGTCCTCGGTCGCGTAGCGCACCAGGTCCGCCAAGAGCGCTCGGTTCCCGGGATACCGGAGCATCTCGTTCATGAAGACCGACGAGTCCCCCAGCACGAGCAGCCGCCCCTGCCCGACGGCCCCGGCCACCGCGAGCAGGACGTCCGGCTCGTCCTCGCCGTGCACGACCAGGAGGGGGGACAGGGCCGGGTGCTCGAGGCCCGTCGCATGGTTGGTCACCACCCGGGTCACGTCCCGCACGGCCTCGTGAGAGCTCGCGGGCTCCGCGATCGCGAGCGCCGGGTTGCCTCGGAGCATCGCGGCGGGCCTCTGGGGAAGCGGCACGCGGCGAATGCCGAAGTGCGAGAGCAGGCCGGTCCCGGTGCCGTAGTCGTCGAGCAGGACGACGCGCCCTCCGGCGCGCATGAACATGGTCAGCTCCTCCGCGTCGAGGGCGCGCTCCGGGTGCACGAGGAGCAGCGCATCCGCGCGCCGGAGGTCACCGAGGTCGAGCGACGAGGTGACGATCACGCGCTGCGGCCCGAGCTCGCCCTGCGCGGTCCGGACGAGCTGCGAGAGCCCCTCCCAGTCCTCGCCCCCCGGGGCCAGCGGCCCCGCGAGCGCGCTCCCGGGGAAGCCCCATGCGCACAATATCCCGGCCAAGGTGGCGTAGGCGTGGAGGAGAAACCTTGACCGGGGCATTCGCGTTGCTAGCTTTTGTAAGTATGAAGTGGTGAAAGGCCCGGGCTCCGGCCCGGTCCCAAGGCTCCTGGAGCTCGGGCCATGCTACCTCCGTTCATCATCGAGCAGATCCGCAGGCGGGAAGAGCAGGAGCGCGCTCAGCACGAGCAGCCGTACCTGGAGATCCCGGCGGACCGCCCCGCCCCTCGTGCACCACAGGCCCCGGAGGAGTCGGTCGAGCGGGGCGTCGTCATCATCGACCTGCTGGCGGGCATCGACTGATCCCTGCCGACACGCGCTCGACACCCACGCTCGTGCTGACTAGGCTGCGCGCGCTATGGCGCGGCGCCCGGTCGCACGTCGACTCCTTCTAGGCTCCGCGCGCGTCCTCCTGGGGATCGCCGGCGCGGCCTGGGCGAGCCCTGCCTGCTACGCCGGGAGCTCGGGGACGTCGCCCCCCCCGAGCAATTTTTACTACCCGGTGGGCCTGGGCGTCTCGAACGGCGGCAACGTGCTCTACGTCGTCAACTCCGACTTCGACCTGCAGTGGAACGGCGGGACGCTCCAGAGCTACGACCTCTTCATGGTCCGCCGGCACGCGGCCGAGCTTGTCACCGCGAACGAGACAGGCAACGCGCCGGTGGACGGAATCTGCCCGAGCAGTGGCGCCTCCGCCCACCCCGGCTGCATCCCTCTGATCGCGGGATACCCCAGCCCGCAGACCTCCGCCGGCACGTGGAGCACCTGCTTCGGGATATCGAACGCGGCGCCACCCCAGATGTCCGACGGCACCCGGGTCTTCCTGAACCAGGGGTGCGCGCCCCCGGTGGACTCTTCCAACCCGGTGTACTTCAAGGACTCGGCCATACTCGGCGCCTTCGCGACGGATCTGCGGATGGCAGAGAGCGACGTGCCAGGATTCCCGACGGGCACCCGGATGTTCGTCCCGGTCCGCGGGGACGGAGCCGTCACGTGGGCCGCGCTCACTCCCGACACGGCGTTGCAGGCGCCCCCCGGCGACCCCACCGCGACCTCGCCCCCCACCGCCATCTCGCCCTCGAGCTGGGGGCCGTTTCAGTTCGACTGCGGGCAGGGCACGGCGCCGACGGGATCGCGGTGCGCCGCGCACGAATCGGGCAACGACTCCAACGAGCCCGGGGATACGCGCAACGTGACCTTGCCGGGAGAGCCGTTCGGGATCGCGCTGACCGAGGACGGGACGGCGATGGCGATCACGCACCAGTCGACCGGGAATACGTCGCTGCTCCTGACCGGGTTCGCCCAGTCCACCGACCAGCCCCCTGCCAACGAGAATCACCCCACCGACGCGGCCTGCGATCCCGCGACCGGGGTCTGCAACCCTTCGATGCAGTTCGTCGTCGACAACCTGCCCAGCGGAGGGAACGGCATCGTCGCGGTGCCCCACGACCCCGACGCCGTGGTGCGCTGCGAGCTCAACGGCGACCAGCCGCCCTGCGTGAAGCAGGCGTTCCTGCAGACCTACCACCTCGCCGCGGAGGTCGACCTCCTGCGTTACTTCGACGACGACGGATCCGGGCTCCACCGGCCGTATCTCGAGAGGGAACTCCCGTACTCCGTCAACACCAACAGCCCCGGGACCGATCAGCGCGGCATCGTCATCGACCCGACGCCGAGCCTCGTCTGCAAGGCGCAGCTGGCGCGCCAGTCGCCCCCGGTGATGTGCGACCGGGCTCCCGGCCAGCCGCGGTCGGCGGCGTGCGTCGCGTGCGGACAGAGGCCCTCGCGCGTCTTCATCGCCAGCCGCGCGCCGTCCAGCGTCATCTACGGCTACGTGGGACAGCCCTCGGCCAACGGAGACGGCACCTTCGACCCCGATCAGCTGGTCCTCCAGGGGAACGTCCCCTTGCTCCCCGGCCCGTCGAGGATCTACCTGGCGCCCATCGTGGACGCGACGGGCCACCTCGCCCTGCGCCTCTTCGTCGTCTGTTACGACTCGGCGGTCGTTTTCGTCTTCGACCCGGAAGACATTGCGCTAAGAGGATCGACGGCCGTGCCGGAAGCCGAGATCTACGTGGGGGCCGGGCCGTTCGCGATGGCGTTCGATCCGTTCACCTTCCAGCAAGTGGCGGAGCAGGAAGCCGACGAGAAGATCATGGGGACGGACGTGGTGGTCTTGCCCGACATGCGCCAGGACCCCAGGCTCGGGCTGAAGACGTATCGCTTCGGGTACCTCGCGAGCTTCATGAACTCGTACCTCCAGGTGATCGACCTCGACGACTCGCTGAAGACGCCGTCGGGGGCACCCAGCCAGCAGACGTTCGAGCAGGTCGTCTACACGCTCGGCCAGCTGACGTCGCCCAAGGGCACGTGACGATGCGGAAATCGCACATCGTCGGCGTCGGCCTCGTGGCCGCGGCGGGAGCGGTGGGCGCGGCGATCGCGGTCTCGAGCTGCGCCGCGACGCCCACCAACGTTCCGGTGCGCACCTTCGAGCAGCCAAAGAAGGTGGACGTCGTGTGCCTCGCGGTGAATAACGCCGCCGACGGCGGTCCCCTCGCAGCGGGGGAGATTCACGGCCTCGTGCAGAGCGAGTGCGCCCCCGCGGCCACGGACTACGCGGCGCTGAACGCGACGACCACCCC
>Ga0209415_10019368_pt1 | contig 10661 bp, 7 predicted proteins | sample PeaSoiSIISIP2007_FD_187696 | JGI IMG/M metagenome (GOLD analysis project Ga0209415, IMG submission 187696) | Peat soil microbial communities from Weissenstadt, Germany - SII-SIP-2007 (SPAdes) (version 2) | ecosystem: Environmental > Terrestrial > Soil > Wetlands > Peat | place: Germany... | reverse complement strand
AGCGGCCCAGGCGAATCTCCCGGAAGATCCCGAGGCGCTGACGCTGGTGGAAGAGATTCAACCTCTTGTGGCGAGCGAGTCCCTGTATAACGTAGAGTCCCTGGCCTACTTTCGCCTTATGATGCGTCTCCGGGAGCGGCCAGCCGACCGCCTGCGATTCCTGCAGCGCTTGCTCGTCACCCCCGGTCCCAGCGAATGGCAGGCCGTTCGTCTCCCCACGCCACTGTTTCCGTTGTACCCGCTGGTCCGGCTCTCCCGGCTGGCGGCGAGATTCGTCCGCGGCAGCTAGTGGTTTTTGGGTGGCGCAGCGCTTCCAGCGCTGCGAGAAGGCTGCCCTTTAAAACCGAGGGCTTTTAGCCTCTGAGGGAATTGATCCTCGTTCCTTAGCACCTGCTAGACCGCTGGTTCCGCCGTAGCCTTCCACTTTCCCAGATACAGTGCGTACATCGTCGCGCACCCGATTAACGGCACCGCCAACCCGGCTTTGAGCGTGCCGAAATGAGTCGACGAAACGCCGACCATCCATGGCAGCAGTCCTCCTCCAATGTTCGACAGGGTGAACATGGCGGACCCCAGCCGAGCCGACGATGACCCAAACTCCTGCGACAATAGTGAGATGGTGATGGGATACACATAAGAAAGCCCCAGCCCCGCAAGGCAAGCGCTCGCCACCACACCACGCAGGTCGTGAGACAAGACCAATCCCCCCATTCCAGCACAAGCGATCAACAATCCCACCTGCACCAGGCGAATTTCATTCGCCAGCCTTAGTAGGAACGGCGCCAGCCATCGCCCCAGCATCATCGCCGCATAAAAAAATGAAGGAGTCATGAGCGCCATGGTCGGGCTCAGGTTCCCCAGGCTCTTCGCGTACGATGCCACCCATCCTCCGAAACCGTTCTCCACGCCGACATAGAGAAAGAAGAGTGCCGCCAAGATCAGCAACGCGCCATGACCCCATGGAATCGCCGGACCCTCCGTTCGGCCAGTATCTTTTCTCGCGGACGGCTCAACAATGGACGACGGCATAAGCGCGATCCCCATCGCCATGACCAACGCAAACCCGGCCACGGAAGCGAGCAACCAGGGAACGTGATGGTTCTTCGCGGCCGCCGCCACCAGAAATGGGCAGGCCACCGCGCCCGCACTCCAGCAGAAGTTGAGCACATTCAGCGTTGCGCTGCGCCGTCCCGGATTCACCGCTGCCACCAGCAGATTCGCCGCCGGAACCGCCAGCCCCAGACCTCCTCCATACGCTGCGATACAGAGAATCCCCAGAATCTTCGGACCCGCCAGCAGCAGGCCCACGCCTGCGCTCATGAGCAGAAGTCCGGTCTTGATCGCGAATCGGAATCCCCAGCGCGAAGCCAGTTCACCCGAGACAGCGACCGCCAAAGTCGAAGCTACGTACTGGACGGGAAACAGAACGCCCGCCTGGGCGTAGTTCCACGACCAGCGCGCCGACAATATCGGCAGCATCGGACCGAGAAGCACAGTCGCGATCCCGATCGGCACGAACGACGCATAAGCAGCAAACGTAAGCGCTTTGGCGGAGGTTGAGGCGTTTGCTGAGTCAGAGGGGGGCATGAATGGCGAGGCAAGCTCTGCGGCTACTATATCGGAACCGCGTGCCTAGGATGTCCCCGGAGCCTTCGCCGTCGATTCCCGCACGACCAGTTCGGGCTCAATCGCGATCTCGGAAGGATACTCTTTCTGCCCCTCAATCCGTTCCAACAGGACCTGCGCGGCTACTTCTCCCATTCGGTTCAAGGGCTGTTGTACCGTGGTCAGACTCGGAGTGTGAAAAGCGGCACCCGGAATGTCGTCGAAGCCCATCACCGAAATATCCTGGGGAACCCGCAGTCCCTGCTCCTGAATCGCTCGAATCGCCCCGATCGCAGAAATGTCGTTGTAGGCAAACAGTGCGGTGAAGGGCTTGTTGCGCGCCAGCAGTTGCTTGGTAAACGGATAACCCAGCATCGGCGTTGGATCATCGGTGTCGATCTGCATGGTGAGCTCCGGATCGATCTTCATCCCAATCTCCCCGGCCACCTGGCAGATCGCGTCCCAGCGGTCCTTCGCATCCGAACTCACGGGATTCCCTTTCATGAAGGCGACCCGCTCGTGCGAAAAATCCTTGAGGTGGTTCAACGCCAAAACTGCAGCCTGCACGTGATCGAGGACAATGTTGGTGACGCCCTTCAACTTCTTGTGCCCCGCCACGGCAACCGTAGGCAGCGTAGGAGCCTCCTGTACGGTCGTGTCCACGGTGATGATGCCCTCAACTCCACGCTCCGACAGCAATTGCGAGTATCGAGTCAGCAACACCGGATCGTGCCGGTGCACCACGGTCAGAAAAAAATAATCGCGCTTCCTTAAGTACGACTCAATGCCGCTGATGATGGGTGAACTGTAGGAGTCGCCAATCTCTTCTGCAATCACTCCAATCGTATACGTGCGCTTGTTGCGCAGCGTGCGCGCAAAAAAATTGGGCCGGTAGTTGAGTTCCTTGGCGGCTGCGTGAATCCGGTTCTTGGTCTCTTGTGGAATCGATCGAGCCGACGGCGAATCGTTGAGAACTGCCGAAACCGTGCCGGGAGTAAGTCCAATATGGTGGGCTACGGCTTTGAGGGTGATGACCTCTGGTTTTTGGCCAGGCTTCTTAAATTGCCCCATGATCTTTTAAATCGTTTTAACCAATGACTTCGTAACACTCCGGGCCAAATATCCTAACAAATCTCAGAATCCTGTCAGTGATCCCACACACGCTCACGCCTTTGCGTACCGCTCGCTGTTCGGTCGCGATCCGCTCACCGCGAAGTACAGGATATACAGATAACACAAGGTCGCAAGGATCAGCGCGTAGTGCATTCCTTGACCCCAGCTAGTCTCTCCCTGAATCATCGCAGCGTAGTACCGATTATTGATTAGCACTGCTATCCGCCCGACAAGATACGGAATGATGGCACCGCCCACAATCGCCATGTTCAAGACGCCGGACCCATCCCCTGTCAGGGGACCAAGCTCCGCTATACCCATAGTGAAAATACACGGAAACATGATCGAATTAAACAGTCCGACAGCCAGGATCGACCACATCGCCACATGCCCAGTCGTGAGCACTGAAACCGTAACCAGCAACGCCGCCATGACCGCGGCAAACGCAAGCAACTTGCTAGTCTTGATCTTCTGCAGAAGAGCGGACCCAATAAATCGGCCCACCATCGCCCCGCCCCAGTACAGTGAGATGTACTTGGCTGCCTCTCCCAAGGCAGCTCGGTAGCGAGCGGCAGCGTCGGGCACACTCGAGGATGATATGAATCCGCCAATGTTATCCAAGGCCAGGTAATTCGCGATGGAACTACCGATCGCCACTTCCCCGCCAACATAAACAAAAATCCCGATTGCACCGAAGATTAGGTTAGGGTGTTTCCAGACAGAATCGGCCACCTTTTGTCCGATGTGGTGCTCCGCTGACTCCATCTTGGGAAGCTTGAACAAACCAATGGCGACGGCTAGCAGCAAAAGCGCAAGGCTGAAGAAATAGACATACAGCTTCACCACGGCATCCGCCTCGTCAGAGGCGGTCCGCGCCATTGCCGTCGCAGTCGCTCCAAGAATCAAGTGCGCGCCGACCCACGGAAAAATCGTGGTGCCAAGCGAATTGAAGGCCTGCGTTAGAACCAGACGACTGGACGCGGTTTTCGGACTTCCCAGAATCGCGACATATGGGTTAGCGGCGACCTGAAGGATCGTGATCCCCGTCGCGAGAATCACCAGAGCAACAAGGAAGAATGGGAAGGATGGAATTCTCGCGGCAGGATAGAACGCCAAACAGGCAACGATCATTGTGCCCAGGCCGACCAGTATCGCTCTCTTGTATCCGATCCAGTCGATGATTTTCGACGAGGGAATCGAGAACACAAAATAGGCTGAGAAGAATGCGGTTTGAATCAGCATGCTGACATCTAGCTTGACCTTGAAAACATGCTGAGCATAGGGAATCAGCACATCGTTCAACGATGTAAGTGAACCCCACATGAAGAATAACGTGGTGATTACCGCCAGCGCGCCGGTATACGAAGAGGAGTCGTTCGGCGCAACGTTAGTCGAAGTGTTTGGGGGCGCGATTGCCATGAGTGCTGTATCCACCTTCCGGAGATTGTGCGGAACCGATTGCGCGAATCAGCCGCTCAAATCAGAGAACGCGCCATCATAGCATCGCCTGAGTGCGGTTTTACGCATTTTTCTTAGCGCGATATCGAATTGGTACTCTAGAAAATCGTTTCTCTAGCTTGACAATCTACCGCCCTTGCCGGAGACTGCAATCGTCTCCGCCTGTCGAATCTCCTCATCAGGCCATACTCATGCGCGAACCTGTGTTCTTCGCTGTCGCTGCCTTCTTTTTCCTGGTCTGCCAAACCGCACTCTTTGCCCAGGCCGGAACCTCCGCCGTGGTCGTGTTCAGCGAGCCCGGCTTTCCGGCGACCGATTCCGCCGCCCCCTCTCCGCAGCAGCTGTCCGCAATGCTGCCAGGAGCCCAGCAGGCCGACGCGGACCACCTTCGCGATTCGCTGGCCGCCCCGTCTACCCGCCTCCTGGTTCTTCCCAGCGGCTCAGCCTTTCCCGAAGCGCTTTGGCCTGCGATTAAGAATTTTCTCGATCGCGGAGGCAATCTTCTGGTGCTCGGCGGAAGGCCCTTCACTCGCGCCGCCTACCGCGATTCCGGCGGCTGGCATCTTCGCGACTACAGCGTCCGCTTCATCCGTCCGCTCATGATCGACCAATACCAGGAAACTCCTGGCTCTGACGGACTGCAGTTCCATCCGAATCCCGAGATCACCCTGCAGGTTCCCGCCTTCTCGTATAAGCGCGCCTTCAGTCCCGTCATTCGTCTGAGCGCGGTTGATCTCTACCACCGTGGCGGCGCCGCCGGCTCCATCGACGCCCGCCTCGACACTCTCGCCTGGGGCGTCAAGGATGGCCGCAAGCTGTCCGCCCCAGTTCTCCAGGTCGATCACTACCGCAACGGTTTCGACGGGGGCCGCTGGATTTTTCTCAATGCAGAACTCACGGACGGCAACATATTCGAAAATGCGGGCTTTCTGCAATCCCTGGTTGATCGAGCATTGCAAGGCGCCGAAGAGTTCACCGTCCGCCCCACCCTGCCGCTTTACCTCAACGGCGAGCCGATCGACCTGAAAGTGCAATGGCACGCGGCCGTGCCACCCAAGGCTCCCGTTTCGTTGAAGGTCACTTCCTTCCCGGAGGCACAGCCCTCGAATCGCTCTAGCGTCAACGCGGCGGTCCCAAGCAACGAACCCATCGTGCTACCCGCTCCCGAGGGCAAAGGCCTCTACATCATCGAAGCGCAACTGATGGAAGGCGGCCGCGTCCGTGCCATTTACCATTCCGCCTTCTGGATCCGTGACGAATCTTATCTCCGCTCCGGCCCGCACCTCGGGGTCAACCACGATTACTTCGAACTCGACGGCCATCCTCTCGCCGTGGTCGGCACAACCTACATGTCGAGCGAAGTGCAGCGCCTCTTTTTCGAGCATCCCAACGTCTACGTCTGGAACCAGGATCTCGGCCAGATTCACGACGCCGGACTCAACATGATCCGCACCGGATGGTGGACCGGCTGGGACAAGTTCTGCGATGAAAACGGTCAACCTTACGAGCGCACACTGCGCACCCTCGAAGCCTATCTTATGACCGCCCGCAAGCGCGGTCTGCCGGTGCAGTTCAATTTCTTTGCCTTCCTGCCCGACGTTCTCGGAGGCACCAACGCCTTCCTCGACCCTGAGGCCGTTCGCCGTCAGCAGACTCTGATTTCGTCCGTCGTCGCCCGCTTTCACGATGTGCCCTTCCTGGCGTGGGATCTCATCAACGAGCCCAGTTTCTCGCAGCACCTGTGGAGGATGCGCCCCAACGGCGATGCCATCGAACTCGCAGCCTGGAACGACTGGCTGCACCAGCGCTACCCTGATCGCGCCAAACTCGCAGCACTCTGGAATGTTCCTCCCGACTCCGTCGCTGGAACGATCTCTCTTCCTAGCGAAGATGAGTTCTCTCCGCGCGGCATGTACACCGGAACCAACTCGCTTCGGCTGCATGACTACTTCGTGTTCGCCCAGGAATCGTTCGCACACTGGGCGAGCACTATGCGCGACACGATCCGTTCGACCGGCTCTCAACAACTCGTAACCGTCGGCCAGGATGAAGGTGGCATTCAAGACCGTCTCTCGCCCGCCTTCTGGGGTCAGTCCGTCGACTTCACCACCAATCATTCCTGGTGGCTCAACGACCACATCCTGTGGGACTCCCTCGCGGCCAAGCAGCCCGGCAAAGCCATGCTGATTCAGGAAACCGGCCTGCAGCGCGAGTTAAACATCGACGAGATTGCCCGCCGCACGCCGGAGAGCGAGGCCGCTCTCCTCGAACGAAAAATCGCCACGTCGTTCATTCAAGGTTCCGGCGCGATCGAATGGCTGTGGAACACAAACTCCGCCATGACGGAGAGCAACGAAACCCCGATCGGCGCCGTCCGCACCGATTACACCGAGAAGCCGGAAGCCACCGTGCTGCGCGCCTTCGCGCAATTCGCGCCGACTTTGCACCAGCACCTTCGCGATCCGCAGCTTCCTGCAATCGCAATCGTCACGTCGCAGGCCGCACAGTTCTCGGCGCTCGCCGATTTCCAAGTGGCTGCACAGCAGAACGCGGTTCGCGCCCTCGCCTACGACGTCCACTTGCCCGCTTACGTCATCGCGGAAAACCAGATCGAGAAGCTAGGCTCACCCAAACTCGCCATCCTTCCCTCCCCGCAAGCAATGAGTGAAAAGGCATGGCGAACTCTGCTGAGTTATGTGGACGCTGGCGGCAACCTCCTCGTCACCGGCCCGGTGGATCGCGACGAGCACTGGCAGATCATCCGCCGAGCCGCCGACCTGGGACTCGCAGCTCATGTCGAACCGCTGACCTATCACAACGCCACGGTCCGCCTCGCAGACCATTCGCTGGCCCTGGCTTTTGGTCAGCCTCAGCAAAACTGGCTGGATTCCCTGCGCTTCGACGATGGATCGAGTTTCAAGGAAATCTCTCACGGCAAAGGACGGATCTTTTGGACGTCCTACCCGGTCGAACTTGCCGCGGACCTGCACGCGACGTCAGAACTTTATGCCTACGTCGCAACCAGGTTGAATATCAGTCCGATGTTCAGCGAACCAACGCCGCTGCCGCCCGGCGTGCTGGTATTCCCCACAGTCCTGGCGGACTCCGTGCTCTACGTCCTGGTCTCGGACTCCGCGAACGACGCAAATATCAGCCTGCGCGACCAAACCACCGGCGTGCCGATCGCGTTTTCCCTGCCCGCGGAACACGCCGCAATTGCAGTGATTGGGAAGAAAGAAAAGAAGATCGTAGCCAAGTACGGCTTCCAGTAACGCGTTGCCGACCTCCGTCGCGACGAACACTTCGCGCCTAGACTACTGGACCTGACGTACGGACGGACTCAGAACCTGAGCGACCGCTCTCTGCTCGGCCAGTTTCTGCGAAAGAAAGTTCAAATACTCGTCCATGCCCTCGCCGGTTTTCGCCGAGAGCCGGAAAATCTGCATACCCGGACGCACCGACTGGATGCTCGTCCGCGCCGCGTTCCAGTCAAACTCAACGGCGTTTGCCAATTCGTTCTTGGTCACGACCGCAACGTCGGCGCTATTGAAAATCGTCGGATACTTCAGCGGCTTGTCTTCTCCCTCCGTGACCGACATCAACACCAGCCGAAGATTCTCCCCCAGATCATACGAAGACGGACAAACCAGGTTCCCCACGTTCTCGATGAACAGGAAATCCAGTTGATGCAGGTCCCATTCCTGCAACGCGCTCTGAACCATCGCGGCTTCCAGATGGCACAGCGTTCCGGTCGTAATCTGCTTCACGGGAGCTTTGCTCCGCGCCAGCCGCACCGCGTCGTTTTCAGTCGCAAGATCCCCGACCAATGCTGCCACTCGATAGCGCGGCTGCAACTGCGTGAGCGTCTTCTCCAGGAAGGTCGTCTTCCCCGAACCCGGACTCGACACCAGGCTCACCACGAAGACTCCCGCCGCGCGGAATTGTTCCCGCAGAGCGCGCGCGATCACGTCATTCTGCTTCAGCACATTCCTGCGGACCTCGACCAGACGTGGCTCGCTCATTCCTTGACCTCCGATTCCTGCACTTTATGTTCCTGCACCTCATCCTCTTGCACCTCGAGCGCAAACACCTCAAGTTCCTTGCCCTGGCGCACGTCCATCGTCGGCGTCCCGCATTCCGGACACTGAAATAACTGCACCGACTGCAGCACGCGCTCCTTTTGGCATTGGGCGCAAAACACGATCACCGGAAGTTCTTCCACGATTAGTTGCGATCCCTCGAGCGGAGTATCCTGGCATGCGACTTCGTAGGAGAACAACAGCGCATCTTTGACCACGCCCGAGAGCGCGCCCAGCCTGAGATGCACGGCGCTGACCTGCACGCCACGGCGCTGCGACTCTTCCACCGCAGCGTCCACAATGCTCATCGCAATCGACAATTCGTGCATCTGGGGCCGTGCGTATTCTATACCCGATTGCGAAGGGTTTCCTGCGAGCGAGACCTGATCACTTGGAAAGCTGGCCGATGAAAACCCCGTATGGTTCCAAAGTCACAACCGTTCCATTCGCCGAGGACTTTCCGGTCGCCACCAGACTCTTCGCCGACGAGAAACCATCCTTGCTGAAATCAAAGTTCACCTTCCGCTCGGCGCCTGACATGTTCAGGACCACCAGAACCGCCTGGCCCTTGTACGTGCGCAAATACGACAGCACGTTCTGATCGTTCTCATTCAGCGCAGTGTAAGTCCCCTCCAACAGGGCCTTATTCGTATGGCGCAGCTTGAGCACTTTCTTGTAGAAGGTAAGCACCGACTCCGGATCTTTGGACTCATCAGCTACGTTGTGGGTCTTGGCCGTGGGGGGCACGGGAAGCCACGGCGCCGTTTGGGAGAATCCGGCGTTCTCGTTCTCATCCCACTGCATCGGCGTGCGCTCGCCGTCCCGTCCTTTCTCTTTGGGCCACCCTCTGCGTCCAATCGGGTCTTTGACATCTTCCTTGCGCGTGGGCGGCGTGGTCTTCATCCCAATCTCTTCGCCGTAATACAGGATGGGAGTTCCGCGCAGAGTCAGATACAGCCCAGCCATCAGCTTTGCGATTTGATCGTTGTGCTCGCCGTCGCCGTAGCGGTCGTAGGAGCGGACGATATCGTGGTTGCTGATGACGAAGGTTGGCCACCCGGACGCGGCATCGACGGCCGCAATCTGCTTGCGGAAGTCGGCTGGCGAAAGCTTGTTGACCGTGGTGAAGAGAAAATCCATGGGCAACTGCAGCTCATTGTTGCCCTCGCCGTAATACTTGTTAAGTTCCGCGATGTCAGCCGTCCAAGTCTCACCGATCAGCACTGCATTGTTTTCGTCAGCCACTTTGCGTAGCCCGCGCAGTACCTCATGCACTTCCGGCAGCTTCGTGTTGTATTTGTTCTCTTCGATGGGATCGCCGAAGGCATTTGTGCCGGGCTTCAATGGATTGTCGTGCAGGTTGGGGTCTTCGAACAGCGTGTCCACCGCATCCAGACGAAAGCCAGACACGCCGCGTTTGTACCACCAGCGTGTCACATCAAACATCGCGTCCTGGACGGCCGGATTGCGCCAGTTCAGGTCAGGCTGCTCCGGGTAAAAGAAGTGGTAATAATACTGATTGGTCGTTGGATCAAGCTTCCACGCCGAACCGCCAAAAGTAGAAATCCAATTATTGGGCGGCTGACCCGGCCCTTTTCCGTCGCGCCAGATGTACCAATCGCGATGTTCCGAAGTTCGAGAGGACTTCGAATCCAGGAACCATTTGTGCTGATCGGAACTGTGATTCACTACGAAATCGAGGATGATGTGAATGCCCCGCTTCTTCGCTTCGCTGGCCAGCGTGTCGAAGTCCGCCAGCGTCCCGTACATGGGGTCGATATCTTCGTAATCGGAAACGTCGTAGCCGAAATCCACTTGCGGCGAAGGGAAGCACGGCGTGATCCAGATCGCGTCCACGCCCAGGTCCTTCAGGTAGTCCAGTTTCGATGTAATGCCCTTTAAATCGCCGATGCCGTCATTGTTGCTGTCGGCAAAGCTGCGGGGATAAATCTCGTAGAACACGGCATGTTGCCACCACTGATGGCCTTCTGCGTCTGCTGCCGGGGCTTTGACCGCGGTGGCTTTGCCCGCAGTCTGAGCGGTCGCCGCAAGCAGCGACAGACACAGGAACGATACGACCAGGATCCAGAGGGACCTACGTTTCATAGGATGACTCCTCGAAGTGCATTTCGAAAAACATCGAGACCAGAGCGAACTACACGCAACCATTTCAGTGGTCGCGGTGCGGCAGTAACGAAAGTGGCAATTTGCCTGAGTGTAAACCTTTTCGGGGCTGAGCTGCGCGATCAGGAAGCGTTCGGACTAGATTTTGGTGGGAGTGGTCAAAGGAATTTGGCCCAGCGGCTGGCAAAGCCGGATTAACTTGCAAGGCCGTCTCCAAAGAACCTCAGGTCCGGCAGTAGCGCGGGCAGTAAAAAACGGCAGGGCCGACCCCCTGCCGTTTTC
>Ga0209415_10019367_pt1 | contig 10661 bp, 11 predicted proteins | sample PeaSoiSIISIP2007_FD_187696 | JGI IMG/M metagenome (GOLD analysis project Ga0209415, IMG submission 187696) | Peat soil microbial communities from Weissenstadt, Germany - SII-SIP-2007 (SPAdes) (version 2) | ecosystem: Environmental > Terrestrial > Soil > Wetlands > Peat | place: Germany... | reverse complement strand
TGATCCTCGCCGATGGCAACGTTTTCGTCGATACCTGCGTATACAATCGCCTCAACATGCAGATGTTATTCGACGCCGTGCCGCTCGAAAGCATCCTGTTCGGCTCGGAATGCGACGGTGCGTTCCCCGGCGTGGTCAATGACGAGACGCACGACCATTACGACAATACGCGGCGCTATGTTGACGATTCGAAGCTGAACGCAGGCGACAAGGCCCGGATCTATGCCGTCAACGCACGGCGCGTTTATCCGCGTGCGAGCCGCTGGATTCGAGCCGAGTCATAGAAAAGGTGCCGTTGTGGTTCATAAGGAGAAAACGGCAAGGGTGGTCAAGAGGATTCAATACGGCGAAGCCTATCTGCACGTCTTCCCGCATGTGACCGAGGAGCTATCATGAGCAAGCCTGTCGTTGTCCGGAAAGTGGATCTGCCGCCCGCCGATGCCGTCGCCGCGCTCGAAAAATATGGCGTATCCACGGTACACGAGGCGCAGGGTCGCAACGGATTGCTGGCCTCGTACATGCGCCCGATTTATCCGGGCGCGGCCATCGCGGGTCCCGCGGTTACCGTCTCGCTGCCACCCGGCGACAATTTGATGATCCACGTCGCGGTGGAGGTGTGCACACCGGGAAGTATTCTCGTTGTCGCTCCCACGTCTTATTGCACCGACGGATATTTTGGCGAGCTGCTCGCGACTTCACTTCGCGCACACGGCGTGAAGGGTTTGATCATCGAAGCTGGGTGTCGCGACGTTGCTCCCCTGACGGAGATGAAATTTCCCATCTGGAGCCGCGCGGTCAGTTCGCAGGGAACGGTGAAGGCCACGCTCGGGTCGGTGAACGTGCCGATTGTCTGCGCGGGAGCCTCGATCGAACCGGGCGATGTGATCGTCGCGGACGACGACGGAGTGGTGGTCGTGAGACGGGCCGACGCGGCTGCGGTTGCTGCGGCATCGAAACAGAGGATCGACAAGGAAGATCTGGTTCGAGCGCGGCTCGCGAAGGGTGAACTCGGCCTGGACATCTACAATTTGCGTCCGAATCTCAAGGAGCTGGGCCTCGAATACCGGTAAGCCGATCATGACTGAATTCAGCCAGGCGGAAATGCGCAACGTCGAGCAAGCGTGCCACGCGCTGGCAGTCGAGTACGCCGAGATTATCGACAGCCAGGACTACGCGCGGCTCGTCGAGGTCTTCGCCGAAGACGCCCTGTTTCTGCGGCCGATGGCTCCGAAGGAACCGATTCGCGGAGTGGACAAAATTGTCGAGATGTTCCAATCGCGTCCGCGCGGTCGGCTGACGCAACATTTGATCAGCAATTTTCGCGTCCGCATGGAAACCATGGACACCGCGGTGGGCAGCTGCCGCGTCCTGTTTTTCAGCTCGGATGAATCCGCGCCCGAAACGCCGGAGGGAAGAAAAGCCGCGAGCAAGCAATCGATCGGCGTCTATCACGACCGCTACGTGCGCACGAAGAATGGCTGGCGCATCGCCGAGCGCGCGGGCGCCATGATTTTCTACACCTAGGAAACCGCGATGGCCAGCGAACCGATCCAGCGCATTGCGATCGTCGGCTTCGGCGAAGCCGGCGGCATCATTGGGAAAGACCTCGCGTCGCGCGGTCTAAACATTTCCACGTTCGACATTCTGTTTCATTCCAAGGAAGCGCGCGAGGCGATGCTCGCGAAGGCCCGCGAATCGAAAGTGCATGCTGCCGAAACCCTCAGCGATTGCGTGCGGGACGCGCAGCTGGTGATTTCCGCGGTGACTGCGTCGTCGGCGCTCGATGTCGCGAAAGAAGCTTCGCGTTTACTGCGCGCCAGCCAATTCTTTCTCGACATCAACTCCGTCTCGCCCGGCACCAAGCGAAAAATGGCGGACCATTTCGAGAAAACAGAGGCGCGTTTTGTCGAAGCGGCGGTGATGGCCGCGGTGCCGCCGCAGCGATTGAAAGTTCCCATGCTCCTCGGCGGAATCCACGCGGCAGAACTCGCCGAGCGCATGCCGTCCATCGGAATGAACGCCAGCGTCGCGAGCGATCGAATCGGAGTCGCATCAGCAGTGAAAATGTGCCGCAGCGTGGTGATCAAGGGTCTTGAGGCGTTGGCAGTCGAGTCCATGTTCGCGGCGCGCCGCCACGGCGCGGAGGACGCCGTGCTCGCATCGCTCGCCGCGACGTTTCCGGAGATGGGATGGAAGGGCAAGCTCCCCGACTATCTCATCAGCCGCGTCGCGGAACACGGCAAGCGGCGCGCCGCGGAGATGCGCGAGGCCGCGCAGGCGCTTCGCGACGTAGGAATTGATCCCTTGATGGCCGAGGCGACGGCCGAACGCCAGGATTCACTCGTCAGGGAAATCGCCGGCCAGAATCCCGATTCGTGCGCGGGAAAGCCATTCTCGTGGCGCGAACTGGCCGACGCTCTCGACGACGCCAGCAAGTCATCCAGGAAGACCTGACATTGGTTAGGGAATTCTCGATCTCCCTGCCAGACCCTGTCGTCGAATACCTCTAGAAAAACCAGAAGCGTTTCTTCCCGCGCGGTCTCGCGCCTTCGGAATTTTCCCAGCCTGCGCCATTGGAGAGTTCCGGGACGTAGGGAATCGGACGGTCTTCGAATACGGCGAGAGGATTGTCCACGAGCAGCGCACGAGCCACTTCCTCGCCGCGCGTTTTCACCAGATGGTCGAAAGCCTCTTTGAGGCGCAGCGGGCGCGAGGTCACGTTGTGTGCGTCGCTCGCCACGAAGTGCACGGCGCCGGCGTCCAGCCACTGCTTCGTCATTTCCTGCGCGGCGCTGCCGAACTTCCCAAGCAACGATTGCGCCGTCACCTGCACATAGCAGCCTTGCCGCAGCCATTTGAAAAGACGCTCGGGCTGCGCGCGGATCAACGGGTTGCGCTCCGGATGCGTAACGATCGGATGCAGCCCGGCAAGCTGCAACTCGTGCAGGGCCTGGTCGAGCGACGGCGGAATCGAGTAGTCCGCAAACTCGACGAGAAGATAGCTCTTCTGGTTGAGCGTGAATCGAGTGGCGTCGTGACGAATGTCCTGCAGGTTCTCGAAGCTAAGATGGAAGTCGCATCCCGTGGCCAGAACGAGCCGGCCTTCGAAACGGGCCTGAAGTTCATCCCGGCGCTGCCGTACCAATTCGGGAATGAAACGGTGGTCGGGACTTGCATGCGGTGTGCCAATGACGTGCGTAACGCCGTCCTCGATGGCCATTTCGGCCATGCCGCAGGCAACGTCGAAAGACGTGGCGCCATCGTCGAGGCCCGGAAGTATGTGGCAATGAATGTCAATCATCAACGGGGCAGGATAGCGCAGGCAGAAAGAGATGACAACGCAGACAGCGAGGCGCGCGGATTAAATCCCGCTCAGCCGATTGGCAGCCCGTGTGCATGGTAAGGGGTGAAACCGTACGGAACAGTTCCATAGTGGAATCAGTAAGCTGACATGCGAGTTTCAGTCAATCAAATGTGTTTCCTGACGATGAGTACAGCGATGGCATTCGGTCGAATGGGAGCGTTTTCATTGTATGGCGGCTCCACGGGTCGGAGTCAGGCCCGATGGCGCAGCAATTCCCCGTTTTTTCCGTGCCTGAAGCAAACAGAGGTGGAAGTTTCAGAAAACTGAACTACGAGGCGTGTCCATGAAAGTGCACAATCACTTTGCGGGCCTGCTCGAAATGATTCTTCCGCTCGCGCTCGGCCTTGCGTTTTACCGTTGGCAAAGCGCCCGGCGCCGTTCCCGCCGCCGGACGTGGCGTTCCTTTCTGGAATTTATCGGCCAGCCTGAAATCGTGAAATGTTTTCTGCTCCTGCTCGTCGCGGCCGTGCTGCTCGTAGCCATCGTGTTCTCGTTTTCGCGCATGGGCATGATTTCCACGCTCGTATCGCTCGGCGCGATGGCCGCGATCGTGTGGATCGGCAGGCGCCACAGCCCGCTACCCGTTGCATTGATTCTGCTGCTGCTCGCGGGCGGAATCGTGCCGCCGTTTGGGTCGGCGTGGGTCCCGTCGTCGAGCATTTCGAGCAGCTCCCGCAAAATGAACCGCTGGTCAGCACTACACGAGGCCGCGTCGCTGTCTGGAGCGACACTCTGAAGCTCGTTCGCGCGCATCCCTGGACCGGAGTCGGCCTCGGCTGTTTCGAATATGCGTTCACCGCCGTCCAGTCCACGCAACTCACCTATCTGGTGGACCATTCTCACAATGACTATCTGGAGCTGGCCGCTGAGCTTGGCCTTCCGTGCGCCGCGCTTTTCGTTGCGGGGATTTTCTGGCTGGCTGCCTGGCCGCTTCGCGCGAGCTTTCGCGCCCGTTCCAACCTTGCTCGAGCGCTGGCGCTGGGTTCGTTCGGCGCCGTGGTTGCGCTGTTGGTGCATAGCGCCGCGGACTTTAACCTCTATATCCCCGCTAACGCGTTGGTCTTCGCCGTAATCCTCGGCGTCGGATACGCCGTGTCGCTTGACGAAAGCGCCGCGGAGATCACGGAATCGCGGTCAGGCTGAAATCATCCAGCCAAAGCGAACCGGCAATCCTATTGTCAAGTTTCCGTCTCGGCGGACGGACCATTTGCACCACCAGAAGTCTTGTCTTGGGTCCGGTGCGGAATTCGAGCCTCTGTTCCTGCCAGCTCGTCGTTGCCATCACGCTCCCGGTTTCCACCGCGAGCGCCGCACGGTCGTACGCATCGTAGACGGCGATGCGCGGTCCGCTGTCCGTGGTGATTCCTTCGCTGCGTGTGTAGGCGGCAAGACGGTAGCGTGTATCCGGCTGGGCCGCCACGTACTGCACGACATTTCCGAATTGCAGGTTGTGTTGTCCGTCGAAATGCACCAATAGAGACCGTGAGCCGTCGTGAACAATTTCCGTATCAAGCGACGCGTCGGCTCCCTCGATCGGCGCAATGCGCCAGCTGAATCCGCCGTTGACGATTGGATCCTCGAACCCGCCATTCATGATGCGATTCGCGGCGTCCGGCTGCCACCGGATTTTATCCGGGTCGCGGCTCGCGACCGATGCCCACACCTGTGCGAGTTCGTCCGCGCGGTGCGCGTATAGCAGTGCGTCGAAATATCGGTACGCCGCGTCGAAATTGATCGCTTCAGGAATTGTTAGCACGCGCTTCCACACATCGCCGGCCGTATCTAGCCGTCCGGTCGCATCGAGGTAATCCAGATACGCCGAAAGGATATCCTCTCGCGCGGGAAGGGCCGCCAGTATTTGATCGCGTGAGATGCCGGCGCGCCACGCGAGATCGAAGGCCCCGATACGCAACGATGGATCACTCTCGATCGCCATGCGCAGCGGCGCCAGCGCGTTTGCCGTGTCGCCCGAGCGCAGCAGGAAATTCGCGTACTCCCAGTTTGTGTCCGGCGAGCGCGGGAAAAGCTCGAGCGCGCGCCGGTAAGCGCCTGCCGCCCCCCAAACTGTCGCCCGTCAGATCGAGCGCCTCGCCCAGCCCCGTCCAGTTTTCCGCGCGATGCGCTCCGAGCCGCGTGGCATCCTCAAACGCGCGGGCGATCTCGCGCCCATCGGCGTCTCGGCCCCTCTCTGCAAGCATTCGGGCGGACCGTGCCGGGGACTCGGGGTTCGAGCCATCCCAGCGCGCGGACCGTGCAAAGCCATCGATCGACTTTTTGGCTGCAAAAAAGCTCGCTACCGTCTCGCGCGCCGCCTGCACCAGACACACCGCGAGCACCAGCCCTAGCGCAACCCGCACAGTCGCACTGCGCCAACTAATAGGCGAAGCTCCGATTTTCGGTCGGGCATGCTGCATTTCCACAGAAAAATCAGAGGCAATTTGGCAGCCAGCAGTGCCTGTCGTGCCACCGGCTAACCCACGCTTCAGCAATGCTTTAGAAGCACCCAGGTCGATTCTCAGAACGTGCGATTTCCCAATTCGGTGCTCAGCGATAGAACTCCGGCGCTGCCGGACGATGCGGCTCCTACTGAACTCGGTCCGCCTACGCTCAAGCTGCGGCCTCCAGGCCTGCCGTGGCGGAAATGAGAAAATGAGCACAGGAAAGCGAAGCTCGCTCCCCTGCACTTCGGGTTCCTGCTATGCTTTTGATTCGCGCAATTGGCGCGTGATCGGGTGCAGCCGGGCCACTGGGCCTGGTCCGGATCATTCACAGGCAAATCAAAGGAGAAGAGAGCGAATGCCCGCAGAGCGCAAGCCGGAGTTTTTTGCAGGGAAGGACATGCAGATCGGGATCATCGGCTGCGGCTATGTGGGCCTGCCGCTCGCGCTGCGATTTGCGGACGTGGGCCACCGCGTCACCGGGTTCGATCTCGACCAGACGAAGGTGGACAAGCTGAATGCCGGGCAGTCGTACATCCAGCATATCTCCGCCGACAAAATCGGCGAGCACGTGCAACGGAAACGCTTTTCCGCGACGAGCGATTTCTCGAAGCTGCGCGGGATGGACGCGGTGCTGATCTGCGTCCCGACGCCGCTGGACGAGCGGCGGGAACCGGACCTGAGCTACGTCGAAGATACAGCGAAGGCGATTGCTCCGAATCTCCAGCGGAACCAGTTGATCGTGCTCGAAAGCACGACGTATCCGGGCACGACCGAAGAGCTGGTCCTGCCAATTCTTGAAAAGAGCGGGCTGCGCTGTCCGCTCGACCCAGGGACGAGCGGCAAGGATGTGGCGACCGATTTCTATCTGGCGTTTTCACCCGAGCGCGAAGACCCCGGAAACAAGCAATACGGACTGGCGCAGATTCCCAAAGTAGTCGGCGGAATCAACCCTGCGAGCGGCCGCGCGGCTCTGGGAATGTACGCGCAGATCGTGTCGAAGGTAGTGCCGGTCAGCTCGACGCGTGCGGCCGAGATGGTCAAGTTGATGGAGAACATCTTCCGCTGCGTCAACATCGCCATGGTGAACGAGCTGAAGCAGCTCTGCCTGCGGATGGGGCTCGACATTTGGGAAGTGATTGATAGCGCGGCGACCAAACCGTTTGGGTTCATGCCGTTCTATCCTGGGCCGGGACTGGGCGGGCACTGCATTCCCGTCGACCCGTATTACCTCTCGTGGAAGGCACGCGAGTACGATTTTTCGACGCGCTTCATCGAACTGGCCGGCGAAATCAACACGGAGATGCCGTATCACGTGGTGAGCGCGGTGGGCACGGCCCTGAACGAACGCCAGAAGAGCATCAAAGGCTCGAAGATTTTGCTGCTCGGCGTGGCGTACAAGAAAGATGTGGATGATATGCGGGAATCGCCGTCGCTAAAACTGCTGCAACTGCTGACCGAGCGCGGCGCGCTGATCGACTACAACGACCCTTACTTCCCCGAGATTCCGAAGCTGCGCCACTACAATTTCCCGAACAAGCGTTCGGTCGCTCTAAGCTCTGCGACCATCGCGAGCTACGATTGCGTGCTGATCGCCACCGATCACACCAGCTACGATTACGAAGCCATCGTCCGGGACGCGAAGCTGGTGGTGGATTCGCGAAATGCCACGCGGCGCGTCAAACAGGGCCGCGAGAAAATCGTCCCCTGCTGAGCCGGCTTGCCAATAGGGCCTTTGTTTACTCTAAAATCCGCATAGGACTTTAGTCCTATTGTAGGAGACGTACTCCGGTCCTATCGTTTGGACTCATGGGCGCTCCCACGACAGTTTCGCAGGAACGGTCAGGTCTAACCCTCGATCCCGGACGCAGGCGGAGCATGCGCGTCCTTCTGAGCGTGCCGATTCATGTAATCGGCAAGGATAAAGAGAGCCGAGATTTCGTGGAGGAAACTCGGACGCTCGTCGTGAACGCGCATGGAGCGTTGATTTCACTCGGGGCGCGTGTAACTCCGGGCCAGCAAGTCACGGTATCAAATAAGTCCACGTCGAAGTCTCTGGAGTGCCGGGTGGTCCACTTGGGGAACGCGGCGGCAGAAAAGGTTCAGACGGGAATTGAATTCGTGCAGCCGTGCGGATCGTTCTGGCAGATCGATTTTCCGCCGGACGATTGGGTCACTCCGGAAGATTAGTTCGCCCCGCCTCGAAATAAATTCCACAAGGCATCATTGCGGCGCCGGGATCAGTTCGGCGCGTAGCGTTCCGAATGGCAGAGTTGCCTGGAGCACCACGGGTGTGTGCGCGGCGTCGGTTGCCAGCCACACCGCGATGTGGATCGCGGTCACTTCCTTTTCGTGCTGGAAAACTCTCACCGAAATTCGCGAGGCCGTGAAGTTGCCGGCAGGAGCCGTGGCAGCTTCGCCGGGACTGTCCATGCGCGCGCGCATTTCGAAGACATCCTTCCCATCGTACACGGGTACGTCGAGCTCCAGTGTGCGCCGCCAATCCGCTGCTCGCAGAGCGTAGAGCGCACCCAGCGGATCGCGGGTGCCCGGCAGGACGATGACGCTGGCGCCGGGCGCCCGGGATTTCTGGCCGGTGACGACGAGATGCAACACTTGATCGGAAATTTTCCCGAGCTCGTTGAGATGTGTTTCGAACTGGTGGCTTTCGAGCGATTCGGCGTCGGTGTAGGAATCGAACTGGTCCTCAATCGGGAAAAGAGTGCTCACCGGGCTCAGCGTTTGCGCGACGGCACGGAAATGCCAGGTCTGCCAGCCGAAGAGGACGCGGCGCTCGGTCACATTCAATTGCACGGATGCGGCGGTTGAGAACGCGGCCCACGAGACGCGGTAGTTGAGCGTCTCGCCAGCGCGAAATGGCATGGTCTGTTCCTTCGCGGCGGCCGCTGAAAAAAGCGCGGGAAACGGCGCGAGGGATAAGACAAGAATTGCAATTGTGACGAAGCGCGTTTTCATCGGGACCAAGAAAACCAACATCGTGATTCTTGCCCGGCCGAGGCGCGCCGGGTATATTCAAGCGTACCCGAAACGCGCCGCACAATCATCACAGCACTGCGAGAGAATCCAATCGCGAGGCTCATGGCGAAGCGGGCGATTTCTGCGCGGCCCAGTTTCGCGCGGAGAGGAATTCCTGAATGCGCTACCTGGTGACAGGTGGTGCCGGCTTCATCGGCTCCAACATCGTGGACGAACTCGTGCGCCGCGGGCATCACGTGGTCGTGCTCGACAATCTTTCGACGGGCAAGGAGTCGAATCTCGCGAGCGTCCGCGAGAAAATCGAACTGAGCACCGGCAGCGTCACGGATCTAGCGGCGGTGCAGGCGGCGTGCCGCGGAGCGGACTACGTGATTCACCTCGCCGCGCGGACGTCCGTGCCGCGGTCGGTCGAGGAACCGCTGGAAACGAATCACGCCAATATCGACGGAACGCTCAACGTCCTGGTTGCGGCCCGCGACGCAGAGGTACGGCGGTTCGTGTATGCCGCGTCGTCCTCGGCATACGGGGAGACCCCGGCGCTCCCGAAAGTCGAGACCATGCAGCCGGATCCGATCTCGCCCTATGGCGTGACGAAGTACGTCGGCGAACTCTACGCGCAGGTTTTCGGGCGCGTCTATGGCCTGGAAAATGCGTCGCTGCGATATTTCAACGTCTTCGGCCCACGGCAGGATCCCACGTCGCAATATTCGGGCGTCCTTTCGCGATGCATGCTCGCCGTGATCCAGGGGGAACAGCCGGTGATCTTCGGCGATGGCGAGCAGTCGCGAGACTTTACGTACGTCGAAAATATCGTGGACGAAACATTGCGTGCCTGCGAAGCGAGCGGGGCATCCGGAAAAGTGTTTAATGCGGGCACGGGAGTCCGGATCACGCTAAACGATGTGCTGCGACAACTCGAGAAGATCACGGGCAAGAAGATCCAGGCCAAGTACGATCCGCCGCGCGCTGGCGACATTCTACATTCGCAGGCGGATATTTCACTCGCCCGGAAAGTTCTCGGCTACGAGCCGCGCGTCCTCTTCGAAGAGGGGCTGGAGCGCACGTGGGACTGGTACAAAGCTGCGTACGGTCGGAAGTGATCAGCGAGGCGGCGCAGGGGGCGGGGCGGAGGGTGCAGCGGTTTTGCAGGGCGTGGGATTCCACTTCGAGCCATCAGGCTCGAGTTTGAACTGCTCGGTGGTGATGAATCTCGCGGTCAGATATTGCGGGTCCTCGACTACTCCCGTGACGATGAGATACGGTTCGCCATCGAGTTCGATGCGATCGAGAAATTCCGTTAGCACCGCATTTCCGCTATAGGGCGCCCCGTTCTTGCGCAGATATCCAGGCCGCATGTGCGTGGTCACCACTTTGAGGCTTCCTGCGTTCGGTGACGGGGGCAGTCGCATCGGGAATCCGAATCCCCGCACCTGCATCTGTTTTTCCCATGTTGCGACCGAATCTCCCTGCCACTCGGGCTCTCCGCCGCTCCACTTCGAGCCGTCGAAGTGGAACAGACGCTTTTGCATGCCCGCGTCCGTGTCAAGGTCCAGAGTGCGATCGTCGGCCCAGGTGATGTGAAGCCGCTCCGGGAGATGCATGATTCCGGCAGCGCCGAACGCCTTGCATTGATTCCCATCGGCCTCGTCTTTCGCCAGATCCCACGTGCCCGCCACGCGCCGGCCTTCAGGGTTGAGCGGGAGAAAAGCCAAGTCTCCCTTGGCCGGGGTCATCATGCGCCACCGCCACTCGTCGTCAATGATCGAGACCCAATATCCGCTCAGATCGAGTAGCGCCCCTGCTTTTGGAGTCGGCGCGGGCGGGCGCTGTCCTCCGGGACCACCGGCCTGAGCGGCAGCGGT
>Ga0209415_10019366_pt1 | contig 10662 bp, 11 predicted proteins | sample PeaSoiSIISIP2007_FD_187696 | JGI IMG/M metagenome (GOLD analysis project Ga0209415, IMG submission 187696) | Peat soil microbial communities from Weissenstadt, Germany - SII-SIP-2007 (SPAdes) (version 2) | ecosystem: Environmental > Terrestrial > Soil > Wetlands > Peat | place: Germany... | reverse complement strand
CCGCCGCAACGAAACTTTTCACCCACCACGCTAACCCGTAGTGTCTCTGGTGGGCCCACTGAGTGGCACAGGCATTCCTGCCTGTGTTGGTGGCACAAAGGAGGTCGCCATGTCAACGATGTCAACGATTATACTTCGGCGTTACGCCGCCCAACGTCTGCCACACCGCATCGCACGCCGCCACCGTCTCCGCCGCCAGAGGACCGCGGCCCAACGCGTCGAGGCTCTCCTCGAGTTGCTCGATCTTCGATGCCCCCAGGATCACGCAGTCAGTCGCGGTGTGGTCGAGCAGCCAGTTCAGCGACAGGTCCACCAGCGTCCGGCCCGCCGTCTCCGCAACGCCGCGCAGCGCGTCCACCGCGTCGAAGCAGGCCGGGTGCCAGTACCGGTCCAGGTACATCTGGTTGCTGTCAAACCGCGTGCCCTGAAGCGGGCGCTCGCGCGGTTGTTTGGCGGTGAGCAGCCCGCCCGCCAGCGGGTTGAACACCACCAGCGAAACCCCGAACTCCTTGCAGAAGGGAACGTACTCCTGCTCGATGCCGCGCGCCAGCAGGTTGTACATGGGCTGCGAAATCATGGGCGGCTGGTACCCCCGCTTCTCGCAAGTCCACAGCATCCGGCACAACTGCCACGCGGCATAGTTGGAGCTGGCCGGATACCGCACCTTGCCGGCGCGCACCACCTCGTCCATGGCTTCCAGCGTCTCGTCGATCCGTGTCAGGTAGTCCGGCCGGTGCAGGTAATACAGGTCCAGGTAGTCGGTCTGAAGCCGCCGCAAGCTGGCGTCGATGTGCGCCACAATGGCCTTGCGCGAGAGCGGCGCAGCCTCCGGCGTTCCGTCCTGCGACCCCACTTTGCTGGCGAGGATGACACGCTCGCGCCGCCCCTTCAGAATCTCGCCGAGGATCGTCTCCGACCGGCCGTCGCTGTAAACGTTGGCCGTGTCGAAGAAGTTGACGCCGCGATCCATCGAGAGGTCGATCATGCGCTCGGCGGCGCGCGAATCCGTCTGCGTGCCGAACGTCATGGTGCCGAAGCAGGCGCGCGAAACCGTCAGGCCGGTGTGGGGAAGCGTGCGGGTCTCCATCGACCCCATGGTAGCCTAAACTGGAACCGTCGCCCGGTCCGACCCCAGCAGCCGGCTCTCCTTGGCGAACTCCTCCAACTCGCCGCGGAACCTCGGGTCGGCCACCTCGATCAGCGCCTCGGCGCGCTGCCGCAGGGTCTTGCCGTGCAGGTAGGCCACCCCGTGCTCCGTGATCACGTAGTGCACGTCGCCCCGCGAGGTCACCACTCCCGCCCCCGGCTGCAGCCGCGGAACAATGCGCGAAACCGTCCCGTTCTTCGCGGTGGAAGGCAGCGTGATGATCGGCAGTCCGCCCTTGGAGCGCGCCGCGCCGCGCAGGAAATCCACCTGCCCGCCGATGCCGCTGTACATCGTCGGCCCCATGGAATCGGCGCACACCTGCCCCGTCAGGTCCACCTCGATCGCCGAGTTGAGGGCCACCATGCGCTCGTTCTGCGCGATCACGAACGGGTCGTTGGCGTAAGCCGTGCGGCGAAATTCGAACGCCGGGTTGTTGTCGATAAAGTCGAAGAGCACCTTCGTCCCCAGCACAAAACCCGCGATCACTTTGTGCCGGTGAATCGCCTTGCGCTCGTTGTTGATCACTCCCGCCTGAATCAGCTTCACGGCGCTTTCGGGAACCATCTCGGAGTGGATTCCCAGGTCCTTGTGATCGTGCAGCAGGCCCAGGACCGCTTCCGGAATGCCGCCGATGCCCGTCTGGATCACCGCGCCGTCGGGAATCAGGGGTGCCACCCGGCGCGCAATGGCGCCGTGGATGTCCGAAACCCCGTGAGTGGTGTATTCCGCCAGTGGATGCGAGGTTTCGACGAACGCGTCCACCCGGCTCACATGCAGGAACGTGTCGCCCAGCGTATGCGGCATCTGGTCGTTGATCTCCACGATCACGTGCTTGGCGCACTGCGCCGCGGTGAGGGACGCGTCCACGCTCACTCCGAGGCTCATGTACCCGTAGTTGTCGGGCGGAGTGCACTGCAGCAGGCACACGTCGATCGGCAATGCCCCCGACGTAAACAGGCCTTCGATCTCGCTCAGGAAAATCGGGGTGTAGTCGGCGCGGCCCTCCTGGACCGCCTGGCGCACGTTGCCGCCGATGAACAGCGAGTTGACGCGGAAGTGGCCTTCGTACCGCGGCAGGCTGTAGTCGGCGATCCCAAAGGTGGCCATGTGGAGCACTTCCACGTCGTGCAGTTCTTCGCCGCGCCTCGTCAGTGCCTGCACCAGCTCCACCGGCTCGGCGCAGCCGTTGTGGATGTACACGCACTGCCCGGATTGCACTTCCGCCAGTGCCACATCCGCGGGCATGATTCGAGCGCGGTAGTCGTTGGTCATTTCCGCCTCCCCGGAGCGGGCAAGCCGCGGAGCGTGTATACGCCGCGCGCCAGCTCGGCGCAACCCGCCACCGCCCCATCCACGCCGGCCCGCGCGATTTCCAGCAGGTACGGCAGCATGGCCTGGGCGATGGCCACGCTGCTCGAGCGGCCCAGGTCGGCGGTGAAGTTAGGCACGCAGAAATGCGTTACGCCCTTGTATACAAAGGTTGGCTCGGCCAGCGTAGTGGGCCGGCTGGTTTCGATCGAGCCGCCCTGGTCGATGGAAACATCGATGACCGCCGAGCCCGCCTTCATCGACTCCACCATGGCGCGCGTCACCACGTGGGGCGTGCGCGTGCCCGCCACCAGGATCGCGCCGATCGCCACATCCGCCCCGGCCACGGCTTCGGCAATAGCGTCCTCGTCGGAAAGGCACGTCTCCACGCCCCGCACGTGCTCCATCACGCGGCGTAGTTTACTAGGTTCGTTATCGAAAGCCGTTACCCGCGCGCCCGTGGCCACCGCCGTGCGCGCGGCCGCCGAACCCACCGCACCCGCCCCCAGGATCACTACCCGCGCCGGCGGCACGCCCGGAGTTCCGCCCAGCAGGATGCCGCGCCCGCCCGAGCTCGAGCGCAGCAGGTGTGCGGCGATCGGCACGGTCATCTGTCCGGCGATCTCGCTGATCGCCGCCAGCACCGGCAGCCGGCCCGTATCCTGCTGGATGATCTCGCAGCCGATCGCCGTGAGGCAGCGTTCCGTCAGCGCCTCCACCAGCGCGCGATCCGCCACCGCCAGGTGGTAAAAGGCCATCAGCGCCATGCCCGGACGGCACAGCGCCAGTTCCTGCAACGTGGGCCGGCCGATCTTGGCCACCAGTTCCGCGCGCTGCAGCACTTCCTCCGGCGAGTAGGCGATGTGCGCGCCGGCCCGGATGTACTCCGTGTCTCCGAACATGGCGCCATCGCCGGCTCCCGTTTCCACCCACACCGTGTGGCCCGCGCCGGCCAATCGCCGCGCCACGGGAGGCGTCAGCGCCACGCGCCGGTCGAATGCGCCGCGCTCCCGAATGACCCCGATATCCATGTCAAGCCACCGGCGAGTACACGTCCAGAAGCTGCGCGCGGATGGCGTGCAGCCGCCCCGACATCACCGTGAGAATCGCCCGCATGAACCAGAACCCGAAGGCGTAATCCTCCTCGCATGCGTGACACAAACGGGCCCCGTCGAACGCCAGTGCGTGTACTTCCTCGAGGGCGCGCGCCTGGAACTGCTTGCCGTTGTCGCCCGTCACCGACGACCACCCGAGCACCTCGCCCGCGTACAGCGTGGACACCCGCACCGGCCGCCCGGGAGACACCACCTCCAGCGCGACATTGCCGTCGATCAGCAGGTAGAACAGGCTGGAATGGTCGCCCTCGTGGAAGATCAACTCTCCGGGCAGGAACCGCACTTCGCTGGCCATGGCTGCCAGGCGTGCAATATGGGCGGGCCAGAATCCCTTGGTGAATGGATGCTCCGTAAGCAGGCCGGTGACGATCTCGGTACTCATAGACACCTCGTCGATGTGGTGTTGTATAGCAATCCCACATCTCTATATTCGGACCTTTTTAGATGGAATGCAACCCCTCACGGAAAGTCAACGTGGAGCAGGCGCCGCCGGCAGTGCAGGCACTCGAACACGTACGTCGTCCGACCCGGCCCAGCGTCGCGCGACTCTCCGAGAAAGGCCGCGGCATCGTTGCAGCAGGCCCGCCACTCTTCGGCCTGCCAGGCCGCATACCCGGGAGTGCGCTCGACCAGTTCTTCCACGACATGTTCCGGCACCTCGTCGGGAATGCCTTCCGAGTCGATGAACTCGGCGCCGAATTTCCTGTGGGCCGAGCCATCCGCGATGCACCACGGGCAAATGCTCTCCTCTTCGATGTCCTCTTCGGCGTAGGGCGCCAGAGTATAGATGTACCCGCGGCTGCGGCCGCAGCAGCGGCATTCCTTGTCAGACGGTGCGATGCTGCCTGTGCCGATTGGGTCCGGGTGGTAACGAAACACAGGCAAAGGTGCGATACTGTCGGCGGAATCCATGCTTCTCGATCTTATCCTATTGTTTTTGCCGTTCTCGCCGCCGGCTCAGCCGTGCAAGGCCAACCCCGATCTCGCCGGCAAGTGTTTCGTTGTGCATGGCCGGATGCGCGCCTATAACGGCAACCCGACCTTTCGCATCTGGAGAATCGGCACCCGGCGTCTACTCGGCGTGACGGGCGTTCACCCCGGCGAAGAGCCTGTTCTCCCGGAAGGTCTCGCCTGCGGATTCGATTGCGACGTCTTCGCCGATTTCGAAGTCTGTCCGTTTACCAGGGAGAAAGCGGGAGTGATGCGGAGGGTCTGCGTGGAATCCGCTTCGAAAGTGACCTTAGTTGGAGTCAGTCACTGAGCCAACTGAGTGACGTCGTGGCCGCAGATTGTTCAACTGCTCTTCCACCGTTCTCCGAGTCACTTCATATATCGCCTGGTCCACCTCCGTACTTGCGCGGATGATGCGTCGCGTGCCGGGATCCACTGCCGCCGGACGATTCGGGGCGGCATTTCGGATCGGTAAGACGGGCGGGTCAGCCAGTCCCAGGGCACGCGCGATCAGGGAAAACGATTCTTGCAACCGTTCCGTAATGCCGACCGCAACGAAACCCCGGAGACGATTGACCGCCGCGTCGTACAGCTTGTCAGGCGCCGGGAACTCGTCCGGCTCGGGGTCGAGCGCCAGTTGCAATTTGTACGCGGCGAAGTCTTTCGCAGTCATGTGGCCGGCGAGCTCTCGAGGGCTTTTGGTGCCGGGGCAGGCCAAACATCCGCTCTGGTAGTTCTGAACCATATGCCTGGTTCGGGGGTGCACGCAGAATTCCGCGAGTGACACGGTGTTGGCTTCACGGTAGGAAGGGTGTTCCGGAGAGCGCCGCGCATGACAATAGTGCGAAATGGTCCGCTCCACCGGATCGCGCAAGACCGTGAACGTTTTGAGTTTGCGGCCGGCATAGGGTTCGAGGAAAGCCAGGAAATGTCCCCGAAACGCCTGGTATTGCGCCAACTGCCCAGCCGGGATTTGGATGATGTCGTCCCACATTCGCCCCGGACAAATCTTCGCCGCCGGGTACCACAACTCGAGCAACTGCCACGTCGACATGCCGCCCGTTTTGGGAATGTGGTAGAAGTAACAGTCGGGTAGAGTCACTCCTAGCTTCAAACACTACACCGTCCGATTAGTTCTTACTCTGGCGCGGCCGGCGAGTAGCCCTTTTGAGGCATGGCAAAATGTCTCACCGGCAATATTCCCTAGCGGACTCAGCCAGAATCTCGGCCAGCTTCATCACCGAGTCGAGATCCACCCATTCCACATCGGAATGGGCGCCGGCCCCTTTCGCTCCGCAAACCACGGTCTCCACCCCGGCGCTTTGAAGCAGCGCCGCATCCATCCAGGGAGTGTCGCCGATATGTGCGGGCTTGCGGCCGAGCACTCTTTGGGCGGCGGCATCCACCGCGCGAACGATGGGCGCCGCCGGGCTCACCTCGAACGGATTGCGCACGAAGAACGGCCGCACCGCCGCTTGAAAGTCCGGGTCCGATGCGGCCAGTGAATCGACGATCGCCTGAATCTCGCGAAGCGCCTGCGCCTCCGTCTCCCCCGGCACGGTGCGGCGCTCGATCTCGACGGTGCTGGAGGGCGCGTAGGTGCTGAGGCCCGCGCCGCCTTTCAGCATGGCCGCGTGGAGCGACGGAGGGCCCACCAGCGGGTGCGGCGCACGTGCGCGCAAGTCGCGCTCCAACTCGTTCAGGCGGTGCAGAAAATGGCCCATCTTCATATTGGCGTCGATCCCCAATTCGAACTTGCTGCCGTGGGCGGCGCGCCCTTCGACCTTGACTTCGATCCACAAATACCCCTTGTGAGCCAGGCAGACCTCCAGCGCCGTGGGCTCGGTGACAATGGCTCCGTCCACCCGCACGCGCTGGATCAAGTCAGTCGTGCCGAGGCTGCCGTACTCCTCATCCGCCACCGCCGCCACCAGCACGTCGCCCGCGAGCCGCGCGCCGCTGTCGGCCAAAGCCTTCGCCGCCGTCATGCACGCGGCCAGGCTTCCCTTCATATCGAACGATCCGCGGCCGTACACTTTTCCGTCCCGGATGGCGCCGCAGAATGGTTCCACCATTCCGGCCACGTCCACCGTGTCGCAGTGCGCATTCAGCATCAGGCTGCGCCCCCCGCCCCCGCCGCGCAGGCGGCCCAGCACGCTGGTGCGCCCCGGAACGGGCTCGTGAATTTCGGTCTCGAGGCCAAAGGATTTCAGGGATTCGGCGATGAAGCCCGCGATCTCCCGCTCGCCCGGCGCTCCCGGCGCCAGCGTCGGATTGACGGAGTTGATTTGCACCAAACGGACGAGGGTCTCACGAGCATATTCGGTATCGATTTTCATGGTATTTTTCTCCGCTCCAAGTAGTCGGACCACGGCGGCCGAGCGAACAGCGTCTCGCTCCTGCATCGCGCGGGCACGCTCGACGGGCTGCAAATGCTCGCGCCTTGTGGTCTTCTCCTGCGCGGCGATAGAGGAACGCGAGCCCTCGCGCACGCTCATGAATCGCGGATCGTCCGCCGCGAAACGGCCGCGCGCGTGCGCGAAAACGCGCTCGCGCAAAGCGATGGCCTCCGGCACCTGGCCGATCGACCCCAGTATAGATGCCAGGTGCTCGGCCGCCGCCATCGCGGCCGGGGATTCGGGTCCGGCGAGTTGCGTGAGAATGGCTGCCACGATGCCGCGTGCCACTTCCATAACGCGCTCGGGCGATTCCGCCGCGGCCTGCCGCAGCGCCTCTTCCAGTGCCTGTCAACATCGGTGCAAATTCCATTCGGCACTACGATGTTACCTCGCGATGCCTACGGGTTACGGCATCGACCGGATGGCCTCAGCGATATCCTGCATATCCACAAGTGTGATCGAGTCGAACTCTCCCAACGCCTTGGCAGCTTTCTGATACACAAAATCGGTCGTCTTCGAATCGATCACGACGACCATGTTGTAGTCGGCGTCGTTCCGATGCTGACGAAGGTCTTTCAAGATCGCGCCCACGGATCTGGCGGTCTTGTGGCGGACCTTTGTCAAATAGGAAATCAGCGTGTAATGATCTTGCGCTGTTTGGTGAAAGAGCACACCTCTAGATTCGAGGGTCGCGATGACGCTGTTAAACAGGCCGTAATAGGATCGGCCGATGCTGGTGCGGCGCTCCGCCTCTTTCCCGGAGTTCCGAAACTCACTGGCGATCGCTAAGAAGTCTCTTGCGTCCATCTCTGGTCAGTCCAGGAAAGCAAAACGGAACACGAAGTGAGTCTGATCGTCCGGGGGGATGCTTTCGTGGGCAAGTTCCCGCAACCGCTCGTCCAATTCCAGAGCTTCTGTTACCTCGCCAGCGACGCGCACAGTAAAACAGATTGCCCGCTTGCCTTCAACTTCGGGATCTGAAACCAAATCGATATTCAGCGCGGTCCCCGGACGCGCCTCGGATTGAACTAATCCCATCATCAACACGAGCGAACCCCACAGCCTGTTCTGCCTCGCGAAGGCAGCAGCTTCGTCGGAAACGCTAACGGCGTAACCCGCTGGAGCCTGCTCGACGAGAGAGGCTTCGGACCGCATTTGAGCGTCACTGGTGTGCCTGGCCACGAAAAAGCGCCTTCCGCGTGCTCATTCCCGCCACGCCGTTAATCTCAATCTAGCATGGAAGAACGCCCAGGCGGATCGAGGCGCGGCCCGGCAGGACCTGTTCCATCAGCGGCATGACGCGACGTACCACCCCGATTGCCGTAAAGTAGATCTCATGGCCAAACCAATTCTCGCTGCACTCTGCGCCTGCCTGGCCGCCGCGACGCTGTCGGCCCAGGTCACCGCCATCCGCGCCGGCCGCCTGATCGATCCCGAGACCGGCGCCGCGTCCTCCAACCAGGTGATTCTGATCGAGGGCGGGAAGTTCACGCAGATCGGCGCCAATCTTCCTATCCCGGCGGGCGCCGAAGTGATCGACCTTTCGCAACAGACCGTGCTGCCCGGCCTGGTGGACGCCCACAACCACTTGGCCCTCACCTACAAGCGCGACCCCGAAAACAACAGCTACTACCTCACCAGCGTGCTCGATTCCACCGCTATCCGCGCGATTCAGGCGGTCTCGAACGGCATCACCATGATGAACGCCGGCTTCACCGTGGTGCGCGACTTGGGCAACGCCGCCAACTATGCCGACAGCGCCCTGCGCATCGCCATCGAACAGGGCTGGATCCCCGGCCCCACCGTCATCAACTCCGGCATCATCATCGGTGGCATGGGAGGCCAGTTCACTCCGGTCCCCGAGCGCGCCGGCCTGGTCTACCCCGAGTACCTGGATGCCGACACGCCCGACGAGATCGTCAAAGCCGTGCGCAAGAATATTCTGTACGGCGCCAAGGTCATCAAGATCATGGTGGACGCCAAGTCTTATGGCTACACGGTCGACGAGATGAAGCTGTTCATTGCGGAGGCAGCCAAGAGCGGGCTGAAGGTGGCCGGCCACGTACAGACTCGCCCCGGCGCCCTGCGGGCGATCGAAGCCGGCATCTGGTCGATCGAGCACTCAGTCGCGCTGGACGATGAGACTCACAAGCTGATGGCCAAGAAAGGCATCTGGCGAGTCGGCACGGAAACGCCGATTTCCACTTACTTCAGCCCCAGCCAGGCGCGCTTCGACCGCACCGTGGAAGGCGTCAAGAACGCCTACGCCAACGGCGTGAAGATGGCTTTCTCGACGGATGCCGACTACTACATTCCCGGTATGACGCGCGGCGAGGTGGTGATCGACTTCCTCAAGACCTGGAAGGCCGCCCAACTCCCCGCCGCGGCGATTCTCAAGATCATGACGACCAATGGCTACCAGGTCTGCGATATCGCCGGCAAGCGCGGCCCCATCAAGCCCGGCTTCCCCGCCGATCTCATCGCCGTGAGGGCCAATCCGCTCGACGATATCGACGCGCTACGCGATGTGCGCTTCGTGATGAAGGACGGCACCGTCTTCAAACGCGACGGCGTGATGACCCCCGAGAAGTTCTTCCACAGCGGCCCGGTGAACGGCTGGCGGATACACTGAGGCCCGCCTCGGCTTTCGTTTCGCGGGACCGCCTGCTGACGGGGTGCCCCCTGGGCACGGCTCCGATGCGCTTTCAGAGCCGCGACCGTGAGGGAGTGGAGCACGCTCGTTGCGGCCATCGTTGCGGAAGGCTACACTGTTGAGGGCTTCATCTCGATGATCCTGTTGACCGGTGCGGGGGGATTCGTGGGACGCACGATCCGGCGCGAATTCCTCCGGCGGTGCCCAAACGAATGTCTTCTGTCAGTGGTGCGGCGGCCGACCGATGGCGCCGGCTTCGCTTGCTGCGATTTGCGGGACCCCTCGCAAATCGAGCGGCTGCCCTTGAGCGGAGTGACTGGATTGATCCATGTGGCCAGCGCTACACCCGGTTCGGGCGGCGACTTCTTCAAAGACAACCTCGGCGCCACCGCCAACCTCCTGCGGGCGCTCGAGGCCGCGCCTGTCAGGAACGTGGTGCTGATCTCCTCGGTGAGTGTCTACGATTTTCGAACGGCACGAACCGGGCCCGTGTACCTGCGGGAAGATTCCACTCTTCTCGCCGAAGACGAGTATGGGCGCTCGAAACTGCTTCAGGAGTGGCTGGTGCAGGCGTTTGCGGGATCGCGGATACGGACGTGCATCTTTCGTCCAAGCTCCATTTACGGCGTGGACATGCAGCGGCGCACACTGCTGCCCATATGGCTGGCTCAGGCACTTCGCGGCGAAGCCCTGAAACTTACCGCGCCACGCGGATACCGGCAGAATTTCGTGTACGTGGAGGACGTGGCGGCGCTCGTTTGCCAGGCCTTCGCCGAAGAGACCGAAGGGACATTCAACCTGTTTTCGCAAGACACTCTGGAACTGCCGGCGCTGGCGGAGACCATATGCCGGGTCACCGGCAATCGCCGCCCGGTAGGGGATGCGAGCCAGGAAACATCCGCGCCGGCGCTGGTGTTCGACAATAGCCGGTTGATGGCCGGGTTCCATCCATCACTGACACCTCTGACGGAGGGGTTGCGGAAGACCGCGGCGTGGCTCAGGACAATCGATGCCGGCTGTTAACGTAATCGCCGTGTCCGGCGTGAGCGGCAATATCGCCCAAGGAATCGTCAAAGGCTTGCGCGCGCG
>Ga0209415_10019364_pt1 | contig 10664 bp, 10 predicted proteins | sample PeaSoiSIISIP2007_FD_187696 | JGI IMG/M metagenome (GOLD analysis project Ga0209415, IMG submission 187696) | Peat soil microbial communities from Weissenstadt, Germany - SII-SIP-2007 (SPAdes) (version 2) | ecosystem: Environmental > Terrestrial > Soil > Wetlands > Peat | place: Germany... | reverse complement strand
CTCGACATCATCAGAACCGAGACCGTTCTCTCCAGGTTACCTGTGCACAATCTGACGAAGCAGGATAGAGTCGATATTCGAATCTTAAAAACCACCGCAGACGGCCAGGTTGAATTGAGATGGGAGGTCATCTATACCGAACGGTTCGGACAGGCACGGCAACTCGCCTATAAGGTCGACACCATCGTTGTCAACCAGAAAATTGATGAAGCCGGCCGCCCCCTCCCCAAAATCCTTCGTATCGGCAGCATGAATGAGATTTGCACTGAACTGGGCCTTGCAGCGCACAGCGGGAAAAATACCAAGGATCTAAGAAGAGCCTTTCTCCAAAATGCCACCACTTTCGTCGATGCCAGAATTAAGTACCAGGCAAACGATCATACCAAGCGAACATTGGAAGCTTGTTTCACTCGCTACAGTGTGGTCTTCACCGGAGAGACACTTCCCGATGGCAGAATAGCGGACGCGGTATATGTGATTTTCAACGACCCGTTTTGGGAAGTGCTCAACAATGCGCCCATCCGCCCGCTCGACCGTGCGTATATGAAGCAGTTGCCGCCGACGGCGCAGCGCTTTTACGAAATCATCAGCAGAAAAATTTTCGCGGCGCTTAAAAACAAACACCCCTACGCCAAGCTTTCCTATGCGGAGTATTGCACCTACGCCGCGCAACTACGCTATTTCGAACGGCAGCCGGTGCAGAACCAGATGAACGCTATACACCAGCCCCATAGGAAATCCGGCTACATCGCCGCAGTGAGTTACGAAGCGACAGTTGACACGCAGAATCAGCCTGACTGGATTGTGTCCTACACACCAGGCCCCAAAGCTCTTGCGGAATTCGCCGCATGGAACCGCGGGCAAACGATGATCGACCCTGAACCCGTTGAAACAGAGGATTACCCGAAGCGCAAGATCGCCGCTCTGCCAATTTCAGCACCCAAACCGCCGCCGCCACCCGAACCACCCCCCCCGCCGCCCATCGATGAAGCGCTGCTGGCCGAGCTGGTGAAGCGGGGGATCGGAGAGATGGAATCCCGCAAGCTCCTCGCCAGGCTCGCTCCGGGGCAGCCGGTCCTCGAGCAGCTCGAATATGCCGATGCGGTTCTCCGGCATCCCAAAAACGCCATCCGCAACCCGCAAGGGTTTTACATCGCCCGCCTGCAGGACAATTTCCCGGTCCCCGAGTACTTCGAGACCAGCGCCCGGCGCAAGCTCCGCGAAGAGGCCGAACAGCGCCGCCGCGAAGAATTCATGGAGCGGCAAGCCCTCGAAATCGCCTATGGCGAATATCGCCGCGAAGAAATCGACCGCTACATCGCCGAGCGCGTCCCCGCGCCGGAGTTCGCCGCGGCAGTCAAGAAGGAATTAGCGCGCCTGCGGGCCGAACCCCGCAGCGTCAGGTTTCCCCCGCAGACCCTGAAAGAGATGGCCGATCGAGCCGCACGCACCCGCCTGGCCGAACAGATCCCCATTCCCCTGCTGGCCCTCGACGAGTTCATCCGGCGGGAATCCTCCACCCCCGCCACCCCCGCTTAAACCCAGCGAACGCATGCGCATCCACTGGTTTTCCCCGCTCGCGCCGGCCCACACGGCCATCGCCGACTATACCGGCCGCCTGCTGCCCGCGCTGGGCGCGCAGGCCGAGGTGACCCTGTGGACCGCCCAGCCGCACTGGTATGCCGGCCTGGAACGCCATGCCGCCGTGCGCCGCTTCGATCCGCGGGAGATCCGCTGGGAAGACCTGCACGCCGCCGACGCCGTCTTTTACAACCTCGGCAACGACGCGCGCTTCCACCGCGACATCTGGCAGGTGGCCCGCCAGTGCCCCGGATTTCCCATCATGCACGACGTGCTGATGCACGATTCGGTGGCCTTCGATCACAAGCAGCGCAACGACCGCACGGCTTACCTCGACATCATGCAATCGCTCTATGGGGCCCGCGGGCTGCGGGATGGCGAGCTGTACTGGAGCGGCGCGCTGAACCTGCTGCAGATGGGGCGCGTGTATTCCTGCGCGCCCTTCCTGCTGGCCTCCAGCCTGGGAGCCATCGTGCACTCCCGCGCCGCCGAGCGCACCCTTTTGCAGGAGGTGGATCTGCCGGTGCTGCGGCTGCCGCTGCCCTTTCCCGCGCGGAGGCCTCCGGGCCCAGCGGGGCCAGAAGACGCCCATGGCGGTCCACCGCCCTGGAAGCTGGTGGTCTTCGGTTTCCTGGGGGTCAACCGCTGCCTGGAGCAGATCCTGACCGCCCTGGCCAGGCTGCAGGACCGCCGCTTCCGGCTGCACATCTACGGCGACATCGAGGACCGCGCCGGGACGGCCGCCGCCATCGAGCGGCTGCAACTGGCGGATGCGGTGACGATCCACGGCTTCGTTCCGGAGGTCGAGCTGGATACGGCCCTGGCGGCGGCGCACCTGGCCATCAACCTGCGCTATCCGACCAAGGGCGAGGCCTCCTACAGCCAGCTCCGCATCTGGAGCCACGGGCTGCCCAGCCTGGTGTCGCGGCTCGGCTGGTATGCCGAACTGCCCAAGGACACGGTTTCCTTTGCGCGGCCGAATTTCCTGGTGGAGGATCTGTGCGCGCATCTGCGGGCCTATGCCGTCCAGCCCGCCGGCTACCGCCAAGCGGGCCTGCGCGGCTACGAATATTTCCTCGAGCATCACTCGCCCAGGAGCTATGCCGCCAAAATCGTCGAGATCGCCCGCCAGGCGCCGGCCTACCGCCAGCGCTGGAATGCGCTGCGCATGAGCGCCCGCGCGGCCGAGGGCCTGCGGGGATGGTTCCCGGCCGAAACGCTGGGGGGATATGTGGACGGGGTGGCGGGGGTGATCGGCGAGCTGACGCAGTGAGGATAGTGGAGCTGGATCGAATTTATTCTTCCTCGGAAGTCAGCTCTAAAATGCTTTGCACATCGCGGGCGGCATGAAGCACGCGAATCACCCGCAACGGTTGAGTTTACAAACCGGTAGTTGCCCTTGCCCGCTATTTTGATGAGGGCGTATTTCCCTCGCCCACGGTATCCATGCGGATTACTTCGTTCGTGCCATCCGGGATGGCCGGATGCGCAAACCAAGCCTGCCCCTGCACATTGCCGTTTACTTCCACGATGCGCACACCGTTGACTGTCTTTACCTTAAGACCGTTGATTGTCTCAATGCCGTTGACCGTCTTTATCTTTAGCTTGCTCACGCCCCTCTTAGCTGCGCGCCCCTGAATCTCGCTCGGCTTCAACCGCTGCTTCTGGTCTTTAAATGCCATGAAAAACTCCTGTTCAGTATCGCTTCCACCCCAGCCCGCCCCCGGGTTTGGTAGTGACCGCTCTTCAAGAGATCGGCCACGAATTCATCGAAAACCGGCCCGAGGTGGACGTTCATGAAGTCACCGTACCCTCTGATTAACAATGGTTGTCAACTATGGACAGTTTTATCTGGGCCGCCATCCGCCCCCGCGCAGCCGAAACTCCCACCCCAGCAGGCGTTGGCCGAGGCGAGATGACACAGGCTTCACAATGCGATCATGGAAACGTAGGAGCCAAACCGTGATCGGGAAAGAGCAGCTACATGAATTGGTGAATCAACTTCCAGCGGATGAAATTGAAGCCGCCCGGCGATATTTACAATTCCTGATCGCTCATGAAGAAGCACCCGTTGATCCGGATATGCTCTCGCGCATCGATGCCGCCAGGGTGAACCGCTCCGCAGGCATTCCCCACGAAGAAATCCTCAAGGAATTCGGCGGGTGAAGCGCTTCGTTTGGGATCCGGCGGCGCGGAGCGACCTTCGCCGCTTGGATCGTGACACGGCGATGCGCATTCTATTGACGTTGACGCGGTACGGCGAAACCGGTGAAGGCGACGTGAAGGCGCTGACAGACCGGGAAGGACTCTACCGTTTACGCGTGGGCAAGTGGCGCGTGCTTTTTGACCTGGATGACCCGCTTGAGGTGCGCATTCACGGGATCGACAACCGCGGCCAAGCCTACTGAAGCGTGCCGATTCTCATCTGCCGGAACCCCAAACCCAATAGCCTCTGATCCAGTCCGAATTCCCCCGAGTCGGCGGGCGAGGCGGGATTATCCACATGGAACGCCAGCAGCAATTCCCTCTTGCCGGCCAGGGCTGCCGCCGGGATGGGCAGCGTGCGTTCCACGAAATCGCTGGTCTCGATCACCCAGCCGCCCAGCGCCACCCGGTTACATTCCACCCGCACGTGCAAGGTGGGATGCCAGGCGCGCACATACGCCACAGCCTCCAGGGCCAGCAGCGCGGGGCCTTCCAGGGGACGCTCCAGGGGAATGCGCAGCTCGGCGCGATACCCGTTGGTCCAGCGGCCCCAGGGTTCCGGGTCGGACCAGCCCTTGCGGGTATACGCGCCGCCGTTCCCGCCGGCCTCGAAGCGGATCTCCGACCTCGCCCGGTAGGGGCTGCCCGCCTCGGCGGCCCGGCGCTCGCGGCCCGAGAAGTAAGCCTCCAGCGCTTCCGCGTAACCCTCCGCGGTGGCCGGCAGCAGGTCGATTTCCTGCTCTTCGTACAAATACAGATTCGACAGGTGCTTTTCCGGGCGGAGACGGCGGTAATGCCGGGCCTTGCGCTCGCGGTCCGGCCGCGAATGGATCACCAGGTCGTAATGCTCGATCCAGCGGTCGTAGAGGTACATGCCGCGGCCTTTCATTTCCATGGGGTCGTGGATGGCCGCGGGCCAGCGGATCAGGCTGGGGTCGTTGCGGAAGAAGCGCACCTGGTAATCGGGGAACCACGGTTCGCAGGCGATGAAGCGGGGGGCGCCCACGGGGCCCGGAACCAGCCAGCGGCGCGGCAGGATCAGGTGCGTGAGATCGTTGCCGCGCACCAGGGCTTCGAGCGGCGTGCGTTCCCAATTGCCGCCCAGGGTTTCATCGTCGTCCAGGCGCAGCACGTATTCGGCGGAGCAATGCGCGGCCATCGCCGGCAGGGCGGATTCCAGCGTGCCGCCGGTCTCGATCGGGTGCACGTGGGGAGTGAAGCGGCGGGCCACCGCGGCGGTGTCGTCGGTGGTTTCACGGTCCACGCAAACCACCAGTTCACCGGCGAAGTTTTGGCGGGCCACGGATTCGAGGCAGTGCCCCAGGCGGCTCGCGCCGTTGCGGCTCAGCACCATCACACCGAAAGTGGGGGCCGCGGCCGGCGGGGCCGCAGCGGGGGTGCCCTCTGGAGCGCCCTTTGGGGCGCCCTTTGGGCCCGGTGGCGCGGGATGGCGCAGGCTATACGGCATCATCCGGTCCAGCGCGGCCGGCATGGCGCCCTTTGGTCCGGCCAGCCCGGCATAGCGCTGCAGGTGGTCATTGGCGACGAACAACAGCAGGTTCTGGCGATACCACCATTCGATGCGCGGATCGTTCCAGATGCGGTCGCGCAGGCAGTCCACCACCGTGAATCCGTGGTCCGCGAAGTGGCGGGCCCAATAGCTGGGCCACTGCTCGTTGAGATGCCCGGTGCCTCCCTGGCCGGGAATGGCGGCGGAAAAAAGCGCCGCCGGCCCCAGGCGGGTGAGCGACCAGACGAATCCGGCGGCCGACCCTTCGGGCAGGTGCTCGGCCACTTCCAGGCTCATCGCCAGGTCGAAGGAGCGTTCCAGGCGAAACGGCTGGGAGGCGTCCACAGAGCGGATCAGGGACGCATCGATCTCCGCAAGCTGCGGGCTGACCGTCGAGAATTCCAACCCCAGCACGTCGCCCACGCCCTGTTGCTGAAAGCCGGCCAGCCAGGCGCCGGTTCCGCAGCCGGCGTCCACCACGCTGGCGGGATGGAGCAACTCGACCACCAGCGGAACCACCACCGCGGCCGACCGGGCGGAACCCTCGCGCATCGCCTGATAAAATTGATCTCCGTACAACCCGCTCATTTTCTAAAGCTTCGCATGACGCCGCCGCATTTGACCGCCGCCCAGCTCAGCCAGTGGATCCGCCGGCAACTGGCAACACCGCTTGCTGACGGGGCGCCCCCTGGGCCCGGCTCTGACGGGAGCTCCGACCCCAATCCGAGCCACGCCCCCGGCCATCCGAGCCACGCCCCCGGCCATCCGAGCCACGACCGTCAGGGAGTGGTTCCCCGCGCCCAAGTGGCGCCAGTCCATTGGTGCCGGGTGATCATGAACCGCGCGGCCGAGGATTTCATGTCCTGCCTTCCGCGCCACACCCTGGACGTGCTGGAGGTCAGCGGCAGTTCCTGGAGCGATCCCCGCTTCGGCTTCCGTTCGTACCGCAGCCTGGCCTACCCGGAATACGATATCTGCCAGGCGCCCCTCCAAAAGGAATTCTGCGACCTGCTGATTCTCGAGCAGGTCCTCGAGCATGTCCGCCGGCCGCACCAGGCGGTAGCCCACGCGCTGGCGATGCTCCGGCCGGGCGGCAGAATCCTGGTGAGCACTCCCTTCCTGCTCAAGTTTCATCCCTGCCCGCTGGACCTCTACCGCTGGACCGAAGACGGCCTGCGCGTGCTGCTCGAGGAGGCCGGATTCATCTCCATCGTCACCGGCTCGTGGGGCAATCGCCGGTGCCTGGCCGCGGACATGCAGCCGGGGCTGGCCTGGACTTACTACGATCCCGCGGTGCACAGCCTGGAAAACGAAATCCAGTTCCCCATCGTGGTGTGGGCCTTCGCGCAGAAACCGCCCGCCGGATAACAAGCTCCTCGCTATAGTGAATGCAATGTCAGAGGAACTGGCCCAACTGCGCGGCCGCTTGCAGTCTCTAAAAAACCAGTGCCGGGAGATCGGGCGCGTCCCGCCGCGGCCGCCGGGCCTGCGGGCGGCGCTCGGCGGGATCCCCGTGGCCGTCATGCAGCGCCTGATGTTCTGGTACGCTCCGGCGCTCGAGCGTGTCATCGGCGGGCTGGCCGGCGCGGTGGAAGACGCGCTCGAGGTGCTGGACCGCCGCACGGTGGCCCTCGAAACCCGCCTGCACCAGGTGCATGCCATCGTCGAGCGGCAACTGCTGGAGGCCATCCAGCAGGAGCGCTCCTATGCCACTATGCTGGAGGCCCGCCTCAACGAGCAGGTGCGGGCCCTCGAGCAGGAGCGCTCCACCACCATCGGCCTGGAGAGCGGCCTCCGCGAGCAGACTGACGCCCTCCAGCAACTGGCCGAGGACCAGCGCCAGAAGGAGGAGGCGCTGGACCGCCGGCTGCACGCGGCCGATGAGCGCCAGCAGCTTCTGCGGCACGAAGTGCTCGAAAACGCCCGGCGCCTGGCGCGGCTGTTGGATGGAGTCCGGCTGCTCGAGGAGGTCCGCCAGGCGGCCGCTGGGGCCGCTCCCGGGGCGCTGGAGGCCTCTTCACTGCGCTCCCTGGCCCGGGAGGACCCCGAAGGCCTGGACCCGCTCTCAGCGGCCCTAGCGGCCCTGGAAAGCGAAATCCGCGGCACTCGCGGAGAGGTGCAGGAACGCGCCAAGGTCTATCTTCCCTGGATTCCGCGCGAAGGCCCCGTGCTGGACCTCGCCTGCGGCCGCGGCGAATGGCTCGAGCTGTTGCGCCGCGAGGGCATCCCCGCGCACGGCGTGGACGGCAACTACCTGATGGTGGCCGAGTGCATCGAGCGCCAGCTTGCCGCCGAGCAGTCCGACCCGCTGGATTACCTGGCACGTACCCCCGACGACTCCGTGGAAGCGGTCACCGCGCTGCGCCTGGTGGAGCAGCTTCCCCTCCGCAAACTGGTGCGCCTGCTGGACGAGGTGGCGCGGGTGCTGCGTCTCGGCGGCACGGCCATCTTCGAGACTCCCAATCCGGAAAACCTCCTCATGGCCGCCCGCGATTTTTACCGCGACCCCGCGCGGCTCCATCCCATCCCCGCCGAAACCCTGCGCTTCCTGGTGGAATCGCGCGGCCTCGTCCCCGTCGAGGTGCTGTGGCTGAATCCCGCGGACGAGGCCGAGCGCGTCCCCGAAGATGTCGAGAGCGTCATAACGCGCCGCTTCAACCGGCATTTCTACGGGCCGCGGGATTACGCGGTGGTGAGCCGGAAGGCGTAGCGGCGGCCCATGCGCATCCTCATCGCCACCACGCAAGTGCCGTTTGTGCGCGGCGGCGCCGAATCGCACGCCGAGGGCCTGCGCCAGGCTCTCGAAGCGGCCGGCCACCAGGCGGAGATCGCCGCTATTCCGTTCCAGTGGCATCCGCCCGAGCGGATCCTGGATTCGATGCTGGCCTGCCGCCTGCTGGATGTGCGGGAATGTTCGGGCGCGCCTACCGATCTGCTGATTGGCCTGAAGTTTCCGGCCTATCTCATCCAACACCCGCGCAAGGTTCTGTGGATCCTGCACCAGCACCGCGCGGCTTACGACTTGTGGGGCCATCCGCTGGGCGATTTGCACCGCTCGCCGGTGGGCGCGCAGGTGCGCGAGGCCATCGTGCAGGCCGACCGCAAGCTGATTCCGCAAGCCCGCGCGGTGTTCGCCAACTCGCACAACGTGGCGGCGAGGCTCGAGCGCTACTGCGGCATCGAGTCGCAGCCGCTGTATCATCCGCCGCCGAACGCCGAGCGTTTCCATTGCGGGCCCAGTGGGCACCCCGGCGACTACCTGTTTTTCCCCAGCCGGCTGAACCGCTCGAAACGGCAGGAGTTGGCCCTCGAGGCCCTGACCCTCACCCGGCAGCCGGTGACGATCTGCTTTGCGGGCACGGCCGACGAGCCGTTCTATGCCGAAGAACTGCGCGCCCTGGCACGCGGCCGCGGCGTGGAAGAGCGCACGCAATGGCTGGGCCTGATTCCGGAAGAGGAAAAGATCGAGCGCTACGCGCGGTCGCTGGGGGTGCTGTTCCCGCCGCTGGATGAAGATTACGGCTACGTCTCGCTGGAGGCCATGCTGTCTTCCAAACCGCTGATCACCTGCACCGATTCCGGCGGCCCGCTGGAGTTCGTGGACCACGGCGTGACCGGCCTGGTTGCGGAACCTTCCGCAAGGTCGCTGGCCGAAGCCATGGACCGCTTGTGGGAGGATCGCCAGGCGGCGCAGAGCATGGGCCAGGCCGCCCGCGAGCGCTATGCCGGGATGGGGATTTCGTGGGAGAAGGTGGTGGCGGCGCTGCTCGCGCTGTAAGCCGGACGGGGGCCAGCCCCACCGCACCTGAAGGGAAATCCACCGTACTTGAAGGTAAATTTACCGTACTTGAAGGTAAATCCACCGTACTTGAAGGTAAGCTTCACCGTACCTGAAGGTAAAAACCACCGTACTTGAAGGTAAAGCGCGTATAGACCAAACCATTGAAAATAAATGAATAAGATAGTGTCCGGCGGCCCTTAGACAGTTTTTAGATGTTTCTTAGAAGTACAACAACAGGACCTTGACTGTTGTAGTCTGTTACCCGGTTGTGATCAACCCCCGTTTCGTGGCACAATCGTCCAGGCGCATCCCAAGTGGGGCTTCAAACACTTCATCAACACCAATCCCGAAGCTCGCGGCGAAGAAGGTCCCGTCTACGGCCAGATGAGACAGATGCTCAAAGAGGGCTGGAACGCCATCTGACAATTAAGGTCACTCCGCGGGAGGGCCGAAATCCCCTTTTGACATGAATCACACAGCTTGTTAAGCTCCCAGTGGGCTTACTATGTCCCACGCGACTTTAAAAAACAGACGAACGCACGTAGTGCTCTCCGACCAACTGGTCAAGGAAATCGACGCGCTAGTGGGCAGCCGGCAGCGCAGCAGCTTTATCACCCAGGCCGCCGAACGCGAGTTGGTTCGCCGCCGGCAGCTCGAAGCCCTCGACCGCCTGGAGGCTTGGAATGAGAAAGACCATCCCGAGCTTCAGCAGGGTGCTGCCCAGTATGTCCGCAAGCTGCGCCGGGAATACGAGCAGCGCTTTCAAAAAGCAACCGCCCGCTGAGGTATGGCCACCTACCTCCTGGACACCAGCGTCATCATCGACGCGATCAATGACAAGAAAGGCCGCCGGCAACTTCTCCGCGACCTGGTCGGCCAAGGCAATACCCTGGCCTGCTGCCCGATCAACATCACCGAGATCTACGCCGGCCTACGGCCCCAGGAAGAGCGGAACACCAAAGCTTTTCTCCACAGCCTGGAACTCTATCCCCTGACTTGGCCGGTGGCCGAGATGGCTGGATTGCTGAAACGCGACCACGGCAAGAAGGGGAAAACCCTCAACCTCGGAGACGTCTTGATCGCGGCCACAGCCTTGCACAACGGCCTGCCCTTGCTCACCGACAACCGCAAGGATTTTCCAATGAAAGAGTTGTCCCTCTACCCTCTGCCCGATTTGCCCCCTCACAAATAGTCGTAAAACCCCCGCTTCATCCGCCGGAAGGCCACCAGCCCCAGCCCCAGAACGGCCACCGATCCCAGCGACAGCTTCCATAGCAGCGAGGCCGCCGGCCGCGTGCCGTCCAGCAGGATGTCGCGCAGCGCCATCACCAGGGCGGCTACCGGGTTCAGCGCAAACAGGGCGCGGTATTGGGGCGACGGGGACACGTACACAATCGGCACCAGCCAGAACAGCACCGCGTTGAACGACTCCACCAGGTAGCGCGTGTCGCGGATGTAGACGTTCACCGCCGAGGAGATCAACGCGAGGCCGCACAGCAGCACCACTTCCATCCCCAGGATGAACGGCAGCCAGGCCCAGTAGCGGTTCACGCCCTTGCCGCCGAACAGCGCGAACACCAGCAGCAG
>Ga0209415_10019363_pt1 | contig 10664 bp, 9 predicted proteins | sample PeaSoiSIISIP2007_FD_187696 | JGI IMG/M metagenome (GOLD analysis project Ga0209415, IMG submission 187696) | Peat soil microbial communities from Weissenstadt, Germany - SII-SIP-2007 (SPAdes) (version 2) | ecosystem: Environmental > Terrestrial > Soil > Wetlands > Peat | place: Germany... | reverse complement strand
AGGCTGAAGCATTCGCTGAGAAAATACTAGATGCAGCGAAGGGATCGCCCTAATGTCGGTTTGAGTGGACGGCAAGCCGAGCCCTAGCCGGTGTTGCCGCCAGCCAGCTAGGCGTTAGGCACGCCGAAATTCCATCTCTCGCCGGAATCGTCTTGGTCATGGGAGGAATCAGGTGACGCCCACTCTTCAGGACCGCAGGACCATCGCCACCTTACCGAAGAGAACTCTGAGATCGTAGGGCAGCGGGATGAAGTCCTGCGCGCCGAACGAAGCGGCCATCTCTGCGATAGGAGGATAACCACTGTCCATGATCACTTTGATGTGAGCGGTTCTCGGGTCGCTGCGCAACAATTTAAGGACACTCAGTCCATCGAGCCCGGGCATTTGCCAGTTGAGAAGAATCAGGTCCGGGAGGAGCCGCTTCGCCGCTTCGAGGCCGGCGATGCCGTCGTAGGCGGTCGACGTACTGAACCCCCACCTCTCCAAGGTCCAAGAGGCAAAGTCCGCGATGTCGCGGACGTCGTTGACCACGAGCACGTGGAATTCCGCAGCCTTCCGGAGCGGGGGTATGCTCCAAGAATTGCGCCGCTTCACGCCGATCAGGTCGTTCGCCACGAAAACTGCCTCATCGAACGGGATGTTCGGAAGCATCGGCATGTCGCGGCCTCGCTTGATCAGCCCTTGCATCGCTCTTCCCCCCTCACATCATCGATCGACGGCGCCCGGCGCGTCAGAGTATATACGGCTCCGACGGCGGGATATTCGCGCGTGGAAGGCCGGTGTCGGCAGGATGAGGAACCAGAAGGAAGCCCGGCCACTCGGTGTCTGGAACCTAGAGTTTAGCCGGAAAGCCGGAATCGTCAAGGCCTACTTGTCGACGGAGGCGAGCCGATTTTACCGCCGCGCGACTATCCCCAAATCAAGGGCAGCTCCAACGCTTGGACGAATGGCGCAGGATTCTTTTTGAAGTCCGCCTGAACGACGACCAGCCCATCGAGAATCTCCGACGTTGCGCGGTCGAGAAGCTCCAGATACTTCGCGACGTCGTACTCCAGCCCGTTCTCCATCAGAGCCAACGGCTTCGAGCGCCAATCCTTGACCTTGTCGTCGGCATTGGTGATGACGTAGCGGACGGACTCGCCGGGATGGAGCGTGACGCCGGTGGCGACAAGCTGCTTGGCCGCGAGGGAGGAGACGGTGTCGTGGACATAGTCTTCGGGAGATTTCGAGAGGTTGAAGGTGATCGCGAGTTCCTTGGCGGTGACGCGGCCCTCGCGCAGTCGCAATCGATATTCCTCGACGATCTCCAATAGTCCAGGGACTAAGCGGCGAAGATCAGAACCGGGCTCCACACGCGCCAGATGCTCAAGGAGTTCGCGCTGCAGACGCTTGAAAAGCGTGGGGGTGTCGTGGCGGCGCGCGGCGATGCCGCGGATCTTGAGTTCGCCGGTCTTGAACGCGCCGAAGTATCGCCCAGGAACGCCGGAACGAGCATCCCGCTTCGACGGACAATAACGAATCCACTCGTAGACGCCTTCGAGGGCGAGCGGGCACTCGGCCTCCTTCTCGATGGCGCACCGGAGTTCCTCCAGGTCCGCGCCAGGAGTGATGCTGATCCAGATCGCATCGACGAGTGCGTGTAGAAGGCGGTAGCCGCGGCGCTCGACGGCGTCCTTGGCGCGCAGCAGGACTTCCCTCCCCCACGCGGTCACGCACTCGTGCGCCTCGATTTTGCCAAAGCGCGCGTTTTTGAAGCCGAGGTACCCGAAGCAGCAGACCAAGGTCCATTTGTGCGCGTCGGCGCGCGCCTTGTAGACCGCGGCGCCGGGGCCGCCGGCCTTGTAGAGCGCCTTGTAGCGCGCGCGCTTGCGCAGGATCGGCTCCAGCACGGATGGGACGAGGCCGCGGCGCTTCGTGCACAGGTGATGGCCGATCTCGGGGACGATGTTGTCCGGACAGCACGGGCAGTTCACGGTCTCCGGCGAGATGTTGCGCTGAACCATCATCTCCGGATACATGGAGGTGAAGTCGAACTCAGCGACGTCGCGGTGCCAGCCGACCTCCGGCTCGTAGACCAGCCCCCCTTTGTCGGCGATGAGCAGGGAGGTCGCCGGGCGGAAGTCTTCGGCCTGCTGTTTCTCCATGGGAATGAGAATGCCGTTCTTCCACGCCCACGCCATCTGCATAGAGCTGAGGCTGGTGCCGATCGTGCAGCGCGCCGCCCGCTGGACCGGAATCTTTGCGATGCGCGCGATCTCGAACAGACCCGCGGTATCGGTTTCGCGCATCATGAAGCTGTTCTTCACGTCCAGGTGCCAGCGGCCGAACAGGTAGCGCGCGCCGCCTTGGTAGATCGTGCGGCCGTAGGTGAAGAAACTGCGCTCGCCGCGGCCAGCCATGCCGCGCTCGGCGTCGCGGGAGAAGTCGATGGGAATCTTGTTCTCTTGGGCTAGTCGATCGAGCTGGGGCATGAGAACGCTGTCGCCCCACTCCGTCGTGATGATGTCCGGGTCCCACTCGCGCAGGCGCCGCGAGAGAGACTCCAACTGCTCGGCGATGCTTCCTTCGAGCTCGTGAGCGCGGCCGTCCATCGTCAGCACAATGCGCCCGCGCATGGAGTGGTTCGGGTCCTGGCGACCGACGATCTCGGAGCCGGACAGCGCCAGGTGCATTGTGCTCAGCGCGGGCACCTCGTAATCGACGGCCCAAGGATCGTCGCGAAGCTCGCAGCCGGTGAGACGATCATCTTCGATCTCAAAGCGGCACAGCGCGAGCGGAAAGTGGCCGCGGTCGTAGTGGTACGTCTGGACCAAGTGCATGTCCGCGTCATAAAGCGGGAGCTCCATGCCTGCGAGCCGCTTCACGAGCGCGTCGCGCTCGAGGACAGGGACGCGAACCTCTAGAACGCTCAGCGTGCGGCCAGAGAATAGCTCTTGCTTCTCCAGCCAGCGCGTGTCCGTCGGGTAGCTAAGGGACGCGAGCAGGCGCGCCGCGCGCTCCAGCTGGTCCGATGTGCCCGCAAGGTGAAACGCGGGACGCCACACGTCCAGCACGGCGCGCTTGCGGCCGTCCCTCCCGATGATCCAGACTCGCATCCCGGACGCTTCCGGGTACGCGTCAAAGATCCAGCCCTCAAGATGTTGCGCCGCCATTCTCTCTCCGCTTCTTTTCCAAGCGTTCCAGTTCTAAGAACTGGCGCTCCAGGGCTACGAGCATCGCCATCAGCGCCGCCTCGAACGGCATCGGGCGGCTCGCCATCGACGCCGGCGCCGCATGGTAGCGCGCGAAGCGCCACAGCGCGTCGAACGCCTCCTGATCTTCCTTGCGCAGGGCCCGCCTAAAGAGTTTCCAGGCTTCCTCTTCCGCTTGAAGCGTCTGCACGATCGTCGGCAATGTCCTGCCCATAAAACCTCATCTCGCCCTGCGCGCACGAAATCATTTGACGTTCCCAACCCTCTCGGCCGACGGGTGCTTCGCGATCGACCGCGAGAACCAGCCAGACGGCCGGTAAGGCCATCATCCCCTCAAGCACGCGTGTCAGTACGCGGCGCGCCGCGGCCGCGGGCACGTCCTCATCGTAGAACAGGGGCATCGGGTCCGCGATCACGATGGGCTCGCCGCGCCAGCGTTCCGGGACTTTCACCCGCACCATCGTTTCTAGTTGGTAGAGGTTGAACGGTCGCGCGAGATCCACGCGTGCGAGTGCCGCGCGCGCGTCCGCGCCGCAGAAGCGCGTCGCGTAGCCGAGGCCGTAGGCGTTGAACGAGTTGCCTGCGTCCAGCCACAGCACGCGCGCGCCGCCCAGAAGCGTAGGGCACAATGCCGTTAGGAATCGTCCCGGCAGATCGCGCGGGCCCGACACGACGTAGTGCCCAGGCAGGAGTAGCCCGTCACGGAGCAAGGGTCTCAGGGACTCTGTTCCGGCGAGTGCGGTTTCGGAGAGGGTGGGATGCTGCGGGAACGTCACCCCTAAAGCTTAATCGAACATTTGTACGATGTCAAGACCCAGGCTTAGCGGACGCAGAGGGTCCACTCTAGGTCCGGCGACGCAGACTCATTCGTCGATATTCTTCGTCCTGGAAATCAATCGCGCGTAGGCGGCTTCATCGAGTTCGCATTGCGTCATAAGGTCGTCTTGAGTCGGTTGCAGGACGTACGAGCCGTGAAAAAAACGGGTAGGCGGCATCGGCCTAGACGACCGGAGCAGGACGATGTCCTGGTTCGCCTCACACTGGGCCAACGAGATGTAAAATCCCTTCTTGCAGATCATGCATGAGCAGCGGGCCGAGAATGCCGTCTCATGCGTGGAGCTCAAGGAGAAGCGGCCGTCTCGATCGGTCGATGTGCTCGTTATGTCCAGTTTCCGATCACCGAGCATTCCCTCGTTTGCGGACAGAACCAATATTACGGTCGAGTCTTTGACCGGGTGGCCCCGCTCATCGTGAACTGAGCCGGAGGCCGCAGAATTGTACTTCCACAAATCGTTCCGGCAACCGAGGCCGGTGAGAAGAAGAGCCGACGCCAGCGCCATGCTCACTCTTCGCATCGGACCGCCTTCCGCGCCACCGGCCAGCCGGCGCTGATCCTGTCGAGGCCCACCGCCTCACTTTCCGTTTGATCGGAACGCTGCAAGACGACGACGCCCCTTTCCGGCAGATAAAGCCGCTGAGATCGAAAGCCCTTCGCGCACGCGAAATAATAGACGTAGTCGGACCAATCTTTGCGCGAACGATCTTCATAAGGCAGCGTCCCAGAGTAGCGGCCGTCCGAACCGGTCGCAAAATGATCCTGATGCACCACAGTGTCGTAGCCCGGAGGCGCTCCTTCGAATTTGAACAAGGGAAGATGACCCGCCCGTAGATGCACCGCATAGACGTCGGCACCAACGATGGGCGAGCCGGACGTATCGACGAGCAAACCGCGAACGACCGTCGTGCCGAATCCGGAGTAAGACGGAGGGCGACCGCAAATCACGAAGAACGCTACGGCCCCGAAAAGCAACGCACCGGCCCGAATCTTGTCGATCGTCGGCATTTTACCAAGGCTCATTTTTTCGGTTCGATAGTCAGTCGTCTAAGAAGGGCTCGAGATTTCCGCATTGTAATTGGAAAACCCTGATTTCGCCATGCCAATGGAGGCACGGCAACCGGCGGATCGATGTCGGAGCGATTCGCTATTTCCCACCGTTCGGCCGAGAACGAATTATATACTTGGATTCCCGTCTACGGAGGTCAAGTATGCCGAACATCGGAACAGTCCTGAAGGAAGAGATCAAGCGCTTGGCGGCCCGTGTCTCGCGGAAAGCGGACGCTCCGCTCAAGAAGGATGTGGTCCGCCTCAAGCACCAGGTCGCCGAACTCAAGAAGGTCGTCGTCCAGCTCCGACGCGACAACGCCCAACTCCTGTCGGATCTCAAGGGCCGGCTGGCCGCGCCGCCTGCGGCCGACAAGGACGCGCTCGAAGGCGCTCGCCTGAGCCCGCGCCTCATCCACGCGCAGCGCAAGCGACTCGGACTCTCCCGCAACGCCTTCGCGAAGCTCGTAGGCGTCAGCGCCGGAGCGGTGATGACCTGGGAAGGTGGCCGTTCCAAGCCGCGCGAGGAGGCGCGAGCAGCCTTGGTGGCGATCCGTCAACTCGGCAAGCGGGATGCTCGTTGGCGCCTGGAAGCGATGAGCACAAATATTAACGGCCATCATCCGGCACCGAAGCACACGGTGCAGCCTTTACGTAAACGAAGGTCCGCCTCGCGCTAGTCGATGGCTCAGACGGTTCGCGCTATAACCTTGCTGTGACACGTCCAAGCCCTCGACTGCCCGCGGCGTCGCACGATCCTGGCGGGAAGAGTCGTCTCCCATGGCCAGCGGATTCGAAGATTCATGCTCGGTTCTCCGAGTGTGGCCGCTACCGCTACGAGCTGTCGGAGATTTGGGATTCGAAAGCTCCCCTGGTGATGTGGCTGCTTATGAATCCCAGCGTAGCGGAAGTCGCGCACAGCGACCCGACTCTCCGCCGTACGGGAAATTTTGCTCGTCAGTGGGGCTACGGCGGCCAGCTCGTAGGCAACGTCCACGCCTACCGCGCGACGAATCCGAAGAAGCTCTTAAGCGCTGAAGACCCGGTCGGGCCAGAGAATGACCGAGCCCTCGCTTCCATGGCGTCTCGGGCCGAGATCATCGTGCTCGCGTACGGCAAGCCGCCTGCGAAACGGCTTCGCGGACGCGGTGTTGAGGTAGTCACCAATCTGCGTGCGGCCGGCGCGAAATTGTGCGCTCTCAGGATTTCGAAGGATGGAGTCACACCAAAACATCCGCTTTATCTTACTGGAGATCTGCGACCGGTCCCCTACGAAATCACCTAGGACCTCAAGGAGCCCGGTGTCGAGATTTGTGTCGAGTTTTTGCCAAAAACCAGCAAAAATCGACAAGTAGCGACAAGAACCGCTTTAGCGAAAAACGCTTATTCTCTCAGGAGAAAGAGCGAGCGGGTGATGGGAATCGAACCCACGTCTAAAGCTTGGGAAGCTCTCGTTCTACCATTGAACTACGCCCGCGTATCGATTTATTCTCACGAGAGAATCAAGGCCGGTCGAAGGCCCCGTCGATTCGGGGATTCTATCTTTTTGCCGACTTTTCTGTCGAGGTTTCCAGAGATCGGACCGGGATCAGCGCGGCGGGGCGCCGGCCGCGCGCGCGACGCGCTCGACGACCTTCGCGCGCAGGACCTCGGGCGCGACGGGCTTGCTCAGGCACTCGAACGCCCCGGCGGCGTAGCCGGGCAGCGCGCTCATCCCGTCGGGATCGAAGCCGCTGAGGAGAAGGATCGGGAGGCCGCGTGATCGATCGCGCTGACGGATCAGCGCGGCCGTCTCGAAGCCGTTGAGGCGCGGCATCAGCAGGTCCATGACGACGACGGCGAAGTCGCGCTCGAGCAGGCGCCGCAGCGCCTCCTCGCCGCCGTCGGCCTCCACGATCTCGAGGCCCAAAGGCTCCAGCGTCACCCGGATGGCGAAGAGGTCGTCGGGATCGTCGTCCACGATCAGGATCGCCGGAGGAGAAGAGGAGGTCTCGTCGTCGTCGCTCATCGTCGAACCTCATTCCTCACGAGAGCCAGACGCGCAGGACCGCGAGGAGCTGCTCGACGTCCACCGGCTTCGGGATGTAGTCGGAGGCGCCCGCCTGGATGCACTTCTCGCGGTCTCCCTTCATCGCCTTCGCGGTCACCGCGACGATGGGCAGGCTGCGGAACCTCTCGTTCTTGCGGATCTCCTGCATCGCCTCGTAGCCGTTCATCTCGGGCATCATGACGTCCATGAGCACGATGTCGATGTCGGGCGACCTCTCCAGAGACTCGATCCCCTTGCGTCCGTTGTCCGCGCTCAGGACGCGCATCTGATAGCGCTCGAGGACGCTCGTGATCGAGAACAGGTTGCGGATGTCGTCGTCGACGACGAGAATCCGCCTGCCCGCGAGGACCGAGTCGGTCGGCTTCACCCCGGACTCCGTCGGGAGCGCGGGCGCGCTCCGGTGCAGGAAGAGGCCGGCCTCGTCGCGCAGATGCTCGGGCGACTGGACCAGCTTGGCGACCGACTGCCGCGCCGCGCGCCTCAAGCGCAGCTCCTCGTTGCGCCCGAGCTTCCGTTCGGCGTAGATCAGCAGGGGCAGATGACTCAACTGGGGCTCGCGCGCGAGGTGATTCATGAAGCGCGCGACGTCGGGCACGGCCGCGTCGATGATCGCGCACTGGAAGCTCTCGGACTTCAGGCGCGTCAGGGCCTCGACGCCGTCCCGCACCGCGTCGGCGCTGATCCCGTCGCCGCCGATCAGCTTGAGGATCGCGCGTCGGCGCTCGTCGTCGTTCTCGACGAGAAGCAGCTTGCGCGCCGGGGCGCGGATGAACGCGACGAGCTTCGCGAGGCTCGCGTTCAGCGTCTCGCGCGTCGCCGGCTTTTCCAAGTATCCGATGGCGCCCATCTTCAGCGCGCGGCGCTCCTCGTCGGGGGCGCCGGACATGATCAGCACGGGAATGTGGCGCAGGGCGGGGTCGTGCTTGAGCCCGTCGAGGACCATCCAGCCGGTCATGTCCGGCAGGCGCAGGTCGACGACTGCGGCCTGCGGGTTCGTCATGCGCGCCGTGGCCAGGCCGGCGTCTCCCTGCAGGGCGATGACCCCCTTGAACCCTTGCTCGCGGGCGATGTCGAGCAGGAGCTTGGCGAACGTCGCGTCGTCCTCCACGATCAGGAGGACCATGTCGCCCGGCAGGATCGCGTTCCTGTCGTCGACGATCTCCGCCGCGAGCGCCGGCGTCGAGACCTCGGCCGCGGGCTTTTCAGGAGACGCGCTCTCCTCGAGCGGCTTGGGCTCGGCGCTGTCCGGAGCGCGGCGGCGCGCCGGGGCCTTCGGGGGAGCGCCCGCGAGCGGCAGGTAGAGGGTGAAGGCGCTCCCGACTCCCGGGGAGCTGTGGACGCGGATCTCTCCGCCGAGGAGACGCGCGATCTCGCGGCTGATCGTCAGGCCCAGGCCCGTCCCGCCGTACTTCCGGTCGATGCCCCCGTCGACCTGCTGGAACGCCTCGAAGATGATCGCCTGCTTCTCGCCGGGGATGCCGATGCCGGTGTCGACCACGGAGTAGGCGACGAGCGGGCCCGCGCCGCGGATCGACTCCGGAGCGGCGCTCGGCTCCGCGGGCTCGACGCGCACGGAGACGCTGCCTTTCTCGGTGAACTTGAAGGCGTTCGACAGCAGGTTCCTCAGCACCTGCTGGAGGCGCTTCGGGTCGGTGCGGACGCTCTGCGGCACGTCCGCGGCCAGCTCGATGTCGAAGCGGAGCTGCTTCGAGTGGGCGAGCTGGTCGAAGTTGCGCACGAGGTAGTCCTTGAGGCTCGACAGCGTCATCGGCTGGATCTCGATGGTCATCGCGCCGGCCTCGATCTTCGAGAGGTCGAGGATGTCGTTGATGAGCGCGAGCAGGTCGTTGCCGGCCGAGCAGATGGTCTGCGCGTACTCGATCTGCTTCGTCGACAGGTTGTTCTCCAAGTTGTCGGCGAGCTGGCGCGCCAGCAGCAGGAGGCTATTCAGCGGCGTGCGCAGCTCGTGGGACATGTTCGCGAGGAACTGGGACTTGTAGCGCGAGGTCAGCGTCAGCTGCTCGGCGCGCTCCTGCAGGGTCTGGCGCGCCTGCTCGACCTCGGAGTTCTTGCTCTCGACCTCCTTCTTCTGCGCCGAGAGCAGGACGGCCTTCTCCTCGAGGTCCGTGTTCTTCTCCTGGAGCTCCTGCTGCTTGCGCTGGAGCTGCTCGGTCAGGGACTGAGACTGCGCGAGCAGGGACTCGGTGCGCATCGTCGCGGCGATCGTGTTGAGGACCACGCCGATCGACTCGGTCAGCTGGTCGAGGAACGCGAGCTGGACGTCGGTGAACGAGTTGAACGAGCCGAGCTCGACGACCGCCTTGACCTGCCCCTCGAAGAGCACGGGCAAAGTCACGACGCTGAGCGGGGCCGCGGCGCCGAGGCCGGACTGGACGCGCACGTAGTCCGGCGAGACGCCGGTCATCAGCACGCGCTTCTTCTCCAGCGCGCACTGGCCGATCAGGCCTTCGCCGGCCGCGAACTCCTCGGGCGCGGCGGAGCGGCCCTTGTGCGCGTAGCTCGCGAGCAGGCGCAGGCGCGGCTCGCCCCCCGTCTCGCCGACGTTGACGTAGAACACGCCGTACTGAGCGTAGACGACGGGCGCGAGCTCGGACAGGATCTTCTGGCAGACCGTGCTCAGGTCCTTCTGCCCCTGCAGCATCGAGGCGAACTTCGCGAGGTTCGTCTTCAGCCAGTCCTGGTCCACGTTCTTGCGCGTCGTCTCGCGCAGATTGCGGATCATCTCGTTGATGTTGTCCTTGAGCGCGAGCACCTCGCCCTGCGTCTCGACGGTGATCGAGCGCGTGAGGTCGCCCTTCGTGACCGCGGTCGCGACCTCGCCGATCGCGCGCACCTGGGTGGTCAGGTTCGCGGCGAGCTGGTTGACGTTCTCGGTCAGGTCCTTCCAGATGCCGGCAGCACCCGGCACCTCGGCCTGGCCGCCGAGGCGGCCCTCGGTGCCGACCTCGCGCGCGACGGTCGTCACCTGATCGGCGAAGATCGCGAGCGTGTCGATCATCTCGTTGATGGTCTGCGCGAGCGCCGCGATCTCCCCGCGCGCCTCCAGCACCAATTTGCGGCGCAGGTTGCCGTTCGCCACCGCGGTCACGACCTGCGCGATGCCGCGCACCTGGCTGGTCAGGTTGCTCGCCATCGTGTTCACGTTGTCGGTCAGGTCCTTCCACGTCCCCGACACGCCCTTGACCTGCGCCTGGCCGCCGAGCTTGCCGTCGGTGCCGACCTCGCGCGCCACGCGCGTGACCTCCGAGGCGAACGACGAGAGCTGGTCGACCATCGTGTTGATCGTGTTCTTCAGCCGCAGGATCTCGCCGCGCACGTCGACGGTGATCTTCTTGGACAGATCGCCCTTCGCGACCGCGGTCGTGACCTCGGCGACGTCGCGCACCTGATTGGTCAGGTTGCTCGCCATCGTGTTGACGTTGTCGGTCAGGTCCTTCCACGTCCCGGACACGCCCTTGACCTGCGCCTGGCCGCCGAGCTTGCCCTCGGTGCCGACCTCGCGCGCGACGCGCGTGACCTC
>Ga0209415_10019362_pt1 | contig 10664 bp, 9 predicted proteins | sample PeaSoiSIISIP2007_FD_187696 | JGI IMG/M metagenome (GOLD analysis project Ga0209415, IMG submission 187696) | Peat soil microbial communities from Weissenstadt, Germany - SII-SIP-2007 (SPAdes) (version 2) | ecosystem: Environmental > Terrestrial > Soil > Wetlands > Peat | place: Germany... | reverse complement strand
GCATCGGCGCGCTCGTGCTCCTTGAGAGCGTGCTGCTCAGCGCCGCGAGCCTGCCCGGCGCGTTCATCCTTGGCCTGACGATCAGCGGGTACCTCGATGCCATTCTGCGCGGCGCGCCCGGGGTGCCGGAACGCCTGCACTTCTTCACGCTCACGGCGGTGGCGGTGGGCCGAACGGTCGCGCTGCTGCTCGCGACCGGCGCGGCCGGCGGACTGTATCCGGCGGCGGTCGCCTCCCGCCTCGGCGTCGCCGCCACGCTCCACGCGGAGGTCTCGTCGTGAGCGCGATCGGTGGGAGCCCGGCCGAGCACGCCGGGGGCCGCCCGGCGTCTGGTCAGGTCGTCGTCTGCGCACGGAACGTCACCAAGGAGTACCGGATGCCGGGGGACGTCGTGCACGCGCTTCGCGGCGTCAGCCTCGAGGTTGCGCGCGGGGCCTGCCTCTCGGTCGCCGGCCCCAGCGGATGCGGCAAGTCCACGCTCCTCCACCTCCTCGGCGGGGTGGACGAGCCGAGCGCGGGTTCGGTGACCCTTCTCGGGCACGACACCGCCGGGCTGCCAGACGCTGCGCTCGCCCGTCTGCGTTTGCGCCACGTGGGGTTCGTGTTCCAGCGGTTCTTCCTGCTCCCGATGCTCACCGCGGAGGAGAACGTCCTCCTTCCCATGATGGAGGCCGGCGTGGGGGCGACGGAGCGGCGGACGCGCGCCCGGGCGCTGCTCGATCGCGTGGGACTCGCGGGGCGGCTGCGGCACCGTCCCGGCCAGCTGAGCGGTGGAGAGATGCAGCGCGTGGCGATCGCGCGCGCCCTCGCGAACCACCCCGACCTCCTCCTCGCGGACGAGCCGACCGGGGAGCTCGACGAGGCGACGGGGCGGGAGGTGGGCGTGCTGCTGCGGGAGTTGAGCCGGGAGGGCATCGCGGTCGTGATCGTGACGCACAACCCGGAACTCGCCGCGATCGCCGACCGGCAGATCCGGATGAAGGACGGGGTGATCCTGTGATCCGGGTGGCGTGGCTGCTCGCGTGGCGCAGCCTGGCGGACCGGCCCGGCCGCGCCGCGTTGCTGCTGCTCGGGTACGGCGTGGGCGTCGGCGTGATGATCTCGCTGCTCTCGGTGGGCGAGGCGCTGCTCGCGGAGGCGCGGGACCCGAACCTGGCGGCGGGAGGCGACCTGGTGTTGCTGCCCCGGGGCGTCGACCCGGCCGTCCTGAGAGTCAACGGGGTCACCGGGTTGTACTTCTCGATCCCGCATGCGGCCTTCGCCGTGCGGGAGGTGCTGTCGGGGCCGCGGTTCGCGCCTGCGATCACCACGGCCGCGCCGGAGATCCAGGGCCGGCAGGTGTACGTGCGCGTCCGCGGGCAGACCACGCTGGCCATCGCCGCGGCGGGGGTGCCGTCGCTCGACCAGGCCGTCGGCGTTCCTCAAGCGGTGCGCGGCGCGAGTGACAGCGCGTCCGACCGGGCGTGGCTCGACCCGACCTCCGATACCCTCTACAACGGGATCGACCGGTTCCACACCCCGTCCGCGTCCGACCGCGCCTCGTGGGCGGAATGGGATTACGTGAACTTCTGGGATCCGCGGACCCACACGTACGGCTATCTCACGCTCGACGCCGACGGCGAAGGGCACGGCGCCGTGTGGCTGCGGATTCGCCGACCGGGCGCCCCCGTGCAGGACACGGCCATTCCGGCGACCGTGTCGCCGGGCGACCTGTCCACGACGGCCGCCGCCCAGCGGGTTGGGCCGGCACGGATTTGGGTCCAGTCCGGGACCTACCGGATCACCGTGCGCGACCCACGGCTGACCGCCGACCTCAGACTGGTGCCGGCGCCCGGGTTTTACCTTCCGCCGGTGGAGGGCGAGGACGCGGCGCTGCGGTCCGGGTATGTGGTGCCGGCGGTGCGCGGGACGATGACCGGTGAGATCCGCGTCGGCGACACGGTCCTCCAATTGAGCGGCGTCCCGGCGTACCACGACCACAACTGGGGCACGTGGCACGGGGTCACGTGGGACTGGGGAGAGGCGTCAAGCCCGGCGGGCGCGCTGCTCTACGGAGCGATCCACATACCTGGGCCGGAACAAGGGGCCGCGGCGGTCCGCCCGGCGGTCCTGTTCCTGTGGGCCCCCCGGGGGCCGGGCGCCGGAGGTTTCGTCGGTGCGTTTGAGATCCGGAGTCTCGCGTACGACGGCTGGCACGAAGGACCGGTCGTACGCGGGCGGCGGGTGCGGGTTCCGGCGGGGATCACCGTTGATGCGGTCGCGGGGAGCGACCGGGTGCACGTGCGGACCCGCGTCTGGGATGCGCTTGGGAGTCGGTTCGGGGATGCGGTCTCGGGCGCGCGTGCGACCGATTGGTCGTTCTTGCAACTCCGGGGCATGACCGAGGTCTCGGGCGTCGTGGACGACCGGCCGTTCCGGTGGGAGGGCGAGGGGGCGTCGGAGACGTTTGTGCCGATCGCCCCGACCGGCGGGCGCCGCTGATCCGGCGGCCGGGCGTCCCGGACACGTCCGATGGGCGGTTGTGGGAGGAGAACGCGGCGCGGGTTGGAACTCCGCGGGTGAACGCGACCAAATCGAACACGAGGGGGGAGCCATGGCCCGCTCACGTACGCGTCCCCGCCTGGCAACGGCGGCTCGGCGCCAGATCGTCCGTGTGAAGTTCTTCGGGGTTGGAGAGCTCGTTCGCGTCCGCGGCGGCTTTGAACTGAGGATTTACCGTGACCGCCGGGAGGCGATCGCGCTCGGCACGACCGCCTGGACCGAGGGCGACATGCCGATGGGCGGCGGCTGCTGGAACGAGTGGAGTCCGAAGGATCCCAAGACGGGGGACGTCACCGTCTCGTGCGGCCAAGCCAAGGACGCGTGCCCGGAGGGGTGCGAAATCTGGGAGTCCGTGCTTGACGAAGACGGATTCCACTGGCAGCGCACCCACAAGAAACAGGTCCGCACGAAGGAGCCGGGGCGCTTCCTCTGCGGCTGTTCGAACCAAAACAAGTAGTGGCGCCGGGCGTGGCACGCGGCCACCGGGTCCGCGCGGACGGTGTCACGCGGTCCGGACTGCGGACGACGGCGGGCCCCGCGTCCGAGCCGAGATCCGTCGGCGCGACTCCGCTGCGACCGGCCGCCCTCGTTACGGGGACGATGTGAGGACGAGGTGGACGGGGTAGTTGGACCCGCCCTCCGGCATCGTCGAGATCCGCACGGCGCGTGACGTCTGGGGCGCGAGCCGAATCGTCGTGACGACCTTCGGCGCACCGGGCTCGACGACCGGCCCGTCGACGATCTGCTGTCCGATGAAGAACGTGCCCTGTGCCTGCCCGCCGTCGGCGTGCATGACGAGGGACACCGCCGCGCGCCCCGGCGTGGGATTGGTGACCTGGACGGTAAACGCGTACGCCACCCCGTAGTTGCCGGCGAGCTTCGCACCGGACGCGCCCTGCAGCAGGTCGCCGTCGGCCCCAAGCGTCATCACCAGCGGCGGTCCCCCGACCACGAACGCGAGCGACCTCCAGACCTCGGGCCGCGCGAACGCGCCGCGCTGGTGGCTGCTGTCGAAGTCGGGGGTGTAACTCTCGGTCGGGGGGTCCATCTCGCCGGCGAGGCGCGCGACGACCTGGAGGTTGAGGCGCTCGCCGTCGACGAGGGCGAGTTGGGCGATGCCGCTGACGATCCCGCGCGGCGGCAGGTCCTGCACCAGCAGCGGCAGCGTCGTGTTCGCCGGGATCTCGACGAAGAAGCCGGCGTGCCGCCAGTACTGCTCAAGGAATCCCCGCGCCGCGGCGTGGCCGCTCGCGAGCTCCGTCGTGGTGGGTCCCGCGCCCGTCCCGTTGACCCAGAGCGTGATCGCCGACCGCGTGGGGTTGCTCAGGGCCACCGTGATCGTCATGCGCTGTGTGGTCGAGCCGTTTTGGTGGTGGTACAGGAGACGCGCGACCTGGCCGCTCGCGAGCGACCCGTTGTAGAGCACCTTGCCGAACGGAAGCGTCTCCGGGCTGTTGCTCACGAGCAGCACCTGCGCGTCGGACCACGGCGCGATCTCGTTGACGAGCGTGACCGGCAGCATGCGGACTTGGCGCGGTCTCGGCGGCGCGGAGATCGCCACGGTCGCCCGGACGGTGGTGTTCGCGTCGACGTCCAGCGGCGACGCCGGCGGGGTGGTCGACAGCACGGTGATCTCCGCGTTGCGCGCCTCCGGGAGCGCCGCGCGCACCGCGGTCGCGATCGCGAGGCGGAGGGTCGCGACGGGCGCCGGGCCTCCGGTGACGTTCACCCGAAGGGCCCCGGTCGGCGCGGGGGAGGGCTGCGCCGTGCCGGCGGCGGACCCCTGGCCGACGAGCGCGCACGCGACCGCGATCGCGCAACAGACGAGGCGACCGCGCCCGCGCGTCGTGTGTGGCATCGGTGGGGATGGAGGGTTGTGTGTGTGGCGCATCTGCCCGACGACATACGTTTCAAGGCCGCGTGTCGAACTCCTCCAACCCCGTCGCGACGGGGTTGGAGGGCGCGCGGCAGGATGCCCGGCCGCGCGGGAGGAAGCAAGGGCGCGTCCAACCGAACGTGATCTGGCCGAGGAGACGTGCGCGCCCGCGCAGCGGGGAGGCCTTCGGGCGGTGCGTCGCGCCGACGCGGACCAACCGGAGGGGGAGGGGAATGAAGATTGATCTGTCTGGACGTGTGGCGGTTGTCTCGGGCGCAAGCGCCGGGATCGGGCGGGCGATTGCCCATGGGCTCGCGGAGGCCGGCGCGGACGTCGTGATGGGCAGTCGGCGCGAAGACCGGATACGGCGCGCCGCGGACGAAGTGTCGGCCAGCGCGGGCCGCCGCGCCGTGGGGGTGGTCGCCGACGTCTCTGCGCCGGCAGGCGTGGAGCGCCTCCTGGAGGCCGCGCGGGCGCAGTTCGGCCGGCTCGACATCCTCGTCGTCAACGCGGGCGGCCCGCCGACGGGGTCGGCGCTCGCGCTCAGCGACGCCCAGTGGGAGCAGGCCTTTCAGCAGAACCTGATGAGCGCGGTGCGGTTGATCCGCGGCGCCGTGGAGCCGATGCGGGCGCAAGGCGGCGGCCGCATCCTGACCGTCATCACCTCCGGGGTGAAGGTGCCGCTCGGCAACCTGGTCCTGAGCAACGTCTTTCGCTCCGGGGTCGTGGCGCTGACGAAGACGCTCTCGTTCGAGCTCGCGCCGTACAAGATCCTCGTGAACAACCTCGCCCCCGGACGCATCCGGACCGACCGCGTCCGGCAGGTGGACGAGGCCGGCGCCAAGGCGAGCGGCAAGACCGTCGGGGAGGTGGAGCGGGAAAGCATTGCCGCGATTCCCCTCGGCCGGTACGGGGATCCGCGCGAGTTCGCCAACGTCGCGGTGTTCCTCGCGTCCGACCACGCGGGCTACGTCACCGGGACGACGATTCTCATCGACGGCGGCGCGACGCGGGCCATGATGTAGGACGAGGCCGGACCTCGACGGCACCCAGGACCAGTTCGGGGCGCTGCCGTCGCGAGGTCCGACGCACGCGCGGTCTCGGACCGCGGGCGCTCACCGCGCGTTGGCGCTGCGGTCCGGTGGGGGCGGGGGGAGCCCGCCGGTCACGCGATCGGGTGCGCGATCACGAACAGCCCGAAGACCATGACGAGGCCGGCCAACGCCCAGGCGGTGCCCGCCCCCCAACACGGAACGGCGCCGGCAGCGCCGTCGCCCCGAGGACGTGCGACAGGCCTCCCGGTCTCTGTCCGTGGCATGGCCGCACGTTCCCGTGTGGTGAGCGGCGGGATCGTTGATTCACGACGCGGTCTATTGGTCTGGAGCCGCATCTGTGGTCCTCCTGCTCGGAGCCCCGCCGCGGCACGTCGAACAGAATACATCGTGCAACCGATGTCAGAACCGGTGCGCATCGGTCTATGCTCTCAAGTAAGTGCGTCAACTCGTCGTCGAGCCGGCGTGGTCCCCGACAGAAGGAGTACCGCCGTGTTCCGAAGCATCGATGGCAGTCGGTCAACGGCGCCCGGGGCGCCGGACGGGCAGGGCGGGGAGCAGCCCGCCGGTGGCCGCCTGGCTTCGCTCGAGCTGTTTCACAACACCACCGACGGGGTGGTGGCCGTGGACACGGGGGGCCGCGTCCTGCTGTGGAACCGCGCCGCAGAGCGCCTGCTGGGCTACGCCGCATCGGAGGTCCTCGGCCGGCGCTGCCACGAGGTGCTTCAGGGACGCGACGCTCACGGAAACGTGCTCTGCCGCCCGGGGTGTCGCGTCCTGGCGATGGCGAGACGGCGCCGGCCGGCGCACGCCCGCGACCTTCGGGTTCGTCGCAAGGCCGGGGCGGAGCGCTGGGTGAACGTCAGCACGGTGCTGGCTCCCCACGCCGCGGGCGTCACCGTGGTGCACCTGGTGCGCGATGTGACCGCGGCCCGGACGCGGCAGCGCGCCGTGGAGGTCCTGCTCCGCCGCACCGAGGAGGCCACCGCGCCTCCGCCACGCGCGAGCGGAGAACGCGCGGCGGCCCTGACGTCCCGGGAGCGGGAGGTCCTGGCGCTCATCGCGTCGGGCGAGAGCACGCAGGGGATCGCGCGGCTGTTGCTGATCAGCCCGGTGACGGTGCGCAACCATACGCAGAACATCCTCGTGAAGCTCGGCGTGCACAGCCGTCTCGCCGCCGTGACGCTGGCGTTTCGAGCCCGCTCGGTGTAACCGGTCAGGCCGGCCGCCGCGCGTCCGCCGCGGTCCGGGTGCGCCCGCGCGTGCGGCACGGCGCCGGAGTCCAGGGTGCGTCGATGCGGTCAGGGTGAGCGTTCGTGTGGTCGTCGGCGCGGTGCACCGCGTTTCGCGTGGGAGGATTCCCGCAGGGTGTCGAAGGGATGGGTCGCCGCGTGCGTGGGGCGGGTCCAGCCCGGGCGCCGACCAACGCGGCGGGGCGGGGGCGTGACATGAGAGACATCCTCGATCGTCTCGACCAGATGTTCGCCGGGGGGAAGAAGGTCGCCCTGGCCACCGTCATCGCCACGGAGCGGTCGGCGCCCCGGGACCCGGGAGCGGTGCTGGCGGTGACCGAGGACCTAGAGGTGGCCGGTTCCGTCTCCGGGGGGTGCGTCGAAGCCGCCGTGGTCGAAGAGGCAGTGGAGGCGATCCGCACCGGCCGTCCCAAGCGTCTCACGTACGGCATCTCCGACGAGGACGCCAGGGCCGTCGGGCTCTCGTGCGGCGGTACCGTGCATGTCTTCGTCGAGGTCCCGGCGGGTGCGATCGTCGCCGCGCTGGCGCGGGCGATCCGCGGAGCGGAGCCGGTCGCCCTCGCGACCCAGGTGTCGGGTCCCCGCCAGGGCGCCAAGCTGCTCGTGACGCCCCGGGAGGTCACGGGTGGCCTCGGCGGCGCCGGCCTGGACGACGAGGTGGCCGCCGACGCCCGCGCCAGGCTTGAGCACGCGGAGACGGGCCTGCGCCGGTACCACCCCGGGACGGCGCCCGGGGGCGAGGACGTGGAGGTGTTCATCGAGTCGTTTGCCCCGCCGCCGGCGATGTACGTCTTCGGCGCAACGACGCACGCCGCGGCGGTCGTGCGGATCGGGAAGTTCCTCGGATACCGGGTGACCGTCTGCGACGCCAGAAGGGCGCTGGCCACGCCGGAGCGGCTCCCGGACGCCGACGTGCTCGTGGTCCGCTGGCCGGACGAGTTTCTGGCGGAGGCGCCGGTGAACGAGCGGACGGTGATCTGCGTCCTGACCCACGACCCGAAGTTCGACCTTCCCCTGCTTCGGGTGGCGCTCGCCACGCCTGCGGCGTACATCGGAGCCCTCGGAAGCCGCCGCACCCACGAGGCGCGATGCGCGGCGTTGGTCGAGGCCGGGGTGCCCAAGGAGACGCTCGCCCGAATCCGCGCGCCGATCGGCCTCGACCTCGGTGCGCGCACCCCGGAAGAGATCGCGGTCGCGATCGCGGGCGAGATCGTGGCCTTGCGCTACGGTCGTTCCGGGGGCTTCCCGGGCGGCCGTTCGGGGAGGTCGGCGGCGAGCCAGCCCGTGACCCGCTGACGGTGCGCGCGGGCGCGGCCGGCTGCGTGCCTCCCTTTCGCGTCTCGGATCGGTCCATCACACCGACGCGCCGCGCGCGAGGAAATACTATCCCCACCCGATGGTCCCGCGGCGTTCTGTGGGCGATGCTGGGGACTGAAGGGTGGCGCGGGTCGACCGCGGGGAGGGGGAGGACGTGGCGTCAGCGCAGCGATCTCGACGGGGCCGGGTACGGCGTGCGGGTGGGGACCGCGGGAACGCGGGCCGCCGGCGTCTCGCGTCGGTGAGCGGCGGCGTGCGGCGATGAGCGCGCAGCCTGGCCCGAAGGTCATCAGGCGGCCGGCCGCGGATGTCGCGCAGCGCCCCTTCATCGTGATCTGGGAGACCACCAGAGCGTGCGATCTCGCGTGCAAGCACTGCCGCGCCGCGGCGATGCCCGAGCGCCATCCGGAAGAGCTGACCCCACGCGAGGGGCGGGACCTCATCGATCAGGTGGCGGAGATGGGATCCCCGCCGCCCCTGCTGGTGCTGACCGGCGGCGATCCGATGAAGCGCCCCGACCTGCTGGACCTCGTGACGTACGGGACGAGCCGGCACCTGCCCGTTGCGTTCGCCCCGTCGGCCACGCCGCTGCTGTCGGTGGACGTGATCGAGCAGTTGCACCGCGCCGGGGCCGTCGCGCTTTCGCTCAGCCTCGACGGCGCGACCGCCGAGGAGCACGACGCGTTCCGCGGCGTGCCCGGAGTCTTCGCGCGGACGCTCGCGGTGTGGGACGCGGCGGTGGCCGCGGGGCTCAAGATCCAGATCAACACGACGGTGACGCGGTCGAACGTCGGCGCGCTCCCCGGCATCGCCCACCTCGTGCGTGACCGTCGGGTGATGGCCTGGAGCGCCTTCTTCCTCGTGCCGATGGGCCGCGGGGCGGCGCTGGCCCAGTTGTCCCCGGAGGACTGCGAGGACGTGCTCCACTTCCTGTACGACGTCGGCACGGCGATGCCGGTGAAGACGACGGAGGGGCACCACTTCCGGCGGGTGGTTGCCGAACGCGCCGTCCTCGCCGAGCAAGGCGTGGCGGCGTCGACGTTGGGGCTCGGCGCCCTCTACCACGCGCTGCGGGTGGGGCTGGAGCCGTGGTCGGAGGGCCCAAGCCGGCGGCGCAGCCCGATGGACGTGAACGCGGGGCGGGGGTTCGTGTTCGTCTCCCACATCGGAACCGTGCACCCGAGCGGGTTCCTTCCGCTTGCGGCCGGTTCCGTGCGACGGCGCCCGCTCGGACAGATCTACCGGGAGAGCCCGTTGTTTCGGGCGCTGCGGGATCCGGCGCAACTGCACGGGCGGTGCGGCGTGTGCGAGTTTGCCGCGGTGTGCGGGGGGTCCCGCTCGCGTGCGTTCGCCGCGACCGGAGATCCGCTGAGCGAAGATCCGCTGTGCGCGTACGTTCCAGGAAGCTTTCCGTTTCCCGGCGAACTCACCCAGCTGATGGAGGCCACGGTTCGTCCCTCGCAACCCGGGTGACGGTCGGTCGGGTCGCAGAGGCCGGGGGCGGGATGATCGCGAAGGACGGGGCGGCGGCCGTCTCCCTCGGCGCCTCGGATCGGTGACGCGCCGACGAACGAGGACGTCCCGGTCCTCGACCGGGGCCGCGGCTGTGGTCGGCCGCCGGATGTGACTCGCTCCTGAAGGAGAGGACGCTGTGACTCCCACGCCCGTGTCAGGCCGTGACTCGCTTCGGACGCGCCGCACCCTCGCGGTCGGCGGCGCGAGCTACGAGTACTTCAGCCTCACGGCGCTGGCCGAGGCCGGCCTTCCCGACGCCGCCAGACTGCCGGTCTCGCTGAAGGTACTGCTCGAAAACCTGCTGCGCTGGGAGGACGACCGCACGGTCACGGTCGACGACATCAAGGCGTTGGCCGCGTGGTCGCCCCGCCACCCCGTCAGCCGCGAGATCGCCTACCGGCCGGCGCGCGTGCTCATGCAGGACCTGACCGGCGTCCCTGCGCTCGTCGACCTCGCGGCGATGAGGGACGCCATGGCCGCGCTCGGCGGCGACCCCGGCAGGATCAACCCGCTGTCGCCGGTGGACCTGGTCATCGACCACTCGGTGATGGTCGACGTGTTCGGCCGGGAGGGCGCGTTCGCCGCGAACGTCAAACGCGAGTTCGAGCGCAATCACGAGCGGTATGCGTTCCTGCGTTGGGGGCAGCGCGCCTTCTCCAACGTCCGCGTGGTCCCGCCCGACACGGGCATCTGCCACCAAGTGAACCTGGAGCACCTGTCCCAGGTGGTGTGGACCGCGACCGGCCCCGACGGCAGGACGGTCGCCTACCCGGATACGCTGGTCGGCACGGACAGCCACACCACGATGGTCAACGGGCTGGCGGTGCTCGGCTGGGGCGTTGGCGGCATCGAGGCCGAGGCGGCGATGCTCGGGCAGCCGGTGTCGATGCTGGTGCCCGACGTGGTCGGCGTCAGGCTCACCGGCAGGCTTGCGGAGGGCACGACCGCGACCGATCTGGTGCTGACCGTCACCCAGATGCTGCGCCGGCGGGGCGTCGTCGGCAAGTTCGTCGAGTTCTTCGGCCCCGGCGTGCGCGCGCTCGCGGTCGAGGACCGGGCGACGATCGGCAACATGTCGCCCGAGTACGGCGCGACCTGCGGCTTCTTCCC
>Ga0209415_10019361_pt1 | contig 10664 bp, 11 predicted proteins | sample PeaSoiSIISIP2007_FD_187696 | JGI IMG/M metagenome (GOLD analysis project Ga0209415, IMG submission 187696) | Peat soil microbial communities from Weissenstadt, Germany - SII-SIP-2007 (SPAdes) (version 2) | ecosystem: Environmental > Terrestrial > Soil > Wetlands > Peat | place: Germany... | reverse complement strand
GTGAGCGTGACGACGGTGGTCGACGGGAAGCCAGTGATGCTCCGCTACGACGGCAAGGAGCACGCGACACGTCACCTCCGGGCGTGAGACCAACGGGGCATGGTCGAGTTTGCACGCGATCCGAGTCACTGGCTGCTCAGGCTGTCTCCCGCCGAGTGGATCCGCGCGGGCCTCGGCGAGGTGGCGCGCGCGGAGAAGGCTCTCTTGCACGGAGACGTGCGAGCGGGCACGGCCGGGCTCAAGCGAGGTGCTGGGATGGCGCTCAACGGCGCGCTGATCGTCGAGCCCGAGGCTGCGTGGGGCCGGACGTACGTGGAGCACCTGAGAGGTCTGGCCAGCGACGCCCGCGTGCCCGAGGCCGTGCGAGTCGCTTGTAGGTGCGTGCTCGAGGCGACGCCGCCGTCTGGCGAAGTGGTGATCCTGCGGACACCGAGGGCCTACGCTACGGTGGTGGACGCCGCACGCGACGTGATCGCGCACGCGTGGGTCGTGGTGCAGAGACATGAGAAAGCGCCGATTTGAAGCGGTCGTCTTGACGGCGATCGTCGGGTGTGGCGCAGCGTCGGGTCGTCCACCGGCGTCGATGGCGCGGCCGGAGGGGGCATCCTTGGCAGCGAGTGGGGGAGACACGGGGACCCCGACCGCGACCACGACCACGACCCCGACCCCGACCGCGACCACGACCGCCACCGCGACCGTCCCCCTGCCCCCGCCTCGCTCGGCGACGATCCGGCTCGCCTCGGGAAGCGGGCCCGGGGACGCCGAGCTGGAGGCCGGCGACGAGGCGTTCGATCGCGGCGATCTGGCGGGGGCACGGAGGGGCTACGAGGCGGCGCGGCCGATCGCGCCCAAGTCAGTCGCGCCGACCGTGGGGTTGGCTCGGGTGAGGATTGCCCTCGTTGACGTGCCCCTCGACTACGCCGCCGCGAAGGGGAATCGGGACGTGGCGGCCGCGGAGAGGGACCTTGCGCGGGCGGCGAAGGTGGCTCCGTCGTTCGGTCCGGCGTTCGTCGAGCTCGGGCGCGCGCGGCTGCTGCTGGGGGACGCCGCGGGGGCGATCGACGCACTCAAGCGAGGGGCCGAGCTGCTGGGGGACGAGCCCGAGGCCCGCTCGCAGCTGGGCATCGCGTTGCTGGCGACGGGGCACGCGGCGGAAGCAGTGCGCGAGCTGGCTCGCGCGGCCGAGCTCGATCCCGGGAGCCCCGCGCGGCACGGCAACCTCGGGACCGCCTTGATGATGGCGGGGCAGACGAAGGAGGCCATCGACGAGTACCGGGCGCGAGCACGGATGGACGATGCGGATGCCCGCGCGCACTCGGACCTCGGCACCGCGCTGCTCGGCACCCAGGACCTGCAAGGGTCGCTGGTGGAGCTGCAGCGCGCCGTACAGCTCGATCCGCGCAGGGCCGCGTTCCACTCGAACCTCGGCTACGCGCTTCAGCAGGTGGGCCGCGTGGACCGCGCGATCGCCGAATACCGCGAGGCGCTGCGCCTCGATGCGAACTTCGTGAGCGCATGGATCAACCTGGCGACCGCCCTGGCGCGCGACCCGAAGTCCCGCGCCGAAGCTCGCGCCGCGCTCGAGCGCGCGCGATCTCTCTCTTCCAACGACCCCCGCGTGACGGCGAACCTCGAGGAGCTCGACGCGCTCGACAAGGAGACACGCGCTGCTGCTGCTGCTGCTCCTCGCGGGAAGTGAACGGGGCAGGACGCTCGGGCGGTGCTTATCCGCGCTTGACCTCCGCGAACGCAATACTTTAGCGTGTCACGCGGCGTTAGAACTGGTGGAGGGATTTCCGATGGCCGTGGGACGGGTCAAGTGGTTCAACGACGAGAAGGGGTGGGGTTTCATCAAACAGGACGCGGGGCCCGACGTCTTCGTCCATTACTCTCAGATTCAAGGGGACGGTCGCCGTCGTCTCTACGAGGACGAGGTGGTCCAGTTCGAGATCAAGGAAGGGCCCAAGGGGCTCCAGGCGGTCAACGTCAGCCGGCAAGACGGCGCGGCCGCGGTCAACTGACGCGCGGGTCGGCGTCAGCCGTGTGGAGGCAGGCTGCCGGCCCGAAAGGTCGCCGTTTCCGGCTCGTAGATGAAGGCAGCGGCGCGCGCCGGGCCGCCTTCGCGTAGCTCGTAGACGTTGAAGCCTGCCATCCTGTCCAAAGCGGTGTCGTGAAGCGAGGCGCTCGTCGCCCCCAGTTGCTGGAGCTCGCCCGTGCGCGTCAGGAGGGCGCGCTGGGCGCGGCGATGCAGGTGGCCATGGAGCACCAGGCCGGAACGCACGGTCTCTAACAGCGACAGGAGCGCGCCCGCGTCACGAAGCCCCTCGAGGTAGGCCTTCACCGGCGACCACGCATGCGCTACCGGGTGATGCAGAGCTAGCACCAGGGTGCGTTTCCGCACCTCCTCGTGCTCGAGGATGCGCGCGAGCGACTCCAGCTGCACACGACCGAGCTCGCCGGCTGCTACGAGCGGCAGTCGGGGGACTGCGCTGGACACGGCAACGATGGCAGCCGGACCCCTCAGCTTGACGACCGGGAAGCTCGAGGCGATCGCGGACGACCCCGTGCCAGGCAGGTCGCTCTGCAGCCAGGGGGCAAAGTAACGCTCGAATCGGCGCGTCCGGAGCGCCCCGCGCGTGTAGAGGTCGTGGTTGCCCGGAATGATGGTTACCCGCGAAATATCGAGGCCGAGCTGCCGCTCGATGACGTCGCGCGCCAGCTCGAACTCGCTCTCCAGCGCCAGGTTCGTGAGGTCTCCCGTGACGACGACGTGATCGACCCCGATGCGTGCGATCTCGCGGGCAATGGCGCGCACATACTCTGGTCGGTGAACGCTGGCCCGTTTCAGGCGCAGGTTGACGAGGCCGGTCAGGCGCTTGTTGAGAAAGCGCCGCGCCGGCACGTCGTCGAGCGCCAAGAGGTGCAGATCGGAGAAGTGCGCGATCTTCATCGGGTGTCGGCCGCGCACCGGAAGCCGACGGCGGCCGGGCGGGGGAGGGAAGTCGTATCGCGCGCGGCGGCCCGCAGCCACATGGGGGCCACGTCGTACGACCCTCCGCGCACGACATGGAAGCCGCCGCCGGACGTCTTGGGCTTCGGGTCGACCTCGGCCTCCGCCGCGTAGCCCACGGGGTGGCCCTCGGCGTCGAACTCGAGCACGTCCGCCACCCACTCGGCGGCGTTGCCCGCCATGTCGAGTAGGCCGAGCGGAGTCGCCCCGTCCGGGAACGAACCGACCGGCGCGAGGCCCACGAAGCCGTCGGTCGCGTCGGATCGGTCGTCGGCCCAGGCGCCATGGTTCGCCAGGTGAGGGTTGTACAGATTGCCCCAAGGAAACTCGCGCCCCTGTACGCCGCGGGCTGCGTATTCCCACTCGGCTTCGGTTGGAAGCCGGCCATCGGCCCAGCGACAGAAGGCGACCGCATCGTCCCACCTCACGTGCGTCACCGGCAGGTCGGGCCGCGCGAAGCGGGCGTCGACCGGCGAGAACTCGGGGGGAGTGCAGCTTCCCGCGGAGACGCACCGTGCATACTGCCCCACGGTGACCTCGGTCCGGTCGAGCTCGAACGTCGAGATGGTCACGGGATGGTCGGTACCCTGCGCGCGCAGCATCGCGAGCAGGTCGGGGCTACGGCACAGGTTGGCGCGAATCTCCCGCTCACAGAGATCGACGGCGCGCTGCATCCCCTCCGGCGTGGACCCCATCCTGAAGGTTCCCCCAGGCACCCGCACCCGTCCACGCGGCGGCTCGCGCAGGAGGACGACGTTCCCGGCCCGAGCGCCGCTCGCCGCGCCGTCCAGCCCTTCCCACCACGCGTCGGCCCGAGCGGGCCGACCGGCATCGGCGCGGAACGGAGCGAGAGAGAGAGCCACGACGCCGAGAGCGCCAACGACGGGCGGGAACGCGGACGGTGGCTTGCGCGGGCGCCCTGCCGTCATCGCGTCACCCGGCGAGCACGCGCAGCGGATGCTCGATGAGGCGGCGAAGCTCGGCGAGGAACGCCGCGCCGATCGCGCCATCGACGACGCGGTGGTCGCACGACAGCGTCAACGCCAGGCGCTCTCCGGCCACGACCGCCCCCCCCGAGACGACGGGCACCTCGCGCACCTGACCCACCGCGAGGATCGCGCCTTCGGGCGGATTGATCACCGCCGCGAACTCGTCGACGCCGAACATGCCGAGGTTCGAGATCGAAAAGGTGCCGTCCATCATCTCCTCGGGCTTGAGCTTCCTCGCGCGCGCGCGACCGCCAAGCTCGCGCACCTCCCGCGCGATGGCGACGACGCTCTTCTGGTCCGCATGGCGGACGACCGGCGTGACGAGCCCGTCCGGGATCGCGACCGCGATCGAAATATCGACGCGCTTGTGGACGAGGATGGCCTCGGGCGTATAGCTCGCGTTGCAGTCGGGCACGCGCGTCAGCGCGACAGCGCACGCCTTGACGAGCAGATCGTTGATCGTCACCTTGAGCGGCTGCGAGCCCGAGGCGTCGCCTGCGTCCTGTGCGCGGAGCTCGTCGTTGATTCGTTCCCGCAGCGCCACGAGCGCCGAGGCGTCCACGTCGATCTTCAGGTAGAAATGGGGCACCGTCTGCTTCGACTCGGTCAGCCTTCGCGCGATCGCCTTGCGCATCGGCGAGAGGGGTCGCGCGTCCGACCCGTCGACCGGTGCCCCTCCGGCCGCGACGGGTGACGCCGTCGCGCGCGCGAGCGACGTCGGTCCCTGCGTGCGCATGGGCTCGAGGTCGGAAGGCTGCAGGCGCCCGCCCGGTCCGCTCCCCTGCGCCCCCCGCAGGTCCACCCCCATCTCGCGCGCCACCTTGCGTATGTACGGCGACGCGAGGACGCGTCCCCCTGCGGCCGTCGGCTGCTGCTCCACGGAGGCCTCGGGGGCGAACGCCGTACGGTCCAGCACGTGACCGACGGACGGCCTGCGCAGGGCGGGAGGCGCAGGCGTCTGCTGCTGGGGCGCGGCCGCCGCCGCCGATGGCCCGGGTGCAGCGGGGGCCTCCTTCTTCGGCGGCGCGGAGGCGGTCGCTCCGCGGAACGCTTGCGCGACGATGGCCGAGATGTCTTCCCCTGGCGTGCCGAGGACCGCGACCGGTTGCCCGAGCTTCACCTGCGCGCCGGCAGGCGCCAGGATCTTCAGCAGCGTCCCAGTATCGAAGGACCGAAACTCCATCGTCGCTTTGTCCGTCTCGACCTCGGCCAGCAGATCGTCCACGGCGACCGCGTCGCCCTCGCTCTTGTGCCACGCGGAAAGCACGCCTTCTTCCATCGTGGGCGACAGCTTCGGCATCTCGAGGATCTTCGCCATGGCGCTTCTCCGATGCTCACGCGCGCCCGCGGGAGACGACGCGCCTCACGGCGTCGATGACGCGTGCGGGCTGAGGAATGCAAGCCTGCTCGAGGGCGGCGCTGTAGGGCATCGCCACGTCCAGCGTCGTCACGCGCAGGATGGGGGAGTCCAGCGCGTCGAAGGCGAGCCGCTGGACGCGGTCCACGATCTCGGCCCCAACGCCTCCGTACGGCCAGCCCTCGTGCACGACGACCATCCGATGCGTCCGCTCGACGCTCGCGACGAGGGTTCCCTCGTCCAGCGGGCGGAGACTTCGCAGATCCACGACCTCAGCGGAGACGCCTTCCTGCTCCAGCGCCGCTGCCGCCTCGAGGACGACGTGCGTCATTCGCGAGTACGTCGCAATCGTGACGTCCCTGCCTTCGCGGACGATCTGCGCCGAGCCGAGGGCAACGACGTGGTCGCCTTCCGGGACGTCGCCCCTCACGGCGTAGAGAGTCTCGGACTCCATGAAGAGCACGGGATTGTCGTCGCGTATCGCGGTCTTGAGCAGCCCTTTCGCGTCGGCCGGAAAGGCCGGGGCGACGACCTTGAGCCCGGGCACGTGCGCGTAGAAGTGCTCCATCGCGTGGCTGTGCTGGCTGCCCACCTGGCGCGCGCTCGCGTTGGGTCCCCGAAAGACGATCGGGCAGTCGAACTGGCCGCCGGACATCTGGCGCAGCTTGGCCGCGTTGTTGAGGATCTGGTCGAACGCCACCGCGCTGAAGTTCCATGTCATAAATTCCACGATCGGCCTGAGCCCCACCATGGCCGCGCCCACGCCGACCCCCGCAAAGCCCGCCTCGGCGATCGGCGTGTCGATGACCCGCTTGGGGCCGAACTTCTCGAGCATCCCCTCGCTGACCTTGTAAGCGCCCTGGTAGTAGCCCACCTCTTCGCCCATGAGAAACACCCGGGCGTCGCGCTCCATCTCTTCGATCATCGCCTCGCGCAGGGCCTCTCGGAATCGCATCGTTCGCGCCATCGTGGGCTCGTTCTGGTGCGCGTGAGGCGCGCTGTCGTTTCTCGCGCTAGGACGCGAAAGGCCCCGAGTAAGTCGTCTCTTCGAGCACGTCGAGGCCAGGTGCCGCGCTCGCCTCCGCGAACTTCAGCGCGTCGGCGACATCCGCCTCGACCGCCCCGTCGATTGCCGCGAGCCGGGCTTCGGTCAGCCCCTGCTCGAGGAGCAGAGAGCGCGCGCGATGAAGAGGATCGCGCTTCTTGTGCTCCTCGAGCTCGGCCACGGTCCTGTACTTCGCCGGATCGCTCATCGAGTGTCCGCGGAAGCGGTACGTGCGTACCTCGACGAGCGTGGGAGCGCTCTGCTCGCGGGCGCGTCTGACGGCCTCGCCGACGCGATGCTCGACCTCGAGCACGTCGTCGGCGAAGAAGCGGTCCCGGTCCATGCCGTAGCCGAGCGCCTTGAGCGAGACGTCCTCGACCGACATCGACCGCGAGAGGGGCGTGCCCATCGAGTATTCGTTGTTCTCGCAGATGAAGACGATCGGCAGCTTCCAGAGCGCCGCGAGCCCGACGCCCTCGTGAAAAGCGCCGATGCTCACCGCTCCTTCGCCGAAGAAGCAGAGGGTGACCCTGCCATCCTCCCGGTACTTGCTCGCGAAGGCAACGCCCGCCGAAAGCGGGATGTGGCCCCCCACGATGCCGTATCCGCCGAGCATGTGGTGCTCCTTGTCGAACATGTGCATCGAGCCGCCGAGCCCCTTGGAGCACCCCGTGACCTTGCCGTAGAGCTCCGCCAGCAGGGCTCGCGGCGCCATCCCCTTCGCGAGCGCGACGCCGTGGTCCCGGTAGGTCGTCACGACGTAGTCGTCCGGCTCGAGGGCCGCGAGGGCGCCCACGGCAACGGCCTCCTGACCGATGTACAGGTGCAGGAAGCCACCCACCATTCCCTGGGCATAGGCCCGCGCGCTCTCCTCTTCGACGCGCCGGATGAGCAGCATCTCCCGATAGAGCTTCGCGAGGTGCTCGACCTCGGAGCTCGAACGCGACGGCGCCGCCGCGTCTGGCGACGCGGGCCTTGATCCCGCTGAGGTGGTCTCGCCCGTCATCGGCCTGCCGAGTTTAGGATGTGTGCTCGAAAAGAGCCACGCTGCCTAGTCCTTCTGCGGATTCCAGCACGCCACGACGTGGCCGCTGCCCGGGGCCGTCTCCTCCAGCCTGGGCACCTCGGTGTCGCACGTCCCCGGGATCGCCCTGCCGCAGCGCGGATGGAAGGCGCATCCCGGTGGCGGATCCATCGGCGAAGGCGCGTCGCCGGCGAGGAGAAGGCGGACCCGCTTGCGCTCCGGGTCCGGTACCGGGGCCGCCGCGAGCAGGGCGCGCGTGTACGGGTGCCTTGGCTGCTCGTACAGCGCTCCGGCCGAGGCCTGCTCGACGATCTTGCCGAGGTACATCACGGCGACCCTGTGGCTCACGTGCTCGACGATCGTTAGGTCGTGCGAAACGAAAAGGTAAGCGATCCCCATCGTCTCCTGCAGCTCGACGAGGAGGTTGACGATCTGCGCCTGGATCGAGACGTCGAGCGAGCTCGTCGGCTCGTCGCAGACGATGAACTCGGGCTCCACGGCGAGGGCGCGGGCGATCCCGATACGCTGACGCTGGCCTCCCGAGAACTCGTGGGGATACCGGTCCATCGCGTCAAGACGGAGGCCCACGCGCTCGAGAAGCTGGGCGATCCGGGCCGTCTCCTCTGCGCGGCTCCCGGCGAGATGGTGAATGCTGATCGCCTCGCCCACGATCTCGCGCACCGTCATGCGAGGGTTGAGGCTCGAGTACGGGTCCTGAAAGATGATTTGCATGCGTCGCCGGAGCGGCCGAAGCTCTCGCTGCGACAAACGGGTGATGTCCCGGCCGTCGTACAGCACTCGGCCGAACGTCGGCTCGACCAGGCGGAGGATGAGGCGGCCGAGCGTGCTCTTGCCGCAGCCGCTCTCGCCCACCAGCCCAGTCGTCTCGCCCCGGCGAACGCGCAGCGACACGCCGTCCACGGCCCGGATGAACCGATCGGAGGGACTGAATATCTTGCGCTGCACCGGGTAGTACTTGGAGATTCCGTCGGTCGCCATGAGCGTGGGCGAACGCGCGCCGTCACCCTGCCGCTCTGCGGGCGGCCCCGGGCCGGGCCGGGAAAGGTCGGCCTTCGGATCGCTCATGGAGAGACCTCGTCCGCCCGCCAGCAGCGCGAAGCACGCGCGCCGCGGGGGGCGCCGGCCGGCGCGAGATCGGGCTCTTCGCGCGTGCAGCGCTCGACGCGCATGGGACAGCGATCGGCGAACCGGCAGCCGGGCCCGAGCTTGCGAAGATCGGGTACGAGCCCCTCGATCGCATGAAGGCGCCGGCCCGAGTGCGCGCCTGCTCGGGGGATGCTCCTCAGCAAGCCGAGGGTGTAAGGGTGCATGGGCTTCGAGAAGAGGTCGCCCACCGGCGCGCTCTCGACGACTCGCCCGGCGTACATCACGACGACGTGCCGCGCGTTCTCGGCCACGATGCCCAGATCGTGCGTGATGAGAAGGATGCTCATCGAGAGGCGATGCTGCAGCTCGCGCAGGAGCTCGAGGATCTGGGCCTGGATGGTGACGTCGAGGGCGGTCGTCGGCTCGTCCGCGAGCAGGAGCTTGGGCTCGCAGGCGAGCGCCATCGCGATCATGACGCGTTGCCTCTGGCCTCCGGAGAGCTGGTGCGGGTAGGCGTCGACATTCGTCTCCGGCTCGGCGATCCCCACGAGACGAAGGAGCTCCACGGCGCGCGCTCGCGCCTCGCGCCTGGAACGTTTCTGGTGCAGGCGCACCGCCTCGACGATCTGCCAGCCGACCGAATAGACGGGGTTCAGGCTCGTCATGGGCTCCTGGAAGATCATCGAGATGTCCTTGCCCCGCACGTCGCGCATGGCGCGCTCCGGGACCTTCAGCAGGTCCCGCCCCTCGAGCTCGACGGTTCCGGACTCTATGCGCCCGGGCGAGTTGACGAGCCGCAGGATCGACAGCGCCGTGACGCTCTTGCCGCACCCGCTCTCGCCGACCAGGGCCACCGTCGCGCCCCGCGGTACGTCGAACGATACGCCGTCGACCGCTCGAAGGATGCCTGCATCCGTGCGAAAGCTCGCGACGAGCCCGCGGACGCGGAGGAGCGGCGCGTCGTCCATGCGGAGCCAAGGGATAGCACCGATGGTAGGTTCGTTGAGAGGCAGAGAAAGGTGAGGGCGCATCTTGTCTTGCTTCTTGCGGGGGCTGCCGCCCTTGCCGGCTGCGTGCCTGCCCCCCGCATGTGCGTATCCGAGGGAGACTGCGGCGCCCAGGCGTCGTGTGTCGCCGGACGATGCGTGGCTCACGCTGGCATCCCGGCGATAGCGGCGGCGCGCCGGCTCCTATTCGCCCCGGTGGACGTCGCTTACTTGCACAGGGGCGACCAGGGCGACGTCGGGACCCCGGCCCTCGTGATGCTCGGGCGCGACGATGGGGCGCTGGCGCTGCTCCGCTTCTCCGTGCCGCTCGCCCCGGAGGTCAAGGTCCTCGAGGCGTACCTGCTGCTCGAGCGGCCGGCAGGCGTGGACGTCGATCCCGCGCCCGTCTCCGTGCACGCGGCGCGCGTTCTCGACGCCTGGGACCCGCGCTCGACCTCGTGGGCGCGCCAGCCCCGGATCGAAGACGTCGGCGCGCCGGTGACGCAGGTTTCGCCTGCATCGGGCCCGCTGGTGCGCATCGACCTGCGACCGCTCATCCAGCGGTGGCGTCGCCGCACGGCCGGCGACCAGGGCGTCGCCGTCGTCGCTTCGAGCACGAGCGGGACCGGAATGGCATTCGCCCTCGGGCCATGGGGCCAGGGTCGCGGGCCGGTGCTCGAGCTGTACGTGAAGTGACGCGGGCGCCGTGCTAATCGAGCGCGGCGATGGAACACCGGGCGCCAACCGTCGCTCTCGCCAGTCTCGCGCTCGTCGCGGTCGCCTGCAGCCGGCAGAGCGACGGCGCGTTCAGCGGGACGAGGCCGACGGTGGCCTCCGCAGCCGCTCCTGCGGGCGAGTGCGGTCACGCCGTCTGCGCGGACAATTTCTTCATCGACACGTCGTCTGCCGCGGGCTGCGCTACGGGCGCCACGTGCGCGGTCGGCGTGCGGCTCGTGGCCACGGGCGAGTTCCACATCAACGACGAATATCCCTACCGGTTCAAGGCGGACGACGAGCAGGACGTACGGTTTTTCGGCGCCGATAGCGGTGGCAAGAACATCTTCTCGAAAGCCGCGGGCGACTGGCGAAAGACCGACGCGAAGAGCGGCGCCATGACCGTCAAGTTCGCGCCGGCGAACGCGGGGC
>Ga0209415_10019359_pt1 | contig 10665 bp, 7 predicted proteins | sample PeaSoiSIISIP2007_FD_187696 | JGI IMG/M metagenome (GOLD analysis project Ga0209415, IMG submission 187696) | Peat soil microbial communities from Weissenstadt, Germany - SII-SIP-2007 (SPAdes) (version 2) | ecosystem: Environmental > Terrestrial > Soil > Wetlands > Peat | place: Germany... | reverse complement strand
GGGACCATGGGCAGGCAGAGGGCCACGGCCCCGGCCAGCACGAGCTCGGGGCGCCTCACACCCACGGGTCGACCCGGCCCACGATGGCCAGGGCGTCGACGACGCCCCCGCGGGCCTGCACCCAGGTGGCCACGTCCACCCCCCGAACGGCGGCCGGGTACTGCTCCTTGGCGCAGTACCCGAGCACACCGCCCACGCGGACCTTCTCGGCGCCGTTGATCGTGACGTCGGGGCCCATCTCCGTGCGGATCTGGTCCAGAAGACGTTGGACGTCAGGACCCTCAAAGGACTTGAGCTGGGCTGACACTCACCACTCCGATGCGATCAGGTTCGACCCGGGCCCGCATGCGCTGCCGGACACCTCGCCCCGTTATCGACCTGAATCGGCCCCCGCTTGAGCGCTCGGGCCCGCGGGGTCGCCCGGACAAGGGTCATTGCCCTCGGCCTCGCTCGAGCTAGTTCCCGCTTTCCGGACCAGAGGGCTGTGACGTCGGGCTGTGGACGTCACCGGGCTGCCTGCGCAGGATCGTGATCAGAGCCGCCGCCTCTTCGAGCGTCCGGCAGATCGGCATGAAGTCCTCGACACCGCTCGCGTACATGACCTTCCGCACCCCTGGCGGGGGCGCCACGATGATCAGGGCGCACTGGTGCCGGCGGAGCTGCCTGAAGGCCTGGACGAGGACACTCAGGCCAAGGCCGTCGATCCTGGTGAGCCCCTCGAGGTCCACCATCACGGGCCGGGCCTTTTCGCAGAGGTGATCGAGCGCCTTGCTGAACGCAGGCGCCGTGACCGGTCCGAGCTCTCCGACCAAGGAGACCACTGCCGCGCCCGACGCGTCGCTCACCTGGATATTGAGGTCCACCGCGGCTCTACACTATTGAGCCGCACCTTTCGCGTCGCGGATGAGGGTATGGGCGGCCGGCCCGGCCAGCACGCTGTGCGGTACCCAACGTCCATCACGGGGTCAGATGTGAAGGCACCATAAGTCACGCACGGTGACCAGCGCCTGGGACGTTCTGTTGTTGGTGACGCAGATCCGTCGAAAGCTCCTGTGCACCGTTCCGATCGGGGGAAGGTTGCCCAACCTTGCCTACAGGGCACCGAGGCAACTGCCGAATACCTGCCCGTGGACACCGCGCCTGACGTGATCGTGGCTTGGCTGCAGAACGACTACGGACGTCTCGGAAGAGCGGGGGAGTCGGTAGCCCACGCTCTGCAGTCGAGTGGGCTGGCGCGCCAGGTCGCCTACGTGGAACCCAACGAAGGCGGCGAGGGGCAGCCGACGATGGATGCGGTCGACGACCGGGGCCTGCACGTCTACCGCCGTCGTGGAGCGGACATCCCCGGGGACACGGTGGCCGAAGCGGTGGTGAGGACCTCCGGTCTGCGTGATCCTGTCCTGCTCAATTTCGGCGTGGCGGAGTCCAACTGGTGGCTCCATCACGCCTTCGGCCCGCGATGCTCGATGACCGCTCTGGTGACCCACGACATCCTGCATCTCTGGCCCGGCATGGATCCGACGACGGCCTCTCGCCTGGCCAAGGTCCGGAGGCTCTTGATCCAGGGTTCCGACACCGTGATCGGACTCTCCACCGGTGCGATCGGTGATGTCGAGGGCGCCCACTACGTCGGTCACGGGTGTGACAGCGGAATGGAGAGCGACGCGGTGGAGGACCTCGTCGAGCCGCTCGACCTTTCGACGATCCCGCGCCCGCGTGCTCTGTACTTCGGTGCCCTGTCGGTCCGGATCGATGCGGGGGCCATCGAGGCCCTGGCGTCCTCCGGAGTCCAGGTGGTGCTCATCGGATTCGCGCCGGCCCCGCCGGTGGCGGCCCTGATAGCCAACCATCCCAACGTGCATTTCCTCGGATCGAGGACGCCGGCGGAATCTCCGGCCTATCTGAGGCACTGCGACGTCGGGATCGTCCCCCATACCGACGAACCCTTCACCTGGTCGATGGAACCACACAAGGTCTACAACTACTCGTGTGCGGGTCTTCGTCCGGTCCTCCTCAATTGTGCCTGTCCCCCCGCGCTGAACGATCTGGTCATGTCGACCACGGACCGTGAATCCTTCGTGGCCTCGGTGAACGAAGCCATTGACCTTGGTCGCCTCGGCGTCGAGCAGCGCCGCATGGCCCGCGGCCTGACCTGGGCGTCTGTGGCAGGGAGGATCATCGAGGCCCTCGGCCCACCCCGCCGGGATCCTGCACCGATCGGTGGGGTCAGGCCCGCAATGGTGGGGGCGGGCTGACCGGCGGTCGCAGAGAGAACAAAGTTAAGACAACGCCCGGCCGAGACGATAGATCCGTGTGCACGGTGCCCGGCTGGTCGTAGCAGCGCCCTTCGTGGGTTCAGCGGCGTACGGCTCCCCGGCCAGCCGTCGGTCCCGATCGTGGTGGTGGGATCGACATGAGGAGTGAACAGCTGCTCGAGCGCCGGCCGGAGACGGCGGTCGGCGTCGGTGCCCAGAAACAGGTGCCACTCAGTGTCTGCCTGGTCGTGCACGCCTTTTGGCCATTCGATCACGGCGGCGTGGAAACGTACGTCCACGGCCTTGCCCGCGCCTTGAATGCGGACGGGCACCGCACCGTGGTTTTCCATCCCTTCAGCGACCCGTCCAAGGCGGACGGGACGGTGGAAGAGGACGCGGTGGCCGGCATCGACGTGGTCAGGATCAATCGTCCTGTTCTCCAGCCTCATCAGGAGTTCGGTGACGAGGCCGTCGAGAACGCCCTGCGTCGAGTGCTCTGGGATCGGCGCGTCGACGTCACACACTTCCATCATCTGTCCCGCGGCCTCTCGGCGTCACTGCTGGAGATGGCCTGGATGGCCGGGACTCGTGTGGTCCTCACCCTCCACGACGCCTGGGTGGGTTGTCCCAAGGGAATGGCGATCGACACCACGGGCCGGCAGTGCAGCGGACCCGAATCGGCGGCCAAGTGCGGGACCTGTCTGGCCCGGGGGCAGGCCCATCTCGTCGAGCCCAGCACGACATGGGTGGCCGCCCGAAACGCGTACTTCAATCGGGTGCTGCGTCTCTGCGATCTGGTCACGTCTCCGTCGGAGTACCAAGCGCGCATGATCGGCCGCGCCCCTTGGCTGCCCAAGCGCATCGAAGTAGTGCCCACAGGGGTGGACGTCCCGACCGACGGGGGCGGTGCACCGACCCGGAAGACTCCGGACGCCGGTGGCGTGCGGATCGGCGCCCTGTCGAATTTCGTGGTCAACGTGCACGGGGAGGACTTCAAAGGTGCCGCTGTGCTTGCTGCGGCCAGTGCCCTGCTCCCACCCGGTAGCGCCAAGATCCATGTCTACGGTGCGATCGATCCGCCCTCCCGGGCCCTCCTCGAGGGCAATCCGAACCTCGTTCTGCACGGGCATTTCGACCCGGACCGGCTCAACGGGATCCTCGACGAGTTGGACTTCCTCGTGGTGCCGTCGTTGATCGAGAACTACCCGACCGTGGTCAGAGAGGCCTTCGCACGTCGCGTCCCCGTGATCTGCTCCGATGCCGGAGGACTGCCCGAGTTGGTGGCTGACGGCGTGAACGGCATCGTTGTCGCCGCCGGCGACTCCGTCGCACTCTCGGAGGCCCTGACGAGGGCGCAGCAGGACCCGTCGCTCATCGGGCAGCTGCAGGCCGGCATCCGCCCCCCTCTGGGCATGGGCGAGGACGCCGCGCGCTGGGTCGACCGTTACCGTCAGCTGACCGGGTCCAGCGTTGCCCCCCGATCTCCGACGCGTGTCAGTGTGGTCATCGCGACGTATGCCCGTCCGGACGAGCTGCGGCGTTGCCTGGACGGCTTTGTCGGGCAGACACTGCCCCGGGAATCGTTCGAGATCATTGTCGTCGACGACTGTCCGCAGTCGCCGGCAGAGGCGGTCGTCGAATCGTTCCGCCGGTCACTCGACATCCGCTACACGCCGCATGCGGTGAACCTCGGACTGGGCGAAGCGCGCCGAACCGGGGTACAGAGCGCAACGGGGGACATCGTCTTGTTCTTCGACGACGACGACATCCCGGGACACCGGCTCTTGGCCGAACACGTCCGGCTCCACGAGCGCCATCGGGGAGAGGCTGAGGCTGTTCTCGGCTTCACCGGCGTCCACCCCGACGTCGTGCTTTCTCCCGCCCTGTACCACTCCCTTGTGGTCGGCCAGGAGTACTTCTCCTATCCCGCCCTCGACGAGTCTGCGCCGGTGCCGTGGCACTGCGCCTGGGGTGGGAGAACGTCCTACAAGACGTCGTTGCTGCGCCGGATCGGCCCCCGGGGCCGCTGGCTCGAGGACAGCGACCTCAACGCCCGACTGCAGCCCGAGGGACTGGTGGTGCACTACACGAGGAATGCCGTGCAATACCTCACCGAAAGCCTGAGCGAAGAGCGTCTGCTGTCTCGCGCCAGGATCCTGGGGGTGTCCGCCGCCAGGTTGTTGGCCGATCGACCGAGCCCGGCGTTGACCGGTCTGTTCGGGGGCACCGACGTCGGTGGGCGGCGACGGCAACTCTCCCCGACGGTCCCGCAGGCAGAAACCATCGTGCGGAGCCTGGCCGCCATGGGGCTGCCGGCGCTCCGCCGGTCATCGGTGCTCGTCGATGGCCAACCGGGCAACGCCGAGGAGCTTCTCCACAGCGCCTACTCGGTCCTCCTGGCAGAGGCGAATCTCTCGGGTCGGGTCATCGAGGAGACGCGACAGGACGGGAGGGTCAGCTTCGCGGCGTTGCCGGATTGGTTCGATAGCGACTGCGTCAAGAGCATCCTGGCCGTGTTTCTGGGCGCCTTCCATGGTGACAGCGGCGCTGACACCGAGCTCTATCTCTGTCTGCCTGCGGGGACGGCGGACGCCGACGGTGCCTTCCAGCTGGTCAGGGCCGTGGTGGCGGAGCTCGGCTACGACGTGGAGACCGTGCCTGCCGTGAAGGTCCTCCAGTTCGCCGGCACGGAGGCCGACGACCTCCGTGCCATCTGGCTCCGAGCGGGCTGGGGGTCGCCGGACACCCCAGGTCCTTCCTACCGGGTCGTCGAGGGCCCGGACGGTCTGCGCACGACGGCGGGACTGCGCCCGAGAAGCGAGGCTCTCAAGTGAGTCGACTCCCCCTTGTCAGCGTGGTGATGCCCCTGTACAACACCGAGCAGTACGTCGCCGCCGCCGTGCGCAGCGTGCTGGCTCAGACCTACGAGAACCTGGAGCTGGTCGTCGTCGACGACGGTTCCACCGATGCCAGCATCGATGCGGTGAAAGCCGTGGCCGACGATCGGGTCCGGATCGTGGAGCATGCGCACGGCGGGGAAGCGGCTGCCCGCAACCGAGGTCTGGACGAGGCGCAGGGCGAGCTGGTGGCATGGCTGGACGCCGACGACCTCTGCCTGCCGCACCGCCTCTCCATGATGGTCGATGCGCTCCAAGCGACCGGGGCCGGCTTCGCCCATTGCGATCTGCTCTTCATCGATGAACAGGAGGTGCCGATCGGGCTGTTGCAGAGCAGCCAGATCAGCCCGGCGAGGATCCTGCCTTTCCTGTTGCGGGAGGGAACCCCGTTCAACAACAACACGTTGGTGATGCGACGGGAGATCCTGGCGGGCTGCCGGCACGACTGTGTGATTCCCTTCGGAACGGACACGGACTTCGTCTCCCAGTTTGCGCCGTTCCATCTCGGCGTCCATGTGCCGGAACCGCTGATCCTGTACCGACGTCATCCCGCCAGCATCACAAATGCCCAATCGCGAGAGACGGTACGGCCCATGGTCGAGCTGCTGCTCACCCGCTATCCGTTGCCGCAGCTCGTGCCCGAGGCATGGTTCGGACGCGACGAGGTCGAGAGCCAGGCACTGGCCTTCGCCCTCGTGGCCCTCCGGCTCGTCCGCCGTGGTTTCGCCGATGCCGCCGTGGGGTGGCTCGAGCGAGTGGTGGCCGTCGGCTCGGGTCACGTCGAGCCGGTGGTGATGGCCGTAGCCAGCATGGCCGCCGGCGACCACGACGGGGCGGCCAGGGCCCTGGCCAGCTGCCGCCCCGACGACCCCGTGGCCCTGAACCTCGAAGGAGAGCTCATGGTCTTGCGCGGTCAACTGGGGGCGGCGTCCTACCGATTCCGACAGGCGTTGCTCCTGGCCCCTGACTACGGCGAGGCGGTCAGCAACCTGATGGGTCTCGGTGGACGCTTCGGGCTCAAGGCCGTGAACCCCGACGGGCGGCGCTTCGCGGGCTGAACGCCGCCGGCGCATCGAGCACGGGTCGGCCTCCCCGACTGCTGCCGTCCGCTCCCGGGGAAGGAGCGACGTCCCAGAACGAGGTCAAGACGACGCCAGGGCCGGACGATAGTCCTGTGTGGACCATGACTGGATCGTCGTTGGCGCCGGGTTCACGGGAGCGACCCTGGCCGAACGGCTGGCCAGCCAGCTCGGCCAACGGGTGCTGGTGGTCGACCGTCGTGGTCATGTCGCCGGGAATGCCTTCGACGGCCCCGGCCCCGACGGGCAACGCATCCACCACTACGGGGCCCACATCTTCCACACGGTCTCCGATCGGGTGTGGGGGTACCTGTCACAGTTCACCCGTTGGCGACCCTACGAGCACCGCGTGCTCGGCTCGATCGACGGCAAGCTGGTACCGGTCCCGTTCAACCTCACCTCCCTGCACGCCCTGGTGCCGGGGTCCCGTGCTCGTGCGGTCGAGCAACGCCTGCTGGCCGAGATCGGCTACGGCGGCACGATCCCTGTTCTGAAGCTGCTCGAGCACCCCGACCCTGATCTGCGCGGGCTGGGCGAATTCGTCTACGAGAAGGTGTTCGCCAATTACTCGGCCAAGCAGTGGGGACTGCGCCCCGACCAGCTCGATCGATCGGTCACAGGCCGGGTTCCCGTCGTGGCCTCTCACGACGACCGGTACTTCCACGACCGCCACCAGGCCATGCCGGCCGACGGGTACGTGGCCATGTTCGAACGGATGTTGAGCCATCCGAAGATCGACGTCGTGCTCAACACCGATCACCGGGACGTCCTCGGTCAGACCGGGCCGGTGAAGACGGTGTTCACCGGACCGATCGACGAGTACTTCGATCACACCTTCGGGGCGTTGCCCTATAGGAGCCTCGAGTTCCGCCACCAGACGGCGGCGGTCGAGTTCGCCCAGCCGGTTGCCGTGGTGAACTATCCCGACGAGGTCGGTTTCACCCGGATCCTCGAGCACAAGCACCTCACCGGGGACATCAGCGCGGCCACGGTGCTCACCACCGAGTGGCCACAGGACCACGTGCCTGGCGTCAACGAGCCGTACTACCCGGTCCCGCGCGAGGAGAATCGTTTCCGGCACGCCCGGTACCTCGAGCTGGCGACGGCCACCGACCCCGATGTCGTCTTCGCCGGGAGACTGGCCGACTACAAGTACTACAACATGGATCAGGCGGTGAGTCGGGCGCTGCTCGTCTTCCGCGGTCTGGTCCCCGGTGCTTCGCCACGCCCGCACATGAGCGAGACGTCCAGGTGATGTCCGGGCACGCCCGCCGCCACCACTGAGGTGGCGCGGGCGTCGGACTAGGTGCGGGCCAGCTTGGTGGTGCGCACGACCCGTGAGGACGGCTCGTAGAGGACGGTCGCGTCCGAGGCCGCGAGGGCGGCGGCCAGATCCGCGTCGGCGTCGTCCGACGATCCGTCGCCGAAGACACCCCCGTGGTCGAGGATGTGGCGCCGGACGAGCAGGCAACCAGCCGGCGAGGCGCCCGACCGGTCGCCTCCGGCGTCGTCACGCCACCCCTCACCGCCGACCACCACGAGACGGGTCGCGTCATGCGGATCCTCGTCGGGGTCGAGCTGACGAGGGCGCACTGCGGCCAGGGTCGGGTCGTTGTCGAGGGCGTGGACGAGAGGTTCCAACCATCCCGGAAGCAGGATCGTGTCATTCCTGAGGAAGAGGACGTACTCGCCGTTCGCCAGGGCCGCGCCTTGGTCGCAGGCCGCGCCGAAGCCCGTGTCCCGCTCGTTGCGCACCACCCGGAATCGGGAATTGGCGGCCGCCCCCAGATTGACGGTGGCGTCCTCGGAGCCGTTGTCCACGAGGATCATCTCGTACAGAGCGGCGTCCGTCGCCGACTGGAGGCTCTGCAGGCAGCGCAGCGTCAGCTCGGCACGGTTGTGGCAGGGCATGACGATGGTCACCTTGGGACCGCCGGGGTCGACGGTGGTCGTCGCCTCCCGTGACGCGGGAGCCTCGTCGGCGCCGGCCAGGAGGTCGGGGCACAGGGCGGTGGCCTCGGTCCAGATGGTCTGCCGCTCGAGAGGTGAGGCGTCGCCGAAGGCGGCCATGAAGGCGTCGCGGCCCCGGGGATCGCCGAAGGCCCGGACCACGGTGGCGGCGGCGCGGGCCCGAACCGAGGGCGACGCCTTCCCGGTGGCGATGGCGACGAGAGGGCAGTTGGCGGTGAATCCCGCCTCACGCATCCGTGCCGACCAGAGCAGGGCCCGGTCGATGGGAAGGGAGCAGGCCAACGTGGCCGCCGTGGCCAGGACCACCCGGGTGTCCTCCATGTGCCCGACGCATGCCTCGAGGACCTCGTCGGCCGTGGCCGGCGGGAGTTGGAGGACCTGGGCCAGGAAGTTGGGAGCCTTGCCCGCCGGTATGGCGGCGGCCAATTCGGTCAGGGGCCTGCCGGCCCGGCGCAGGCTGTCCACCAGGATCCCGACGTGCACGTCGATCACGCCCTGGTCCACCAGCACCTCGAGCAGGACGTCGGCGGCATCGGACGTCCGTCCGAGGCCCTCGAGCGCCTCGGCCCGCTGCTCGGCGAACATGTGCCTGCCCACCTCGAAGCCGTCGTCGTCGAACTGGCGCACCCCGATCCCGTCGAAGAGCTCGAGCGCCCTCTGGAACTCCCGACGTGCCAGCCGGATCTTTCCCTCGGCGATGTCCGCCTGCACCGACGAGGCCGAGATCTCCCGCATGGTGCCGATCCATTCGAGCGCCTCGTCGTAGCGACCGAGGTGGATGAGCGCCTCCGTCGCCGTGCGCGTGGCCAGGCGACGGGTGATCGGGTTGTCGGTGTGGTCGAGGCCCTGCCGGCAGTTCTCGAAGGCCTCGTCGAAGCGTCCGGCGGTGAGATAGGCGCGACCCAGGCTGGTGAGCGAGAACCCCTTCTCCCAGCCGTCGGCCTGGGCGACCTCGGCCTGCGCCACCCGCAGGTTTCGCTCCGTCTTGTTGCGGGTCCGCATGGCGTCGTCGAGGTAACCGGTGTGTCGGATCCGGGCGCCATCGAGAACGACCTGCTGGATCCCGCGGTGGTCGCCCCGGCCGGCGATCTGCTCGTGGAGCCGGCCCGTCCATTCACAGCGAGCCCGCCGGAACAGGCGGCAGGCCGAGTGCACGAAGCCGGACCCGACACCCACGCCGGTCAGGTTGTCGATGGGCACCGAGAAGCCGTCCATCTGGGGGTCCATCCGGTCCATGAGGCGGAGCAGCCCGCCGATGTCGTCGCAGACGAGGGTCTCGTCGGCGTCGAGCCATGCGATCCATTCCCCCGAACAGTGCTCCAGTGCGGCGTTGCGGGCCCGGGAGAAGTCGTCGTCCCAGTAGCCCTCGATCACGGTGGCACCGAGATTCCGGGCGATGCTGACGGTGGCATCGGTCGAGCCGGTGTCGTAGATGACGATCTCGTCGGCGAATCCGTCCAGCGACGCCAGGCACGTGGCGATGTTGTCCTCTTCGTCCTTGGTGATGAGGCAGGCCGAGACCTTCGCCGCATCGCGCGTGGAGTGCCCGAGACCGAAGCGCTCTTCGAAGCGGGTCCGGTTCGTCTCCTGCTCGGCGTACCAGTCGAGGCCGTTGGCATCGAACGTCTGGTGACCCTCGTGGTGCACGAACGACTCGTGGGCGATGAGGAGACGGTGTCCCGATGCCACGATGCGTCGGCAGAGGTCGTCGTCCTCGTAGCCGCCGATGCCGTAGGCGGTGTCGAATCCGCCCACCTGGTCGAAGACGTCGCGCCGTACGGCCAGGCAGAATCCGACCAGACGCTCCGTGTCCGTCGTCTGGGCGCGGTGATCCTGCGCCCAGACCCGGGCGAACCGCCGCATGCCGGAAGTGTCACCGCGCAGGTATGACGCACCCTCGGCCACCTGGGGTCCGGAGACGAAGTTCGACCGGGGACCCGTCGCCCCCACGGTGGCGTCCTCGTCGAAGGGCACGATGAGGGGGTCGAGCCACCGCCCGGACAGGACGGTGTCGTTGTTCAAGAACACGAGGACGTCGTGGCGGGCCACCGCCGCGCCGTCGTTGCATCCCCCGGCGAAGCCCCTGTTCTCCTGGTTGGTGACGACGTCGACCCACGGATAGCGCCCGAGTCGCCGGGGGGTGGCGTCGGTCGATCCGTTGTCGACCACGACGACCTGGTCGCGGACTCCGAGCGTCGGTTTCAGAGACTCCAGACACGCCTGGGTGGACTCCCAAGCGTTCCAGGCGAGGATCACGATGGTGGCGGGGGAGCGGCGCATGGCGCCTGTCGTATCGGCAGCGCCGCAGGCGTGGTGTAGGGGAACTTTGGCCCGCCACCAGCCCTCTCGGTTCCCGGGGCCGGCCTGACAAGGAAATTCGGCCGAATTCCCTCAAGTGCCCACGGGCCGTGGTCGAAGATCCGGTGTCATCCCACGCGGTGTTGGCCCTCAAGGTCTGCGGGT
>Ga0209415_10019357_pt1 | contig 10665 bp, 10 predicted proteins | sample PeaSoiSIISIP2007_FD_187696 | JGI IMG/M metagenome (GOLD analysis project Ga0209415, IMG submission 187696) | Peat soil microbial communities from Weissenstadt, Germany - SII-SIP-2007 (SPAdes) (version 2) | ecosystem: Environmental > Terrestrial > Soil > Wetlands > Peat | place: Germany... | reverse complement strand
CCGGCGTCGATGTGCGAGGCATGACACTGGAGCGATTGAACCGTCACCATCGCTGCAGTAACGGTAGCGTTGGTTGTTGTTCTGCCATGATCGCAGGGGCACGCCATGAATTTTGCGCACCATCGATTTGTTGGGCTTGCGGCAGTTCTTGTCGCCCTCACCCTCCTGAGCTTGTCCGGCCAAGACGCGAGCGCGCAGACAGCACGAACCATCAAGATCGTTATTCCGTTCGCGCCGGGCGGCCCTACCGACATCATGGCGCGCATGATGGCCGACGAGATCGGCCGGGCGCAGGGGCTGACGATGGTCGTGGAGGACCGCCCGGGGGCGAGCTCGGTGATTGGAACCGAGGCCGTGGCACATGCCGCGCCCGACGGGAGCACGCTCCTGATCGCGGCGCCGTCGTTCGTCATCAATCCGCAGATGAAAAAGCTGAACTACAGTCCGCTGACGAGCTTCGAGCCGGTCTGCAACCTGGTCAGCGCGCCGACGATCCTCGTCGTCAACGCCGTTTCTCCTTACCGTACGCTCGCTGACCTGATCGACGCGGCACGCGCCAAGCCCGGCGACGTGACCCTGGCGACCAACGGCTCCGGCAGCAGCATCCACATCGCGTCCGAGATGTTGAAGCGCGCCGCCAACGTCGATGTCACCCTCGTTCCGTATTCCGGCACCGCTCCGGTCATCAACGCGCTGATCGGAGGGCACGTGACGTCGGCCTTTACGGACTATCTGGCGGCGGCGGAGCAGGTGAAGGCGGGCAAGCTGCGCATGCTCGGCGTCGCGTCGCGAGCGCGCGTCGAAACGTTGCCCGACGTGCCGACCTTCGCGGAAGCCGGCTACCAGGGCATTGAAGCAGACGCCTGGTTCGGCGTGGTCGCGCCGGCGCAAACGCCGAAGGAGAAACTCTCCCAAATGGCCGACTGGTTCACCTCGGCGCTGCGGATACCCGAGGTCCAGGCAAAGGTCACGAGCCTCGGCCTGTTCTCGGTCGGGATGTGCGGCGCGGAGTTCGGCGCCTTCATCCGCAAGCAATACGACGATTATGGCCGGGTGATCCGCGACGCCAACATCAGGGCGGATTGAAACCACTCTCCGCGACTTCGCGGTGCGATGTATCGCGCGGAACCAGGAAGAAACGACCGCGTTCAATCACATGGCTGCGACGACCCTCACCACGCGCTGTTGCATCGCCGGCGGCGGCCCGGCCGGGATGATGCTCGGGTACCTCCTGGCGCGTGCCGGCGTCGATGTCGTGGTGCTGGAAAAGCATGCGGATTTCCTGCGCGATTTTCGCGGCGACACCATCCATCCCTCGACCCTCGAGCTGATGCACGAATTGGGGCTGCTGGACGAATTCCTGCGCCAGCCGCACCACAAGGTGGCGCATCTCAGCGCCCAGATCGGCGACACCCGGGTCAACCTCGCGGATTTCAGCGGACTGCCGACCGTGTGCAAGTTCATCGCCTTCATGCCGCAGTGGGATTTCCTGAACTTTTTCGCCGCGCACGGCCGGCGTTATCGGGGCTTTCACCTGTTGATGCAGACGGCAGCCAGCGATCTGATCCTCGACGGCGACAGGGTGGTGGGCGTGAGCGCCATCGGGCCGGAAGGCCCGTTCGATATCCGTGCCGATCTCGTCGTCGGCGCCGACGGGCGCCACTCGACCCTGCGGGAGCGGGCCGGCTTCAAGGTCATCGATATCGGCGCCCCGATGGATATCTTGTGGCTGCGCCTCTCGCGCCACCCCGACGACGCCAGCGAGGCGTTCGGCCATATCGAAGCCGGGCGCTTCTTCATCATGCTCGACCGCGGCGACTACTGGCAGTGCGCCTTCGTGATCCCCAAGGGGTCCGCCGACGCATTGCGCCAGAAGGACATCGACGCGTTCCGCCGCACGATCCTGGAGCTGTCGCCGTGGCTCGGCGAGCGCGTGAACGAGCTCAAAAGCTGGGACGACGTCAAGCTGCTCACGGTCGCGCTCGACCGCCTGCCGCGATGGTACCGGGGAGGCCTCCTGTGCATCGGCGACGCCGCCCATGCGATGTCGCCGGTCGGCGGCGTCGGCATCAATCTCGCGGTGCAGGATGCGGTGGCGGCCGCCAATATCCTGGCCGAGCCGCTTGGTTCCGGCACCCTGACGGTCGATCACCTCGCCCGTGTGCAGGCCCGCCGCGAGTGGCCCACGCGCGTGACCCAGAAAATCCAGCTCATCATCCAGAACCGTGTGGTCAGCACCGTGCTTTCCGGCACGCAACGGCCGAAGCCCCCGTTTATCATAAAGCTGCTCGACTGGGTTCCGGCGCTGCGGGGCATTCCGGCGCGGGTCATCGGCATCGGGGTGAGGCCGGAGCACATCCGCAGCGGCGAGCGAACGTGACGCGCGCTTGCAGCGTGCGGGGGACTTTTCCAACAGGGCCGATGGTCGCCGGCGTCATGCGCCGACACTGACGGCGGCGCCGGAACCGCCGATCGCCCCAGCAGACATTTTTGCTTGCAACCCAGTCGCTTGGCGTGCGCCGCGCCTGTGGACAACCCTCCCGCTTCGGGTGCCCGCGCGGCATCCGGATCGTCGGCTGCGCGCGTACATGAATACGTAACACCGATGCCACAAACGCGTTATGCGCGACGTGCAAGGTCACGGCGCGATGCCGGATGCGTGCCGATCAGCCAGATCGGAGGCGCGAGATTTCGGTTGTTGCCGCTTAAGCGCATTGGGGGAGTTGTCATGATTACAAAATATGCCGGCCTGGCATTCGGATTGACCGCGTTGCTGGCGAGCGCCGCCTGGGGCGCCGAGGGGCCGAACCCGACAGGGATCCCGCGTCTCGACCACGTCTTCGTCATCATGATGGAGAACCACGGCTACAGCCAGATCATCAACAATTCGAACGCACCGTACATCAACAAGCTCGCCAAGGAAGAGAACCTCGCCACCAACTACTACGCGGTCGCGCATCCGAGCCTGACCAATTATCTGGAAACCGTCGGTGGATCGAATTTCGGCATCCACACCGACAATTATCCCGATTGGCACAACATGAACTGCAAGCCCAACCTGCGCACCGGGATGACGTCGACGGACAATCCTCCAAGCGGCCTCATCTGCCCGATTTCCGGCACCGGTGTCGACGCCGCGACGCCTGCGAACGACCAGTCGAATGAATTCCAGGGGCCGCCCGGCGACAACAATATCGACGGCGTGGCATCGATCCCGGCGGCACACGGGACGGTCGGACGCACCATCGCGGACCAGCTGATCGAAGCGAGCCTGTCCTGGAAGAGCTACCAGGAAAGCCTGCCGCTCGGCGGCGCGGACGGTGTCAACTACAGCGACGGCGTCTACAGCAACCTCACCGACTTCAGCACGATCATGCCGCAGCTCACGCCGCCACTGTCGCAAAGCGACATCGTGTTCCTCTACGCCGTCAAGCACAACCCGTTCGCCTATTTCAGGAACATCCAGGAAGGCCGCAACAGGCACCTCAGCCTCAAGAATGTGGTGCCGTTCGACGGTGCGAACGGCCTGTACGCCGATCTCGCCGCCGGCACCGTTCCGACCTACTCGTTCATCGCCCCCAACCAGTGCAACGACCAGCACGGCCGCGGCAATGCGGGCCCGTTCTGCAACTTCGATCCGACCGACAACGGCACCCAGGCCGGCCTCAATCCGGCGCTGATCTACCGGGGCGACGTCGCGGTGCAGACCATCGTCGGGGCGATCGTGAATTCGCCGGTTTGGGAGGACGGCAAGAACGCCATCATCGTGGTGTGGGACGAGAACGACTACAGCCAGGCCCCCAACACCAACCAGGTCATAGCGATCGTCAAGAAGAACTACGGCCGCAAGGAATTCCAGAGCACCGTGCGGTACACCCACTTCTCGCTGCTGAAATCGATCGAGTCCGGGCTCGGCCTGCTCTGCCTCAACCACGCCTGCGACGACAACGTCGAGGTGATGAAGGACATGTTCAAATAATGACGCGGTCCGACGCCGCGATGGGCCCGACGGCTCATCGCGGCGGGCCGGAGCGATCGTGCAGCGCAGTCATGGCCGGGCTTGTCCAGGCTTGTCCCGGCCATCCACGTCTTGCTTTGCTGAGATTCCGCAAGGAAGGCGTGGATGCCCGCGCAGGCAAGCTTGCGCAGCCTGCGAACACTTGGCTGCAAGCGCGGGCATGACGGAACTCGTCGCGGAACCCGCGGTGCTTCGAGCGAGCCCTTCGGGCGCCGCGCCAATCGTTGCCATCCCGTCCCAATCGCGGTAATGCGACCAGCTTGTGGGCTGGGAGCGGGAAATGAAGATCATCTGTTTCCTGTTGGGGTTACTGTTCGCGGCTTCGGCCGCGCGCGCCGACGACATCACGGCCATGATCTCGCAGTACCGGCGCGAGCACGGGCTGCCGGCGGTCAAGACCGACGCCAAGCTGACGGCGGTGGCGGAGCGGCAGGCGAAGGCGATGGCGGCGTCCGGCATCATGGATCACGACGTGGCGGGCTCGTTCGCGACCCGCATCGCCGCGGCGGACACCGACTCGGCGGCCGAGAACATCGCGGCCGGCACCAAGACCTGGTCCGACACGCTGCGGCTCTGGAAAACCTCATCCGGCCACAATGCGAACCTCTTGTATCCCGGCGCCGACCCCCTCGGCGTGGCGGTCGCCTACAACGAGAACACCCGCTACAAGGTCTATTGGGCGATGGTGATCGGCCACAAGGCCGCGAAGATGCGCACCCGGACGGCGTCCGGCTTCAGCTGGGGCGCTTCCGGCGCGGATAGCCCGGACGGATCAAAAAGCGCCGAAGGGTCGAAGAGCGGATCCGCCGCCGCATCGTCCGGGGGGCCGTCGGTCGGAACCATGCTGATGCGGGCGCTCAGTCCGCTGCGAAATCTCTTGCCGTAAGCTCGATCGGATCGCCGTGCGGGGTGCGGTTCGCCGCGCGGTCCCAGGCGTCGTGATAGCGGGAGAGCGTCGTTCCGTCGGCGATGCCCTTGCGGGCGACCATGCGCTCGAGCGCCGCCAGCCAGGGGCGGTAGTAGGTCTCGCCGGTGTCGGGATCGCCGGCGCGCTGCGCGGCCTTGATCTCCTCGCCGAGCAGCGCGGCCCACTCATCCCAGCCGAACAGCCCTCGCTCGTGCAGCGCCACCACCATGGCGAACGCCTGGGCTTCCCACGGCTCGCGAAACACCGGCCCCTCGGCATCGCACGGAATGCCGGGCACGGACTGGGCCGCGCGTCGCGCCGCAGCGGGATCGATGGTTGTCATGGGGATGTCTCCGTAGGGTGGGCATTGCGGCGGCACAGACTTTCCGCCGCAAAGATCCGTCGGCGCAATGCCCACGCGGTCCGGCCTCGCGGTTCGACCGCGTGGGCAAAATCGCGCGAGGTCGTTGTGCCAATCGGATTCCGTGCCGGGCGATTTTGCCCACCCTACGCGGCGTCGAGGTAGGGCTCCCAGGCGTCGATCGAGACCTTGACGGTCGGATCGGCGGCTTCGCCCCACAATTCGCGGCCGTCGAACACCACGGTGTAGAGCCAGTGCGGGTCTTCGCCCTTGCGGCTCGCGACCGCGTCCGGAAAAACGTGGCAGCCACGAATGCATTCCACAATGCCGCTGCGTCCGCGGGCGTAGCGCGGCAGGCGGGTGTGGGTCGGCGGATTGATGTTGCGGGTACGCACGCGGTCGCCGGCCTTGAATTTCGCCGGTGCCGGCGCCGGCCGCTCGAAACTGCCGCGCGACAGGATTTTCGGCGCATCGGCCGCCGTGAGCGTGCGCTTCACCGGCTTGGCGGGATGAAGCGCGTGGCCGGCCGCAAGCTCGTCGTCGCCGACGAGGCCGAATTGCACGCACAGATCTTCGAGGCCGAGCTCCCATTTCCTGTAATAGCTGCTGCCGAGATAGACATGCGCCGGCAGCGACTCACGAGAGAACCGGCCGATGTCGATGTTCCACTCCCCGAGGTACCCCATGGCGCGGTTCATGGCGAGGACGCGGCCTTCCCACGGCGCATGGAACACCGGCTCGTTCGGCTCGGGCTCGACCTTGCCGAAGCCTTGCATGCCGCCCATGTCGTGGACCCCGTTCACGGCGCGGCTCCGTCGGGGGCGCGCGCGAGGCCGGTGCCGATCATGGCATCGCGGGTGATGAGGGTCGCGAGCCTGTCCTCGCTCCAGCCGTCGCAGCCTGCGGGCCGCATCGGCACCACGAGGTAGCGCGTCTCGGCGGTCGAATCCCACACCCGGATTTCGGTATCGGCCGGCAGCGTCACGCCGAAATCGGCGAGCACGCCGCGCGGATCGATCACGGCGCGCGAGCGATAGGGCGCGGCCTTGTACCACACCGGCGGCAGGCCCAGCACTTCCCACGGATAGCAGGAGCACAGCGTGCAGACCACCATGTTGTGGAGCCGCGGCGTGTTCTCGACCGCGATCAGATGGGTTGCCCGTCCCGCAAAGCCGAGCGAGCCGACGGCCGCGGTGGCGTCGGCGATCAGGCGGCGCTTGAAGTCGCCATCCGCCCAGGCCTTGGCGACGATGCGCGCCCCGATATGGGGGCCGATCTTGGTCTCGTAGGCGTCGATGATGAAATCGAGCGCCTTCGGGTCCACATAGCCCTTCTCGGTCAGGATGGTCTCGAGCGCGCGCACCCGCAGCTGCATCTCGCTGAGCTCGGAGCCGTGCGCGTGATCGTGCTCATGATGGGGATCGTGCTGATGCAGGTTCATGACAACAGTCTAGCGCAGCGGCGCCGCGTTGACTATGAGGACGGCGATGGATCAGGAACGCGCAAGCGGGAGGGCGGCGGCGCGGGGTTGCCGACTGCCGGCTTCGCCGCCTGCTCGTCGAATTGAAACGAAGGATTGACGCCCGCCATGCCGCCCCATCCCGATGACGGTCTAGAGCCTGCCTTCGCGGCCCCCCGAAACGCCTGCGACGCCCATTTCCACATTTTTGGGCCGGCCGACAAATATCCGCATGTCACCACCGATTTGCGCTACCCGCCGCCCCATGCGCCGCTCGACGAATTCCTGACGCTGGCGCGCCGGCTCGGCTTCACGCGCTTCGTGTTCGTGCAGCCGAGCGCCTACGGCCTCGACAATTCCTGCATGTTCGACGCCATGGCGCAGCTCGACCCCGCTATGCGACGCGGCATCGTGCACCTCGACGAGACCAACGCAAAGGACGCGGAACTTGGGCGCTGGCACGAGCGCGGCGTGCGCGGCGTGCGGATCAACATCTCGCCGATCCGCAAGCCGGAGGCCGGACTTGCCGACGCGCTGGGACCTAAGATCGTGCGCACCGCGGACATCTGCCGCGGCCTTCGATGGCACATCGACCTGCTGCTGCCGGGCTGGCTCGTCACCGAACTGATGCCGACGCTGCGCGCGCTGCCGGTCGCGTTCACGGTCGCCCATATGGGGTTGTTCCCGGCACGCGACGGCGCAGCGCAGCCGGGCTTTCGGGAGTTCCTGTCGCTCCTAGGCGATGGATCGCGGCGCTGCTTCGTCAAGCTCACCGGCATCTACCGGTTCTCGCAGGAGCCGGCCTTCGCGGACGTCAAGCCGTTTGCCCAGGCGCTGATCGCGACGGCGCCCGATCAGCTGATCTGGGGCAGCGACTTCCCCCATCTGTCGTTTGCCGACAAGGTCGGCACCATCGGGCTTTTCAACAAGCTCGCCGAATGGGCGCCCGACGCCGCGATGCGGCAGCGCATACTCGCCGACAATCCGGCACGGTTGTTCGAATTTTCTTAAGAATCAGCATGAAACCCGGACTCTTCCGCACTTGCATGGCACCCGCATCTGGGCGGATATTTGCCGCGGATGCGCACAGGTCAGCCGGCAAAGTCGTCACACAATATTCAGGTCCGCCGCAGCAGACCGGCGGACCTCGACGCGCTGTGCGACCTCGAGAACCGGGTGTTCGAGACCGACCGGATGTCGCGCCGCAGCCTGCGACGGCTCGTGGTCTCGCCGAGCGCCGCCACCGTGGTGGCGCAATCGAACGGCGAGATTGCGGGCGTCGCGGTGGTGCTCTTTCGCGCCAACAGCCGGATCGCGCGGCTCTATTCCCTCGCGGTCGCCCCGAAGCACACTGGCCGCGGCATCGCCTCCGCCCTGCTCGCGGCGGCGGAAAAGGCCGCCCGGTCGCGCAAGTGTTGTGTGCTGCGGCTCGAGGTCCATGAGCGGAACCACGGCGCCATCAAGGTGTACCGCAAGGCCGGCTACCATGAATTCGGCCGGCACCATCAATACTATCAGGACCGCGGCCATGCGCTGCGGTTCCAGAAAGAGCTCATGCGGTCATGAGGGTCCGGGCCACGCCTGTGTGCGAATACGAGAATCACTTAGCGCCAACGGGCCGAATCGGTATTCTGTATGAGTGATCTCCCGTTTTCCGGGCCCAAACCAATCCCCCGCCCAGGAAGGAGTCCGGCCATGACCGGCTGGGTCATCGTGGTTGACCAGCCCAAGGATTTCCCCAACGCGGAAACCCCGCACAAGGTGATCACGACGAGCGAGTATCTGGCGCGGCCCCGCCTGTTCGAGAGCGGGCGGCCGAAGCTCATCAACCTGTCGCGCTCCTATGCCTACCAGTCCAAGGGCTACTATGCCTCGCTGCTCGCCGAAGCGCGCGGCCATCGCATCGTCCCGACCGTGGAGACCATGCTGGAGCTGCGCGAGGCCAAGCTCTACGAGCACGCCCTGCCGGAGCTCGAAGACCTGCTCAACCGCTGCGCCCGGCGCACCGACTTCCAGCCGGAAGGCGAGTTCAAGCTGCTGGTGTGCTTCGGCATCGCCCGCGACCCCCGCTTCGAGGCCTTCGGCCGGCTGTTGTTCGACTGGTTCCGCTGCCCGGCCCTGGAGGTGAGCGTCGACACCGGCTCCGCCTGGTACACCATCGACCGCATCCGCATGCGCACGCTGACAAGGCTCGCGAACGGCGAAGGCGCGTTCCTGCGCGAGTCGCTGCACCGTCACACCGCGCGGGAATGGCGCGACCCCAAGGCGCGCACGGTGGCGAAATACGATCTCGCGGTGCTCTACGACCCCAACGAAAAGCTGCCGCCGTCCTCCCAGGCCACCATCAAGTACTTCGCCCGCCTCGCCGAGAAGCTCTCCTTCGACGTCGAGCCGATCACGCGCCGGCAGCTCGCCGAGCTCGCCGAATATGACGGGCTGTTCATTCGCGAGACCACCTCGATCGACAACCACACCTACCGGTTCGCCCGCCGCGCCTGGCAGGAGGGCATGCCGGTGATCGACGATCCGATCTCGATGATCCGCTGCATGAACAAGGTGTTCCTGATGGAGCTCTTGGGCTCCAACCAGGTGCCGACGCCGCCGACCGTGATGCTGGCCGACCAGGCCGACCTGCCGCGGGCGATGGACCAGCTCGGCCTGCCGCTGGTGGTGAAGATCCCCGACGGCTCGTTCTCCCGCGGCGTCCACAAGGTATCCACGGTGGACGAGTTCAAGCGCATCGCCGACGAATTGTTCGAGGAGACCGACCTCCTGCTGGCGCAGAAATTCCTGCCGACCGAGTTCGACTGGCGGGTCGGCGTGCTGTCCGGCCAGCCGCTGTTCGTGTGCCAGTACCGCATGGCGCGCGGCCACTGGCAGATCCTCAAGCATCATGCCGACGGGTCGGCGCGCGAAGGCGGCCACCGCACCTTCGATCTCGACCAGGCGCCGCGCGAAGTGATCGACCTCGCGGTGCGCGCCGTCCAGCCGATCGGCGACGGGCTCTACGGGGTCGACCTCAAGCAGACCGCGGACGGCGTCGTGGTGATGGAGGTCAACGACAATCCAAATATCGAGCACGGCGTCGAGGATGCGGTCGGCAAGGACGAGGTGTGGACCCGCATCCTGAAGTGGTTCATCGAGCGGCTGGAGCAGTAGCGGGCGAAGGCGACCGGATGCGCCGACGCGAAACCGGACTGGCCCGGGCCGGACGGCTCAGGCGAGCGGCCCGTCGGCGAGGCGCTCGAGGTCGAAGCGATCGACATCCTGCAGCAGCTCCACGAAGGCCCTCGCCCCATGGGCAAGCGCCGCTTCGCCCTTTTGCGCGGTTGCCAGCGTGGCGTCGCCGACCGCGCCGGTCGGATGCAGGTCCTGGGTCATCCAGCCGAAGCCGACCGGCCGGAACGCGCTCAGCCACTTGAAGTCCTGCGCCATCTTCACGGTTTCCGGAACCGCCGGCGCCGCCCGCTCCATGTGCACCGTGCCGGGCTTGTCCGCCAGCATGAGCGAGGTCTCGACATCGCCCGCATGGATGCCGTGGCGCAGCTCCATGCGCTCGAAGGTGCCGGGCGGATAGCCGAAGCGATGCCACGCGCAGGTCACCACCAGCATCTTGAGGCGCGCCCGCAGATCGCGCGCCGCGATTTCGACCGCCGCGACGTTGCCGCCATGGCTGGTGACGATGACGAGCTTGCGCACGCCGCAACGGTTAAGGCTCTCGCCGATCTCCGTATAGGCGCGGATGGCGGTCGGTGCCGAAAACGACAGGGTTCCCGGATAGGCGCGGTGCTCGTCCGATTGGCCGATTTTTTGCACGGGCAGGAACGTTGCCGGCAGCTCGGCGGGAAGCAGCGGCACGACGCGGGCGAGATAGGCTTCGGCGATATAGGAATCGGCGCCGAGCGGCAGGTGCGGGCCGT
>Ga0209415_10019356_pt1 | contig 10666 bp, 12 predicted proteins | sample PeaSoiSIISIP2007_FD_187696 | JGI IMG/M metagenome (GOLD analysis project Ga0209415, IMG submission 187696) | Peat soil microbial communities from Weissenstadt, Germany - SII-SIP-2007 (SPAdes) (version 2) | ecosystem: Environmental > Terrestrial > Soil > Wetlands > Peat | place: Germany... | reverse complement strand
AAACTCAAGAAAGGAGACCCTGTCTGCGGATCGCTTCGCTCCCGCCTTCAGGCTCATTCTTCAATGAGAAAATGCTGAAGCTCTTGGTGTTCGCCTCCGTTGGGGGGCAAGGGTTGATTTGAATGAACTCCGCTGCGGCTGGATAGTTGGCGCCGACGGTGAGAATTCCCTGGTGAGAAGGTGGGCGGGGCTGGATACGTGCGTTCGCGATCGCAGCCGCTTCGGGTTTCGGCGGCACTATCGGATCGAGCCCTGGACAGATTACATGGAGGTTTACTGGGGCCGTAATTGCCAAGTTTATGTAACGCCAGTGACGCTGGACTCGGTTTGTGTCGCCGCCATCTCGCGAGATCCGCGGCTCCGCGTGGACGATGCCCTGCGGGAATTTCCCGATTTAGAGCGAAGACTGAGTAGCGCCGCAAGAATCAGCATAGAACGTGGGTCGGTAACGTCGTCGCGCCGGCTCAAAAGCGTTTATCGCGATCGGATTGTACTGGTAGGAGACGCTTCAGGGTCTGTGGACGCGATCACCGGCGAAGGGCTTTGCCTCGCTTTCCAGCAGGCATCGGCGCTGGCCGATGCAATCGAGTCTGGCGAATTAGCGGAGTACCAGCGGAAACATAGGCAGTTCGCACGGCGTCCGGAATCGATGGAAAAGCTCTTGATTATGCTCGGCGGTTATGCGCTGTTCCGACGGGTGGCGATGCGCGCCATGCATGCCCATCCAACAATTTTCGCAAGGATGCTCGCGTTGCATGTCGGGGCCAAACCGGTGGCAAACTGCCGCCCGCGACATGAGTGCCGCGACAATTTGCCTCCAGTTTCATAGATCGCTTAACCATGGTAGATTGCGAAAACCACACCGAGTACCGGCAAGGCCAGCAGTACGATGGCAAGATTCAGATCGATGGAAAGAACCTTGTCGAAAATAGCGATGCGCGCGGGTGGTATGCCATTAGGGTCGGAAAGTGTGCCGCCATAAGCCTTTCGGAAACCGAAGGCAGCCAGGAATGCCAGCATCGGAACTCCGGCTAAAGTAAGGGCAAGAAAGAAGCGTTGTTCCATATAGGGACCGGACCAGCAGATCAGTGCGATCTCAATTGCCGCCTGGATAAACGCGCTCCCGGTCTGCAACACCACATGGAATCGGGCATGGCCGGGCCATTGTGGATTCGTTGCATGCGCCCGGCCCAAATCGATCGCTACGGTCGCAAGGCCCTGTGCCCCGCAGAGGAAGGTAAGCAATCCGCGGGCTACGGATTGATGGTCAAACATAACTCGGAACTCGCCACAAAATGTCGACTGCGACGAAAGCGTAGAAAACTATCGAGATCAATCCATTCATGGTGAAAAAGGCCGCGTTCATTCTTCGTAAGTCGCCTGGCGAGACGAGCAGGTGTTCATAGAGAAGCAGCGCCGCCACGATCGCGATTCCGGCCCACGCAATCGCACCCAGATGGAACAGTTCAGCCAGCCAGATCAGCAGCGCCAGCATGATTCCATGCAACGCCCGCGCAAGCAGGAATGCACGGGGAATGCCGATAGACGCCGGAATACTTCTTAATCCGACGCGGCGGTCGTGCTCGGTATCCTGGCAGGCGTAGAGGGTGTCAAAGCCGCCAACCCAACACAGGACGACGACGGTAAGCACCAGAATGCGCGGATCGAGACTGCCCCGAACAGCGATCCAAGCAGCGGCCGGCGCGGTCCCGAGAGCGAATCCCAGCACGAGGTGCGACCACTGCGTGAAGCGCTTGGTGTAAGAATAGGCCAGCAGCACAAAGAGCTCGGTGGCGCCAGCAGGAACGTCAAACGGTTCAACTGCGAAGCGGCTAGCAGGAAGAGTATTGAAGTAACAATCGTGAATCGGCTGACGAACTCCCGAGTCAGGAGACCAGTAGGGATTGCACGCGTATTGGTGCGCGGGTTAGCGGCATCCAGCGCTGCATCTGCCCAGCGGTTGAATGACATACCTGCTGAACGTGCCAATACCATGCAGGCGACGATCCAGAAGAGTTGAGACGGGCGAGGCCATCCTCCGGCCGCCAGCATCGCGCCCGTCAGCGCGAAAGGCAAGGCAAAGATCGAATGTTCCCATTTGATCATCTCCAGTGTTTTGGCGATTTCGTGCCAGAGCGTCATTTGTAGTGGCTTGGACGTAGGAGTTGCTTCGTTGGCGTGAGAGACTCAGGTGGACGCGACAGCAATCCACAACGAGAGCACGCGCGTTGCCATCGAAGGGGAACAATTACTCGGAACGCAAGCGTGCGTCATTCGTCTCCCTATCTATGCAGGTTCACCGTCGCCACGGCCAGCGGCCAGAAACTTGCTCTGGAGTATGCAAAAGTCTATCTGAACGGTTGCGCGAGCAAGGAGATGCGGAACGCCTCCGGCGATCCCGAGAAGTAATTGGAAATTAAACAAATCAGACAAGCCTTTGGCAGTTCTCTTCCACTTCCGACGCGCCTTGAGCCGAATCTCCAGAATGCACTGAAGCAGGTCTTGCGAAACGCGGGTAGCCTGGTGCGCTCGCGGATTGTGCTTCAAGTGTCGGCCGCTTACGGCGTGCCTCGCTCGGAGGCTGAGAAGCTGGCGATAGCCCTTGAATACTTCCACACGGCTTCTCTGGTTTTCGACGATTTGCCGTGCATGGATAATGCGTCGGAGCGGCGAGGCGCCCCCTGCGTTCATCTGGAGTTTGGCGAATCGGGAGCGATCCTCGCTGCTTTGGCCGTCATCAATCGCGCATACGCGCTGACGTGGCAGGCGATTTATGGCTGTCCTGTGGAGCGCCAACCCGCCGCTATCGCTTATGTCGAGAAGCATCTCGGGGTTGGTGGCCTGCTGAACGGCCAGAGCATGGATCTGCAGTATTCCAGGCTTCCCCACGATCTGAAGACGACGGAGCGAGTAGCATTCGGCAAGACAGTGTCGCTGATTCGCCTCACTGTGGTGTTGCCGGCACTGCTCGGCGGCGCGCCAGCTTATGAACTTGAACTTTTGGATCGCATCGCCAGGTATTGGGGGCTCAACTATCAGATCGTCGACGATCTGAAAGACGTGCTGCAGAGTACTTCGGAAACGGGCAAAACGGTATCGCGGGATCGGTCGCTCGATCGCCCCAACATCTCGCTTGCGATCGGGATTCCAGCCTCCGTGAAGCGTCTCGAACGCTTGATCGGCCTGGGCGACCGGGCCTTGAGACGACTCTTGGTTCGGCGGTCGGCGTTGTCGTTTCTCGAGGACTTGCGGGCCAGTATGCAGCGGGAAGCGGATCGCGCCGTCCGGAATGCTTGTGAAATGACGGATTGCGGGGCAGCATGATTTTTCTCAAGCTGATCCTCACTAGCCTGGGCCGCCATCGTATCAGATCGTTTATCAGTATCGCGGGAATCGCGTTCAGTGTGGCCGCAATGCTCACGATTGTCACTGTGTTGCAGGGCGCAGTGGGAATGTTTTCGGGCATTCTATCGAGCGACAGCGAGATCATCGTGTTCGAGCGTAATGTCTCCGACCTTTTCTTCAGCAATGTTTCGCCCGAGGCGGCGCGCGTCATCGCAGGATGGCCCAAAGTCCAGCACGCAGACCCGGTGCTTTTCGGAATCGTATCAAGTCTGGATCATCCGATCGTCACTTGTTTTGGGGTTACTTCCAGCGACGCGCGCATCCGGAATGCAGCATGGCTGCGGGGCGAACGCGCCGACTTTGGACAGCATGCCGACGACGTGGTGCTGGGAGAGCGGGCGGCGGAGTTTTTGAATGCGACATTAGGCGCGCATGTCCAGATCGGCCACGGAACTTTTCACGTCATCGGTATTGTAAGAACGGCCAATGGGTTCGAGGATGGCGGAGTGTTCATGCCGCTCAAGTCCGCGCAGGATTTCTTTCACAAAGACGGCTCGTCGGTGATCACCATCAAGCTCCGCAACAAGGATGAAGGGGCGGCCTTCAAGAGCGAGGTCAAGGCAAAATATCCGAACCTGATCGCGCTTGAGGACGAAGAGTTCACGCATTCCTACTCGCAGTTCAAGATTCTGAAGGCTACAGCTTGGGCCGTCGGCGGATGCGGCCTTCTGCTGGGCGGGCTGGGCGTAGCGAATACCATGATCATGTCCGTGTTTACCCGGATTCGAGAGATCGCCATCCTGCGAGTCAACGGCTTCTCGACCTCGCAGATTGGGGGGACGATTTTTGGCGAATCCGCTCTGGTAGCCCTGCTCGGCGCAGTGACCGGACTTGTGATCGGTACGGCTTTCCTCTTCGCACTCAAGCTAATCCCGTCACTGCACGGTTATGTAGATGTCAGTATTCAACCTCTCGTCGTGCTCACCGTGATCGTGCTCGCTTTGTTCACAGGGGTTGCCGGAGCCTTGTACCCTGCGATCTACGCGATGCGGATTCGCGCGGTAGAGGCGCTGCGCTTCGAATAATGCGAGCCCTTGCAACAGAGACCGCTTCTGAGCGCATCGTTCTCCAAGCAAGCGATGTGTGGAAAAGCTATGACGATGGCGCGATCTCCGTTCTGAATGGCGTCGATCTAGAAGCCGGCGAAGGTGAGACCGTGGCTCTCTGCGGCCCTTCCGGCTGCGGCAAGAGCACTCTGCTCCATTTGTTGGGAGGACTGGACGAACCCGATCGCGGCCGGATCTCCGTCAACGGCACTAAGCTGAGCCCGCAGCGGAGTCGCTTGCACCTGCTGCGGCACGAAATTGGCTTCGTTTTTCAGCTCCACAACCTCATCCCCGGCTTGACCCTGGAAGAGAACTGCTTGATTCCTACGGTGGCCGCGGGAGTTGACCGCGAGACTGCGCGAGCGCGGCTGCTGCAGCTTACGTCACTGACGGGTCTGGATCACAGGCTCGGACAGCGCATCCAGAAACTGTCGGGCGGAGAGCGTCAACGAACCGCGCTGTGCCGCGCGCTGATGAATAAACCGAGGATATTGCTGGCTGACGAACCTACCGGCTCACTCGACGAACAGAGCAGCGCAGCCGTATTCAGTCTGTTACTGCAGCTTGTGGAAACCGAAGGCCTCACGCTAGTGATGGCCACTCATGATCGCGCAATGGCCGCCCGTTGCGACCGCCTGGTGGAGATGCGCAACGGGAGGATTTATGAGCCCAAGTCTGTCTGAATCTCCCGCACAGGTGATATCGCACGAAAGGGCGCGTGAGACGGTTCGCGCGGCACCCCCCGATTCCCATGTGTTTGCCGACGTGGCATGGCACAGCTTGGCGTGGCTGGTTTTCGCTAATGCGGCAGGCGTGCTGATCGCGGCGCTTCTGGTTGTGCCTCGGATCGACCAGATGCTTGGCGAGTGGACTTATGGCCGATGGATGCCCGTCCACATCAATCTGCAGTTGTATGGCTGGTGCAGCATTCCTCTGCTCGGTTTCCTGTTCAAGGTTTATGGAGCCGAACGCGCGGGAGTCGCGCAATGGTGCAGGCCCGCTCTGTGGATTTGGTCCACCGCGTTGGCGGCCGGAACGATTTCCTGGCTAACGGGCCATTCGAGTGGCAAGCTTTTTCTCGACTGGAGCGGATACACGCGCGTACTCTTTCCTCTCGCGATTGCGGCGGTCTGGTGCCTGCTGGCGTTCGCCATGCTTCGCAGCTCCATGGATCAGTCGCGCGCGGCGCGAATCGCCAGGATCGCTGGTCTATTGCTGCTTCTACTCGTTCCCATTCTGATCTATATCGCAGCCAGTCCCAATCTGTATCCGCCGATCAATCCCGACAGCGGCGGACCCACCGGCGCCAGCCAGCTTGAATCGGCGCTCGTCGTAATCGCGATTCTGCTCCTATTACCTTTCGGACTCACTCATCGAGCACGCAGGAGGGCAAAGCAAATTACAATCGCCTGGAGTGTTTTCGCCGCCGAGGTCTTGCTGTGTCTCGCGCTTGGTCGAACCTCTGTGAGCCATCACCGGCCCATACAATACGTCAGTCTGGGCAGTTTATTGGTGTGGCTCCCGCTAACCCCGGCTTACTTCCGCGCTTTTGATTGGCACCCCAACACCCGTCGATGGCGCGTCGCGTTCTTGTGTTGGTGGTCCATCCTGCTTCCGACCGGCTGGTGCCTTTTTCTTCCCGGCATTCTCGATCGGATCAAGTTCACCGACGGCCTGGTGGCCCACTCGCTGCTCGCAATGGGCGGATTTGCTTCGAGTCTGCTGATCTTCGTCCTCGTGCAACTGCTCGGCGAAAACGGCTGGATTTTAGGAAAAGCTTGGCCCTTTTACCTTTGGCAGGCAAGCGTGTTCGCGTACGTCGCGCTGATGGTCTTCGCCGGCTGGCGGGAGGGCATTGAACCCGCTTTCGTGATGACGCCAGGTGTGGCACGCAACACCATCTATGTTCTGCGCCTGCTCCTCGGCATCCTGATGTTGATTGCCTCCGCTGAGTGGCTGATCAGCGCAAGGAGGCTCCTTCGCGAAAGATGAAGCGGCAACTCCTGCTCGGATATCAATTACTCACTGGATTTTCAGACACGGCTACGGGACTACTGCTGATCTTCGCGCCCGCCGCGACGATGCGCCTGATGGGGCTGCGAGTGTCTTCCGACGCTCTTCCGCTTCTGTCGTACATAGGAGCATTTGTATTTTCCGTCGGTATTGCCTGTTTTTATGGAGCTTTTCTGGTCACCAGGACGGCTGCTCAAAAACTGGAAGTGGTGTGGCTGCTCACCGGCATCACTCGCGCGTGTGTGACGGTGTTTATCGTTGCCAAACTTCTTACTGGTGTTTTGGACACTGGGTGGGCGAGCGTGGCCCTCACTGATGGGGCATTTGCGATTCTTCAAGCGGCAGGTCTGGCGAAAGGTTGGCTAACCAATGCCGCGAACTGAGGGGCGCTGGACCGGCTGGAGTGGCGTTGGCCTTATCGCCATTACATATGTCTACTTCTTGATTTTTGCGCAGTTCGCTTTTTTAAAGCGCCTGGCGGAGCTTGGAATCGCCGACACGCACCTAAAAGTAGTTATGGGAGCGATGGCCGCCGGGGGCATTTTGCTCAGTCTCCTCGCTCCCCGGCTGACGATCTATGAGTCCCCGGGTGCGCGGCTCCGCGTTGCTCTTACCATCTGCGCAGCGGCGGCGCTGCTCTCACTAATTCCTCTGAAACTTGGCGCAGGCATCGCCGTAGCGTTCCTCATCGGAAGCGGGCTAGGTCTGCTCACCGTCACACTCGTCACGCATTTGCGTCTGTGGCTCGGTCAGAGAAATCCGCTTCTCCGAGTGGGCATCGGAACCGGTATCGGCTATTTCATTTGCAATATTCCAGCGTTATTCGGCGCCTCAGCCCAGGCTCAGGCGCTGACGGCAGCCGGAGTTTGCCTTGTTGGAATTGCTTTCACTTTCAACCGACCGGAAACTTCCGATGTTGAACATGCTGCCCCTCGGCGGGCCGGGATCAGCTTCCCGCTCGTGCTGGCCTGTTTCACCGCGCTGGTATGGCTCGACTCGGCGGCGTTCTTCATCATCCAGAACACTCCCGCGTTGAAAGCGGGCACCTGGAAAGGCACGGCTCACCTGTGGACGGATGGGTGCCTGCACTTCGCGGGAGCAATTTTCAGTGTGTTCCTGCTCCGACGCCGTGGACTTTGGCAGGCTCTGTCGATGGCTTTTCTGGCACTCGGCTTTGCGTGCGTGCTTCTGCTCGATCCGGCGCGAGCGGTCCTTGCCCCTGCCTTTTATCCGGTCGGTGTTTCGCTCTACTCCGTCGCGCTAGTGGCGTACCCGTCGCTTCTCGCGCCCACTGCTTCGACGGCTGAACGGGGACGGCAGGCTGGATGGATCTATGCCATTGCCGGCTGGTTCGGCTCCGCGATGGGAATCGGGATGGGCCAGAATCTCGGCCACGTGCCGGTTGCTTTCGTGGCGATCGCCGGCACAATCGTTCTGTCACCCGGACTGATTGGGATTGTCCGGCAGCGCAGGCGTGAACTGGCGGCGACCGTTGGGATTTTATTGGCGGCTTTCTGCATCGAACAGGCGATCGCCGCGATGCAGCCTGCCAACCTTGCTGCTTCGCAGGTGGAACGAGGGCGCGGTGTCTACGTTTCAGAGGGCTGCATCAACTGCCACTCGCAATATGTTCGGCCAAGTACCTCTGACGTGCTCCTCTGGGGACCGGTTCAGACGCTCGATGAAGTCCGCAGTGCTCGCCCTCCACTCATCGGAAACCGCCGCCAGGGTCCGGATCTCGCCGAAGTGGGAAGCCGCCGTTCGCCGCTGTGGATGAAAGCGCATTTCTACAATCCGGCGGAGGTAAGCCATGCCTCATTCATGCCATCCTACCGCCACCTTTTTGTGGGCAATCGAGGTGACGATCTGGTGGTGTACCTTCAAAATCTCGAATCCACGAATCTCAGATCGCATTTTGAGGCGGAGGCGGCATGGCGGCTGCCTGTGGAAGACGGGGGCGACGTTGGCACGGGCGCCCGTCTGTTCGGCGATTACTGCGCGACTTGTCACGCCGCCAATGGAAGCACGCGACGGCTCTGGCGAACCAGCTTTCGGAGGTTGCCTCCCGATCTAACGCTCGGACCTTATCTACACGTGCCCGAAGCGGCGTCTCAGGCGCAGCGAATCGAGGCGTTCGCGCGCATCGTGAAGTTTGGAATACCCGGCACGGACATGCCCGGACATGAGTACCTCGCCGATGACGACGTAGCGTCCATCAGTCTTTGGCTGGCTGACAGGACCAGCATCCATTCAGGAGAAAAACAATGAAAACACTTCTTCCTTCGTTTCTGCTCATCATTACTTCGCATATGACGGTTTCCCAAGCAATCGCTCAACAGTTGACCTTTAACGTCAATCCTCAGTCCAGCGATGTTGCCATCAGTTTGGGAGACGTTCTTCACTCCGTTCACGGAAACTTCCATGTGCAGAACGCAACGGTGCAATTCGATCGCAATGCGCCGGCCGTCTCAGGATCGGTCGTGGTCGCAGCCGGCAGCGGCAAGACCGGCAACGATTCCCGCGACCACAAGATGCTCACCGATGTATTGGATGCTCCGCATTTCGCGGATATCTCGTTCGAGGCTAAAAGCTACCAAGGCACGATCGCGCCTAGCGGCGATTCCATGATTCAGGTCAGTGGCACATTTACGCTGCATGGCACTCCGCACGAACTGACCGTGCCGATGCAGGTTCACATCGACGGAACACAGTGCACGGCGAGATCGCACTTCACTGTCCCGTACGTAAAATGGGGACTCAAGGACCCAAGCACGTTCATTCTCCGCGTGGGCAAAGAAGTGATCGTCGATTTGACGCTTGTCGGCAGCCTATCGCCTGTTAGCTAAGGAGAGCTTAGTGAAACAGAACGCCTGGCTGGGCGACCATTTCAAAGATGGGCGGTTTTTCAATCCTGGGGTCTCGCTTCCGGGCTTTTCCGAACTGCTGAAGTGGATCACGCGGCGAAAGATCGGCCCTTGGACCACTTCCTTTCGTTCCAACACGGCAGCGCCGCCCCCTGCTAAGGTGACTGGCGGCGACCTTCGCGCAACCTTCGTAAATCACTCCACGGTCCTGATCCAAACCGGCGGCCGTAATATCCTGACCGACCCGATATGGTCGGAAAGAGTGGGCCCCGTATCGTTCTTTGGTCCGAGGCGCCATCGCCCACCGGGCATTTCGCTTGAAGAGTTGCCTCTCATCGACACTGTTCTCATCAGTCACAATCATTACGATCATTTGGATGTGCCTACGCTGCGTAAGCTCCTCGTGCATGACATGCCGGCGATTTTCTGTCCGCTCGGAGTTGCGCGTCTGCTGAAGAAAATCGGATTTCAAAAGGTTTATGAACTCGATTGGTGGCAGAGTGCGGCGTTTGCAAATATGCGTATTCACTGCGTGCCGGCGCAGCATTTCGCTTCGCGAACGCCTTTCGACCGAAATCGTACGCTGTGGTGCGGCTGGATGTTGGAAGCGGCGGATGCGGGAAGTATATTCTTCGCTGGAGACACTGGCTTTGGCGATCACTTTGAAGCGATCCGCAGCAGGTTTGAGCCGATCCGATTAGCACTTTTACCGATCGGAGCTTTCAGACCCGAATGGTTCATGGGGCACATCCACATGACGCCCGAACAGGCGGTACAAGCCCACATAATCTTGCGTGCTGGCACCACGATTGCAATTCACTTCGGAACGTTTCCGTTGGCTGACGACGGCCAAACAGAGCCAACCGATCGCCTGGCCAGCTTTCTGAGAGACATCGATTTACCGGGCCGCATTTTGGTGCTAGGCGAAGGAGAAGGAGTCAGCATCCCGGCCCTTGGAATAGTTGATGGAACTGCATAGTTTCTCGTTTTCTGCGATGGGAAGCGCTTGCCAGATTCATCTCTACGCTGATTCCCACTCCGCGGCTAGTGCAGCACACGCGGCGGCTGAGGAAGTGGAGCGTCTGGAACATCGATATTCTCGTTATCGAACCGACAGCGAACTCACTGGCATCAACGCAGTAGCTGCGCGGGGCGGGACGCTGTTGGTGGATGAGGAAACAGGCGGTCTGTTGGATTACGCCTTTGTTTGCTACCGCAAGAGCGGCGGTCTATTCGACATCACTTCAGGCGTGCTCCGCAAAGCATGGGATTTTTCGACTCAGCAGGTACCTTTATCGGCCGAGATCGATGGGTTGCTTCCGCTGGTAGGACTGGAAA
>Ga0209415_10019355_pt1 | contig 10666 bp, 6 predicted proteins | sample PeaSoiSIISIP2007_FD_187696 | JGI IMG/M metagenome (GOLD analysis project Ga0209415, IMG submission 187696) | Peat soil microbial communities from Weissenstadt, Germany - SII-SIP-2007 (SPAdes) (version 2) | ecosystem: Environmental > Terrestrial > Soil > Wetlands > Peat | place: Germany... | reverse complement strand
TCGCCGCAGGTGACCCCGGTCTGGGTCGATTACAAGGGCGGTGCGATCCGCGTGAACACGGCGAAGGGCCGGGTCAAAGCGCGCAACATGAAGGAGGGCTCGCGCGTGGCGCTTGCCATCCTCGATCCCGACAACCCCTATCGCCACATCCAGGTCCGCGGCCGCGTCAAGCGCGTCACCGAGCAAGGGGCCGACGCGCACATCGACGCGCTCGCGAAGAAATATCTCGGGCAGGACAAATATCCCTATCGCCAGCCCGGCGAGGTCCGCCTCATTTACGAGATCGAGCCTATCTCCACGACGGTGATGGGCTGAGCATCTCGGGCGGCGCACGCTGCGTCGCCACGCATCCTAAGTCGGCCGGCCCGTGCCGCTGCGTCAGCCGCCGGGCCGACTCGAGAGTGCCGCCGCGCGCTCGGCGACCGACGTGCGGTCAAGCGCCCACGCGCCCCCGGGGAGGCATACCACAGCCGCTAGCCGTTTTTCTTTTTACAACTCAATATGTGGTAATGATGCAGTGCACGCGCGATCATTCAAATCACTTAATTGTAGACTATTGATTCAGGTAAAAATCCATTTATCCTAATATTTATGCAATAACCGTCGGCGGGCGGGCCGGCGGAAGATTGCATGGGCAGACTGGGCATATGAAGACTTTTGGTTGCGGGCCGGTCGGGCGTGGGCGGTTTGCCGAGGCCTGGGCGCGACCGAGTGCGTCTCGAGGCCCTGTCAAGCGGGCGCCGAGATGATCCCCCGGCGGGTCGAGTCCGTCGCGGAAAGGCGTCTCCTTATTCTCGCGGGCACGCCGGAGGACGCCAAGCTCGTCGAGGGCGCGCTGCGCAAGACGGGGCTCGGCTTCCACTCGAGGCAAGTCGACAGCGAAAGCGCCTTCGCTCGCGCCTTGACGGGGTTCGCCCCTACCATAGTCCTCGCCGGTTCCAAGGTGCCGGGCTACAGCGCTCGCGCGGCCCTCGACCACGTGCGCCGCACGCACCCGGAAATTCCGGTGATCGTGTTGGCCGATTCGCCGGGGGAGGTGGCGGCGGTCGAATTGGTCAAGGCGGGGGCGAAGGACGTCGTGTTCAAGCGGGACATTCCGAAGGACGGCGCCGATCGGCTCGCGCACGCGATTGTCCAGGCGCTGGCGTGGGAGGAGGGGCGCCGGCAGCGCAAGGAAGCCGAGGAGGCGCTGCGCGAGAGCGAGCAACGCTTTCGCGACATCGCCGAGGTCGGCGGCGACTGGATCTGGGAAACCGACTCCCAGCATCGCTTCAAGCAGTTCTTGGGCGAAAGTTTGCGACCGACCGGCTACGCCTCGCAGGAGCTCGAGGGCAAGACGCGTTGGGAGCTGATGGGCGTAGACCTCTCACAGGATGACCACTGGCGGCGACACAGGGCCGATCTCGACGCTCACCGGCCCTTCCGGGCCTTCCGCTACTCGATGGTCGATAAGTCCGGCCAGCCGCTCCACCTCTCCATAAGCGGCAAGCCCATCTTTGACGCCTCGGGCGGCTTCCAAGGCTACCGCGGCACAGCGACGAACATAACCCCGATCATCGAGGCGCTCCGCCGCGCCGAGGAGGCGGAGGCGCTGCTGCGCGACGCGGTCGAGAGCATTTCGGAAGGCTTCGTCATCTTCGACCGCGACGACCGCTTGGTCACGTGCAACGAAACGTACCGCAAGATCTATGAGGATAGTCCGCATTTCACGCATACGGGCGCCCGCTTCGAGGACGTTATCCGCGACGGATTGCAGAGGGGCGTGCACATGGACGCCGTCGGGCGCGAGGAGGAATGGCTCGAGGAACGCCTGCGCTACCACCGCGATCCCAAAGGCGCCATCGAGCAGCAACTCGTGAGCGGGCGCAGCTTTCTTGTGACCGAGCGGCGCATGCAGAGCGGCGGGACCGCAGGCTTGCGCATCGATATCACCGCGCTTAGGCAAGCCGAGACCGCTCTCAAAGAAGAGGAAGCCAAGTTCCGCGCCCTCGTGGAACAGCAGATTGCGGGAATCTTCATCGCCCGCGACGACGGAACGTACGCTTACGCCAATCCGCATTTCGCCGAATTGATCGGCTACACCCCGGCCGAGGTGATCGGCCGGCCGCTTCTCGACTTCGTCGTCGATGCCGATAAGGCGGCGGTCGCGGCGAGCCTACGGGCGTTGACGACCGGAGAGGTTAAATCCAACCAAATGGCGCTCACCGTCAAGCGGAAGAACGGCGGCACGGCGGACATCCTGACTCATCGCGCGCTCGCCACCTACGAGGGGCGGCCCGCAATCGTCGGCGTCGCGCTCGACATCACCGAGCGCAAGCGAATGGAGGAAGACCTTCGGGTGAGCGAGGAACGCTTCCGCCTGCTGACCGAGGAGGCGCCGGATGCCATCCTCGTCTACGATGCCGATCAGGGTCGCTTCATCGACGCGAATAGGGCGGCGGATAGGCTCTTCGGCTGCGGCCGGGATGAGCTCCTGAGGGTAGGACCGAAGCACTTCTATGCGCCCGAGCAGCCCGACGCGCGTCCCGTTGAAGAGAACTTTGCGGAGCACATAGAGCGCGCTCTGGCGGGCGCGGAAACGTTCTTCGAGCGCTGGATCCACAATGCAAAAGGCAAGGACGTTCTTTGTGAGGTGCGGCTCGTCAGATTGCCGTCCTTGGAAGGACGCTTGATCCGCGGCAGCTTCGTCGACATTACCGAACGGAAACACGCCGAACAGGCGCTGCGGCGCAGCATGGAAGGGACGATCCAGGCGATCGCCAGCATCGTCGAGGCGCGCGATCCCTATACCGCCGGCCACCAGCACCGCGTCGCCGCGCTGGCGGTCGCGATGGCCCGGGAGATGGGGCTCTCGGAAGCGCAGATCGAGGGGATCAGAGTTGCCGGGGTCATTCATGATCTCGGCAAGATCAACGTTCCTGCGGAGATCCTCAGCAAGCCCGGCAGACTGTCCGAGGTCGAGTTCGATTTGCTCAAGGGCCATCCGCGAGCCGGTTACGACATCTTGAAGGACATCGATTTTCCCTGGCCCATCGCGCAGATCGTGCTGCAGCACCATGAGCGAATCGACGGCTCGGGTTACCCGGACGGCCTCATAGGGGAGGAGATGCTTATCGAGGCCAAAATCCTCGCCGTAGCCGATGTGGTGGAGGCGATGATCTCCCATCGCCCCTATCGTCCTGCGCTCGGCGTCGCGCTGGCACTGGCGGAGATCGAGCGGGGCGCGGGGCGGCTTTACGACAATGCCGATGTCCAGGCCTGCTTGAGGCTGTTCCGCGAGCGCGGCTTCACGTTCGCTTGACGCAAGCACGCCTGTCAAAGCAGGCCCGCTCGAGTGCGCTTAAGCGCATTTGCTACCGCGAGCTCGGCGACGGACGGTGCGAGAAGTGTCGCAGGGCGCATCGCTTCCCGGCTCCCGCGCGGCGACGACTCTAGCGATGCTCGCGGCGGTATTCGGAAGGCGTGAGGCCGGTCGCTTTGCGGAACGCCGAGGTGAAGGCGCTGGTCTCGCTGAAGCCGAGCGCGAGTGCGACGTCCGTCACCGAGTGCCCACGCGCCGCGAGCAGCGCCTTGGCGCCCTCGATGCGGCGCGAGCTGTAGTACCGGTGCGGCGGCTGACCAAAGGTGCGCTTGAAGGCACGGGCGAAATGGAATGTGCTCAAGCCGACGAGCTGCGCCAGCAACGCAAGGGAGAGGGGGCCGGCAAGGTTCTCCTCGATATAGTCCCGAACGCGCTTCTCCTGCCACGGTGCCAGGGCGCCCTTCGGCCGCCGAGCGCCGACTGTCCCGCATGCGAGCCGGAACAATTCGTGCTGGAGCACGACGCACAAGGATTCTGCGTAGAGGCGGTCGCCGGGGTCCTTGCTTCCGATCAACGCCTTCAACTTGGCGGCCGTCGCCTCGATGCTTGACGAATCCAGCCACAGCTGAGCCCTCAGCGGCGCCGCGACTGTGAGCAGCTCGGGGTCCAAAAGCGGCCAATCCGTCTCGATATGGAAAACTGTGGCCTTCACGGGAATGGAGGGAACGTGCCATCCTTCGAATTGATGGCCGGCAGGCACGACACAGATCCTTCGGGTCAAATTGCGGAGTGTCGACGACGGTAAGCCCTCGACCCGCGTCTCGCCATCGCGCCGCAACCCTCGCTCGACACAAACGAATAGATGATGTGTTGGCCTGATGCTGTAAGCGAAGGGCACCAGGTCCCGGCTCTCTGAATACTCTGCTGAAAGACCGTCCCAATTCTCTGCACGACGCGAAACAGCATCCGGCGGCGAAACGTTCACGCCCTTGGGATGTGCCGGCACAAGCTTCTCGAGCCGTGGGCTCATGGCCGTCTTCCCTCCGCTCTCCGGTAACGAGGGGTCACCGGCTCATCGTCCAAGTGAACGAAATGATTCCATTGATTTTCACATCTTTGCTGCGTTCCACTCTCTATTGCAGCAAATTTAACCAAGTATTCGTGACATCGTTCAGTATTATATTATCTGAACTCTCGACGCCGGTCAAGATTTTTGATAAATGTTAAGTGAAAAAATAAGCCAACGACCGCAGCGAGTTGTTATTCCATTTTGTTGCGACAACCGACGGATACGCAAGATGTGGTATGAGATCACGTAACGAGAGGGCTGGCGAGACGAGTTCCGCTGCGTAAATGAAACCACGGATGCTGAATGGGCGACGGGCGCCACATGGCAACTTCTTAGAGATTACTCTAACAGAATATCTATCAATGATAGGGATATTGTCGTAATCCGCCGATTGTTGATAGAGTCTTGCGGATAGGCGCAATTTCGCCGATGCATTTGAGTGTTTCCTGATGATCTGCTAGGGAAATCAACTGATGAGCTGCTGTTGGCTTTATCTGGATCAACCAGACCTTCTGCGATTTGCTTGCCACCGTCGCGGATCAGTTTGTCGACGCACCGGTTACCAGATTAAGGCTTAATGTTCTTCGAGCATCCGTAACAGTATATTATACTTTTAATAACAGTTTTTTATGTTTCTAAGCGTAATTTCCGGCTCGGGACGTAGGAGGGTGACTCAGCTGCGCAACGACGAACAAAAGGACGGCGCCGGCCGGCTCGCGCACGCGATCGTCCAGGCGTTGACATGGGAGGGGGGGCGCCGGCAGCGCAAGCAAGCCGAGGAGGCGCTGCGCGAGAGCGAGCAACGGTTCCGCGACATCGCCGAGGTCGGCAGCGACTGGATCTGGGAAACCGACGAGCAGCATCGCTTCAGGCTGTTCAGGGGTGAAAGTTTGCGTCCGACCGGCTATGCGGAGCAGGAGCTCGTGGGCAAGGCGCGCTGGGAGCTGATGGGCGTAGACCTCGCAGACGAAGACCACTGGCGGCGACATAGGGCCGATCTCGATGCTCGCCGGCCCTTCCGGGATTTCCGCTACTCGCTGGTCGATAAGTTCGGCCGGCCGCTCCACCTCTCCATCAGCGGCAAGCCGATCTATGATGCCTCGGGCGGCTTCCGCGGCTACCGCGGCACCGCGACGAACATAACCCCGATCATCGAGGCGCTTCGCCGCGCCGAGGAGGCCGAGGCGCTGCTGCGTGACGCGGTCGAGAGCATTTCGGAAGGCTTCGTCATCTTCGACCGCGACGACCATCTGGTCACGTGCAACGAAGCGTACCGCAGGATCTACGAGGATAGTCCGCATCTCACGCAGCCGGGCGCCCGCTTCGAGGACATCGCCCGCGACGGATTGGAGAGGGGCGTGCACACGGACGCCCTCGGACGCGAGGCGGAATGGCTCGAGGAACGCCTGCGCTACCACCGCGATCCCAAAGGCGCCATCGAGCAGCCGCTCGTCGGCGGGCGGAGCATTCTCGTCACGGAACGGCGCATGAGCACGGGCGGAACCGCAGGCCTGCGCATAGATATCACCGTGCTCAGACAGACCGAAGCGGCGAGGCGGGAGAGCGAACGGCGCTTCCAGGACATCGCGGAGCTGGCCGCAGACTGGATTTGGGAGACAGATGCGGATCTTCGCTACACCTATTTCGGCGGCGGGACGGCCGCGGACGCGAAATTGCCCAGCGGCGACTACATCGGGAAGACGCCATGGGAATACGTTGCCGGTTGGGCGCGCCATAAGGCCGAGCTCGAGACACACCGGTTGTTCAGGCACACCCGCTATACCAGGTTCGGACGTTCCGGCAAGCCGCGGCACTTGTCCGTGAGCGGAAAACCGATTTTCGACGAAACGGGGACGTTCCGCGGCTACCGAGGGGTGGCCACCGACGAGACGGCCGTCATCCGCGCGCTCCACCGCGCAGAGGCTGCCGAGGTGCTCCTGCGCGATGCGATCGACAGCATATCCGAGGGTTTCGTGATCTTCGATGCCGAAGACCGTTTCGTCATGTGTAACGAAATGTATCGGCGGATATACCCCGAGGGCGCGCAGCACATGATTCCCGGGGTCAGCTTCGAAGAGCTTGTGCGCATCGGCCTTGCCGGCGGGCGGTACCCCGACGCCAAGGGGCGCGAGGAGGAATGGCTCGTCGAGCGGTTGCAACAACATCGAAATCCAATGGGCGCGGTCGAGCAGAGATTGGACGACGGGCGATGGGTGCTCACCACCGAGCGTTGGATGGCCAACGGCGGACTCGCGGGGATGCGCATCGATATCACCGCGCTCAAGCGCGCCGAGCAGGCGTGGCGCGAGAGCGAGGAGCAGCTCCGCAGCATCGCCGAAAATCTGCCCGGCGCAATCTTCCGGCGCGTCCTCAAAACCGACGGCAGGGTCGCCTATACCTACGTCAGCCCGCGCATGCGGGAGTTGTACGGCATCGACCCGGAGGAAATGGTCCGGGACGGCAAGTTGTTCAGCGAATTCGTTCATCCCGACGATCGCCATCTGTTTATCGGCGCTTTGGAGCGATCGGCGAAGGAGCTGGCGCCCATGGAGGTGGAGATTCGCTTCAAGGCGGAGGATGGCCAGCACCGATGGCTAAGATACGTGTCGCGGCCGCGCAAGCTCGAGAACGGCGACATCCAGTGGGACGGCATCGCGCTCGATATCGCCGAGCTTAAGACGACCGAGGAGCGGCTGCGTCAAGCCCAGAAGATGGAGGCCATCGGCAACCTGACCGGCGGCGTCGCCCATGACTTCAACAACATCCTGACGGGGGTCATCGGCAACCTCGACCTCCTGCGCGACAGGATCAAGGACAAGCCCGAAGAGTGCGAGCTCCTGGACGAGGCGCTCGACTCCGGCATTCGGGGTGCGGAGCTCGCCAACCGGCTGTTGGCGTTCGCCCGCAAGCAGCCGCTTCGGCCAAGCCTGCTCGAGGTCAACGAGCTCGTGCGCAGCTGCGCGCGGCTGCTTGGCCGTACGCTCGGCGAGGACATCAAGCTCAACCTCGAGCTCTCCCAAGGGATTTGGCCGGTCCATGCCGATGGCGCGCAGATCGAGGCCGCGATCTTCAATCTTGCCATCAACGCGAGGGACGCAATGCCCGGCGGCGGAATGATCCTGGTGAGCACGAAGAATATGAGCTTTGACAAGGATCAGGCCGAGAACGCTGGCGTTACCCCCGGCAACTATGTCGCGGTCGAAGTCAGCGACACCGGACACGGCATGCCGCCCGAGGTGCTCGCCAAGGCATTCGAGCCTTTCTTCACGACGAAGGAGCCGGGCCGAGGCACCGGACTCGGCCTCGCCATGGTGTTCGGTTTCGCCAAGCAGTCGGGAGGGCACGTCAAGATTTATAGCGAGGTCGGTCACGGCACGGTCGTGCACCTCTATCTGCCGCGCGCCAAGAAGGCCGCGAAAGAGGTCGCGCGCACGCCGCGCCGCGCGCCGGCACGTTCCGCCGCACGGGCGGACATGACCGTGCTCGCCGTTGAGGACAATCGCAAGGTGCGCCAAGTCGTCGTGAGGCAGCTCAAAGGGATAGGTTACCGCGTTCTCGAAGCCGAGAACGCCAAGGCGGCGGTCGAGCTTCTCGAGCGCGGCGAGCGGATCGACCTCGTGTTCACCGACGTGGTCATGCCGGGCGAGATGAGCGGCGGAGACTTGGCGCAGGCGGTCAGGAGCCGCTGGCCCGGCGTCAAGGTCCTGCTGACCTCGGGGTTCCCTCAGGGGCTTCTCGAGGCGAGCGGCAAGGTGCCGGAGGGTATCAGTCTCCTCAGCAAACCCTATCGCAAGGACGATCTGGTTCGAGCGGTGCACGATATTTTTGGGAGCGAGAAATGACCTCGACGTCCCCCAATCGGCTTCTCATCATCGACGACGATCCCCAGGTCGCGCGGTTCGTGGCCAAGGTGGCCAAAGCTTGCGACTACGAGGCCATTACGACGACGAGCGCCGAAGACTTCCGCGCGCGGCATGGTACTTGGCATCCGACGCATATCGTGATGGACCTGCAAATGCCGAATACCGACGGGGTCGAGCTTATCCGCTTCCTCGCGGCCGAAAAAAGCAAGGCGCGGCTCCTGATCATGAGCGGGCAGGACGTCAAGGTAATCGAGGCCGTCAAGCACCTTGGCAAAGAGCGCGGCCTGACCATGGCCGGCATTTTGTCGAAACCCATCCGGGCCGCGGAATTGCGCGCCATCCTGACGAACCTGAAGCTGGCAAGCGATGTGGTCGACGAGGATGCGCTCGCGCGCGCCATACAAAACGGTGAGCTCTTCCTCCTGTATCAGCCGAAAATCGAGGTCCACTCGCGCCGTTTGGCGGGGTTCGAGGCCCTGGTGCGCTGGCAGCATCCTTCCCGCGGCATCATTCCGCCCACGGAGTTCATCCCGCTTGCCGAGCAGTCCGGCCTGATCGACAGGCTTACCCAGGAAGTCGCCAAGCTCGCCCTTCATCAGCTGAGCCTCTGGCGGGGCCAAAACCTCGAGGTCGGCGTGGCGTTCAACATCTCCGGCAGAAATCTCTCCAACGTGGGATTCGCGGACGAGCTCGCGAGCTTTTGCCGGAACTTCGGCGTACGGCTTGAATGGGTGACGTTGGAGCTGACCGAGACGGCCGCCGCGGCGAACGCAGCGAATGCCATGGACATCCTCTCGCGCCTGCGCCTCAAGGGGTGCCGCATCTCGATCGACGATTTCGGCACCGGATACTCCTCGATGAAGCAGTTGCAGCGCTTGCCGTTCTCCGAGCTCAAAGTGGATATGGAGTTCGTCAGGGGATGCGTCGCCTCGGCGGGCGACAGGATCATCGTGAAGGCGATCATCGACCTCGCCCACAACCTCGGATTGATCGCGGTGGCAGAGGGTGTCGAGGATCAGGCGACGCTCGAGGTGCTGGCCGAGCTCGGCTGCGACCTTGCGCAAGGTTATTTCATCAGTCGGCCGCTCTCGGCCGAGCAGACCGCCGAATGGGTGCGCAATTGCGCGAGCGGGGCGCTAGCGCGAGTTCCGATTGCATAGGTGCAGTGCGTGCTTCGAGACGCGGTGCTTCGCACCGCTCCTCAGAGTTTGTGAATGTATTCGACTTTTGACGTTCGGACGGAGTCTAACCCCTTGATTTGACTCATGCCGTAAATCACGAAAGTCGAAAGATTCACAAGCTCTCAGCATGAGATCGGCTCGTGATGGCACAAAGAACCTCCTCAGCCTGAGGAGCGTCCGGAGGGCGCGTCTCGAAGACCGTACCGATTCCATCCAGCCGGAACTTGCGCTAGCGCAGGCGCAGCCGGAAGTCCTGCCGCACTCCCTCGGCTTCGCGCAGGACCGCGATGAGACGCTCGAACGCGGTGCTGCCGAGTGCCGCGCGCGTGGCCGCCGCATCTTCCCATATGAGCTCGAGCGGTCCCGCCACCTCCGCCGTGAGCGCGTCCCACAGCGCATCGAGGTTGCGCCCGAAATGAGAGGGCAGTGCCAGGGCCTCGGCGAGGGCCGCATAGGCCTCGTCGAGCGAGCGGATGGCAGCTCCTTTGATCCTCGCCTGGCGCCAGGGTCGGCACTCGCTGCCAAAGGGGGCTGCAGCACTCACTCCGCCTCCGGCAGCTCGTAGAAATGGCGATAGTGGTCGACGGTCACCCATTGCCGCCAGGTGCCTTGGCCATTGTCGACATAAATGAGCCGCTCGGCCCCCCTCGCACCGCCCGCATAGTCGAGGTCGGCCTCGCGATAGCGGCCGTCGTAGGTAGAGGGAAGGCGGTGCTCGCGGTTGCCGAAGCGGTCGCCGCCGATCGCACTCCCGGGTGCCACACCCCAGAGGTTCGCACCCGGCCGCCAGCCCTTGGCCTCGGCTTGCCGCCTGGTGAGATAGCAGGGCGGGAGCCGGCCGGTGCTGTGCAGGTAATTGGCGACGGCCACGAAGGCGCCCGCCTGGCTGAGGCCGAGATCGTGGGCGAAGGTCCTGAGCGCCGCGTCCTGCGGGCCTGCTTGCGCTTGCGCCAGCCCGCAGACGTCCGCCGCCGAGGCGGGCGCGCTCGCGAGGCCCAAAAGCAGCGCTGCCGCGAGCAATACAGAGCGTATCGGTGCCGATACAAATCGCATCATCGCCCCTTCTCGCGCCTCATCCAAGCGACCGGCATGAAGGCGCGCCTTGCATCCTAACGCGCCCACCCGTGAAGGAGGAGAGCGGATTCGTCGGCCGGCGCTCTGCGCGTGCGCTCGCGCGCGCGGCTCAATTGCGCCCGGCCAAGAGGCCGCGCGCGATGACGTGGGCCTGGATCTCGGCCGCGCCCTCGAAGAT
>Ga0209415_10019354_pt1 | contig 10666 bp, 11 predicted proteins | sample PeaSoiSIISIP2007_FD_187696 | JGI IMG/M metagenome (GOLD analysis project Ga0209415, IMG submission 187696) | Peat soil microbial communities from Weissenstadt, Germany - SII-SIP-2007 (SPAdes) (version 2) | ecosystem: Environmental > Terrestrial > Soil > Wetlands > Peat | place: Germany... | reverse complement strand
GACGCTCAGCGCAGCCACGCGAAGCCTCCCTGTCGGCCGGTTCTCACACCGTCGCGGCGGTGTGAGAACAGGCGGCCTGGCGGCGAGCAGATCGTGCACACCCCGCAATCCTCGATCAGCGCGACACCCGCCTCGCGCAGCTGCGCGGCGGCGACGGCCTTGAGGTCGAGCAGCCGCCCGCTGCTCGCGTCGTAGGCGGCGAAGCGCTGGCGCACCTCATCGTCGGTCTCGTAGCAGCAGCCGCCGACGCCCGGGCCGATCGCCGCCTGGAGGTCGCCCGCGACACCGAGCTCGCGTAGCGCCCGCATGCCCTCAGCGACGATGCCGGCGGCGAGCCCCCGCCAGCCGGCGTGCACCATCGCGACCCCCGCCGCCCCGCCCACTGCGATCGGCAGGCAGTCCGCCACGTGGACCGCGGTTGCGACGCCGGTGAGCGCCGTCGCCACGGCGTCCCCCTCCGCCAGGCCGACGACGTAGCCCTCGAGCGGATCTCCGACCACGACGACATCCGCGCCATGGACCTGTCGCGCGACGACGACAGCCGCCACGCCGAGCGCCTCGAGCACTCGCGCCTGCACTGCCTCGAGCGGCTCCGCGGAGGTGCGCGCACTCACCCGGAGGTCACCATCGACACGTTCGCTGAACGCCACGCTCCAGGCCGGGAAGTCGATGCGGAGCATCAGCTCGCCCCCTCCTCGAGGGCGAAGTGCAGCTCTGCCTCCCGCCCTGGCGCGAGTTCGCCGTCGAGCTTCGCCGCGAGCGTGCGATCGAGTCGCCGTCCGATCTCCTCGCCCTCTTTCAGACCGGCGGCGATCAGGTCGTCGCCGCCGATCTCGAGACGCACGTGGCGGAGCTGCTCGATCCAGCGGCGCGCGGCCTCGCGTTCACCGCGCGCCCCCGCCACCGCCACCGCCTCGACCGGGGTGCGCCGCCATGCCCGCGAGAGCGCGCTCGGGCGCGTGTCCACGGGCACCGCAGCCGCGCCGCAGGCCACCACGATTTCGCGCTCGCGGACGGTCAGCTCGAGGCGCTCGAGCCAGGCGAGGTCATCGCAGCTCATCCCGAGCACGAGCATCGCGCGGTCGCTCTCGGGCGGAGCCAGTGCGAGCGCCGCCTCGATCAGCGGCGGCTCGAGCGAGAGCGGCAGCCGGTCGGCCACGCGCGCCAGCACGGCGACCGGGTCCTCCTCGGCCAGCGCGAGCCGCAACTCGCCGCCCAGGCGCCCGCCGCTCAGCGTCTCGAACGTGGCCTCGCCCGCCAGGCGGGCGGTCTGGCTCTCAACGGCGAAGCCGAGCCGCTCGGCGTAGCGCGCCAGCCGCAGGACGCGCGTGGGGTCGTCGATGAAGCTGCGCTCGTGGAGCACCCGCAGCCGCGTGCCGGCGAGATCCTCGAGCGCGCGCTCGGCCGCGATCAATTCGCCCGCGAGCGTCACGGCGATCGCGTTGACGGTGAAGTCGCGGCGGGCGAGGTCCTGCTCGAGCGATGCCGGCTGAACCTCCGGGAGCGCGCCCGGCGAGGGGTAGCGCTCGCGGCGCGCCATCGCGACGTCGACGCGCCAGCCAGCCCCGGTCGCCGTCGCGGTCCCGAAGGCGTCGTGGACGACGACCTCGCCGCCGAGCGAGCGCGCGAGCGCCGCGGCGTCGCCCTCGACGACGAGGTCGAGCTCGCGGGGCGCCAGCCCGAGCGAGAGGTCGCGCACGAAGCCGCCGACCACCGCGACGCGGCCCGCGGCCTGCTCGATCGCCGGATACCCCGCCAGCGCGGCGAGGATGGCGCGCGGGTCGACGGCGCCGGCGCCCATCACTGCCGTACGGCGATGCCGGCGGCGGCGAGGTGGGCCTTGGCCTGCGCGACCGTGAACTGGTCGTAGTGGAAGATCGACGCGCACAACACCGCGTCAGCTCCCGCCTGCAGCGCCGCCACCAGGTGCTCGAGCGTGCCTGCGCCGCCCGAGGCGATCACGGGAACGCCGACCGCGGTCGCGACCGCGCGCGTCAGCGGTAGGTCGTAGCCCTCGGTTGTGCCGTCACGGTCGATGCTTGTCAGCAGGACCTCGCCGGCCCCGCGCTCGACGCCCTCGCGCGCCCAGCTGACGGCGTCGTGGGAGGTGGCCGTACGCCCGCCGGCGACGTGGACGCCCCAGCGGCCGTCGTCGTGGGCCTTGGCGTCGATCGCGAGCACGACGCACTGGGCGCCGAACTGCGCGGCGAGCTCGTCGAGCAGTTGGGGGCGCGCGACCGCGGCGCTGTTGACCGCGACCTTGTCAGCGCCCGCGTCGAGCACCGCCTGCGCGTCGGCGACCGAGCGGATGCCGCCGCCGATCGTGAACGGGACAAAGACGTCGTTGGCGGTGCGCCGCGCCAGCTCGACGATCGTCTCGCGCTTCTCGTGGGTGGCGGTGATGTCAAGGAAGACGAGCTCGTCGGCCCCGGCGCGGTCGTAGAACGCGGCGAGCTCGACCGGGTCGCCCGCGTCGCGGATGTCGACGAAGCGCGTCCCCTTGACGACGCGTCCGGCGTCGACGTCGAGACACGGGATCACGCGTTTGAGGTGCACAGCACCTCCTGCGCCTGCGCGATCGTGAAGCGCCGCTCGTAGAGGGCCTTGCCCGCGATCACTCCGGCCAGCCGCGGATGGCGCAGCGCGGCGAGAGCGCGCAGATCCTCGAGCGAGCCGATGCCGCCCGAGTAGACGAGCTTCCCTTCGACAGCCTCAGTTACGCGCACGATCGCCGCCAGATCGAGTCCCCCCAACATGCCATCGCGATCCACATCCGTGTACACGAAGCTGCGGACGCCGCGCGCCGACAGCTCGCGCGCCGCCGCGACCGCGTCCAGTGAGCCCGTCTGTGTCCAGCCGGCTGTGGAGACCATGCCGCCGCGGACGTCGATCGAGACGACGAGGCGCTCGCCGTGCTCGGCCACCGCTGCTTCGAGCAGCGCCCCATCGGCGAATGCGGCGGTGCCGAGGACGACGCGGGTCGCGCCGGCCGCGAACGCAGCCGCAATCGCCTCGGCCGAGCGCAGGCCGCCGCCGAGCTGCACCGCCACCGCGGTCTCGGTCGCGATCCGCTTGACCGCCGCGAGGTTGACCGGGGCGCCGGAACGCGCCCCGTCGAGATCGACGATGTGCAGCCGCTCGGCGCCGGCCGCGACCCAGTCGAGCGCCGCCTGCAGGGGCTCGGCGGCGTACTCGGTGCGCTGCGCGAAGTCGCCCTGCAACAGCCGCACGACGCGCCCGTCGAGGATGTCGAGCGCCGGGTAGAGGATCATCCGTCGCGCTCGCAGCCGGCGACCCAGTTGGCGAGCAGCGCGAGCCCGTCGTGGGAGGACTTCTCGGGGTGGAACTGGACGCCGAGGAACGACCCGTGCTGGACGACAGACGCGAAGCGTTCGCCGTACTCGGCGCTTCCGAGCACGTCCGCCCCGTCGGCGGGCACAGCCACGAAGCTGTGCACGTGGTAGAAGGCCGCCCCCTGGCGGATGCCCTCGAGCACCGCCGCGTTACGCTCCCAGCGGACCTCATTCCAGCCGATCTGCGGCGTCTTCAGCTCACCGGCGGCGAGCGCACGGACCTCGCCGGGCACGACGGCGAGCCCCTCCGACCCACCGAGCTCGCTCGAACGCTCGAAGAAAAGGTGCATGCCGAGGCAGATGCCGAGGAGCGGCACGCCGGCGGCGGCCCGCTCGGTCAGAAAGCCGTCGAGGCCGAGCTCACGCAGGCGCTCCATCGCCCTCGGGAAGGCGCCGACGCCAGGCACGACCAGTCCCTGCGCGCGCTCCAGCGCGGCCGGGTCGGAGCTGACCAGCACGGTGGCGCCGACATGCTCGAGAGCCTTCTCCACCGACCGTCGGTTGCCCATCCCATAGTCAACGAGCCCGATCACGGGGAGGTCGCGGCGTGCCCCACCTACAACAACCCCTTCGTCGAGGGGACGCCCGTCTCGGTCGGGTCGATCGCAACGGCGCCGCGCAGCGCCCGCGCGAAAGCCTTGAAAGCCGCCTCGATCATGTGGTGGGCGTTGCCCGCTGGCGCCACCTCGATGTGGAGGGTCAGCCTGGCGTTGTTGGCCACCGCGCGGAAGAACTCCTCGAGCAGCTCGTGGTCGAAGCCGCCGGTCACGCCGGCCGGCAACTCGGCGAGCAGGCGCAGGTAGGGGCGTCCGGAGATGTCGATCGCGCAGAGCGCGCGCGCCTCGTCCATCGGCACGATCGCCTCGCCGTAGCGGAAGATCCCGGAGCGGTCGCCCAGCGCGCGGTCGAGCGCCTGGCCGAGCACGATCCCGGTGTCCTCGACGGTGTGGTGCCCGCCGGTCTCGAGGTCGCCGGTGACCGCCACCTCGAGGTCCAGCCGCCCGTGGCGGGCGAGCAGGTCGAGCATGTGGTCGAGGAAGCCGACGCCGGTCTGGCGTGTGCCGGCGCCCGAGCCGTCGAGTGACAGCGTCAGCGAAACATTTGTCTCGCGCGTCGCGCGGGTGATCTCGGCGGTGCGGGTCACGGTTTGGGATTCTCCACCAAGTCGGGGACGCGGGCGTGCATCGAGGTGGCGTGCGCGGCAAAGCCCTCCGCGCGCGCGATCGGCGCGCCGGCGCGGATCAGCGGCCCGAGCGCGCCGTGCGGTATCCGCACCTCCGCCATCGTCCGGCGGAAGTGGCGCGGGCCGAGCGCCGAGGCGAAGCGCGCCGAACCGCCGGTCGGCAGGACGTGGTTGGAGCCCGCGACGTAGTCGCCGAAGGCGGTTGCTCCGGGCCAGCCGACGAACAGGCAGCCGGCGGCGTGCACGCCGCCCGCGAGCTGCTCGGCGCCGGGACCGATCAGCTCGAGGTGCTCGGGCGCGAACGCGTTGGCGAAGGCGAGCGCATCCTGCAGCGTCGCCGCCTCGACGAGCACGAACGCGGCCTGCTGCCCCGACCACAGCCCGCGCAGGTCGGTTTCGAGCGCGTCGAGATGCCACGTGGTGGGGGCGACCGCGACGACGACGCTCGCTTCGCCGTGCTCGGCCTGCGCCAGCAGGTCGTGGGCGACGAGCCTGATCGCCCCGGCGTCAGGCGCGTCGAAGATCACGAGCAGCTCGCTCGGACCGGCAAAGCCGTCGATACCGACGCGGCCGCTGAGCTGACGCTTGGCCTCCTGCACGTAGAGGTTGCCGGGACCGACGATCACATCGACCGCCGCGACTGTCTCGGTGCCGTGCGCGAGCGCGGCGATCGCCTGGGCGCCGCCCATCCGGTACACCTCGCTGACGCCGACCAGCTCGCACGCCGCGAGCGTGACGGGGTCGACCGGCGGCGGTGTCGCGACGACCACCTCGGCGACCCCGGCCGAGCGCGCGGCCACCGCCCCCATCACGACGGTGCTCGGGTAGGGGGCGCGGCCGCCGGGGACGTAGATCGCCGCGCGCGAGACGGGGAGCTCGCGCAGCAGCACGCTGTGGCCCTGCGGAAGCGTCACCTCGCGGTCGATCGCAGCAGCCGACCAGGCGACCTCGGCGACGTTGGCGATCGCGACCTCGAGGCCGGCCTGGACGTCCGCGGCGAGCGACGCGAGCGCCTGACCGAGCTCCTCGCTGCTGGCCCGCAGGGGCGGCGGCGGGTCCTCGTCGAAGCGCGCCGTGTAGCGCGCGACCGCGGTGTCGCCCTCGTCGGCGACGGCGGCGACGATCTCGGCGACGGCGGCGGCGACCGACGGGGCGTCGGGCGCGAGCGCGCGGATCTCGCGGGCAAGGGCCACGGGGTCCTCCGCCGGCCCGCGACGCTCAAGCCGCACCGGCGCGCTCCAGCAGGTCGTCGATCGCAGCGGCCTTCAGCTTGTGCGCGACGGGGTTGGCGATCAGCCGCGCCGTGCAGACCGCGAGCCGCTCGCGAATGACGAGATTGTTCTCACGCAGCGTCGTGCCGGTGGCCGTGAGGTCGACGATCGCGTCGACGAGCCCAGTCAGCGGCGCCAGCTCGACCGAGCCCTTGACCTCGATGATCTCGACCTGGCGGCCGGTGCGCTCGAAGTGGGCTGCCGCGACCCGCGGGTACTTGGTCGCGACGCGGATCACGCCGAGGCGGCGCAGCGCCTCCACGGCGCGGTCGGGCCCGGCGACCGAGGCGACCACCATCTCGCAGCGGCCGAAGCCGAGGTCGCGCAACTCGTAGACCTCGCGGCCCGAGCTGCCGGGATCGCCGTCGGCCTGCTCCATCAGCACGTCCTTGCCGGTGATGCCGATGTCGGCCGCGCCGGCCGCGACGTAGGTCGGCACGTCAGAGGGGCGCATCGTGATCAGGCCGACGTCCTCGAACAGGAGCTTGCGCTCGTTCGCTCGGACCTCGGCTGTGGCGATGCCGAGGCGCTCGAGCCACGCCAGCGTCTCCTCGAAGAGGGCGCCGCGGGGGACGGCGATCGTGAGGCGCTCCGTGCTCATCGCGCCTGCTCCGCGACTCGCTCCTCGGCGGCGAGCGCCTGGTGGAGCTTCTCGACCTCGAGCGCGAAGCCGACCGCAGGCAGATCGCGGCCGAACTGGCCGAGCAGGTGGTCGTAGCGTCCGCCGCCGCCGATCGGCATGCCCACGGCCGGGTCGTAGACCTCGAAGACCGCTCCGGTGTAGTAGCCGGGGGCGCGCGAGAGGCCGAGATCGAAGATCACACGCGAGGCGACGTCGGGCTCGAGCAGCGCGTGGATCGAGCGCAGGCCCGCGACGGCGTCGGCAACCGGGCCGGGCGGGCCGTGCAGGACGTCCGGCCCGCCGCGCATCTGCGGCACGCGCAGCAGCAGCTCGATTGAGCGCTCGTCGATGGCGAGCTCGCGCAGGCCGTTCTCGAGCCCGACGAAGTCGCCGCGGCCAAGCTCGGCGAGGAGCAGCGCGCGCTGCTCCTCGGGGACCGCCAGGCCGTCGAGCAGGGCCGCGTAGAGCGAGGCGTCGCCGATGCCGACGCGATAGCGCATCAGACCGGCGCGGTCGAGCGCGCGGCACAGCACCGTGACCGCCTCCGCGGTCCCGACCGGCGCCGGTGACCCGATCAGCTCGATGCCCGCCTGTAGGAACTCGCGCGGCTGGCCGCGCTGTGGCCTGATGCCGCGGTAGCAGTGCGCGAAGTAGGCGAAGCGCAGAGGCGGTTCGACCAGCTGGTAGCGCGAGCCGACGACGCGCGCGATCGGCACCGTCATATCGGAGCGCAGAACGAGCACCTCGCCCGTTTCGTCGAAGACGCGGTATGCGGGGCGCGCGCCGCCGAGCGACCCGCGGGTGATCACCGCCTCGTACTCCAGCGCTGGCGTGTAGACCTCGCCATAGCCGGCGTCGCTGAAGACGGCACGCAGCCGCTCTGTGAGCGTGCGCAGCTCGCCCATCTCGTCGGGCAGCACGTCGCGCGTGCCGCTTGGAATCGGCAGGATCATCGGTCACGGGACGGTAGCGGACCGCCACCCCCGGACCGCTCGCGAGCGCACGTCGGGCGCGCTAGCTGCTGTCGTTGGAGTGGCGCTCGATCTGCGCGCCGAGCGCGCGCAGGCGCTCGTCGATTCGCTCGTAGCCGCGGTCGATCTGCGAGACGTTGCCGATCTCGCTGCGGCCCTGAGCGCACAGCGCGGCGATCAGCATCGCCATGCCGGCGCGGATGTCGGGGGACTCGAGGCGCGCCCCGCGCAGCCGGCGCGGGCCGGTCACGATCGCGCGGTGGGGGTCGCACAGAACGATGTCGGCGCCCATCGCCTCGAGCTTGTCGGTGAAGATCAGGCGGCTCTCGAACATCCACTCGTGCACCAGCACGGAGCCCTCGGCCTGGGTCGCGAGCGCGATCGCGACACTCGTCAGGTCGGCCGGGAACGCCGGCCAGGGGCCGTCCATGACCTTGCGCTTGTAGCCGCCGAAGTCGGCCTTGACAACGAGGCGCTGGCCGCCGGGAACGACGATGTCGTTGCCGTCGAACTCGCTGTGCAGCCCGAGCTGGTCGAAGACGATGCAGATCATGCGCATGTCGTAGGGGATCGTGTCGGTGATCCGCAGCTCGCCGCCGGTGACGCCGGCAAGGGCCATGAAGCTGCCGATCTCGATGTGGTCCGGCGCGATCGTGTGCTCGGCGCCGAGAAGGCGGTCGGCGCCCTCGACCGTGAGCAGGTTCGAGCCGATGCCCTGGATCCTCGCGCCCATCTTGACCAGCACGCGGGCGAGGTCCTGGACGTGGGGCTCGCAGGCGGCGTTGTGCACGATCGTCGTGCCCGGCGTGAGCGCCGCCGCCATCAACACGTTCTCGGTCGCCATCACCGACGGCTCGTCCATGAAGACCTCGCCGGCGCGGAGCCCTTGCCGGGCGCGGAGAGCGTAGACACCGCCGTCGAACTCGTAGTCCGCGCCGAGCGAGCCAAAGCCGTCGAGGTGGGGGTCCAGGCGGCGGCGGCCGATGAAGTCGCCGCCGGGCGGCGGCATCTCGGCGCGGCCGAAGCGCGCGAGCAGCGGGCCGGCGAGCAGGAAGGACGCGCGGATGCGCTCACCGAGCTGCGGGTCGACGGCGTTGGCGTCGACGTTGGCCCCGCACAGAGTCAGCTCGTGCTCACCGCGCCAGGAGACGACCACGCCCAGGCCCTCGAGGATCTCGAGCATCGCGTCGACGTCGCGGATGCGCGGGACGTTGGAGAGCACCAGCTCGGCGTCGGTCAGGACGGAGGCCGCGATGATCGCCAGCGCACCATTCTTGTTGCCGGCGGGAATGACGGTGCCGCTGAGCGGCGCGCCGCCGTGAATGACGAACTTCTCCATCGCTGTGCCAGCGCGCAAGCCTACCCGAAGGTGCGCCGGCCCCGGACGCGCGAGCGGCGCGCGGTCCTATCGCACGCGCCGGTCGCGGCGGCTGCGACTTACCGCGGCGCCGGCTGCGCCGTCCACGACACGCCGTCGGCGCCGTAGCCGCAGGCGGCCGAATACGACTCGTTCTGTTCGTGTGCCTGGGCCAGCTGGCCGCCGTCGGCGAACGTCAGGATCATCGTGGAGCTCTGCTGCCATCCGGCGGTCGTGCCGTCCCTCGACTCGCAGGGGAAGACGCCGAGAACGAATGTTGCGTGCCAGCCGTCCTGTGCCTCCACCAGCGGAGCGCTCGCGGGCGCGATGCCCTGGATGTTGCGGGTCAGCACGAACGAGCAGGAGCCGAGAGAACTGCTGGCGCACGCATGCCTGATCGTCCACGACTCCGTGTGCTGGCGACCGGCGTATTCGCCCAGGTAGCCGGCCGTCCAGCTCGTTGCGCCGGTCGCTTGCCAGGCACCGCTCTGCGGCGCCTGTCGGTTGTAGCTCCCGGGAAAGCCGATCAGCGCCGGGAACTGCGGCCGTGTCGGATGGGCGTCGGCGATCGCGACGATGATCCCGATCGAGAAGGCCACGGCGAGAAGCGTCGCCAGCGGCAGGAGCCACCGCGGCGTGCGCAGCTGCCTGCCGTCCGCATCGAGCACGACCATCGTCCCGGCCGCCACGTCGCCGATGCGCTGCCGGCGCTTTCGCCCGGTCCGCATCATCGAGATCAGCCCCGAGGCGTACATGATCGGCAGTGCATCGATGAAGCGCAGCAGGTTGCGGGTCGCGACCTGGCGCGAGGTGAGCGGCGAGCCGTCGCAGCTGACGACGTGCAGGTGGTACTGACGCTTGCCGATCGTCTGGCCGCGCGAGAGCTCGAACGCGAAGAAGTAGAAGAACTGAAGCCCGAGGAAGAGCAGCAGAGTGTCCGGAGAGCGCGCCGTCGAGCCCAGCGCCGCCGTGAGGATGGCGGTCGGAATGCCAACGATGATGCCGTCGATCAAGATCGCGCCGAGCCGTGCGCGGACGGCCATATCGGGATCCAGGGCTCCAGCCTGCGGAGCCGGCTGCACGGGCGGCTCCGTCGCCCCGCTCCAGTTGAACGCGTCGAATGCCTCGAGCGCGGGCTGATCGGGCGCGAGGACGCTGTCGGCCATTGCAACTGACATCGGCGCCCGCGGTGTGCGGCTTGACGACTCCCGGCGAATTGCTCGGGTGAAGCGGACGTCAAGCCAGCCGCCGTGCCCGGGCTCGGGCCCTCGCGCACGAACGTACGTTCTGCAATCAATCGTGCAAACTGTTGGGGCCGCCCTCCGCTCCACAGAGCCATTTCGCTCGGCAGAGAAGGCGCCCCGCGTCCCCTTTCGGCGATTCCATCCGGCGGCCTGCGCACCATACGAACAAGTGTTCTGGCGCACCCCACACCTCATGGCCTCAGCCGCCGCCGTTCACCGCGCGCTCGACCTAGCCCGTGCCGCTCTGCTCCTCGAGCCAGCGTTCGAGGACGCCGACGAGCTCGTCGACGCGCGCGCGTTCCACCCGCATCGTGCCCCGCGGCGCTCGCGCCGGCCGCGGCGTCCCGGGGCGGTGCTGGCACGTCCGCAGTACTGCATCACGCCGCTGGTCCGGTCGGCGCCCTGCAGGCGCGAGCTCGCAGGACGTCGCTGACGCTGGGAGGCAGGCCGGCGATCAACGCGCCGCGCCGGGACTCGACTCAGAGTCCCGGCGGCCGCGCGCGCTCCGACCACGCGACCAAGACGACCTCGAGCCCCGCCGTAAGCGGGGCTCGAGCTCAAGTAAACCGGCGGCGACCTACTCTCCCGGGCCCTTGCGGGCCAAGTACCATCGGCGCTGAGGGGCTTAACTGCTCTGTTCGGAATGGGAAGAGGTGTTTCCCCCT
>Ga0209415_10019353_pt1 | contig 10666 bp, 8 predicted proteins | sample PeaSoiSIISIP2007_FD_187696 | JGI IMG/M metagenome (GOLD analysis project Ga0209415, IMG submission 187696) | Peat soil microbial communities from Weissenstadt, Germany - SII-SIP-2007 (SPAdes) (version 2) | ecosystem: Environmental > Terrestrial > Soil > Wetlands > Peat | place: Germany... | reverse complement strand
GAGTACAGCGTCTCCCCGCGGACGATCCTTGGCGCCGTCTGGATGATCCCGACCGACGGGTTGGCCTCCATCATGGTGACGAGCCTGACGAGCGCCTCCCCGGTCATGACCGAGTCGGCGTCGAGCACGACCATGTAGCGGTAGTTGCTCCCCCAGCGCCGCAGGAAGTCGGCGACGTTGCCGGCCTTCTTGTTGATCGCCTGCCTGCGCTTGCGGTAGAAGATCTTCCCGAATCCCCCGACTTGCTTGCACAGCTCCGCCCACGCGACCTCCTCGCGGATCCACTGGTTGGGCTGGTTCGAATCGCTCAGGATGAAGAAGTCGAAGTGGTCCCTTCCCTCGGTCTGCTGGACCGAGGTGAAGACCACCCGGATGCCCTCGAAGACCCGGCTGACATCCTCGTTGAACACGGGCATCACCACCGCGGTCGAGGCGAGCCGGGCCTGCCCCCCGGCGGGCGCCCTGGAGGATATCCGGTAGTTGTCGCCGCCGCGGTTGATGACGTAGAAGCCGACGAACGCCGTGCAGAAGCCCACGGAAATGTGCGCGAAGAGCGGGACGAAGAGGAGGAGGAGCGCGATCTCGAGGCCCGTCAGCCCGTCGACGTCGCGCCAGTAGAGGTCAGCGACGAACCAGGTCGCGAAGCTCGTGAGGACGAACACCGCCGAGAAGAAGAAGAAACGCCGCCGGTTCAGGCGGGCGGGGTTGATGTGCTCGTGGACGAGGTGCGGCATCGTCGCGGGACCTCAGCGCGTCATGTAGAATATTCCCGCCAGGGCCGAGGCGAAGAGCAGCCAGAGGAACAGGGCCCGCATGACGGGCCACCGCTCGAACCTCTCGAGCGTCTCGCCGGCGGCCTCTGTTATTCGGCCTAGGTCGATCGGCCGGGGCACCATGCTGGAAACCGCGAGGTCCGGGCCCGCGTTGAGGTGGCTGGTCCTCATGGCCTTGGCGAAGTCGGCCGGGATGTGCTCCTCGTCGAGGAAGGCGTACGGCCAGTGCTCGGGACCGTCGCAAAGCATGAGCGCCACCCTGCCGTCGACCACCAGCCTGTCGGGCGGCTCGCCCTTCTCGTCGAGGACCTCGGCGAACCACGCCTCCATCAGCCGCTCGGCCTCCTCGGAGGCGATCGTCGTCGGATCGAGCGCCGGGTGCTCCTCGTGGCGCTTGGCCGCCCGCTCCAGGATGTTCTGGATCAGCCGGCTCTGGTGGAGCCGGTTGTGGATCCGGTGGGCCCTGAGGTAGTCCTCGACGCGCACGTAGGCCGCGTTCCAGGACTCCATCGTGCCCGTCCTCGGGCGGAAGGCTTCGGGCAGCGCGACCTGCTGCGGCGTGTCCCCGGGCTCGTAGGTCAGGGCTGCCACAGGTAGCTCCACGTCTCCGTGAGCACATGGGGCGGCTTCCGCAGGAAGCAGCGAAGCTCGACGGGGCGCCCGGACCCGTCGGGGTTGAAGGCGAAGGCCACCCGCCACGTGCCGTTGAACGGGTTTTTCTGGACCGTCGAGCCGACGATCGACGCCCCGGGCCCCACGGTGACCACCGCCTGGATCAGGGGATCGGGGCCCTGCTTGTTCAGGTAGGCCCCGTCGAAGTCAACGGCGAAGCGCTCCAGCTCCGTCTCGTGCGTCCTTGTGCGCCCGAGGCGCGTTGCGGCCGCGTACCCGGCCGGCGGGTGGATCTGGTCCATGAACCAGTGGATCCGGTAGCTCAGCTCGATCGGCTCCCCGGCCTGCGGTAGGGTCTCCGGCACCCAGAAGGCTATGATGTTGTCGGCGGTCTCGTCGGGTCCGTGCAGCTCGACCAGCCTCACACTGCCCCTGCCCCACCGGCCGGAGGGTTCCACCCAGGCGCTGGGGCGCATGTGGTAGTAGGCCTCGAGGTCCTGGTAGTCCTCGAACTGGCGGTCCCTCTGGATCAGCCCGAACGCCTTCGGGTTCTCATCGGAGAACGACGCGATGCGCGGCGAGTTGGGATTGGTGAGGGGCCTCCAGATCCACTCCCCCGCCCCCGTGTATATCATGAGCCCATCCGAGTCGTGGACCTCCGGCCGGAAGTCGTCGTAGCTCGCGTTGGTGTTCTTGCCGTGCCAGAACATGCTCGTCAGCGGCGCGATCCCGAGAACCGCCGGGTTGCGCCTGCAGTAGAGGACCTCGTGGACCTCGGTCACCGTGTCGGCGCCGGGCGTGACCAGGAACCGGAACGCGCCGGTGGCGCTCGGGCCGTCTAGGAGGGCGTACACGACGATGGCCTTGGCGTCCGGCTGCGGGCGCTCCACCCAGAAGACGCGGAACACCGGGAACTCTTCGCCCCCGGGCTCCCCGGTGTTTATCGCGAGGCCCCGGGCAGAAAGGCCGTAGACCGCGCGCTGGCAGAGGAAGCGGAAGTAGCTCGCGCCGAGGAACGCTCCGAGCTCGTCGCCCGGCTTGTTGAGCGGATACAGGATCCTGAAACCCGCGAACCCCATAGTCGGGCGCATTGAGGGCAGGCGGTTCATGCCGTAGTCGAAGAGCGCGGGCGAGAACGGCACGGCGTCTATCCCCTTGCCGTGCAAGATGTTGACCTGTACGGTCTGGTCGAAGTTGAAACCCGGATGGAAGAACTGCAATTCGAACGGCAGGCGCTCGCGGCGCCAGAGCGACTCGGCCGGCTTGAAGCGGATGTCGCGGAACTGGTCGTAACTGAGCTTGAGAAGCGCCTCGGGGACCGTGCTCGGCTTGGGCGCGTAGGGCCTGGCCGCGAGCATCTTCGCGTCATAGCGGAGCACCTCGAAGTCAAAAACCTCGTCGGCCCCGCGTGCCCGCGGGGCCGTCGCGGCGAGGGCGGCTGCTAGGAAAAGGATGATGCTGCGGGAGCTCATGGCTAAAGGAAGAACCGGCGCTGCTTCTCGGACAAGGGAAGGCTAGCGCGCTCCATGACTTTGAGCAAATCCTCCCAGATGAGGCGTTTCGTCCGGTTGGTGGGGTTGCGAAGGACGTAGCTCGGGTGGTAGGTGACCATGAGGGGCCTGCCGCCCAGGTCGTGCCAGCGCCCCCGGACCTCGCCGAGCGCGCCGAAGGCGCGCGGCCCGAGGAGGCCCTTGGCCGCCGAGCTTCCGAGCGCCACCAGCAAGAGCGGGTTGACGATCTCGATCTGGGCCCGGAGGTAGGGAAGGCAGTGGGCCATCTCGCTCTCGGTGGGCGGGCGGTTGCCTGTCTGGACGCCGTCCGGCCCGACCGGCAGGTCCGGGCGCCAGTTGAGGATGTTGCCAATGTAGACGTCGGACCTCGACAGGCCCATGCCGCCGATCATCCGGTTAAGGAGCTGGCCGGCGGGACCCACGAAGGGCTCGCCCTGGACCTCCTCCTCGGCGCCCGGCGCCTCCCCGACGAACATGATCGCCGCGTCGAGGTTGCCGACCCCGAGGACCACCTTCTTGCCCGGGCGCAACTTCGAGCGGCAGACGGGGTCGTCGGCCACCAGCTGGCGCAGGGCGGCCCAGCGGGTCTCCTTGCTGCCCTCGGGAAGGGCGACCACCGGGGCCGAGGGCGCCGCCTGCGCTGGGGCCGCGGCCGGCGCGGGGGCCCGGACGGGCCCCGCCGCGGAAGGGCGCCCCTCCACCGACCGGCGCAGGGCTTCGAGGCCGTCGCCGGAGACCGAGACCCGATCGACCCCGCAGGCCTTCAGCCTGCGCAGTTCCTCGGTGAGCGCATTCAGGGCGTTGCGCATGGATCAGGACTCGCCTCCGCGCAACTCAAGCAGCTTCTCGACGTACTTGCCAATCATGTCGAACTCCAGGTTGACCGCGTCGCCCGCGCGGCTGGCGCGCAGGTTCGTAACCTCGACGGTGTGGGGGATGATCCACACGGCGAAGGCGTCGCCGTCGACCTCGGCAACCGTGAGCGAAATGCCGTCGACGGCGATGCTGCCCTTGTGGATCAGGAGCCGGCCGCACCCCGAGGGGCCGCGCACGCGCAGCCAGTGGTCGGCGCCGCGGGGCCCGAAGGCCTCGATCAGGCCCGTCCCGTCGATGTGGCCCGTGACAAAATGCCCGCCCAGGCGCCCGTCGGTCCTCATGCTGCGCTCCAGGTTGACGGGCGCGCCTGGCGCCAGGGACCGGAAGTTCGTCAGCCGCCTCGTCTCCTCGAGCACGTCGAAGGTTATCGCGCCCCCGTCCAGCCCGACCGCGGTCAGGCAGCACCCGTTGACGGCGACGCTGTCGCCCTGCGCCGTCCCCTCGAGCACCCGGGCCGCACGGACGCGCAGCCTCCAGGAGGAGGCCCCCCGAGCGAATGACTCGACCGAACCGCTCTCCTCGACGATGCCGGTGAACATGCTCCGCTCGCCCGCCTTCAGCGCAGCTTTATCCGCAGGACCGCGGTGTCGCTGCCCCGGCTCACGAGGAACACCGTCTCCGCGCGGCCTGGGTCCTTCTCGATCGCCGACAGCCTGGCCACGGCCGCCGGGAAGTCCGGTATGGAGCCGCCGTCGACCTCCTTCACCCAGTCGTCGGGGCGCAGGCCCGCGATATCCGCTGGGCTGTTCGGCTTCACCAGGTGGGCAACGACCCCGCTGAGCTCGGTCGCGCGCGCGTGCCGCGCCACCGCATCGCCGTAGACGAACTCGCGGGCCGTGAACCCGATCTTCTCGAAAAAAAGGCGGTCGGCCTCGCGGACGAGGCGGGGCTCCTCCTCGAGCGACGCCTTCAGCTCGACGCGGCTCTGGCCGCGGAGCACGGAGAGCGCCATCGAGTCGCCGGGCGCGTGGGCGGCGATCAGGCGCTCGACATAGTCGACGACCACCCGGTCGGGCCTGAAGCGCGGCAGCGGCTTTCCGTCCACTCCGAGGATGATGTCGCGCGCCTTCATCCCGGCCTTCTCCGCGGGGCTGCCCTCGAGGACCTCGCTGACGACCGCGCCCGACTGGGACTCAAGCTTGAGGAACGCCGCGACCTCGCGGTCCATCGGCTCGAGCCCGTAGGCGCCCAGCCACGCGAGCGGCCGCCCGAACACGTTCTTCGGGATCCGCCCGATGTTGGGAAGGACCTCCTCGGCGACCAGGAACGCGCTGGTCTCCTCGAGGTTGACGAGCATGATCGGGGCGCCGCCCCTCTCCGCGCCCGAGAACTCGAGGAACGTCTGCCCGAACGAGCTCGCGCCCAGCCCGACGAAGCGGCCCTGGCCGTCGAACACCGGCAGGCCGGGCCCGGCCACCTCCTGCTGGGCTATGGCCGTGCGCTGGGGCAGCGCCTGGATCAGCGCGACGTGGCTCTGGAGGATGTAGGGCATGAAATCCTCGTCCTTGTTGCGCAGCCCGACGCCCCAGACCTCGTCGGCTAGGCTGAGCTGCCGGGGCGTGCCCGGCCCGTAGAACGCGGTGACCGGCACGAGCCGGCCCAGGATCTGCGAGCTCGCCCGCACGAAATGCCAGCCCGTGAACGCGTCGCGGCCGAGGTACTGCGCCGGGTACCCTTCGGGGTCCCCCGGCAGGTACATCTTGAAGTCCCTGATCTGCTTCGGCGAGATCCGCAGGTCTATCGCCGCGGAGGGGAGGATGACGGTCCCGGCCGCATCGACGACGGTGCCGTAGGCGATCGTGGGGCGGCGCTCGAGCTCCGTCTCCGTGATGTACTCGACCGCCACGGTGCACTTGGCGCGCTCGGCCCAGAGCGTGGGCAGGTTGCCGGCGCGGGCCGGCGCGGCGAGGCCCGCCGCGGCGAGGATCAGGGCCAGGCGCCTCATGGCTTCAGGACGATCAGCGACACGCGCCGCTCCCTCTGCACCTCGAACAGGGTCGGGGCGGGCCTGGCGGCGTAGGACGTGTCGACCTCCTTCACGACGTCGAGCGAGAGCACCGGGCTCTGGTTGATCTTCGTGATGATGTCGCCCCTGGCGAGGCCGGCGACATCGGCGGGGAAGCCCCGCTGGACCCCGATCACGAGGACGCCCGTGTCGTCCTGGAGCTGGTTCTCGCGCGCGAATTCGCGGGAGACCTTGCGCAATCCGACGCCCCAGGTGTCGGAGACCCACTCCTCCCCCATCCGGCTCTCTAGCCTTGCCGTGACGAGCGTCGCGGAGGCCTCCTTCGACCCCCTCTTGTAGGCGATGGCGAGCGGGGAGCCCACCGCCTGGCTGGCGATGAGGTTCTGGATCGGCGGCAGCTGCTCCGGAAACCGGCCATCGACCTTCTTTCCGTTTATCGCGAGGATGATGTCGCCGGCCTTGAGGCCGGCGCCGGCCGCGGGCGACCCCGCCTCGACGCTGTCGATGAGCACGCCCGTGTTCGTCGCCAGGTCGTAGAAGCCCTCTAGGTCCTGGAGGGCCTTGGGCACGATCCCGACGTAGCTGCGCGTGATCGACCCGTCGCGGACCAGGCCCGCGACGACGCGCTTTGCGGTGCTCGATGGAATGGCGAACCCCAGGTTGTTCGCCCCGAGGTACGCGCGCGAGGTGATCCCCACGACCCTGCCGTCCTCGGTCACGAGCGGGCCGCCGGAGTTGCCCGGGTTTATCGCGGCGTCGGTCTGGATCCAGGTGTTGAAGTTGCCGGTCTCGTACCCGTTGACGCCCTCCGTGTCCTCGAAGTAGCGGTTGTTGTTCGAGATGATCCCGCGGGTCACCGTCCTCGTGAGCCCGTGGGGGGTGCCGACCGCGAAGACGGTCTCGCCCACCCAGAGGCGGTCGCTGTCGCCGAACTCGGCGTGCTTGAACTCGAGGCCCCGCCGCTTCGCGTCGTCGAGGTTTATCCTGAGGAGCGCCAGGTCGGTCCAGTGGTCCCAGCCGACGAGCCTCGCGCCCACCCGCTCCAGGTTGGCGAGCGTGACGTTGATCTCGACCGACCTCGGGCCCGCGACGTGGGCGTTCGTGAGCACGAGCCCGTCCTGCGACAGGATCACGCCCGAGCCGATGCTCGCGTCGATCCGGCGCGCCCCCTCGTCAAAATTGAGCTCGCGCACGTCGATCCGGACCACCGAGTTGAGCAGCCGCTCGAATCCCCCGCTCATGGAGGCGCGGGCCTGGGTCGCGGCCGCCGCGAGGAGGATCGTGGCGGCGGCCAAGATTGACCGGATAAGCGAATGGTTCACAGTGGTGGGTTTTACACGATGGCTACCGAGTGCAAAGACTACAACTTTCAAGAGATTGAGAGCCGCTGGCAATCTTTCTGGGAGCGCGAGCGCACTTTCAGGGCGGGGGCCGACCCGTCCAGGCCCAAGTTCTACGTCCTCGACATGTTCCCCTACCCCTCGGGGACGGGGCTGCACATTGGCCATCCGGAGGGCTACACCGCGACGGACATCGTCGCCCGCTACAAGCGCGCCCGGGGCCTCGACGTCCTGCACCCGATGGGCTGGGACGCGTTCGGACTGCCCGCCGAGCAGCACGCGGTGAAGACCGGCACCCACCCCGCGGCCAACACCCAGAATAACATAGCCAATTTCAGACGGCAGATAAAGGCGCTCGGGTTCTCGTACGACTGGGACCGCGAGATCGACACGACCGACCCCAAGTACTTCCGCTGGACGCAGTGGATCTTCCTGCAGCTCTTCCGGCGGGGGCTCGCCTACGTGGACGAGCGCCCGGTCTGGTGGTGCCCCGAGATGCGCACCGTGCTCGCGAACGAGGAGGTGGTCGACGGCAAGAGTGAGGTCGGCGGCTTCCCCGTGGAGCGGCGCAACCTGCGCCAATGGGTCCTGAGGATCACCTCCTATGCGGACCGGCTGCTCGCGGGCCTCGAGGGCCTCGACTGGCCCGAGTCGACCAAGCGGATGCAGGCGGCCTGGATAGGCAGGAGCGAGGGCGCCGAGATCGTCTTCGGCCTGGACAACCCCTCGCTCGGCGACCTGAGGGTATTCACGACGCGCCCCGACACGCTCTTCGGCTGCACGTACATGGTGCTGGCGCCGGAGCACGCCCTTGCCGAGGCCCTCACGACGCCCGAGAGGCGGGCCGACGCCGCCGAGTACCGCAGGCGCGCCGCCCTGAAAAGCGACCTCGAGCGCACCGACCTCGCGAAGGAGAAGACGGGGGTCTTCACGGGCTCGTTCGCGGTCAACCCCGCGAACGGCGCGCGCATCCCGGTCTGGATCGCCGACTACGTGCTGACGGGCTACGGGACGGGCGCGATCATGGCCGTGCCGGCCCATGACGAGCGCGACTTCGAGTTCGCCTCGCGCTACGATCTCCCGGTCGTCGCCGTGGTCGAGGCGCCCGATCCGCCCCCGGGCGGCCGCCCCGCGGGGCTGCCCCACCTGGGCGAGGGCACGCTCGTAAACTCGGGCGCGTACACGGGCCTCGGCTCGGCCGACGCCATGCGCAGGATCACGCAGGACCTCTCCGCGAGGGGCGCCGCGCGGCCCGCCGTTAACTTCAAGCTGCGCGACTGGCTCTTTTCGCGGCAGCGCTACTGGGGCGAGCCGATACCCATCGTCTGGGTCTCCGAGGAGGACTATCGCAGCGCAGCGCCGCGCCTCGGCGGCGACCTTCCCGCAAACCCCGTCTCGTTCGCCCAGGGCGGCGCCACCCGGTTTGCGCTCCCGCTGCCCGAGGCCGCCCTCCCGCTCGAGCTGCCGGCCGTCCAGTCCTACCTGCCCAGCGGAACCGGGGAGAGCGCGCTCGCGAACGTCCCAGGGTGGGTCGACGTCTGGTACGATTTCGCGACCGGTGCCGCCGTGCCGGCCGCGCAGCCGAGGCCGGCCGGCGGGAGCTGGATCAGGGCGCGGCGCGAGACGAACACGATGCCCCAGTGGGCCGGCTCCTGCTGGTACTACCTGCGGTTCACCGACCCGCACAACGGCCGCCGGTTCGCCTCGCCGGAGGCGCTGGCCCGATGGGGAGGGCCCGACCTGTACATAGGCGGCGCCGAGCACGCGGTCCTGCACCTGCTCTATTCCCGCTTCTGGCACAAGGTTCTCTTCGACATCGGCGCCGTGCCCACCGAGGAGCCCTTCAGGAAGCTGTTCCACCAGGGCATCATCCTCGGGGAGGACGGCGAGAAGATGGCAAAGAGCGGGGGAAACGCGGTCAGCCCGGACGCGATCATCGCGAGCCACGGCACCGACAGCCTGCGCCTGTACCTCATGTTCCTCGGGCCGCTCGAGGCGATGAAGCCCTGGAACCCCAGGGGGATCGAGGGCGTGCACCGCTTCCTCCAGAAGGCGTGGCGCGACTTCGTCGGCGAGGACGGCCGGGCGAGCCCCAGGATCGCTGCCGACGCGCAGGATCCCCCCGAGCTCCAGAAGGTGCTTCACGAGACGATCCGGAAGGTCGGCGACGACATAGAGGCCCTGCGGTTCAATACCGCCATATCGCAGATGATGATACTGGGCAACGCGATGCACAAGGAGCTGAGGGTCAGCCGCGCGGCCGCGCTGACCTTTGTGGTTCTCCTCGCCCCCTTTGCCCCGCACATCGCGGAGGAGTTGTGGGCGCGCCTGGGCGCTCCCGGCCTCGCCTCGGGCGCCCCCTGGCCGGCCTTCGACCCGGCGAAGATTTCCGCTGCCGAGGTCCGTCTCGTCTTTCAGGTAAACGGGAAGCACCGGGGGGACCGCCTAGTTCCCGTGGGGCTCTCGCAGGACCAGGCGGTCGAGCTCGCCCGGGCCGACGCCCGAGTGTCGGCATTCCTCGCGAACAAGACGATCGGCAAGGTCGTCTACGTCCCGGGGCGCATCCTGAATCTCGTCGTTTCGTGACCCGCGGCCCGGGTTTCCTCGCACCGGGCGGTTGAACGCAGGCCCCTCAAACATAAGCAATTATACTCTCTTGCCTGATCGGCGCAGGGGCGTAGGATCGCGGCGTGATGAAGTTCCGAACCCTCTTGCGTCTCGCCGTCGCCGCGTTCGTGGGCGGGGCGTCCTCGCACGCGCAGAACCTCACAAGGAACCCCACCAGCAAGATCTACGTGGCCGACATCGAGGGCGAATCCCAGGTCGATGCCGGCAAGAAGATCAGCGTATTGGAGAAGAAGGCCGTCTACAAGGGCGAGGGCTCGACCATCGAGACCAAGCCCAACTCGAACGCCTCGATCGTGCTTTCTAACGGCATAGGGATCTACTTCGACGTGAGCACGCGGACCCAGATTCGCGGATTCATGCAGGCTCCCTTCCGGCCCAGCCGCACGGACATGGACGACGAGCCCTCGATCTCGCGCACCGAAATGTACATCGACCACGGCGTCGTCGGGGTCTCGACCAGCAAGATGGCCGCCGGGAGCACTCTCCTTTTCGAGTCCACTCTGGCCACCGCGGACGTCCACGGCCGCCAGGTCGTCTTCCAGATCGGGGACAACGTGACGACGATCTCGGTGCTGCTCGGCGACGCCAGCGTCAGGGCAGGCAGCATGGACAGCCCCCGCGAGATCGATGGGGGCCAGCAGGTCATCATCCGCCCCGGAAGGCCGGGCCAGGCGAACATCGTTGAGGTCCAGGCCATTCCAGACGGCCGGCTCGAGGGCCAGCGCGAGTGGCTCCTCGAGCGCGTCCTGGCGGCCGACTCGGCCCGTAAGCTCGTCTATTTCGAGATGCAGGCGGTCAATGAGTCCGGCGACAGGATATCGCTCTTTGATGGCGACTCGCCGCCGGGGACCAAGCTTGATATCGTGCCGATTCCCGTCATTCCGGCCAACCCGCCGGTCGAGCCGACGGTGAGCGCAGCAAACCTATCCAGCCCGTAATCCCGTCGCCCGTCGCCTGCAC
>Ga0209415_10019352_pt1 | contig 10666 bp, 7 predicted proteins | sample PeaSoiSIISIP2007_FD_187696 | JGI IMG/M metagenome (GOLD analysis project Ga0209415, IMG submission 187696) | Peat soil microbial communities from Weissenstadt, Germany - SII-SIP-2007 (SPAdes) (version 2) | ecosystem: Environmental > Terrestrial > Soil > Wetlands > Peat | place: Germany... | reverse complement strand
AGCGAGCTCCGGCGCATGTACGAACCGTACGTCCACACCCTGGCCGCCTATCTGAATCAAACGCTACCGCCATGGATCCCCCAGAAAAAAGGCAAGGACAATTGGCAAACAACTGCTTGGGGGCAGTTGACCGGTCTGATCGAAAAGGAGAAAGAAGCATCGCACGTACACTCCGACGATCATTTCTAGAAGGCCTGCCACAGCGATCATGCAATCGTAGCCGAGAGTTTCCAAGTTAAGCCTTACGAAAATGGGAGGAAAAGAAATGAAAGCAATCCAGGTCCACGAGTTCGGCGGTCCCGAAGTCCTAAAGCTGGAAGAAATTCCCACTCCCCAGCCCGCCGTCGGGCAAGTCTTGGTGCGTGTCCACGCCGCAGGCGTGAATCCCTACGACACTTACATGCGCGGCGGCACCTACGCTATCAAGCCGCCGCTGCCCTATACGCCGGGCTCGGACGCCGCCGGCACCGTGGAAGCCGTCGGCTCCGGTGTCACTGAAGTAAAGCGCGGCGACCGCGTCTATGTCGCTAAAACCGTCACGGGCGCCTACGCCGAATACGCCATCGTTCTAGAAAGCCAGGTCCACCGTCTTCCCGAAAAAGTGAGCTTCACCCAAGGCGCCGGGGTCTGGGTCCCCTATGGAACCGCGTATCACGCCCTTTACCACTCCGCCCAAGCCCACGCTTCGGAAACCGTCTTGATTCACGGCGCCAGCGGCGGCGTGGGCATCGCAGGCGTTCAAATCGCCCGCGCGTCGGGTCTTACAGTGTTCGGAACCGCGAGCAGCCAAAAGGGCCTGGACCTCGCTACGCGCGAAGGCGCTCACCAAGTCTTCAATCACAGCAAACCCGGCTATCTCGAGGAAATCATGAATGCCACCGGCGGCCGCGGCGTGGACATCGTCCTCGAAATGCTCGCCAATGTGAATCTCGCGAACGACATGAAGCTGCTCGCCTCCGATGGCCGTGTCATCGTCATCGGCAATCGCGGCGAGATCACCGTCAATCCCCGCGACCTCATGAGCCGGCGTGCCTCGGTTCGAGGCTTCACTCTGTGGGCGCTTACTCCCGCCGAAGAAGCCGATGTCCACGCAGGTCTGATTGCCGGCTTGGAGAATGGAACGCTTCGCCCCGTCGTGGGCAAAGAAATACCTTTGGCCGAAGCCTCCCGCGCGCACGTCGAAATCCTGCAGCCGGGCGCCGCTGGAAAAATTGTCCTGATCCCTTAAGCGTTCTCAAAACCATCGGCGCATTGCGGCAGAGCGGATCTCTCGCTAACCCGTGCCAGCCCCCGCTCGCCTCGATCGAACCGACCGGTAGTGGGTCAGTTTCCGGTAACCGCATTAATCGTCCAAGTGGAAGGCGGTGCCGCCCAAATTTCCCACTTGCAGAAATTTCATTCGCGTACGCCGCGTAAGAGCAGTAATCTCTACGACGTCCTGAATATATGAAGCCTTATCCAAAACATCTTGACTGGCTGCGCTACTTGTCGGTGTGGATGCTTCTTACCTATGGGTTAGCTAAGCTGGCGGGACTGCAATTTCATGCGCCAGACGTGGCACAAAGCCCTGTGAGTTCGCTCAGCGGCTATCAGCTCACCTGGTACTACTACAGCTATTCGCATGCCTATGGGAGCATTCTCGGGCTGGTCCAACTTGCAGGCGGCACCCTGCTACTATTTCGAAAAACTGCGACGCTCGGCGCGGCCATGATGTTGCCCGTTATGATGAACATCTTGATGATTAACCTCTTCTTCTCCATCGGATGGGGCGCGCAGGTCATATCGGCGTTCATCTTCGTGTCCATCGTGGTGCTACTTTGGCGCGACCGCGCTGCTCTCGTCGGTTGTTTCTGGAGCTGTCAGGAGGCCGAACCAAACGACTCGCGGAGGTTTCACCGCTCCGTGGCAGTGCTTATCGTCCTGCTCGTCATCGCCGAGATAGTATTTGGCTTGCTTCATTGATCCCAAACTTAGCGTACAAGCCGAATCTTGCTTGCTCCCCAGAAGCTCGATTCTCTGAAGTTCCGGGTTACTAAGTCCTGGTTAGTCGTAATCGGAAGCTGACCCACTACCAACCGACCATTCGTCTTTCCCCATGGGTCGTTCGGCCTTATAATCATTTCTCGAAAGTAGCGCCGAACTCATCATCAGGGATCAACGGAAATCGCCTTCATCGTGCCAAGCCTTCTCCCTATCGCAACACTTCTCGCGGCGCAAACCTCCCTTAGCCATTTCTGGCACAAGCTCACGGACCGCACTTTCAGCGGCATCTATCACGCCAACGCCTTCGATCTGGCAATGATGATTCCCTACTTCCTCGTACTTTTCGTCCTTGCTGCCTACGGTCTTCACCGTTATTGGCTCGTCTACGACTATTACGTCTACTCGAAAAACGTCCCCGGCCCCCCTCCCGAAATCAAACATTGGCCCCGCGTCACCGTTCAGCTTCCGATCTTTAATGAACGCTACGTAATCGAGCGCCTCGTCGAAGCCGTCTCCCGCTTCGATTACCCCCGCGAACTGCTTGACGTTCAGGTCCTCGACGATTCCACCGACGAGACTTGCCAGGTAGCGAGCGCTTGCGTCGAGCGCCACGCCGCCCAAGGCATGCCTATCGTCTACATTCATCGCGCCAACCGCGAAGGCTACAAAGCTGGCGCCCTCGAAAACGGCCTCAAGACTTCGAAGGGTGAATTCATCGCCATCTTCGACGCCGACTTTATTCCCGAGCCCGATTTCCTTCGCCGCACGATTCCCTATTTCGTCGCGCCCTCCGATAGTCCTCACGACAACTCCCAAATCGGCATGGTCCAGACGCGCTGGACTTACCTCAACCGCGACTACTCGCTCCTCACGCAAGTCGAGACTATTCTGCTTGACGGCCACTTCGTCGTCGAGCACGGCGCGCGCTCCCGCCGCGGCACCTTCTTCAACTTCAACGGCACCGCTGGCGTCTGGCGGCGCAAAGCCATCGAAGATGCAGGCGGCTGGGAGCACGACACGCTCACCGAAGACACCGATCTTTCCTATCGCGCGCAGCTCAAAGGCTGGAAATTCCTCTACTTGCCACAAATCGAATGCGCCTCGGAGTTACCTGTCGATATGAACGGCTTCAAGGCGCAGCAAGCCCGCTGGGCCAAAGGCCTGATGCAAACCGCAAAAAAAATCCTTCCCCGTGTCTGGAGATCCGACGCGCCCTGGCACGTCAAGGCCGAAGCTTTCTTCCATCTCACCGCCAACATCAGCTACCCGCTCATGGTTCTTTTTTCCGCGATGCTTCTCCCCGCCATGATCGTCCGCTTCTATCAAGGCTGGTTTCAGATGCTGGTCATCGACTTGCCTCTGTTCCTCGCGTCCACTTGCTCCATCTCGAGTTTCTACCTCGTCGCCCAACGAGAACTCCGTCCCAAGAATTGGTGGCGCACGTTTCTCTACATGCCCTTCGTCATGGCCACCGGCATAGGCATCTCTGTTCGCAACGCGCAAGCCGTCATGGAAGCGATCATCGGCAGGAAGAGTGAGTTTGCCCGCACGCCCAAATTCAATATCGAAGGCAAGAAAGGATCCTTCGCCGGAAAGAAATACAAAAACAAAGCCGGCTGGATGCCTTACGCCGAAGTCATCTTAGGTCTCTATTTTGCCGGCACCATCGTCTACGCCGTCACCAACGAAAATTACGCCACCATCCCGTTCCTGCTCCTCTTTGTCTGGGGCTACCTCTACACCGGCCTCATGTCCCTCGGCCAAACTTACTTCGCCCATCTCCGCTTCGGCGTCAACGCCCCGGAAATGCGCCCCGCCGCCACTGGCGCTCCAGGCTTCTAGTGCACAGTAGCCGCGTCGTTTCTATTTGCAAATGGCCCGGCAACCGCTTTCGCCAAGCCGGCGTCAACGGCTCGATTCTTCCTACCGCACTCTGGCCGTTGTGGGATATTCTTCCCTTTTCTCGAAGCCCATCCAAGCGCCCGGAATGATGACTATGAAAACTCAGTTAGCTTTTTTCTTTTTCTTGTCATGCGTCTTCGCAAACCAGGAGGCGTCAGCACCCGTGCTCGTTGAGAACGAGCCACTTCATCATGTCGTGCTGAAGAATGAATCTGTTATCGTTCTCCACTTGACCCTGCCACCCGGTGAACGCACGCTCTATCACACTCACTCTCACGACCGAGTGGCCGTTAATCTTTCCAGTACTTCGATCACGCAGCAAACCTGGAACGAAACGGAAGGACAGCCTTCATCCACCGCCCCCGGTACTATTTCTGTCTACACCCTTGCCGGAAGCTCCTTCACACACCGGGTCCACAATATAGGTTCGGCGCCTTTTGATGTCATCGACGTCGAACTTCTTGAGCGGCCTGCTACTCCGTCCTCGTCTGTTGCCGCAGCGATCGCTGGCGAAAATCCAAGCGCACGCGTTTACAGCTGGGCCCTCGCCCCCGGCGCCGTGTCTGGCGATGCACACCCATGTGCGGCCCTATCTCATCGTCTCGGCAAAAGGATTCACTCTGAAAATGACTGCACCCGACGGCCAATCCACCTCGCACGAGGTCAAGCCCGGCGAATTCCATTGGGTGAACACCACAGTGACCCACAGCCTTGCTAACGTAGGGAGCACCGAAGGCCAAATCGTCGAGATCGAACTGAAATAGGCGCCCCTCTAGGGCCATGCTCGTGATTGGCGCCAAAGGGTAGCTGATCAACTCGATCTCAAGGACCGCGGATCCTGCCAAATGATGTCTCATGTCTCCCCGCCCCAAATCCCCACAATCCGCCATTATCGTTTTGGGACCACTCCCACCGCCTCATCTACCCGCACGCTAAACTATTTCGACTGTATTACTCGGAGTGTTCATGCGGAGCAAGACTTCCGCCGCTTTTTTCTTAGCTACCCTGGTCATTTTGGCTCTCGGTTCGCTCGCCTCTCAGGCTAAGCCCACCGACACGCCTATGCTTTCTCTACCTCACCGGCCACGCTATGTGTTTCAGAGTGTCGGCGAGAACTTCGGCCTGAACTCTTTAACTCCCGCCTGCATCCTGCAAGACCAGGATGGCTTCATCTGGATTGGCACACCCGATGGCCTCCTTCGCTTCGACGGCAATCATGTTCTGCGCTTTGGTCTCGAGCAGGGCCTTCCCAGCACCAATGTGGACCAACTCGTTCTGGCTCCCTCCGGCCGAATCTGGATTGTCACTTCGCGGGGTGTCTCCTACATGGAAGGCGGTGCCCTACACCAACTGCCCCTCTCCAAGGTCTACAATTCGTTTCATCATCCCTCAGCACTGGCCCTCGATTCCTGGGGCAAGGTCTATCTAGCGACCGAAGGCGGCCTGCTCCGCGTCGATCCTGAGCGTCCCAACGATACTCGCCTCTGGTCGATTCCCGAGGGCCTGCCCAGTCTTGAAGCAGAGTCAGTCAGCATCACCTCCGAAGGCCGGGTGTGGTTCGCTTCCGGTCACCACGTCGGCTGGCTGGATTCGCAGGATCACGTCCACATGTTTCCCGCACAAAGCGGCTTGCCTCACGAGCAAGTAATCAGCATTCTCCAGGACTTCGAGAAGATCCTCTGGGTTCGCACCGCTGGCCATCTCTATCGCTTGAGCCCAGGCGCCACCCATTTCGTCTCCGAACGTCCCGATCTGCCTCCCGCCAACGACTATGGCTCACCTGCTCTGGATCGCTCCGGCAATCTCATGATCCCCACCGTCGCTGGGCTCTATCGCCGCATCTCCGGCCAGTGGGAAGTCATCGACCAAAGCCGCGGCATGAAGGTCAACGCCACCTTCGCCATCACCGAAGACCGCGAGGGCGCTTATTGGATTGGACTTGGCGGCGCAGGCATCCAGCGATGGATTGGTCGCAAGACCTGGTCCGGTTGGACTCAGGCCGAAGGTCTTCCTGACAATGTGGTCTGGTCCGAACTGCGCGATAAACACAACCGCCTCTGGCTCGGCACCAATAATGGCGTGGCCATGTGGGACCCTCAACCGGCTCGCTGGCGAATCTGGAAGTCGAAAGACGGCCTCAACGGTTCTCTTGCTCGCGAAATGACCCTCGCTCCCGATGGTGCAATCTGGGTCCTCTGCTATCCCGGCGGTCTCACGCGTTTCGATCCCGAGTCTCTAACACTTGAAAAAGTTTCGACTCCCGATCCGATTCCCACTGGCATTCACATGGGTCCTGACGGGCGCCTCTGGATTGCTAACGCGCACTATCTTAAAGCAGCTCGTCCCACGCAGCGGCCCTTTCAATTCGTAGACGTTCCCTTGCCACCGGAGATCCATCAGGGCATTGGCCGGCTCGCTTCGGGCCCGGACGGCGTTCTCTGGGCCGTTGGCAGAACTGGCGTTTCCCGATTTGATGGCAAGCAGTGGTTGCATTTCGCCGCAGCCAACGGCCTATTGCAGGACGAAGTCGTAGAAGCCGCCGCCGTCAGTCGCGATGAAGTCTGGGTGCGCTACTCCGATGCGCTGGGTCTAACTTGTCTGCGCCTCATCGATGGAAAGCCCCAGGTCACAAACTATGGCATGGCGGACGGCCTGCCTTCTCTCGACGTCTACATGCTCGGAGCCGATCATGAAGGCAACATCTGGGCTGGCGGCGCCTTCGGTCTCACTGAATTCTCGCGTAATGGCCGCACTCTTCGTTTCACCCAGGCCGACGGCCTCATCTGGAACGATCTCAGCGAACAAGGCTTTTTCGCCGAAGAAGACGGCACCTTGCTCTTCGGCACCAGCGGCGGCCTGGCCCGCTACAACCCCATCTCCGCCGACGAGCAGGTTGAACTTCCGCCCCGCGTCGTCATCACTTCCGCTCATCTCGGCTCACGCGATCGTGTCAGTGAACGAAGCCCCGCTGCCCCGCGCAGCGACAACACCTTCCTCGTGCAGTTCGCGGCTCTTACTTACCGCGATCCAGAAAATGTCCGTTGCTCCTATCGCCTGGCCGGCCTGGAGAGCGAGCCCAACGAAACCTCTGGCCGCGAGGCTCGCTATCCCGCTCTGCCCCCCGGCGATTACACGTTTAGCGTATCTTGCCGCTCCGCCCGCGGCACGCTCAGTTTCCCCGCCCAGTTTTCCTTCACCGTAATCCCCGCCTGGTGGCAGCGTTGGTATTCGCGCGGCGTGGTGGTTCTTCTCGGACTCTTCGCGCTCTATTCCCTTGTGAACTACCGTACGCGCAAGCTGCAGAACGAGCGCATCCGCCTCGAAAAGGCCGTCGCGGAACGCAGCGAAGCTCTCGCCCTCGCCAACAAAGAACTTGAGGAAATGTCTCTCACCGATCCTCTCACCGCCGCGCGCAACCGCCGCTTTTTCCAGGCCACCATTGGCAGCGACGTCAGCCAGGCCATTCGCGCCTACGCCGCGCCAGACCCCACGCGCAGCCGCCGCAATCGCGACATTATTTTCTATCTCATTGACGCCGACCACTTTAAAGAAATCAACGACCGCTTCGGCCATGACGCCGGCGATCAAATGCTCATCGACCTGACCGCCCGTATAAGTTCCGCTATTCGCTACTCCGATGTGCTTGTCCGGTGGGGCGGCGAAGAATTCCTCGTCGTCTCCCGTTTTTGCGAACGCAAAGAAGCCGCCACCCTCGCCGCGCGCGTCCTTTCCGCTGTTGCCGGCGAGCCGTTCAAAGTGAAAGGCGCCGGCCTCTCGCTTACTCGCACCGTCTCGATCGGCTGGGCCGCTTTCCCCTGGAACGTCGCTTCCCCCGTCGACGTCAGCTACGAAGAAGTTCTCGCCATCGCCGACCGCGCCATGTACAAAGCCAAAAACTCCGGCCGCAACCAGGCCATCGGCGCGCTCCCTCCCGAATCCGCCGCCGAGCCTCACACTTCTGTCGCCCATGGCGACACCGAAGCTCGTGTCTCTGAAATCGTCGCCACCGCCGACTACGTCACCACCTACGGCCTCGAAACCACTTCCATCACCTGACCGTTCTCTGTAGGGGAGGGGCAAGCCCGGGCTTCCCGCTTGCCGCTTGGCGTTTGCCCTGTGCGACTCCGCCACATTTCCATGTAAACTCCCCACCGTGCAATCCCCGCTCGAGCACTTGACCTTTCACAACGGCGCCGTCCAACTCCACGCCGTCGCCTCCGGCCCGCCCGACGGCCCTCTCGCGTTCCTCCTCCACGGCTTCCCTGAATTCTGGTATTCCTGGCACAAACAGATCGAGCCTCTCGCCTCCGCAGGCCTCCGCGTCATCGTCCCCGACCAGCGCGGCTACAACCTCAGCAGCAAACCGCGCGGCGCCGCCAACTACGCGCTCTCACATCTCACCTCCGACACCCTCGCCATCGCCGATCAACTCAACACCGAAAAATTCTTCCTCGCCGGCCACGACTGGGGCGCCGCCGTCGCCTGGAGCGTCGCTCTCCTCCACCCCCAACGCATCTCCAAACTCGCCATCCTCAACGTCCCTCACCCCAGCGTTATGCGCCGTTACCTCGCCTCAAACCGCCGCCAACTCCGCCGCAGTTGGTACATGTTCTTCTTCCAACTTCCCTTTCTTCCGGAAGCTGCCTTCTCCGCATTCAACTACCGCCTCGGCGTCCGCTCCTTAGTTCGCTCCAGCCGCCCAAACACGTTCTCCTCCGAAGACCTCGCCCAATACCGCTCCGCATGGTCGCAACCACACGCGCTCACCTCAATGATCAACTGGTACCGCGCCGCCTTCCGCTATCGAACAAAATTCCCCGACTCCACCGTCCACGTCCCCACCCGCATCCTCTGGGGCGAGCGCGACGCCTTCCTCCTCTCCGCCATGGCCCAAGATAGCCTTCGCTACTGCGACTCCGCCGAACTCTACACTTTCGCCAACGCCTCTCACTGGCTCCAGCACGAAGAACCCGCCCGCGTCTCCGAACTCCTCATCGATTTCTTCCGCAAATAGCGAACGCATCCACAACCGGTTTTCTTCCGCGCCTCAGCCAACCAAAAGAATCGTCCAGCCCTCAAAAGTGATACGATTTCGCCCCATGAGCTCCCCCATGAAATCAACAACCAAAACTCTCGCAATCGTGACCGCCGCCTTCGCGCTCCTCTCCGCCAACTCCTGCGGTTCTTACTCCATTACTTCGTTCAAACTATCCAAAGGCGATCCGTCGTTCGCCCGCGTCCTTCCATCCGACCCGCAACCCTCCACCGCCCAAACTCCCGATCCCTCCCTCGCCGCACGCATCTCCCGCATCGAAAACGGTCTCCTCCCCGCCGTCGTCATCAAAGGCCAGCCGCCCGTCCCCATGACCGTCGCCGACCGCATGGCCTTCCACAAAGTTCCCGGCGTCAGCCTCGCCTACTTCGACCAGGGCCAAATCCTCTGGACACGCGCCTACGGCCTGGCCGACGTCGCGGCAAAAACTCCTGTCACTGCCGACACGCTCTTCCAAGCCGCCTCCATCAGCAAACCCGTCACCGCCCTCGCCGCTCTCCGCCTCGTGCAAGATGGCAAGCTCTCCCTCGACGAAGACGTCAACGTCAAACTCAAAACCTGGAAAGTCCCCGAAAACGCCTTCACCGCAAAAGATAAAGTCACCATCCGCCGCATCCTCAGCCACAGCGCCGGCCTCACCGTCCACGGCTTCCCCGGCTACGCTTCCGACGAACCCATCCCCACCGTCGTCCAAATCCTCAACGGCGAAAAGCCCACCAACACCGATCCCATTCGCGTCGACATTCTCCCCAGCACTCTCTGGCGCTACTCCGGTGGCGGCTTCGTCATCCTTCAAACGCTCATGTCCGACGTCACCAGCAAACCCTTCCCGCAAATCATGCGCGAACTCGTGCTCGCTCCCGCCGGCATGACTCGCAGCACTTACGAGCAGCCTCTCCCCAAATCCCGCGCGCCCGAAGCCGCCCAGGCCTATCGCTCCACGGACAACCCCGTCAAAGGCGGCTGGCACACCTACCCGGAGATGGCTCCCGCCGGCCTATGGACCACTCCCTCCGACCTCGCTCGCATGGCTATGGAAGTGCAAAACGAATACGCGGGCAAATCCTCAAAAATTCTTTCGCAAGACATGGCTCGCCAGATGCTCACCAAACAATTTGGCACTTGGGGTCTCGGCTTCGGCCTCGAATCCGACGGCGGCAAATCCTCCTTCAGCCATAGCGGCGGCAATGAAGGCTACCGCTGCAACGTCCAAACGTTCACCGACTCCGGCCAGGGCCTCGCCATCATGACCAACTCCGACACCGGCGGCGAACTCTACGAAGAAATCTACCGTGCCGTCGCCAAAGAATACGGCTGGCCCGGTCACCAGCCCGTCGAACACGCCGTCATCAAAATGAATCCCGCCTCATTTGCCGCCTACGCCGGAACCTACGAAATCGCCGGCCTCGGAAAAATCCAGATCACCTTCAAATCCCCCATCCTCTACGTCCAAGCCGATCCTCTCGGCCCCGCCCCCATCGAACTCCTCCCCGAATCCTCCACCAATTTCTTCATCCTCTCCGGCGACGTCACCTTCAACTTTCACAAAGACCCCACCGGCGCCCTCTCCCTAACCCTCCACGCCTACTCCCAAACCTTCGAAGCCAAAAAAATCTAGTCTGTTTCTCAAAAAGTGTGGATTGAATTGACGCGGAAGGCCTTGTAGGGGCACGACATGTCGTGCCCTCTTCGCATCTCTACTTTATTCTTCGGCCTTCTCCTTGTAGG
>Ga0209415_10019351_pt1 | contig 10668 bp, 11 predicted proteins | sample PeaSoiSIISIP2007_FD_187696 | JGI IMG/M metagenome (GOLD analysis project Ga0209415, IMG submission 187696) | Peat soil microbial communities from Weissenstadt, Germany - SII-SIP-2007 (SPAdes) (version 2) | ecosystem: Environmental > Terrestrial > Soil > Wetlands > Peat | place: Germany... | reverse complement strand
ATGTTCGCGGAGAACCGCGGCACCAAGGACGTGAGCCACGCCCGCCAGGTGGCCATGTACCTGGTCAAGCAGCTCACGCAGCTTCCCTACAAGTCCATCGGTGGCCACTTCGGGGACCGGGACCATTCCACCGTCATCCACGCCTGCGACAAGGTCGGGAAGGATCTCAAGGATTCCCCGACGCTGCGGGGCGACGTGGAACACCTGCTCAAGGTGCTGCGGTAGTCGGGAAGGATTCCTCCGGTTCGGACCGGACGGAGGAAAGCCTCACAGTCCCAGTTCGCGCAGTTCCTCCTCGAAGCCCGCGGAGAGGATGGGGAATCGCGTTCCGGATCGCGGATCCAGGTCGTGGCGGTCCAGATGGAAGGACGGGGCGTAGCGCTCGCGCTTCCACTGGTTGCGCGTCCAGAGCCGGAAGAACCTCGCCGTCCACCGGCCCAGCCGGGGATCGTCCTTCCACGGAGCTTCCGTGGAAAGCTCACGCAGGCACTGCCGGGGCGACTTGCGCTCGCGGATGGCCAGCGCCTCCAGGCGGGACAGGAGGGGGTAGGGCATGAGGTCGGCCTCGTCGGTCTGCTCCTCCACCCCCGCCTTCCGCGGCCTGAGCTCGGCGGTGGGAGCCTGCGAGGTGACCGATCCCAGGAAGGGGAGCGGCGCGATGCCCGCGATCCCCCGGGTTTGAAGGACGCGGAGCCAAGCCAGGAGAAAGCTCTTGTCGATGCCCGCGAGAGGGCTCAGGGATCCCGCGGTGTCGCCGTCCATGGTGGCGTAGCCTACGGCCATCTCGGAACGGTTGGAGGTCGTGATCAGCAACCTGTCCAGGACGTTCGCCAGGAACCACACGGAGGGCGCCCTGACCCTGGCCTGGATGTTCTGCAAGGCGATGTCGTCCCGCTCCCAGGACAATTTCCGTCCCAGAGCCGCCTCCGCCACCGCCCGGTACCCGTCCACCAGATCGCCCACGTCCCATTCGCGGAATACGGCTCCCACGCCGTCGGCGACCGCCTCGGCCGCTTCGCGGGTCACGTGGCCGGAATTCGTCGTGGCCTGGTAGGCGCAGGAGAGCATGGTTCGGGTCAAACCTCGGGCGTCGAGGTCGGTCGGGAGATCCATCCACGGAAGGGCGTCGCGGACCCCTTCGGCGCCGAGTTCCTCGAGAGCCCACCGGAAGGCGAGATGCACCAGGAGGGCGCACGCGCAGGAATCCGCCCCGCCGGAGAGCGAAAGCACGAATCCACGCGACCGCGATTTGCGCAGGTAGTCCCAAAGCCCGAGGGCGGTCGCGCGGGCGAATTCGGTGTCGGGGTCCATCGCGGACGTCGGGACGCGGTCCAGGGTCGAGTCCGGATGGGCGGGTGGGGGCATGTCGAGGATCGTCAACGACGGGGGGTGCGCGTGGACGGGATGGCCCGCCGTCGCCCGGTGGGCGCGGATCTCGTCCAGATCCACGTCCGCGACGGAAACCGAGACCGGAGCGAAGGTCAGACGCGGGCCCTCCGCCAACATCCGGCCGCAGGAGGCGATGCGGCACGATGCGTCGTAGACGATCCGTCCCGACTCGTTTCCCGACAGGTTCGACCAGACGTAGGCGACGCCGAGCGAACGCGACCCCTCGGCGACCAGTCGGGACCGGAGTTCGTCCTTCCCGAGGGCGAAGTGGGATGCGGAGGGAGAGAAGACCAGGTCGCAGTCGGCTGCGGCGAGTTCCAGACCCGGCCTTCCGGCGGCCCAGGCGTCTTCGCAGATTTCGAACCCCATCCGGATGCCGGCCCACTCGAAGACCTGGTCCCCCACGGGACATCCGAGTTCCGGGTGTTCCTCCAAGGTGCCCGGTGTCCAGGGATGGAACCAGCGCGTCTCGTAGTGGACGCCTTCTCGGGCCAGGTGCCGTTTGCAAGCGATCCCCTGGATGACGCCATTTCCCATCAGGGCCGAGGCGTTGTGGACCCTCCCGCGCAGGCGGATGGGAAGTCCCGCGGCGACCACCATGCCCCGGGGGACCGCCCGCGCCAGCTCGCGGAGCGAGGCGAGAGACCTTTCGGCCACCCAGTTGGAGAGGAACATGTCCTCGCAGCCGTACCCGGAAAGGCAGAGCTCGGGCAGGACCACCACATGGGCTCCGGCAGTCCGGGCTCGGTCCACGGCCTCCAGGGCGCGGTCCAGGTTTCCCCGGAAGTCGAAGGGCGTGGTGGAGATGGCGGCGGAAGAGAGGCGCAGGATCACCGGTGGTTCTCCTCCATGGGCCGGGCCTCGAGCAAGGCGCCCAGGACGTCCGCGAGGTCCTCGTCTGAAAGGGATTCCAGAGGCGCGCGGAAGGAGAGGACGGAAAGTCGGGAGCCCGTCCAGAGGTGGGCGACCAGCAGGAATTCGTCGGTGCTCGTCTCGCCGAAGCTGCGCAGCACGGTGACGCCTTCCGGAGTCTCTTCCATCCGGGTCTGCTGGGCGTTCAGATGGTGGCGCTCGCACCAATCCTCGTGCGCCTCCATGACGTCGGTCGATTCGATGGGACGCGCCGATTCCAGCACGTCGAGGATCGCGAGGGACGATCGGCGGGCGCCCTGCCAGACTCCCGGACCCACGGCGACCCACGAATCGCGCAGCCCCAGGTTCAGCCATCGGCGCGGGGACACCATCAGGTGGCCTCCCCCGACGCGCGCCTATCGAGGTGGTCCTGCAGGAGGACCCGTGCGGCGGCCTTGTCGACCAGCGCCTTCGGATCCTTGCCGGGAACCCAGCCGGCGGCCTTCAGGTCCTGCTCGGCGGCGAAGCTGGTGAACCGTTCGTCCTCGTAGACGACCGGGATCCGCAATGTCGATTCGAGTCGTCCTCCGAACTCGCGGACCAGCTTCGCGGTGTCGGATTCCTCCCCGTTGTCGCTGCGCAGGGGAAGTCCCAACACGATTCCTCCCACATCCTCCTCGTCGCAGATCCTGCGGATCTCCCGGAGGGGATCGCCGACCTTGGCGTCGATCGTGGAGTAGCCAAAGGCACGGGCGCCATCCAGATCGGAGAGGGCGAGGCCGATCCTTCGGCCCCCCCAGTCAATTCCCAGCCATCTTGGCATGCTCGTCCCTCAGGCGCGCGTATTCGTGGAGGAGGTAGATGGTCGAGGATTTGATGGTCCTGTTGGGCGCCGGTGCGCCGGCCCGGAACGCGAATTGTCCCCGATCCCTGTCCAGCAGCGAATTCAAGGCCCGGACGCCTTCCTCGCGGCCCAGCACCGCGTGGCGCACGTCGCCCCCCTCCAGCCAGATCCAGCCGGAAACCCCGTCGGTGGTGATTTCCACCCTTCCCGTGCGGGAGGCGTTGGCCAGGAAGTAGAGGAGCTCCAGGATCGTCCCCTGGCGGAGCGGCCCGCGCACTTCGCTCAGGCGGGACAATTGCTGCGGTCCCGGGTGGCGACCCACGAGCTGTTCGGCCTTCTCCAGGATCACCGGGACCTTCGCGTTGGGCTCGACCCAGGCGCGCATCTGCTGGACACCGCGATCCACGGCGCCCATCACGTCCAGGAGCAGGATGGGAGTGGATGCCACGCGCGCGTCGGCGACCTCCAATTGGGCGAGATCCGCCCCGTGGCGGGAACGGTCGACCACCAGGAGCGAGGGATGGAAGCCCGCCAGGAATTCGCCCAATCCGGCCTCGGGCGGCAGGATCTGCGTGTCCCAACCCGCGTGCTGGAATTCGGTCGCCAGGGCCTCCGCCCGGCTGTCCGACCCCAGGGCGAGCAGGACCCAGCGGCTGCGGAGTTCCACGGTGGGGGCACGGCGTCCGGCCACCAGGACGATCGCCGAGAGCAACAGGACGAGAGCCGCGCCGCCCAGGGCGCACAGGAGGGAGATCGGGTCGGTGGTGGCGATGAATTCCCACATCGGGGCGGTGCCGGGTTCCTATCGGAGGAAGGTGGATGGTTTCGCGAGCTTGAGTTGCGCTTCGATGTCCCGGAAGACGTCCTCCACGGTCCGGGTGGCGTCCACCCTCCGCAGCAGGCGCTTCTCCTCGTAGAGGTCGATCAAGGGACGGGTCTTCTCGTGGTATTCCCGGAGCCGGACCCGGAGCACTTCCGGGGTGTCGTCCAGGCGCTTCGTGAACACCGGCCCCTGGATCTCGCGGGCGCGCTTCATGACGCGCGACTCCACGACCTCGTCGGGCACGTCCAGGTAGATGACGGCGTCCAGGTTCCAATTTTCGAAGAGGAATTCGGCCTGGGGCCGCGTGCGCGGGAAGCCGTCCAGGACGAACCCCCAATTCCAGTCGTGCTCCTCCAGCCGGGCGTGCACCACTTCCTCCACGATGTCGTCGGGGACCAGGAGTCCCTGGTTCATGATCCTCGTGATCCGGGCGGCGATCTTGGTGTGGTTCGCCATGTGCCAGCGGAAGATGTCGCCCAGGCTGATGTGCACGAACCCGTGGTTGGTGCAGAGCAATTCGCTTTGCGTGCCCTTCCCGGAACCCTGGGGTCCGAAGATGACGTACTTGTCCATTGCCCGCATAGTACCTATTCCGCGCCGCTCGCCGCCGCCGTAAAGAACGGGCCTCCTCCCGGGTGCCCCGGCCGGATCGGCTCCCGCGGCGTGTGACCGCCGTCACGGACATTTTCCCTTCCGCGCCGTATCCTTGGAACATGGTCTGGCAACTCCTCGATGCCAGGACAACCGAAGGGGGCCGGAGCGCGACCGGCCCCTTTCCTATTTTCCCGGTCAGATGCAAAACCGCACCGCCATCGCCTCCCTCCTCCTCGCCGGGTGGACGTTGTGCTCCTGCCATTCCCGCGAGGCGGCGAAGAAAACCTCCCACGCCGTTCCCTCCAAGGGGGAGGACACCATCCGGGTGGCCGCCGCCGTGTCGCCGGTGGCGTGGCTCGGGTGCCAGATGGTGGGCCCTCCCTGCCGGACCGTGGTCCTGGTCCCGCCGGGGGCCTCCGCCCACACCTGGGAACCGCGCCCCGCGGATCTGGAGGCGCTGCAGGGAGCCTCCGTCTACCTCCGCACGGGACTGGCGTTCGAGGAAGCCTGGACTCCCCGGTTCCAGTCGACGCTGCCGGGTCTGAAGGTCGTGGACCTGCGCGGCGGTCTGAGCATGGCGGATCACGACGAGCCGCACATCCATCATTCCGAGGAAGCCGATCCGCACGTGTGGTCCTCGCCCCGGGCCTTCCTGGAGCTGGCCGACACCCTCGCACCAAGATGGGAGGCGGCCTCTCCGGAGCTCGCGAGGCGGATCCGGACCCACCTTCCGGCCGTTCGCGCCAAGTTGCTGGCCCTGGACTCCCTGGCCCGCGACCGGTTGGGACCGTTCTCGGGCCGAACCTTCGTCGACAACCACCCGGGACTGGGGTACCTCGCACGCGACTACGGATTGGTCCAGATGCCCCTGGAATCGTTCGGACAGGAGCTGACCCCGGTGATCCTGTTCGACATCCGACGCACCGCCCATGCCCAGGGGATCCGGGCGATCTTCGTGCAGCCCGAGGCCTCGCGCCGGGTGGCCGACCAGGTGGCTTCCGATCTCGGCGTTCCCACCGTCGACCTGGACCTCCTGGCTCCAGGTCCCTACGATTCCGTCTACCGAGTCGCCTTGGAACGTCTGGCGGGAGGCCTGTGACGCCGGCATTCCGGTTCCAGGACGTCTGTGCCGGCTACCGCAAGCGGGTGGTGCTTCGCGGAGTGGACCTCGAGCTTCCCCGCGGTGGGATCCTGGGGCTGATCGGCCCCAACGGAGCCGGGAAGAGCACCGTGCTGCGGCTCCTCCTGGGACTGATCCTCCCGCAGGAAGGGACGGTGGAGGTGCTGGGGACCTCCGCCCGCCTGGCGCGCCCCAAGCTCGGGTACGTGCCCCAGACCCTCACCCTGGATCGCGATCTCCCGGGCACCTTGCGGGACCTGGTGCTTTCCGGGTTCCTGGGACTGATTCCGCCGGGTGGCACGCCGTCCCGGGAGGAGACCGATCGCGCCACCCATTGGATGGACCGGCTGCGGATCGCGGACCTCGCCAAACGGAAATTGTCCGAGCTCTCCGGGGGCCAGCTCCAGCTGGGACTCGTGGCCCGCGCCCTGGTCCGCGAGCCCGACCTGCTGCTGTTGGACGAGCCCACCGCCAACGCCGACGCACGTGCCGAGGGCGCCGTGTTCGGGCTCCTGGAGGAGGTGTGCCGCGACCGCACCGGCGTGGTGGTGAGCCACGACATCGGGGTGCTGTCCAGCAACGTCGATTCCATCGCCTGCGTCGGGGACGGAAGGATCGTCTACCACGGCTCCACGGAAGTTCCCGCGGATGCTCTGGAGGCGGCTTACGGTTGCCCGGTGGACCTGATCGCCCACGGCCATCCCCACCGGGTGTTGGCCGACCACCACCACGGAGGGAGGGAATGAGCCTCCTGGTCGTGCCGCTCGTCGCGATTCTCCTCGCGGCCATCGCGTCCGGCGTCGCGGGAACCCTCGCCGTCACCCACCGCATGGTGTCCTTGGGAGGGGGCCTCGCCCACGCGGCCTACGGCGGCGTTGGATTGGCGTTCCTGCTGGGGTGGACTCCGCTGCCCGTCACCGTCGTCTTCACCCTGGCCATCGCGATGCTGATCGTCTGGCTCTCGGAACATTCGCCGGAGCGCGCCGACACCCTGATCGGCGTCGTCTGGGCCTTGGGAATGGCCTTCGGGATCCTCTGCGTGGACCTGTCGCGCTCCTACGCCGGGGATCTGATGTCGGTGCTGTTCGGAAGTCTGCTGGCCATTCCCCGACAGGATCTGTACGCACTGGGGGTGCTGGACGCGGTGCTGGTGTTCTGCGCCTGGCGATTCCGCCGCGAGCTTTTGGCCATGGCCGTGGATCCCGAATTCGCGGAAGTCACGGGATTCCCCGTCCGCGCCTTCCGGGTCGGACTCCTCTCCCTGCTTTCCCTGGCCGTGGTGCTCCTGATGCGGGTGGTGGGGCTGGTTTTGCTCGTGGCCTTCCTCTCCATCCCCGGGGCGCTCGCGGTGCGCTGGACGCGCTCCATGGGACGCGCCCTGTGGGTCGCCTCCGGACTGGCCCTGGTCTTCGGATTGGCGGGACTCGCGCTTTCCTGGACCTTCAACCTGTCCACGGGTGCCTGCGTGATCGCCGCCGCCGGCACCACCTACCTCGCCACCAGTCTCCGGTCCAGGGAGTGAATCCGGTCCCCTTCTTCGAGCTGTCCCGGCAGCACGCGGAGATGGGGAAGCGTCTTACCGAACCCGTCGCGAACCTCGTCGCCTCGGGAACCTGCGTCCTGGGACCGACGGTGGAATCGCTCGAAACGGAGCTCGCCGCGCGCTGCGGCACCAGCCGGGCGGTGGGCGTCTCCAGCGGCACCGACGCCCTGCTTTCCGCGCTCCTCGCGCTCGGAGTCGGGCCCGGCGACGAGGTGGTGACCACACCATTCAGCTTCGCGGCCACCGCCCAGGCCATCGCGCGCACGGGTGCCCGGCCCGTCTTCGCCGACATCGATCCCGCCACCATGGACCTGGACCCCGAGGCCGCCGAAGCCGCCTGCGGCCCGCGCACCAAAGCCATCCTTCCCGTCCACCTCTTCGGACTCCCGGCCGACATGGAGTCCTTCCGGAAGATCGCGCGAAGCCGCGGTCTGGCCCTGGTGGAGGACGCCGCCCAGGCCTTCGGCGCCTGCCGCGACGGAGGAGTCGCGGGGTCCTGGGGGATCGCGGGGTGCCATTCCTTCTATCCCACCAAGGTCTTGGGCGCGGCCGGCGACGCCGGTGCGGTCACCACCTCCGATCCCGAACTCGCCGAGCGGATCTCGCGCCTCCGGGTCCACGGGACGGGTGCCGACGGGCTCCACAGGGAGGTGGGCGGCAATTTCCGGATGGACGCGGTGCAGGCCGCGGTCCTCTCCGCCAAGCTCCCGCTCCTGGATGGATTCCTGTCCAACCGGCGTAGGCACGCCACAACCTACCTGGAGGCCTTGGCCGGGACGGATTGCCGTCTTCCCTTCGAAGATCCCCGCGGGCAACGCGTCTGGAGCCAGTTCTGCCTCCGACATCCGCGACGCGACAGTCTCCGTGCCCACCTCTCCTCGAGGGGAATCGGGACCGCCGTCTACTACCGCCTGCCTCTGCATCTGGAACCCTGTTTTTCGTATTTGGGATATCGCGTGGGAGATTTTCCCGACGCCGAACGGGCCGCCCGGGAAGTCCTGGCCTTGCCCATCTTCCCGGAATTACGCACGGACGAGCGCGACCGGGTGATCGACGCCGTGCTCGCATTCGATGGAGGTGCCCCGTGATCCTGGTTTCCCCGGATTCCATGCGCAAAGCCGAAGCGCGAGCCCGCGAACTCCTCCGGATCTCCGAGGACCTCCAGATGGAGAGGGCATCGCTCGGGGCCTGGAATCTTTTCCGCCGGACCTTTCCGGACGCGGACACCCTTGTCGTCCTCTGCGGTCCCGGTGCCAACGGCGGCGACGGTCTCGCCTTGGCCCGCCACGCCCTTTTGGACGGATTCCGTCCCATCGTCTGTTTTCCGGGGCCGCAACCCTTCGAGGGTTCGCTCGCGCACCTGCAATACCGGAGGCTCCAAGCCCTGGGCGTGGAAGTCGTTCCCTGGCAAGGCCTCGCCGGGTTCGAGGTCTCCGTCCCCGCTGTGGACGCCCTGTTCGGAACCGGCCTTTCCCGGGGGCTTGCGGACGGCTTCGCCCATGCGGCCCGTTGGCTTTCCACTCGGCGCACCCTGGCCCTGGACCTCCCCTCTGGCCTGGACGGACGGACCGGGCATCCCCTGGGAGAGGCCGTGCGGGCCATGGCCACCGTGAGCTTCGGGCGAGCCAAGACCGGCCTGTTCCTGGATCCGGGCCGGGAATTCGCGGGCACCGTCCAGGTCGTGGACATCGGGATTCCCGATTCCTGCTGGGATCCCGATGGTGTCCAGACCCTAGATGCCGACTGGGCCAAATCCCGTCTGCCCGCGCGACCCCGCGGCGCCCACAAGGGATCGGCGGGGAAGGCCGTGCTGCTCGTGGGTTCGGGGGAGTACTTCGGCGCCGCGGTCCTGTCGTCTTCGGCGGCGCTGCGATCGGGCGCGGGGCTGGTGACGGTGGCGAGCGTCCCCGAAGTGGCCCGGGCCATCGCCCGCTCCGTTCCCGAATGCCTGGGGAAGGTCGCCATCGGCTCCTCGGCCTCCGGTTTCGACCAGATCCTGTCCAAGGCGGACGCGGTGCTCGCGGGACCCGGCATCGGACAGGGAGAGGACGCCGAATTCGCCCTGGCCTCGCTCCTGGAGTCCTGGACCGGCCCCTTGGTCTTGGACGCCGACGCCTTGAATCTGGTGGCGGCCAGACCCCGTTTGCGGTCCTTGCTGGACGACCACCGCGGCCGCCTGGTCCTGACCCCGCATCCGTTGGAGGCCTCGCGGCTCCTTTCCGTTCCCGTGCAGGAACTGCTCGCGGACCCGGTCCATTCCGCTCGCCGGTTGGCCCTTGCTTATGACGCCGTTGTCGTGTTCAAGACCGCCACTCCCGTGGTGGCCTCGCCCGACGGCCGATCGGCGCTGGGGATCGCGGGTCATTCGGGAATGGCGGTGGGCGGATGCGGAGACGCCTTGGCCGGTGCCGTGGTGGCCCGGCTCGCCGAGGGGGAGGAACTCTTCGAGGCGACCTGCCAGGCGGTGCGCGCCCACGCGCGGGCCGGCGACCTCGCAGGGGAAGACGGAAAACGGGGCATGTCGGTGACGGATCTGGTAGCCGCACTTCCGAAGGCCTGGGGGGAGATGGAACCGATTTGACGTCGGAGTTTTCCGGGGATGGTTGCGAAAGCGGATTCCGCGCGTATAGATTCCCCACATGAAGCACATCCTCTCCTGCGCATCGCTCGCCGTCGCTTCGCTGTTCCTTTCTTCCCTCGCCGGATGCAAGGAAGAACCTCTGCCCGTCCTCCCCTGCGACACCACCACCCTGATCCTGTCGCACAAGGTCGTCCAGTCGACCCCGGAGGGATTGAGGGTGTCGGACGCGCCCGACCTTCGGACCCTCGACACCTTGAGGTTCACGGGTGGCTACACCATCCACAAGAGCGGAGGGATGTTCGGCAAGTCGTGGGTCTACCTGGACGTGACGCACCGCGGACGCCCCGATTCCGTGTACCCCATCGGGCTCATCACCAGCCTCTGGAACGTGAACGAGGCCCTGCCGCCGGTGGCCCTTCCCATCAAGCGCTGCTACGACACGATCAAGGCGCACTTCCCCAACGCGAACTGAGGGGGGTGGTTTCCCAGCCTACACGTTGTCCCGCAAGCGCGGATGCACCAATCCCTCCGGTGACAGGATCCGGTCGAGCTGATCCGCTTCCAGCAGGCCGCGCTCCAGCACCAGGTCGCGCACGCGACGCCCGGTGCGGTGGGCTTCCTGGGCGATTGCGGAGGCCTGGGCGTACCCGATCCAGGGGTTGAGCGCGGTGGCCACGCCCGCCGATTCCTCCACGTAGCGGTGCAGGGTCTCGCGGTTGGCCTCGATTCCCACCACGCACCGCTCCCGCAGAACGCGGCATCCGGAGGCCAGGTAGGTGAGGCTCTGGAACAGGCTCCGGGCCATGATGGGCTCGAAGGCGTTGAGCTGCAACTGCCCGGATTCGGCGGCGAAGGTCACGGTGACGTCGTTTCCGATCACCGCGAAGGCGATCTGGTTCACCACCTCGGGGATGATGGGGTT
>Ga0209415_10019350_pt1 | contig 10669 bp, 8 predicted proteins | sample PeaSoiSIISIP2007_FD_187696 | JGI IMG/M metagenome (GOLD analysis project Ga0209415, IMG submission 187696) | Peat soil microbial communities from Weissenstadt, Germany - SII-SIP-2007 (SPAdes) (version 2) | ecosystem: Environmental > Terrestrial > Soil > Wetlands > Peat | place: Germany... | reverse complement strand
CAACTTGGTGGCCAGGCCTGCCCACATGTTTCCGATCACGATCTCTTCCGCGGCATAGGGCTTGAGGAAGTCGTCGTAGCTGGCCCAATAGGTGCGCGTGTTCTTCTTCAGCGCGAGCAGCGCATCCTTCACTTTGCCGAGATCGGGATTCTGCGGATCCAGGCCGAGGTAAAGCGCCGCGGTACGGATGGCGGTGTCATAGTCGTCGAAAAAGCCCACCTTTCCCGCGTACCTGGGGTCCCAGAGGGCCGCCCATGAGGTCGGGGAATCCTTCACGAACTTCGGGTTGTACCCCAGGGATGTCGTGCCCCACGTCCAGGGCACCGCGTAGACCTTCCCGTCGGGGCCAATGGCATCCGGAAACTCGCGCAGGGATTTCAGGATGTCGCCGTAGCTGCTGATCTTCGACGTATCGATGGCCTGGACGAGCCCTTCATCCACGGCAACCTTCACGAATGCCGAGTTGGGAAGGAGGACGTCGATCTTGCCCATCCCGCCGGCTCTCAGCATTGTCAGCATCTCTTCCAGCGAAGTGAAATACTGATGCACCACTTTGACGTTGTACATCTTCTCGAATACCACCGCTCCATAGGCGGAATCCGACCCGTAGCCCTTCCAGTTGGCAACGGTCAGCGTCCGCGTCTCTGCGGCGGCGCTGAACAAGACAGCCCCCAGAAGCAGCACTGCGAGAACTGCTCTCTTCATTTCCGAACCTCCTCTCGATTTCAGAAGAATTGCTGTAATTGCCATATTTGTCAAAGTCCCCTCGTCGCGGCGTCAACCACCTCGTTCCCCCATGAGTCTCCCGCCTGCCATGCTGCTCGCAATCGCGCTCTAGGGCAGAACGCTATGGTCGGCGGCCCTTGCCGTTGCCTTTGACCTCGCCGTAGTCGTGTCCACAGTTGCATGGCAAGCACCTCTGCACGGAAGGCTGCATGGCGAGGGGTATTCGGTTGAGGTCATCAGGACGCTCATCCGAAGCAACGGGGTTCGAACGGCGTTATGGACAGTTCACGGTGTCGAGGCAAGCGCGCGGAGAGCATCCGGTGAAGCTCTTGAACTCCCGTGTGAAATGTCCAATGGGAGATGCCTTTGGCGGTCGTCGTGTTGCTTTGGGGGCTGGCCGTTTGGGCGGATTCTCAACATCCGCGGTTCGACTACATGCAGGCGACGAAGGTGATACCGCGATGGCTGAAAGCACTTCGCATCGATTACTCTAGAGAAGGTAATGCTTATCGGGCGACTTTGGCGGGAAATCGTGGAAATCGTAAGGCCCTGTCAGAGACAATCTTGGCGATCTCCGACTTGCTGCTTACATTCATTCTATGAGTGACAAACCAATTCTCGTGACAGGCGCAACGGGGAACATTTCGAGCCTCGTTATTCCCCAACTGATTGCAAGCGGTTCCAAAGTACGTGCCCTCGTTCACAGCGCGGACAAGGCAAAGGCGCTTTCGGACAAGGGAGCTGAGGTAGTCGTCGGTGACCTTGACAACCCCGGCTCGCTTCAGAAGGCCTTCGATGGGATTTCTGCCCTGTTTCTCCTCACGCCGTTCGGGGAAAGGGCGGACGCGCTTGCGCGTAATGCCATAGCGGCCGCAAAGAAGGCGGGCAGCCCCTACGTGGTGCGGCTATCTGTAATCAAAGCCGGACCTGATGCGCCGACCGCCAACACCCGCTCACACGGCCAGACGGAGAAAGACCTCAAGGAATCGGGTCTGCCCGTGGTATATCTCAGGCCGCACTATTTCATGCAGAACATTTTCGGTTCCCTCCAGACCATCGGGTCAGATGGCGTTTTCTACCAGGGCATGGGCGAAGCAAAGCTCGCCATGATAGACGTGCGCGACATCGCTGACGCGGCTGCGAAGGCTCTCCTTGACAGGAGCCACGCGGGCAAGACCTATTCGCTGACAGGACCAGCAAGCATCACCTGGCATACGGTAGCACAGGCTTTCACGGCCGCACTCGGCCGCCCTGTGAAATACATCCCGATCCCGTCGGAAGCCGTTGCCGAAAACATACGCAAGATGGGCTGGGGAGAGTGGGCTGCGGGAGTGATGCGTGACTACAGCGCAGCCTATGGGAGCGGCTGGGGAGACTTCGTTACGGAGGACGTCAAGAAGCTCGCCGGGCACCCGGCCCGTTCAATCGAGCAGTTTGCGCGGGAAGTCCTTGCGCCCGCTTTGTCGCGAAGATAGCAGCGGAAGCGCCTCCGCGGCTTCATCGGAGATATGCACCGGTCCAGACCCGGGACTGTTCACAGTTCCCGTGAGGCCAGCCAGGCCTTCCAGCCGCCCCACTCGGTGATGTCCCGATGGCCATCGGTTGCCCAGGCTTCGCAGAGGAACCCCTGGACCTGCCTGCCATCTTCCAGCTCCAGAGTGCCAATGCTCAACGGCGGCGCCACCTCGGCGACGAAGGCCCCGTAGGCCGCCCGGGGAAGGGCCCAGACTTCGACCGCCACGGCAGCGCCCCCCTTGGCCACCCGGACCAGGCCGGGCCTGGGCGTTGACTGGTCCTCCAGCGCGTGCAGCCGGTACCGAGCCGAGGTCCGGGCCGGTCCAACCAGGCGCGCGCCGCGCCGCGTGAGCCGGGGGTTCAACGGAAGCCCTGACAGGTGAGCCCCAGCCACCGCCACCATCACCTCGTCGGACCAGCGCTCCCACTCCTCCCCGAGAGCTGCGAGCCGATCGTCCTCCCATGCCTGGCCGAGAAGGGTGACCCCGAAGGGCAGGCCGTCGGCCCGTGTCCCGGCAGGGACGACCAGGGCGCAGAGGTCGGCGAGATTGACGAAGTTGGTCCAGGTCCCCAGCCGGGCGTTGGTCACCAGGGGGTCGGCCAGGACTTCCTGGATCGTGTAGACGGTCGGGACCGCCGGGACGAGCAAGGCGTCGCACCCTTCCCAGAGCCCCGCGATTGTCCGGGCCAGCTCCCGGCGGCGGTCCTCTGCCCAGAATGCGGAGGCGGCATCGAAGCGGGCCGCTCCATCGAGGATGGTCCGGACCACAGGATGGATCTGGTCCGCCCGAGCCGGGTAGAACCCCCGCAAGGCGTTGACCCGCTCGGCGACCCAGGGGCCTTCGTAGAGAAGGGCGGCCATGGCGAAGAGCGGCTGGGGATCGACGGACACGAGGGCATACCCCAGGGCCTTCCAACGGACCAGAGCCTCGTCCCAGGCGCGAGACTGAAGGTCGTCGCCGAACCACGGGAGGGTGGATGGGACGGCCAGGCGCCGGTGCGGGACGGAGAAACCTTCCCTCGGCGGCCGGGACCGGGCGTAGGGGTCCTCCGGGTCGAACCCGCCCAGTACCCATGCAACAAGCGCGGCGTCCCGGACTCGGGCCGTGAGGATGGACACACAGTCCAGGCTGCGACAAGCCGGGAACACACCCCGGAAGCTGAACCAGCCGCGCGTCGGCTTGAGGCCAACAATGCCGTTCAGGCCCGCGGGGACCCTGCCCGACCCTGCCGTGTCGGTGCCCAGGGCCAAAGGCACCAGGCCCCGTGCCACCAGTGACGCAGATCCCGAGCTCGACCCCCCGGAGACATAAGCGGGGTTGTGGACGTTCGGTACCACCCCGTACGGGGATCGGGTGCCGACGAGCCCAGTGGCGAATTGATCCAGATTTGTCTTGCCCACTATCCGCGCCCCGGCCTCGACAAGCCTCCGGACTACCTCCGCATCCCGGTCGGGCAGATAGGCGAACTCGGGGCAAGCGACGGTAGTCGGGACCCCCCGAACGTCGATGTTGTCTTTCACAGCGAAAGCCAGGTCCGCCAGGGAACCGCCCTCACCTCCTTCCCGGGCCGGAAACTTTTCAGGAGGGACAATCCAGGCGGGATCGCCGGGGGCGGCAGTCCCCGGGCGACGCGCCCGTTCCTCCGGGTCGAGAGCCCGCCAGCCGTCGAAGTCGAGGGGCGCGAAGGAAGAGTTCGGCAAGCTCATTTGAAATCTCCTTTTGGCAGGATTGTGGGCCCGCTGGCCCCACCGATGAAAGCAGCCCGCCGTCCCGTCACTGGGAAGCCCCGGCCAAGGCCGAGACCACGGAGGAGGCAGGGGCCGTCCATCCGAAGATGCCTCCCTGGGCCCGGATCATCTCGAGGGCCACCCGCTGGAACTCGGGAAAGTACGAGGCCACGGCATCCTCCACAACCAGGCAGTCCAAACCGCGGTCGTTGGCCTCTCGGACGGTCGAATGGACGCACACCTCGGTGGTCACCCCCGCGACCAGGAGGAAACGGATTCCCCTCACCCGCAGGAGGGTGTCCAGATCGGTGGCATAGAACGCCCCCTTGCCCGGTTTGTCGATCACCGGCTCACCCTCCCGGGGGGCCACCTCAGCGACGATTCCGTGGCCCGGTTCGCCCCGCACCAGGAGCCGTCCCAGGGCCCCCCGCTCCCCTATTCTCAGGGGGGCGTTTCCCCGGCGAAGCTTCGCCTGCGGGGCGTCTGCGAGATCAGGCCGATGGCCTTCACGCGTGTGAACCACGAAGAGACTCGCAGCCCTGGCGGCGTCCAGCACCTTCCTCGCGGGGACCAAGGCCGCCCGCAGCAGCGACACGTCGTTCCCCAAGCTGGAACCGAACCCGCCCTCCTCCAGGAAGTCCCTCTGGAAATCGATGAGCAGGAGGGCCGTAGAGGCCGGTTCGAAGGCAAAGCCATAGGGGCATGCGTTTATGGTTTCCATGATACCCTGCTTTGCCCGGGGCGGGAAGCTCCGCCCCGGCTTTGCCTACTTCGCCTGACCGATCACACCCTCGACCAGCCAGTTGGTAGTGTCCAACAGCTCGATCCCGCCGGCCTTGCCCGCCGGAATCACGACGTTGCCATTGTTGTCCTTGAGCGGTCCCTGGAATATCTTGAGCTTTCCCGAGATGATCGCGGCTTTGGCCTTGGCGATCTTCTCCTTGGTTTCAGCGGTGACCGAAGGGCCGTAGTCGGCCAGGGTGAGATAGCCGGATTCAATGCCCCCGCGCACGTGGCTGGGCTTCCAGGTCCCGGCGATGATTTCCTTCACTTCCTGCGTGTAAAGGTCGCCCCATGTATAGGCCACTCCGGTCAGCCAACCTTTGGGCGCGAATCGCTTGAGGGCCGCGGAGTGGAAGCCGACCGTGTATATCCCCCTGGCCTCGGCCGTCTTGACGACCGTGATCGGCGAGTCGACGATCATGCTGATCACGTCGACGCCGGCGTCCGCCAGGGCGCCCACAGCCGACCCCTCCTTGACCGGGTCGACGAAGGAGTTGTTGTAGGTGACCGTGGTGGTAACCTTGGGATTGACGGTCCTGGCGCCCAGCTCGAAAGCGTTGATCGAGGCCAGGATGTTGGGAATCGGAAAGGCCGTGATGAACCCGAGCTTGCCCGACTTGGACGCCGCCCCGGCGGCAATCCCCGCCAGGTACATGGCTTCGAAGTTATTCCCCCAGAAGGTCCCCAGATTCGGCGCAAGCTTATACCCTGCCGCGTGCAGGAACGTCACCTTCGGATACTTCTTGGCGACGTTCAACGCCGGGTCGAGATAGCCGAAGCTCTGGGCGATGATGATCGTCGCCCCTTTGTTGATCATCTGTTCCATGACCCGTTCGGCGTCCGCGGTCTCCGGGATGTTCTCCGCCTCGAGGACCTTCAGACCCGGAATGTTCTTCTTGAGCACTTCGATCCCTTCGTGGCTGGCCTGGTTGTAGCCGGCGTCATTGATCGGACCCAGGTGCAACACCCCCACGATGGTGTCCGCGGAAACCCGCGGCACCGCGGTCGCCAGGCAGAACAATGCCGCCGCGGCCAGGACAATCGTCTTCTTTACCATGAAAAACCTCCTTCAGGTTACTGTGGAACTGACTTCATCTCCCCTCGCGAGAGGATTCGAACACTTCCTTGAGGCCCTCCGGCATCCTTCCCCGGCTGGAGTTCCGCAGGAGCACGAGGACAAGGAGGGTGACCAGGTAGGGGAGCATGTCCAGAAGAAACGGAGAGACCTGGGCCCCCCGGGCTTGCAGCTGGATCTGGAGCGCCAGGGTCCCGCCGAAGAGCAGGGCCCCTGGCAGGATGCGCAGCGGGCTCCATGCAGCGAAGATGACCAGCGAGACGGCGATGAACCCCCGACCCGCGGTCAAGCCCTCCGTCCATGTGTGGGCTATCGCCAGGCTGAGGTGGGCTCCCGCGACTCCAGCCAGAACCCCGCCGAGAAAAAGCGCCTGGTGCCGCAGGAGTCCGGTCCGCGACCCGGCGGCGTAAGCCACCAGCCTGTCCTCGCCCACTGCTCGGAGGTGAAGGCCCCAGGCCGTCCTGGAGAGCAGGTACCAGACCGCCGCGGCCGCCGGGATCATCATGTAGACCAGGAGGTCCTGGTTGAAAAGGATCGACCCGATGAAAGGCAGGCTCGAGAGCCAGGGAATGGGAAATGACGACAGCCCGTCGAGGGAGGACCCTACGAAGGGCTTCCCGTAGAAGGCGCTGAGCCCCATGCCGAAAAACATCAGGGCAAGACCGCTGGCCAGCTGGTTGGCTCCCCAGACGATAACCAGGGGACCCAGGAGGAGGTTGAAAAGGCCTCCGGCAACCATTCCCGCGACGAGCCCTGCCGGGACCGATCCAGTGGCGGAAGCCACGGCAAAGCTGACTGAGGCGCCGACAAGCATGGTGCCTTCGACGCCGAGGTTGATCAGCCCCGCTTTCTCGACGATGGTTTCCCCCAGGGCCGCGTAGAAGATGGGCGTGCTGGTCAGGACCGCCCCGCCGAGCCAGCCCTCCAGAAAGCCTTCGGTCACGAAACTGCTCCGTTTTTCCGGTGCAGCCAGGATCGGACCCGCACCTCCAGCCGGTCGGGGCGCCAGGCATCCGCCAGGACCATGAACAGGCAGAGGGCCATCAGGATGTCTACCGTGGAAGAGGGAAGTCCCTGGTCAATCTGGAGGCTGTCCCCGCCGGTAGCAATGAGGGCCACGAGAAACCCCATGAAAAGGATTCGCAGGGGCTTGTGTCCAGCCAGCCAGGCGATGAGGAAGCCAAGGTAGCCGTATGACGGGGAGAACCCCGGCCGGAGGCGGCCCTGGATGGCCATGATCTCCCCTGTTCCCGCCAGGCCAGCCAGGGCGCCGCCCGCGCAGAGTATTATGAGAATGTACGCGGTCACCGGGAGGCCGTGCCGCAAGGCCGCCAGGGGGTTGCTCCCCGCGGCGCGGATCTCGTAGCCCCAGCGGGTGCGGTTGATCACGACGGCGAAGAGCAGGAGGGCCGCCAGGGCGAAGACAATCCCGATGTGTATCCGGCCCGCGAAGGCCGGCCACAGGAACCCGTCTGCGAACTTCGTGGTCTGAGGCACATTCGAGCTGGACGGGTCACGAAGCGGTCCGAAGACGAAGTAGTCCACCACCCGGATGGCGACGTAGTTCAGGAGGAGAGTGCTGATCGTTTCATTGAGCCAGCCCTTCGCGCGCAGCAGGGCCGGGACCAGGGCCCAGAGGGCGCCGCCGATCATCCCGGCGACCAGGGTCACGGGGATCCCGGCCCAGAAGGGCGTGCCGGCGCCGACGGCGAGGGCAGCCGCGGCCGCCGCGAGTGCGCCCAGTTGGAGCTGGCCTTCACCCCCGACGTTCACCAGACCGAGCCTCGCGGGGAGTGCGACAGCGAGGGCCGTGAACAGGAGGGGAATCATCTTGACGAAGATTTCCGAAAAGCCGAAACCGTTGCCCAAGGTCGAGCCGAAGATGCTCGCGTACGTGTCCAGAGGGTTCTTGCCGCTGGTGAGAAGCAGGACGCTGAAGAGCACAAGAGCTGAGGCGAGAGACAGCACCAGGGAGACGATGGAAGCCCCCCAGCCCATGAACCAGCGGTTCTGGGCTTCAGGCATGGGCGGCCCCGGTCATCAGCAGGCCTACCGCCTGAGGGGTGGTCAGGGCCGGCTCGAAGGTCCCGGCGACGCGGCCCGCGTGGAGGACCAGCAAGCGGTCGCTCAGCGCGAAGAGCTCGTCTAAGTCCTCAGAAACGAAGAGCACCGCCATGCTTCTCTCTGCGTGGGAGAGGACGAGGTCCCGGGCCGCCTGGGCGTTGGAGAGGTCGAGGCCCCGGGTCAGGTAGTAGGAGACCATAAGGCCGGGATTGCGCCCGAGCTCTCGGGCAATCACCATCCGCTGCAGGTTTCCTCCAGAGAGGTTCCCTGCCCTGGCGTCCAGGGAGGGCGGCGACTGGACGAAGGCCGTCATGAGCGTGGATTCCGCGTCCGTCTCCAGCTTCTTCGTGTCGGGGCTCCAGCCCCCGGCCTTCCAATAGGAAACCTGGTGCCCGAGGATGAGGTTCTCTCTGACTGTCATCCCGCTGACGGCGCCCATCCGGAGGGGATCCTCTGGAAGGCAGGCAACGCCCCGGCGCAAGACCTCCGCGGGGCGCGCGGAGGCCAGGTCCTTCCCGCCGAGCAAAATCGAACCCTCGGCGGCGGGCCGGAGACCCAGAACAAGGTCGCCCAGGTACTCCTGTCCGTTCCCCGAGACGGCCGCTACCCCGAGGATCTCCCCGGGCTGGATCGAAAGCGAGACCCTCTGGAGACCCGGCCTGCCGTCATCGGTCCGGCATGAGACATTGACAAACTCGAGCGCAGGGGCGCCGGCACGGACGGAGCTGCGACGCCGGGGGCCGGCATCGGACCAATCCGGGCTCTGGTCCCCAACGAGGAGCTTGACCAGCAGGTTCCGGTCGGCGTCCGCCCGTGGAAGGGTGGCCGAGATCCCGCCCTTCCGGAGGACCGTGATTCGGTCCGCGGACCGAAGGACCTCGGGCATCTTGTGCGTGATGAAGAGCACGGCGTAGCCCTCCGTCCGCAGACGGTCGAATACCCGAAACAGGTTCTCAGTCTCGTGGGGCGCCAGGACACTCGTGGGTTCGTCGAAAATAAGGATCCGGGCCCCGGCCGCCAGGATCTTCACGATCTCGACCTTTTGCCGATCCCCCATGGGGAGGTCCCGGACAAAAGCCAGGGGGTCGACGTCCAACCCGTAGAGTTGCGACAGACTGGCGATCCGGTCTACGAGATTCCTCCGGTCGGTCCCCCAGCTCTCGAGAAAGAGTGCCACGTTTTCCCAGACCCGAAAGGCAGGTATCAAGGTAAAGTTCTGGAAGACCATGCCTATGCCCAGCCCCCGGCCCCGCCGGGGGGAATGGACGGCCACCGGCGCGCCTCCGACCAGGATTTCTCCTTCGGTCGGCTGGTAGTAGCCGTAGAGGAGCTTCATCAGCGTGCTCTTCCCGGCGCCGTTCTCCCCCAGGATCGCGTGTATCTCGCCGGCTCGGACCACCAGGCCGATGCCGTCATTTGCCTTGAGGCTTCCGAAATACTTGGAAAGGCCCCTGGTTTCCAGGAGGATTGTCCCGGCAGGGGGTTGGCCGACCATGCATGTGACTTGAGCAATACTCATGCCAAGGAGAATGAAGGACGCTAACTCATTCCGAGAGAATAAGTTAAGGATATCTCCACTTGGATAATTTGCTTGTTTTCAAACATAAATGTTCTTTTGAACAATGCAATACTACAAATATGTGCCCTTCCGCGTGCCGCAGCCAGCGCCTATACTGTGTCGCGTGGAGACTTCGGTGGAGTTGATCGCCTCGTATTGGACAATCGCGGGAACCCTCCCGAACAGTCAGCAGGAGTACAGCCGTTTCGACTTCCGGGACCGCGTGCAGGCCGCGGCAGGGGCAGGATTCAAAGGGATAGGCATATGGCATGCGGATCTGGATCACATTCTTGAGCTCAGAGCACTGTCGGAGATGAAGCGGATTCTCGACGACAATGGGATGAAGTACGTTGAGCTCGAGTTTCTCACCGATTGGTTTCTCGACGGGGAGAGAAGAAGGCGTTCCGATGCGCGCAAGAAGGTGCTGCTCAACGCCGCAGAGGTCCTGCAGGCAAAGCACGTGAAGGTCGGCGACTTCACGAAGGAGAAATGCGACTTTGATCGCCTTGTCGATTCTTTCGCAACGCTCTGCGCCGAGGCTGCGAACCATGGGACCTCAATCGCCTTCGAGCCCATGGGAGTGGCAGTTCTTGACACCCTGCATGACTCTTTACGAATGGTCTCGGCTGCCGGGACAAAAAACGGAGGTATCATTCTCGATATCTGGCAGGTCGTGGACTGCGCCATGCCAACCGAGGAAGTGGGACGAATCCCTTCCTGCTACTTGATGGGTGTCGAGCTCAACGATGCTGCAATGGATGGGGCCAGAATACGAGAGGACACGGCAAACCCGAGAACGTTCTGCGGCGCAGGGGATTTCGATATAGCGGGGTTCATCAGTCGTGTGCGGGAAAGCGGCTACCATGGTCCCTGGGGTGTCGAAGTCATCGGGGAGGCTCTCTTGTCAATGCCGCTCCGAGAGGTCGCGGAACGGGCATTCAGCACCACTATCCACCAGTTTGGCGGGGATGGGGAGACGTGATTGCGCGGGACGTGCCTCTGCGGGATGTGCCCCGCGCGGGACACCTGCACTAAGTCCATACCCGATCGCGCAAGAAACGGCCCCAGTACTCCCGCTGGTTCTTCAAGAGCAAAGGGATCTCCAACCCGTACGGACAGCGCTCCACGCATGTCCGGCATTCGGTGCAGCTCTCTGCCTTCTTGAACGGCTCGCCAACGAATGAGACAGCGGCTTCAAACGGCATCCGGCGCGCGAAGC
>Ga0209415_10019349_pt1 | contig 10669 bp, 9 predicted proteins | sample PeaSoiSIISIP2007_FD_187696 | JGI IMG/M metagenome (GOLD analysis project Ga0209415, IMG submission 187696) | Peat soil microbial communities from Weissenstadt, Germany - SII-SIP-2007 (SPAdes) (version 2) | ecosystem: Environmental > Terrestrial > Soil > Wetlands > Peat | place: Germany... | reverse complement strand
GGCCCTGGTGCTGCTCGTGGGCGGCTACATGGTGATCCACAAGGAGCTGCAACTTGGCTCCATCGTGGCCTTCTACTCCTACCTGCTGATGATGCAGGCGCCGTTCATGATGCTCGGGATGATCATCATGATGGGTCAGCGGGCCGCCGCCTCGGCCGATCGGATCTACGAGATCCTCGACGAGAAGGCGACGATCGTGGACCGGCCCGGAGCGATCGATCTCGTGCATTGTGACGGAGATGTGCGTTTCGCCTCGGTCGACTTCGCCTACGGCGGTGACGACGGACCGCTCGTTCTGTCGGACTTCGACCTGCACCTGAGCCCGGGGGAGACGGTGGCCCTGGTGGGGCGTACCGGAGTGGGGAAGTCGACGGTGGCCCGTCTGCTCCCGCGTTTCTACGACGTGACATCCGGGGCGGTCGAGATCGATGGGCACGACGTCCGGGACCTGACGCTTCCCAGTCTGCGCTCGCACATCGGGATCGTGCTCGACGAGCCGTTCCTCTTCTCGATCTCCATCCGCGACAACATCGCCTACGGACGGCCCTCGGCCTCGATGGACGAGATCGAGGCGGCGGCTCGTGCGGCGGGGGCCGACGAGTTCATCAACGATCTGCCGGCCGGGTACGAGACGGTGGTGGGTGAGCGGGGCTACACGCTCTCCGGTGGCCAGCGTCAGCGGATCGCCATCGCCCGGACGCTGCTCGTCAATCCGCCCATCCTGGTGCTCGACGATGCCACCAGCGCCATCGACGTCCAGGTCGAACAGCAGATCCACGGAGCGCTGCGGGTTCTGATGGAAGGACGGACCACACTGATCATCGCCCACCGGCTGTCCACGATCAGCCTGGCCGACCGGGTGGTGCTGATGGACGAGGGCCGGATCGTGGCCGACGGGACGCACGCCGAGCTGTTGGTGAGCACGCCCCTGTATGCCGAGGTGCTGGCCCAGGCCGACGAGATCGACGCCGCCCTGCAGGCAGCCGAGGACGAGGGGGCCGACTGATGGCGTGGGGTGGCGGATGGGGCGGCGGCGGTGGTGGGGTCGGCGCTGGTCCTCCCGGCGCGCCCGTGGCCGGGCTGCCCTTCGGGGGCATCCCTCAGGAGTTGCAGAAGGGCGTCGATCTGCTGCTGGCCGACGAGCCGGAGCAGACGGAGCCGACCGTCGTCTTCACCCAACAGGCCGGTGCCGACGAGGGCGCTCGCCTGACGCTGTGGCGTCTGCTGCTGCGCTACCCCGGCATGCTGGTGGCGTCCGGCGTTCTCATCGTGATCCTGAGCGTGGCTCTGCAGCTCGGGCCGTGGCTGACCAAGATCGCCATCCAGGACGGGATGATCCCCGACCGGCACAACCACTATCACTTCAGTGCCGTCGTCTTCGCCGCGCTCGCCTACCTGGCGGCCACGACGATCGGTGCCGTGTGCCAGCGGTCGCAGGTGAAGGTGACCGGTCGGCTGGCGGCCGGGGTCATGAACGATCTGCGGGTGAAGATCTTCACCCATCTGCAACGGCTGTCGCTCGACTTCTTCACGGCCGAGAAGGCCGGGGTGATCATGACGCGGATGACGAGCGACATCGAGAACCTGCAACAGCTGCTGCAGGACGGACTGGCCCAGTTCGCCATTCAGGGGCTGACGATGGTCGTGATCTCCGTGTTCCTGTTCACCACCAATGTGAAGCTCGCCTTCATCACCCTGTTCCTCATCGTCCCCGTCCTGACGGCGATGTCGGTATGGTTCCACCGTCGATCGGAATTCGGTTACGACAAGGTGCGCGACGGCATCGCCAACGTCATGGCCGACCTGTCCGAGAGTCTGCACGGGGTGCGGATCGTGACGGCGCACAACCGGCAGCGTCGCAACGTCGTGCACCACCGCAACGTGGTCGGGGAGTACCGCGACGCCAACAATTACACGGCCCAGATCAACTCCGTGTATGGACCCGGAACGCAGCTGATCGGCGTGCTCGGCCAGGCCGTCCTGCTCGCCATCGGCGGCGACATGGTGGTGAACCACACTCTGAGCCCCGGTGCCCTGGTCGAGTTCTTCTTGTACCTGAACCGGTTCTTCGCGCCGATCCAGCTGCTGGTCCAGCAGTACAACTCGTTCCAGCAGGGCCAGGCATCGATCCTGAAGCTGCGGACTCTGCTCGACACCGAGCCGGACGTGAGAGAGGCGCCTGACGCCACGCAGCTTCCGCCGGTCCGGGGGGAGATCGTCTTCGACAAGGTGGCCTTCGGTTACGACCCCGCCGTCCCCGTCATCCATGACGTGAGCCTGACCATCGCACCGGGAGAGACGGTGGCCTTCGTCGGGCCCACCGGGGCGGGGAAGTCGACGCTGGCCAAGCTGATCGTGCGCTTCTACGACCCGACCGAGGGGCGGGTGCTGATCGACGGGCACGACATCAAGTCGGTCACCCTGGAATCGTTGCGGCGGCAGCTCGGTGTGGTGCCCCAGGAGCCCTTCCTCTTCGCCGGGACGATCCGGGACAACATCTCCTTCGCCCGTCCCGACGCCACCGACGCCGAGGTGGAGGAGGCGGTGCGGACGGTGGGGTTGAGCGACCTGATCGAAAGGATGCCCCAGGGGGTGGACACCATCGTCCACGAGCGGGGGCAGTCGCTGTCCTCGGGGGAGCGGCAGCTGATCGCGCTGGCCCGGGCCTTCCTTGCCCATCCCCGGGTGCTCGTCCTCGACGAGGCCACGTCCAACCTCGACCTGCAGTCCGAGACGAAGATCGAGGCCGCCCTCGACATCCTCCTCGAGGCCCGCACGGCGGTGCTCATCGCCCACCGGCTGTCGACGGCCATGAAAGCCGACCGGATCGTGGTGGTCGACGAGGGCCGGATCGTCGAGGTCGGTCCCCACGACGAGTTGGTGGCGGCCGGCGGCCGGTACGCCGAGATGTATGCGACCTGGTCCAGCCAGGCCCAGGGCGCGTCCGCCCCCCACCATTGAGCGTGGCCCGGCCGACCGTGGCAGGGTTGGGGAGGGGAAGAACGTCGCGGAGGTGTGAGATGGGGAAGTGGGACCGCAGTGAATTGCAGGCCGCGCACGACCGGTTCATCGTGGCCGCCGACGAATCGGCGAGTAGCGGGAACTGGACGAAATGGGCCGAGATGTTCACCGAGGACGCCGAGTACATCGAACATCACTACGGCCGCTTCCACGGACGCCGGGAGATCCTGGGCTGGATCTCCATCACCATGTCGGAGTGGCCCAACAGCGAGATGACGACGTTCCCGCACGACTGGTGTGTGTGCGACGAGGACGGCGGTCGGTGGATCTGCCAGATCGAGAACCGGTTCAAGGACCCCGGCGACGGTGAGATCTATCAGGCGTCGAACATCACGATCCTGACCTATGCCGGGAACATGCAGTTCTCCAGCGAGGAGGACGTCTACAACCCGGCGACCTTCGCTCCCGTGGTGAAGGCGTGGATCGATGCATCACGCGCCCACAGCCCCGGCTGACAGGTCTCAGCGCGCACTGAGAATGCCGTCTGGATCGGCCTGCCAGCCGGAGAGGAGTTGACGGCCCAGGCGGTCGCACGACCAGCGCAGGGGCCCGTCGTCGGCCAGGATGGCCCCGAGAACCGCCGTCGCCGCGATGGCTGACGGGGTGATGAATTCGTCCACGGCGGTGCGGCCTTCGTGCATGGACTGCGCCATGGTCTCGTAGCCGGGGCACTCCGCCGCCTCAGGGGGCCGGGCCGAGGCGGCCAGCATGTCGGTGTCGACGGGACCGGGCATGATCTCGACGACGCGGATGCCGAACGGGGCGACCTCGGCCCGCAGCGACTCACCCATGGTCTGGACGGCAGCCTTCGACGCCCGGTAGACGGAGTAGAAGGGAACCGACATGGCGAGCGATGCCGAGGTGATGTTGCAGATGACCCCGCCTCCTGCTGTCCGCATGAGGGGGACGGCTCGGCGGGTGACCTCGACGAGACCGAACAGGTTCGTCTCGAAGACGTGTCGCCATTGGGCCATGGGGACGGCTTCGACCGGCAGGTAGTCGGCCTCGGTGCCGGCGTTGTTGACGAGGACGCGCAGTCCGTCGGGCAGCTCGATGGAATCGGGCTCGGTGACGTCCAGGCGGGTCACCGTGATCGTGCCGGAGCCGCCGCGCACCGCTTCCCGCAGTCCGGCGCCGGCTTGGGGGTCCCGCATGGTGGCGACGACGTCGAAGCCGGCCCGGGCCAACTCGATGGCGATGGCCCGACCGAAACCGCGACTGGCCCCGGTGACGACAGCGATCCCTTGAGCGTCCATGGCGATTCTCCCGAGTCTGTTCGTCCGAGACAGTAGGCGAGATCGAATGGAACCTTTCGGAGGATCTAGGCGTCATGTCAGTGTGGAGGGTGTCACGAGGGAAGGCACGGTGAGGATCATGGCCGGTTCGATGGCCGATTCCGATCTGGCCGACCTCTACCGCCGCCAGCGTGAGCCGATGATTCGGTTCGCCCGTCTCCTGGCCGGATCGGGCGGAGTGGCGGAGGAGATTGTCCAAGAAGCCTTCCTCAAGCTTCACCAACTCGGTGAGCGCCCACGGAATCCTGACGGCTACCTGCGGACCGTGGTCGCCAACCTGGCCCGCAGCCATCTGCGACGACTCGGGGTCGAACGCCGCATGCCGGCCGGGCGCCGGATCACCGTCGGCGATCCGGAGATAGACGAGACGTGGGCCGCCGTCTGTCGGCTGCCGTTCCGTCAGCGGGCCGTGTTGGCGCTGCGGTTCTACGAGGACCTTCCCGAGGCGGATATCGCTCGCATCCTCGACTGTCGGCTGGGAACGGTGAAATCGAGCCTGCACCGCGGGCTCTCGAAACTGAGGGAAGAACTCTCATGACCGATGTCGACACCATCGAAGAACGGGTTCGCCGTGCCCTGAAGGCCGTCGCCGACCAGCCGATCGACCCCCCGGGAAGCGACCTGCCGTTCCCCGTCGGCGGTCCTCGGTCGCGGCCCCATCGAAGGGGAATGCTCGTGGGCGTGGCCGCCACCGTGGTCGTCCTCGCCGGGCTCGGATTGGCCCTGGCTCTTGGACCCCGGAGTTCGACCACCGGCGGCTCTCCCGCATCGTCACTGAATTCCCAGACGGTGCAGGCCACGTTTGTCCCCACGGCTCCCACGACGGCCATGGAGCTCTCGCACGCGGCGGCGACCGTGAGGGCCAGACTGCGTGCCCTCGGCGATGGCCGTGAGACAGTGACCGTCAGCGGCGGCCACCTCCAGGTGCGGGGACCGGCGATACCAAGGTCCGACCTGCAGGTGGCGGTGACCCGGGGGACACTGCTCTTTCGACCGGCCGAGTGCGCGGCCACGTCGTACAGCCCACCACCGGCCGGATCGTCCTCCTCTTCGACCGGTACCACTCTCCCGCCGTGCGGCGCTCAGTACCAACTGACGCCGATCAACCTCGGGCAAACGGTCGCCGGTGGCACCGTCAAGCCGGTTGTTCCCGACCCCGCCTTTACGTCCATCGCGTCGACACCGCCCTCCCACGATGATCCTGTCCGCACCGTGTTGCTGCCGGCGCAGAGCGTGTCCGGGTCGTCCGGAACGGAGGCCGCACGCTATGTGCTCGGTCCCGCTCAGCTTGACGGATCGAGCATCGCCGGCGTGGAGGCGCGCCACGAAGCGAGTCAGTGGATCATCGACATCACGTTGACACCGGCGGGTTCGGTGCGGTGGGACGCCGTGGCGGAACAGAATTTCCACATGATCGTCGGTATCGACGTGGATGGACAGGTGATCTCGGCCCCGATGATCGAGCCGTCGAACACCGCCTTCGTCTCGTTCGGCGGCCGGTTCCAGATCTCGGGGAACTTCACCGCCGCTCAGGCGAAGGACCTGGCCGTGATCCTCGGACACGGGCCACTGGCTCCGGCCTTCGAGCTGCAGTCCCTCCAGAGGACCTGAACCGCGGCGTCCTGACGAAAAGTCGATCCCGCCTCTGTAGGCTGGTCGGGCCGAAAGGGCGCGAGATCGGCCGACGCGCCGGCTGACGAACGGACCAGATCCTTCCTTTTCCAAAGTGCTCCGATCGGAGCGGCGCCGCCATCAAGCCTGTCTGTGGGAAGGGTGAGGCGATCCGATGAGTAGTGAGATGTTCAGGTACGACGAACGGATGGTCGGTCCGATCTTCGACTATTGCCGGAAGCGGCTGGCCTACGACCCCGTGACGTTGGACTTCGCCGGCGAGAAGGAACCCCTGGAAGCGGCGCTGGCCGGGTTGATGCGTGCGGAGGGGAACGATCCCGGGAAGGTCCTGGACGTGTTCGTCGACCATCTGGCCCCCGCCGTCATCTCCTGCGACAGTCCGAGGTTCCTTGCCTTCATCCCGGCCGCTCCCACCCGGGCATCGATGCTCTTCGACATGATCGTGTCCTGCTCGTCGCTGCAGGGCACGTCCTGGTTGGAAGCGGCCGGTGCCGTGGCGGCGGAGAACCAAGCCCTGCGTACCCTGGCTGACCTGGCCGGGCTCCCGGCGGAAGCGGGCGGGGTGTTCGTGTCGGGCGGGTCGGCCGCCAATCTCTCGGCGCTCGCGGTGGCCCGCGACACCGCTCGACAACGCGGCGGGTGGCGCCGCCGGCGCCTGCGGGTGGCGGTGAGCGACCAGACCCACTCGTCCATCCGGAACTCCCTGCGCATGCTCGATATGGCCGAGTTCGTGGTGCCCACGACCGACGACCGGATGACGGGGGAGAATCTCCGCGCCGCCCTGTCCCGTGATCGACATCGTGCCGACGTGGTGGCCGTGGCGGCGACGGCCGGCACCACGAATGCCGGCATCGTCGACGATCTGGCCGGGATCGCCGAGGTTGCGGCCGAGCGCCGGCTGTGGTTCCACGTGGACGGGGCCTACGGTGGTGCCGCGCTCCTTGTCCCCGGTGTCCGGCCCCTGTTCGCGGGGATCGAACGGGCCGACTCGTTCGTGGTGGACCCGCACAAGTGGCTCTTCGCCCCCTTCGACTGCGCCGCGCTCCTGTACCGGAACCCGGCGTTGGCCAAGACGGTGCACACCCAGCATGCCAGCTACCTCGACGTCGCCCACATGGGTACCGGCTGGAACCCGAGCGACTACGCCTATCACCTCACCCGACGGGCCCGGGGACTGGCCCTGTGGTTCTCCCTGGCCGTGCACGGCATCGACGCCTACAGCAGAGCGGTGGAGGCGGCCATGACCATGGCCCAGGAGGCCGCGGCGCGCATCGGGGCGGCTGAGAACCTCGAGCTCGTGCGGCCGCCGGGGCTGTCGATCGTGCTCTTCCGCCGTCTCGGGTGGGAACCGGCCGACTACCACCACTGGTCCCGGGAGTTGCTCGCCTCCCAGGTGGGATTCGTCACCCCCACGGCATGGCAGGGCGAGACGGTGGCCCGGTTCGCCTTCCTGCATCCCGACACCACGGTAGAGATGGTGGACGAGATCCTGGCCACCATGAACTGACATCACGGCAGGCGCCCGGGACGGCAGTGTGTGGCAGGCTCAGCGCCGACCCCCGAGTCGAAGGACCGCCGCTCCCGGCCTTGTCGAAAGGAATGCCCATGCCGAGGAATCACGAAGCCACCATCCGCGCCTTCTTCGATGTGTGGGTCGAGCGCGATCCGGCGCGCCTTACCGCCTTCTTCGCCGACGACGGTTCGTGGAGCGAGGCGAATCGTGCGGCATCGGTCGGCCATGAAGACATCCACGCTGTCTTCGAGATGCAGACCTCGTTCGGAAGCGACTTCTCCTTCGAGTTCCGGAACCTGGTCGCGGTGGGCGACACCGTGTTCACCGAGCGGGTCGACCACTTCTCGCTGAACGACACACCGATGACGGTCTACGTGGCGGGGATCTTCGAGTTCGACGGTGACGGCAAGATCAAGGCCTGGCGCGACTACTACGACTGGGCCGATCTCGAGCGCCAACTGCTGGCTGCCGGGGTGGACATGAGCGGGGCCTAGCTGTAGCCCGCCGGGCGCTGCTGTTACCATCGACCCTCTTATGACGGTGCGTCAGATTGGTGGGAGGTTGACCACCGTGGTGGACGTCCTGCGCGCCGCCGCCACCGTGAACGCCCAGGTCGAGGCCTATGTCGAAGGGGCCGAGCCCGGTGCCGCGGGTGTGGTGCGGGCGGGGCCCGACGGGCGCCGCCGGCTGACCTTCTCGGAGTGGGACACGACGGCCGACGGGGTGGCCGGGCTGTTGGCGGCCGAAGGGGTGGTGAAGGGCGACGTGGTCTGCCTGCTGCTGCCGTCGTCGATCGACTACGCCGTCTGCTACCAGGCGGCGGTCCGGCTCGGGGCCGTCACGACCGGCATCAATCTGCGCTTGGGCCCGGCCGAGCAGGCGTCGATCACGGGCCGGACGGGGCCGAAGGTGACCATCGTGGACACCGACCTCGTCTCCCCCGATGCGGTGCCACCGGGCGCCGGGCGGATCGTGGCGCGATTGGCCCTGATTGACGCCGCTTCGGGGCCCGCGCCGTATCTGCCGTCTCTTGACGCCGGTGACCCCGTGACCATCGTGTGGACGAGCGGATCGACCGGTGTCCCGAAGGGAGCGGTCTTCGATCACCGCAACCTGGCCGCCGTGGCCGCCGGCACCGACGTGCTGTCGCATCCCGGGGATCGCCGGCTGTCGCCGTTGCCCTTCGCCCACGTGGGCTACATGACCCGCCCGTGGGACGAGATCGCCCACGGCGTCACCACGGTGATCACGCCGCAACCGTGGACGGCGTCGGGCGCTATCGAGCTTCTCGTCGGCGAAGGGGTGACGGTGGGACAGGGCGTGCCCACGCAATGGGCCCTGATCCTCGCCCACCCTGATTTCGTGGGTGCCGACGTCTCTCATCTGCGCATCGCCGGTACCGGTGCCTCGCGGGTGCCGCCCGAGCTCGTGCGAGCCATGCGCGAGCGGCTGGGGTGTCCGGTGGTCGTGCGCTACACCTCCACCGAGACCTCGCTCGGGACCGGGACGCAGCCCGGCGATCCCGATGAGGTCGTGGCCACCACCGTGGGTCGACCCGTCCCCGGCGTCGAGCTCGAGGTGGTGGACGACGAGGGCCGGGTGGTGGCGCTCGGAGAGGTGGGCCGTGTCCGGCTGCGGTCGGGCGCCGTCATGCGGGGGTACGTCGGCAATCGGGCCGCCGGCGAGGACGTCGACGCCGGTGCCACGGCCGAGGTCCTCGCCGCCGACGGCTGGCTGACGACGGGTGACCTCGGGTGGGTGGGGAAGGACGGCAACCTGCGACTGGTCGGCCGGATGGCCGAGATGTACATCAGGGGCGGCTACAACGTGTACCCGGCCGAGGTCGAAGCGGTGCTCGGCAGCCACCCCGCCGTGGCCGAGGTGGCGGTGGTGGGAGTCCCCGACACCGTGTTGGGTGAGATCGGAGCGGCCGTGGTGGTTCCCGTTCGGGGAGTGCCGGCGCCGGATCTGGCCGAGCTGCGCTCCGTCTGCCGACGTCGGTTGGCCGACTACAAGGCGCCCGACCGGCTCGTCGTCGTCGACCAATTGCCATTGACGGCCATGGCCAAGGTAGACAAGCGGGCGCTGTCCGCTCGACTGGCGGCGGCACCGGAGGGCGACGTCGCCACATCGGACACTCGCACGAAGAGCACGACATCGAACGCAAAGGTGGGCTGATGGCCAAGAAGACCGACGCCAAGGGCAAGGCGGGGAAGAAGCCGGAGACGGCGCAACGTCCGCCGCGGCAACACACCATCGTGGCCGGCGCCGAACCCATCAAGCTGGGATCGATGCTGTTCACGCTGGTGGAACCGCACCGGGGTCACGAGGTCGCCTACAACCGGTGGTACGAGCGGGATCATTTCTACGCCGGCTGCATGATCGGGCCCTACCAGTTCGCCGGCAAGCGGTTCGTGGCCACGGCGGCCATGAAGAAGCTGCGTGATCCTGATTCCTCGGAGGTCACCGGTGAGCCCGAACGCGGGACCTACCTGGGTATGTACTGGGTGCTCGACGGGTATCACGACGTCTGGAACCGGTGGGCCGTCGACCAGGTGATGGCCCTGCACAAGGCCGGTCGGATGTTCCAGGAGCGAGATCACATCCATACGCTTCTGTACCGCTACGCCTGGGAACAGCAGCGCGACGCCGACGGGCTTCCCGCCGAGCTCGCCCTCGACCACCCGTCGGCGGGCATGGTGGCGGTGTTCACCGAACGCGCCGACGACGTGTCGGTCGAAGACTTCGAGAGGTGGCAGCGAGAAGAGCACCTCCCCTCCCTCCTGCCCGGGACCGCCGCCCGCTTGGTGATCGCCGCCGATCCACTGCCGCTGCTCATGGATGCGCCCGGTGACGTGCCGCGCACCGAAGCCGACGATCGGCGCCAGATGACCCTGTGGTTCTTGGACACCGACCCGGCCGAGGCATGGGACGCGGTGATCGCCGCCCACCGGACGGCCGTCGAATCCTCGGGGCGGGGCCGGATCGTGGCCGCTCTGCCGTTCATCCCCACCATCCCCGGCACCGACACCTACACCGACACACTGTGGACCGACACGAGGAGATCGTCGTGAGCACCGAGCACTATGCCCTTCCATCGAAGGACCGTTTCAAGGGCCGGACGGCCATCGTCACCGGCGCCAGCTCGGGTATCGGGCGGGCCACGGCCGTCCGCCTGGCCGCCGAGGGTGCGGCGGTGGCCTGCCTC
>Ga0209415_10019348_pt1 | contig 10670 bp, 8 predicted proteins | sample PeaSoiSIISIP2007_FD_187696 | JGI IMG/M metagenome (GOLD analysis project Ga0209415, IMG submission 187696) | Peat soil microbial communities from Weissenstadt, Germany - SII-SIP-2007 (SPAdes) (version 2) | ecosystem: Environmental > Terrestrial > Soil > Wetlands > Peat | place: Germany... | reverse complement strand
AACGGACCGACAAGGCGGTGACGGTGTCCCACGGCGTGGCGACCCATCCGACGCCCGGCTGGATCGTCGCTCCCATCAGAATCATGCAGTGATTGACCACGAGCGACGTGGGGAGCCACAGGACAACCAGAGCAGAGCCGAACGCGAGGCGCGCCGGCCCGGAGGGCACCAGCCGCGGCCAGAGCAGGACGAGCGGCAGCGCCAGGAGCAGGCAGTAATGCTCCCAGGTAACGGGCCAGACGAGCAGCATGGCGATCACTGCCAGGCCGAAGGCCAGGTCGCACTCCGCTCGAGAGCGAGCCCTGGTGAGGACCCGCGCCAGCACGATCAGCACCACCGCGACACTGCACGTACCCCCGGCGGCAGCCAGGAGCGGGCTGTGGGTCAGGGGCTCGATGAGCACCCCAGGCAACCGCTTCGTCGGCTCGAACAGCTTGGCCCACAGCGCCGGCAAGGACAGGTTGTGCCACGCGCTGCGGTAGAGTGCTCCGTGGGGAAGGGCGTCCTTGAGGTAGGACTGGTACACGTCGGGGCCGAGGACCGCGGCAGTCACCAGGGCCAGACCCGCGATGACAGCGGCCCCGCTTGCCAGGGCCCTCCACTCCCGTCGCAGCGCGAAGTAGAGGAAAAGAAAGACCGGGAAGATCTTGAGCGCCGCCGCCACCCCGAGGAAGCATCCGGCCCACCCGGGCCGCCCCGAGCGCTCCGCCGCCCAGGCGGCGGTGATCGAGAACAACAGGAGCAGGTTGAACTGGCCGTGAAACATTTGTCGCCAAAAGGGGTCGCAGACCAGCAGCAAGGTCAAGCCCGGCAGCAATGCCCATCCGGAGAACGACAGCCTCAATTGGCGGGCGATCAGGAACACGCTTCCCGCGAGCGCGGCGAGGGAAAGGACGTTCCAGGCGCAGAAGGCGTCTTGGAAGTCGAGAAAGGCGAAGGGGACGACAAGAAGTACGGAGGTCGGCGGGTGAGCGTTGATCTCAGGGAACCCGTGGTCCTTCGGCTTCCACCGCTGCCCCAGGTAGCGCTCGACGGTGACCTCCTGGTGCGCGTAGACGGGGATACCTTCCCGGTAATTGCGGGCCGAAGCCCAGTCCTGGAAGAAGTCCGGGAGGAAGACGCCGCCCCCGGTGTCCGCGAACTCCGGCCGCAGGGCCCGGGGGAACGACGGCTCTTGATACCAACAAGCCAGGGTCAATAACGACCACCACAGGAGGATGCGCCGGCGGGGCCAGGGCGCGGGAGGCGCCTTCGCCCCCGCCGGGGAGTTAGGGCCCGTAAGTAAGGGACCGGCCTTATCGGTGCCGGCAGTTTGGTCCGTCATGTCAACTCGTCCTGGGGTTTCAAGTCGCCGACACGCCTGCCGAGAGCGGTCCGAAGGGTCGGGGCCGCTGCCAGCCTCGGGCACGCCGCCACCTGACTCGAATGATGAGACCAACGGTCGGGAACCGATCGGTCTGCGGGTTAGCAATGCTAAGGCCAGGCTCGCGGCCCAGGCTATCAGCAGCGCCTTGACCCCGAGGAGTGGGACTGCGTACCGTTGGTAGTAGCTCATCCCGATGTACGGTAACAGGTAGACGACGTACGCGCCGATGATTACCCATTGCGCCGGCTGGAGGCGTCGCCACGGGGCGGCGAGTACCAGCGCCAGCAAAGAGAGGAACGCCAGCGGATGGGCCAGGCGGCTCAGCCATAGTGACCAGGGTCGGCTGGCCTCGCCGAGTTGGTCGAGCGGCCCGTAGACCAGCGTCGCGGCCAGGAGCCGCTGGCCCACGCGGCCGGCGAAGTCCCACGGGGCGCCCCGCGCCGCGTCCCAGAACTGCTGCCGCTTCCGGTCCATGAAGGCCATCTCCCCGAGCGCCTGGTACTCTCGCCCTTCGGTCCCTTCCGGCGCGGTATACGGGTGTTGTCGAAACGTATCGCCCTGGAGCACCCCGTCCGCCTGAAGGCACTGCGACTGGTACAGCTCGTACGCCAGGTTGGACTTGACCGGAATCAGCCGGCCGAACACTGCGTAATTGCGTGCGGTCCAGGGGGTAAGCGTTAGCCCGGCGGCCAGGGTCGCGGCCGCAAGCGGGCGCCACGCCCCCCGCCGGCCGCCGGCCGCCAGGGATAGCATCCCCCAGGTGAGTCCGAGGGCCGGGCTGGCCAGGGCGCAGAGCCCGCCGAACACGCCCCAGCCGGCGGCCGCGCGCAAGGACCGCAGCGGTCGGCCCCAGCACAGCCCGGCCAGCAGCAGGTCGAGGGCGAGGAGCACCAGCCAGCAGTCGTGTGTGAACTGAAAGCACATGTGGAAATCGCAGACGACCCCGCCCAGGATGGCGGCGGCTGCCAGCCACGGCCCGGCCCGTCCGGCCGCCTGCCGGGCCAGCGCCAGCACCAGAATCCCGGTCGCAATCAGGGCGAGGTTTTGCAGGACGATTACCGCAATCATGACGGCGTTGCGGTCGCCATCGCAGGCCCAGAGCAGCCCGGCCATAAGGGTGGGCAGTAGGGGCGGCATCCAGGCAGTAGGGCCCGTTGCCCTCCCGAACGGGTGCGCGAACCCTTCCCCGGCCGCCAGGGAGCGGGCGATGTTAAAGTATTCCGCCCCCAGATGGTTGTTGGCGTTCGCGTTGACGCCCGGCTCGAAGGGTGGGAAGAATCGATAATCGACCGGTGAGGTGACCGCGTAGGACAGGTTGGCGTAGGCCGCACACGCACACACGAGGACGGTCACGACCGCAGCAGGGCCCAACAATGCGCCCGCTGGTGCGGGATGGGGGGCGGCATCGTGCCTCATCTCGTCCTCCTCGGCTGTCGGCCGATGGCCCTCTGCGGCGTTGGCACACGGGGCACCTCGCCACGTCGCACAGAAGGGTACAGTGCCGCTATCAGCTATAGCCGCGTCGTAAACCGCCTGATCTCTTCGGGCGTGACGTGGTAAATGTAGATGGAGTAGCCGGCCCTGGCGACCGGCTGGAAGTGCTGAAAGTAGCGGTAGGCGCCGCCGGGCACCCAGATCCGGCGGCCGTTTTCGTCGTGGGTATAAAACGCCATCCCGCACAGGAAGTTCACACTGACCGCGTACCAACCCGGCTTTAGGCCGATGTCGTTCAGCGACGGGACCGGGTGCGCTTGGCCCGTGCTGGTGTCCGGTCCAAACGGTGCCAGCCGGTAGTCGAGCCCGATGTAATGCGGATCAACAGCGGCGGCGTAGGCCAGGTACAAGGGCCGCGCCTGGGGATGGTCCTCCACCCACTCCTTCAAGAACAACAGGTCTTGCCCCCAGTCGATGTTCGAGTCGATGAGATGCGCCCAGCCATGCTCCGGCCCGCCCGCCAACTCGTTGAAGTACGACAGGTAGTGCGGATGGGTACGCAACACCGAAACCGCGTTCCAGCCCAGGGCCGCGGTCGCCACCCCGGCCGCGAAGAGCACTGCCGCAGAAAGCCCAGCGGAAGCGGGGCCCTCGCCGACCATCTGCAGGCGACCGACAGGGCCTGCCGCACGGCGGGCACGCCAGCGCCGCAGGACCCGCCACCCCTCCTCGAGCAGGAGGCCCACCCTACCGATGCCGATGAACAGGAAAGGCAAGGCCGGGAGAGCGTACCGCCCGTGGGAATTGATGCCGGTTTGTGAACTCACGAGGACAAGGAGAGCGGCTGGCGGTAGCCAGAGCAGGCCTTCTTCCAACATCCCGGCACGATAGCGCCGGCCTCGGAGGGCGAGCAGCACGGATAGGCCGCCCAGGAGCAAGGTCCCCAGCGGCAGCTTGACGGCCAGGGCGTAGAGGTAGTAGTACCACCAGCCGCCGTCGCGCCACTCGCCCCCCAAGTAAGCCGGGATCCCATGATCGGCGTGGGACTTTTGCTCGTCCAGGCCGAGGAGGTACGCGGCGGGCAGAGGCACCGGCACCGCCTCCAGGCACGAGTCATGGAAGCGGTTCCCCCAGCCGTCGGTGCCGCCGCCGGACAGGACGCGGCACTTGAAGAAGAAGCTGCCCAGCGGTCGGCCGCTGCCCTGAAAGCCGTAACCCAGGTTGATGACCAGGAGGCTGACCAGGAAGAGAAGGACCAGCTGCAACCAGCCGGGGCGCTGGCGTGGTTCATCCCCCTGGCGTGGCGACCACCAGGCGACGAGCCAGACGGCCAGCGTGACGGGATACAGGACCAGCAGGCTAAACTTGGCAATCTGAGCCAAGCCAAGGAGCAGACCGGCCCAGGCGGCCGTCGAACTGGCTGGCTGGCGCAGGTAGGCTCGCAAGCCGTACAGCGCCGCCAGGGCGAAGAAAGCAGCGCCCAAGTCGGCCGTGCAGACGCCGGCCCACGCCAAGACGTTGGGGCAAAAGGCCCACAGACCCAGTGCGATAAGGCCGGCCGTTGGGCCGAAGACCTCGCGGCCCCAGCGGTATACGAGCCAGCCGCAAGCGAGAGAGAGGAGGACGTTCACGCAACGGGCGGCGCGAAGCCAGGGGAAGAAGCGGGCGTGGTTGGCCGCCAGGAAGGCGTCGTGCGTCTCCACCCAGTCCGCGGCCGTAACCAGCAGTCGCTCCGGCTGCCGGGGCAGTTCCCACTCCAGCGGCGCCAGCGGGGCGGTCTGCAGTACCTTGACGAGCGGCGGGTTGACGTAGTAGTAGGTCAGGTCGCCCTGCTTCCAGGCGTACAGGCCGGAGAGCAGATGCCCGGGTTCGTCCACGGTGGGGTTGTGCCGGAGCAGGGCGTGGCCGGCGAGGGCACCGTGCAACGCCAGCAGCAGGGCCGCCAACCCGCGTTCCAGTCGTGTAGGGGGCCGGCACATGGGGTTCGTCAAGGCGGCGGGTCGGCGGGTGCGGGGTTCGACGGGGGTGATCCGGCCGGGGCGGCAGATCGGGCTGTGCCCCGAACCAGCAGGACCATTTCACGCAGGCCCGGGTCGGCGACATAGACGTGGAGCTGCGCCTCGAACGGGCCCGGGGTTGCCGGCTCCAGCGCGCAGTCCACGACCTCCGTCGCGCCGGCGGCCACGTCGAACGGCGCCTCGCGCTTCACACGGAAGCGACAGTTTGCCCCTCAGCACTCCGCCAGCCCCACAATGCGGGCGGCCTGGCGCGTCGGATTGTGGACAGCGAAAGTGACAGGAACCGATTGCCCGGCGGCCGCCTCCGGAAACTCACGTTCGGGCTGGTCGATGGTCACGCTGGCGGCATCGCGTGGCGCGAAATAGATGAAAGCGGCCAGGCCGAGAAGGGTAAGGCCCGACAGCAGTAAGCCGGCAAACAGCATACGGGACATGGTGCTGGAACCTCTCGGTTTCTCAGGTCTTTCCCACCGCCCACGCTTGCGCCAGGCGAAGACCGCACTCAGGACCAGGCAACCGATCCCCGCCAGCCCGAATTCCACTTTGATTGTGTGTTCCACTATGTCTCCCACATGGACCTGGCGATCCGTTTCTATCGCGACATTCTTGGCTTCAAGCTCATCTCGCGCGACGTTGTCTCTCGCTTCGATATTGACGGCGTTCTGTTTGAACTCGTGCCTGCTCCCGCCAAAGGCAGCCCGCTAGCTCCAGGCAACGCGCGTCTCTGCCTACGCGTGGAAAATGTCGAGCAGGCGCTGAACGAATTGCGGGCCAAGGGCGTGCGCACGGGTCCGGCCGTGGACAAAGGCACCGGCATGCTCGGCTCTTTTGAAGACCCCGAAGGAAATGAGATCTGCATTTGGCAGTATCATTTGAACTCGTAGGAGCACGATGCATCGTGCTCCCCTCCGCATTTTTTCAGCGCCATAGGCGGGGCACTCCCTTAGTCCTGTGCGCTGGACTTACACACAGCACCCTCGTAATATTCCGTCCATGAAAAAACAAAAATCCATTCCGAAGACCGTGGACGAGTACCTCGCAAGGGTACCTGAACCCGCGCGCAGCACGCTGCAAAAGACTCGCGCGGCGATTCGCTCCGCGGCGCCTCCGGAAGCAACGGAGGGCATCAGCTATAACATGCCCGTGTTCAAGTACAAAGGAGTGCTGGTCTGGTTTGCCGCATTTGCCGACCATTGCAGTTTGTTTCCGACTGCCGGCGTGATCGCGGCGTTCAAGAACGAACTCAAGGCCTATCGCACATCCAAGGGCACCATCCAGTTCCCTGTGAACAAACCGCTGCCCGCCCCGCTGGTGAAAAAAATGGTAAAAGCGCGCCTCGCGCAGATTGAAGGCAAGAAGCGGCCTTGAAGTGTCTGCGCGCCAAGGTCGCGTGCGTTCGGCGAAGGTAGAAGGTTTACGGAAAATAAGATGGCTCCGGGAGAGCCGCTCTGCAGTGAAATTCTTGCAGCTGGCGCGTTCAAGCAGGTTGCAACTGGCTTAACTTAGGAAAGGACACGGGCTCTGCAAGCGTGAGTGGTGGTGCAGCCACACCCTTTTGCAGCTCTTTCGCGAGCACCTCGATGGCCAGGGCCGAGAGCGGTGGGCAGAGGATCGTGGCATCCAGCAGGCCTCCGCATGTCCATCGGCGGCCATGCTCTTCCAGGCCGTCGCACCCAATATATCTGATCTTGGCCGGGCCATCGTGAGATGCCTGGCCGGCGATTTGCCCGACCGCTTTCCGGGCGCCAATCGCCATGAAATCGTTCTGCGCAGCCACCACTAGCGGGCGAATTTCGCCGCTGGTGGGAAGGCGCAGCCACGATGCCATGGCGGCGGAAGCGGCGGACTCCTGCCATTGGCCCTGCAAACGCCGGACGTTGATGGTCGGGTCCTTTGTCTCCATCATCCCCTCAGTCCGCGCTTGCACCACGGGGTGGCCGCTCGGCCCCTGTAAATACACGACCGTGCCGCCGCGCGGAAGCAACGCATTCAACTGCCGCCCTTGGATGCGTCCTGATTCGACGTGATCGGTGGTGACTGCAAACATGGACGCGCGAGAGGAGCCACGGAGCTCCGCCACGTAGGCCACTTCACGGTTCAGCACGATCCAGCCGACACCGGCCTTCGCCGCCGCTTGGGCCACACGGACCATCCCGGTGCCGATGGGCTCCAGGATGATCACGTCGGGCCGAGCTTCCCCAGACGAATAGATGAGTTTGAGCAATTGTTCACTCTGGGTAACGGCATCGCCGTCAGCGTAAATGACGTTCACTCGGAACCCGTGCTTCTGCGCCGCGATTTGCGCTGCTCGCGCTTCCGCCTGTTGATAGACGCTACTCGCGACGTGAAGTGACACAACGATCTTGAGTGCGGGGGAACTCATGTGGGTCCCTTTGCTCCATTTGGTCTTGTTCCCGTGCCTGCGCAACGACGACCAAGTCGAACCTAGTATATGTACTAAACTTCTAATACGCAGTGACGGCAGTCATAGTACTACGTGACTCCCTGTGAACGTCCAGCAATTATAAATTTAGATTGAATGTATCGTGAATTTCGATTGACGTCCGTGTCAACGTCACGTGACCGTCGCGCGGCAATTCCCCTTTTCCTGGAGAATGCACCCTTAAGGGGTCAGACGATAGTATTTCACCGACTTACCCCGGTTGACTCGTCCTGTGAGGGGAGCCAAACGCCCCTTCTTCCCGAGTCCTCCTTGAACGTGAAAACCGCACTCCGCTCTTTCCGGAGCGGCCAGAAACTTGGCCGGTAGGACACCCTGATTCGCAGAATGGAACCGTCAATGGGAATCAACGGGCTTTCACAGTGGAGGCGGATCTGTCCACCCGCTTCCAGGAGTGGCTCTTCAAAGGTCACATGATCCGCCCCGGCGGCATTGCTATCGCGCGGGGCGCTGGGAAAACTTGTGGCTGGATACTCGCACCGATAACGAACCTTGTGGATGGAATAGGGACTCAGGTTCGTAAGGAAGAATCTGGTTTCCAGCGGTCCATTCGGCTTGAGTGAAAAGTGCGAATCAATAGAAACATCGTAGCGAACTGAGTTTAGGGCCGCTATTCCTGCAAGGACCACTAGGGCGGCTATCAGCCACTTCCCGGGCGGAGAGAGTTGTTGGTTTAGCAAGGCGTTACCTTCTTTTCGGCTATGTGCACTGGTATTTGCTGCATGCGGCTGCGATTTTGTTGAGGACATCTCCGTTTGTGCGAGCAATCACGCCATCAGTTGCATGCTATGAGGTCATTATCCAACAAAGAAATCACTTCCTCAATTGACGACGCGTGTTCTGCAATCCCAACCCGCTTGGCACGATTCAGGCAACGTAGCCTTCCTTTCTTGAATCTCTACCTGCGGGTGTGAGCGCGCGGCTAATCTTTCATGTAAAATGGCGCCCGCGCGGCGGCGCAGACTTCACAATGAGCGAACCGGAGGTAAGACGATGCGGCGTACCAAGACGAGCATCATAGCGATCGCGGCGGGTGGCCTGCTGCTTTTGAGCTTGGCGCCGCGGGCGGCAGCGCAGTGCTCGATGGGCTCCAATTACAACGGGGTTGGGCTGCGGGCAGGGAGCCCATTTCAAGCGGAAAAAGTGACCACGTTATTTCATGAAACACAAAGCAAGTTCGCGCCGCAAGAGCGTCCGCCCATGCTAGTGGCACGGGACGGCCAGGGGCGTATCCGGATGGAGATGACCGGGGGAAAGTTCAAGGTAGAAGAGGGGGAGGGAGCAGGTACGGAGGCAGTCCAACACATGGTTACGATTTGCGATCCCGTCAGTCAGAAACTGGTGCGGCTGGACACTTTGAGAAAGACGGCAACGATCATGCCGCGGATACCAGAGTCCCCACGAAGCGGAGCCCCGCCACAAGTCGGAACGCCGATCCAACGCGCATACTGCAGAACGTATGCGCCGATTGCCAGCGTCGGCACTTTGCAGAGCGCGGATTTGGGGCACCAGAGCATCGAAGGATGGGATACACAGGGAGTGCGGACGACCAGGCCCATGCGCGCCGTGATCAACGCCGAGGGAACGCCTGAAACAGCCACAACGGAAACGTGGTGCTCGGAGGAGTTGGGGGTAATGCTTTTGCGAGTAACCCAGGTAACGGGGCCGTTTGCGACAAAGACGGAAATGAAACTGACCAAAATTGCTCTGGGAGAGCCGGATCCCGAGTTGTTCCAGATCCCCCCCGATTACCGCGTCGTAGAGCGCGTTCCCGACGAAAGGAAGCCCGGTCAGCTACGGCCTATTGGAGTCGGCTCAGCAACCCAGCCATCTGCGCCAACCACGGCCCCTCCGCAGTAGCGCAGCCAAACGTCTCCGCGCGGTGCGGCCCACGCCGGGTCTAGGCGGACGGCTCCGGGGCCGCTTTTCATGTCTAACTCCGAAACTCTCAATTCCCCACCTCCGGAAGCAGCGCGAGGCAGCAGGCCGTCTTGTTGCGGATACCCCTAGCAAAGGCTGGCAAGTTGTGGCAATCTCTTGGCATGGGAAACAAAGACAGAGGAAAGCGCGAAGTCAAAAAGCCCAAGAAGCAGACTCCGAAGCCCGCCCCTGCAAGGCGTGACTCGAGCCTGATTGCCGAGCACATCGCGCCAAAACCGGCCAGCTAATTTGACGCTTTTTAGAACCGCGTGCCGCAACCTTGGTTTCTAAAGGTGAGTCCGGGGGGTATCCCTGTTTTCGTTGTTGAATCCTCTCCTATTCTGCATTCTTGCGCGCCTCTGCTTCTCCCCCTTCTGTTACATTGGAAGACACCATTTTCCATCCGAGGACACTAATGCATACTGCAACCGTGCAATGGATTGGCGAACAGAGATTTCTGGCCACGAGCCCTTCGGGGCACGGTGTGCTTGTCGATTCGGACCGCGAGTCCAACAAGGCGCCCGGGCCGATGGAGTTGGTGCTGATGGCGCTGGGAGCCTGCACCGCCACGGATATTGTGATCATCCTGCGGAAGAAGAGGCAAAAGCTGGAGTCGCTGGATGTGGTGTGCTCCGGCGAGCGCGCCGGGGATCCCCCATCCGTATGGAAGAAGCTTGAGATTGTATATCGCCTACGCGGCGCGCTGGACGAAGGCGCCGTGAAGCACGCCATCGCGCTGAGCGAGGAGAAGTACTGCTCCGTGGCAGCCATGCTGCAGAAAACGGCCACGTTGACCTGGCGCTATGAGCTCCTCCCACCGAAGTAAAGGCCTGGCCGCGGCGGGCACGCGGAAACACCTGCGGTGGCGCTTGTTTCCAGCAAAGTTCCTCGCATACAATCATCTTTCTTTGCACCAGCTTACGATTAATCAAGGAGCCTCATGTCTCGCCTCGCCGCAAAAATCACCGGTGTAGCCGGCTTTGTACCGCCCCGCTTGTTGACCAACGCCGACCTGGAAAAGATGGTGGACACCACGAACCAATGGATCATGGAGCGCGTGGGCATACGCGAACGCCACCTGGCGGATAAAGGAGTGGCCGCGAGCGATCTGGCAGTGGAAGCGGTGAAGAAACTGGTTGCGATGCATCCATTTGATCTGCAGACGGTGGATCTGATCGTGGTGGGCACGGTCACGCCCGACATGATGTACCCTTCCACCGCATGCCTGGTGCAGCACAAGCTGGGCATTGCGAATACCTGGGGCTTCGACGTTTCCGCGGGATGTTCCGGCTTCCTGTACGCGCTGAACACGGGTGTAAAGTTCGTGGAATCGGGACAATACAAGAAGGTCCTGGTGATCGGCTCGGACGTAAATTCTTCGATGACGGATTACACCGACCGCGCGGTGTGCATCATCTTTGGCGATGGCGCAGGCGCCGTATTACTGGAACCCGCGAAGGAGGGTGAGGAC
>Ga0209415_10019347_pt1 | contig 10670 bp, 15 predicted proteins | sample PeaSoiSIISIP2007_FD_187696 | JGI IMG/M metagenome (GOLD analysis project Ga0209415, IMG submission 187696) | Peat soil microbial communities from Weissenstadt, Germany - SII-SIP-2007 (SPAdes) (version 2) | ecosystem: Environmental > Terrestrial > Soil > Wetlands > Peat | place: Germany... | reverse complement strand
TGGGGGGCGACGGAGGCAATCCACCTCGGCCTGGACCCCGCCGAGTGCCTCCAAGGCCTAGCGTCCAATCCCCCAACTCGCGACGCAGAACTCCTCTTCACCTGGGCGATCATCGAGGATGAAGCCCTCAGCTTGTAGCCGATGCTCGACGTGAGCAACGACGGCAGCCGTATCTGTCGGGTCCACGTCATCGGCGCGGAGCATGTGGGCGTCGATGCTTCGGATCTCGACGTGGCCTTCGGTGATTCCGACCTGCCATTGGTAGCGGATCTGCCAGCGGTGGCGCTGGATCTTGAGGCGGGCGGTCCTCGCCAGTGGTGGGACATTCAGGACGACATTCTGGACGTCCACGTTTGCGCTCCCCGTGAGACCGGAATCTCGGATCTCCTCGGCAGCATCGGCATCGCGACCGAGCACCTGAAGGGCAGTTGTGACTTGGAGACAGTCCCGAATGCCACCGTGACTCGACACTGACATGGAGGGGTGGCGGGGTGGGTCCGATGGAGTGAGTAAGAGACCCGACGCCCGCCCGCACCTCCGCGGTCGGCAGCATGGCGCCACCCGCCGACCCGCCAACGATATGCCAGTCCTCAGCGAATTCCCAGGGGACTCCTCCGGTCGTTTACCGAAAGCTGATGTCGCCGAACGGCTCCCAACGCTGCCGAGCCTCATGCCATCGCATTTCTCGGCCGCAGATGCGGTCCTGCTTCCCAGGTGCCTGTTCGCACCTTGCAAGCTCATTGTGCCGAGGCGCATCCTCGGTGAATACCTGGCCGCGGCAGCCCCAGGTTGGACAAGGCCACTCCATTTCCGAGTTGTACCCAGCCCCTCATGTGGGCACCAGGGCCAAAGGTCATACTCAGGATCAACGGCCCCTCTGGTGCAGACCTCCGACTTTTGGTGCAGATGGGCGATCAAGTGCAAAGTCCCCCTTGATCCCCACAGGCGAACAGGTGTTCGATTAGTCCCTTGGAGCCCGGCACTAGAGCTCGGGCCCCCAAGAACCAGGTCACCAACCAAGGGAGCAGCCATGGGCACGATGCGCATTCTCGACCAGTCGGGGGACACGGCGGTCATCTGGGACCTCGACGACGAGACGACCCTGCGCGCCGCCGAGGAGATCTTCGAGCGCGAGGCCGCCCAGGCCAAGATGGCCTTTGCGCGCCCGTTGGGCGCCCCCGTCGAGCAGGCCGAACGGATCCGGAGCTTCGACCCCACGGCCGAAGAGATCATCTGGGTCCGGCCCATCCAGGGTGGGTGATCCCCTCCTTCCGTCTCGTCGAGAACATCCCCGAATGGGGGGCCCTCGTGGAGGTGGTGGGAGGCGAGCACCACGGCGCCCGCGTGCTGCTGGTGCCGGCGGCCCGGGTCCTGCCCCGGGCCGCCACCGGCACAGCCCGTCTGGGGCCGCCCGTCCAGCGCCCCCGCCGACTCGTCGACGACCGGATTCCCTCACACGAGCGGCGCCGGGCCGAGGCCAACCGCCGGGCCGAGGCCAACCGCCGGGCCGAGGCGCTGCTCCGGTCCCTCCTCGATGACGACCAGCGGGCGGACTGGCGGGGGCGTCGGGCCTTCTGGGTTCCCACCCCGTTCGGCGCCGTCGAGCTGGGCCGGCTGAGTGACCTGCGCTTCGACGACCACGGCGGGCGTCACCTGGTGCTGTGCGTCTTGCCCCTGCGGTCCTGCGAGCTCCCCGACGCCGACATCTGGACCAACCTCCTGCTCGTCCTGCGGGGTGAGCCCCGGCGGTTCTTCGACGTCGCCAACTACCGCCTCCCCGGTGGACCGTGGCAGGCCGGCCCGGTGCCGCTCCACCCGGTCGCCACCGTCAGCGGTTGATTGACCTACGCACGAAGTGGGCAAGACCCTCCCGGTCGACAGCTGGGGCCTCGACCTCCTTCAGCGAGGAGGGTCCGAGGCCGATGGGTGAGGCAGAAGGGAGGGGTTGGTCCATGGGACTCGGAGAACGCTGCGACGAGATCGTCCGACTGATCGACGAGACGCTGGCCGCCGTCGGGGCGGACGCTGACGACGCCGCACCGGCGGACACGGTCCCGGCCGACACCGGACCTGACCTCGTCACGGTGGCCACGATGACCCCCTTCCCGGCCTCGGCGCCCCGGCCCGAGCGGGCGGCCTCGGGCTTCTGAGGGCACGGCCCGGGGACGTACCCCGGGATCAGCGGGCTCACAGAAATCCCACAGGGTCACGGCGCAAGCTGGTGGAGTCCTATGGCCGAGCCCTCGCGCATCCTCGTCGTCGACGACGAGCCCAGCATCACCGACCTGTTGTCCATGGCCCTGCGATACGAGGGCATGGAGGTCGCGGTATCGCACATGGGCCGCGACGCCCTCGAGGCCATGACGAAGTTCCGCCCCCATCTCGTGGTCCTCGACGTCATGCTGCCCGATCTCAGCGGGTTCGAGGTCCTCGAGCGCATGGGCCGGGACCGCATCGGCGGCCGGCTCCCGGTCCTCTTCCTGACCGCCCGAGACACCCTCGACGACAAGCTGCGGGGCTTCACCCTGGGCGGTGACGACTACATGACCAAGCCCTTCAGCGTCGAGGAGCTCATCGTCCGGGTACGGGCCATCCTGCGCCGCGCCCATGGCGACGGGGACGACGGGCGACTCAGTGTGAGCGACCTGCGCATGGACGAGGAGAGCCACGAGGTCCACCGCGGCTCGACGTCGATCGAACTCACCCCGACCGAGTTCAAACTGCTCCACTACCTCATGCTCAACAGCGGGCGGGTGGTGTCGAAGTCCCAGATCCTCGACCGGGTCTGGAACTACGACTTCGACGGCAACGCCAACGTGGTGGAGATCTACATCAGCTACCTGCGCAAGAAGATCGACGCCCTCGGCCCGCGGTTGATCCATACCGTGCGCGGCGTGGGCTACTCCTTGCGCCCCACGCCGGAGTAGTCCCGTGACGCTGCGGCTGCGGCTGCTGCTCGTCCTCGTCGGCATCGTGGCGGTGGGCCTGGTGGCGGCGGACGTGGCCACCTACGCGTCGCTGCGGTCGTATCTGTACTCGCAGGTCGACTCCCAGCTCCAGGCCGAGGTGGGGCCGGCCACCGAGGCGATCATCTGTCTCACCGAGCCGTTCTGCGCCCGCCGGTCGGTGGGCGCCATCCCGCCCGTGGGCACATGGGTGCAGGTGCGCGACCTCAGTGGCACCGTGATCGGCGGCACGAACCCGAGCTTCGACCCCTTGCCCGCACCCAGCCTGCCCACTCAGCTCACCGGCTCAGGACCCAGCGCCACGGCCGCCATGCTGTTCGACGCCCAGGGGAGCAGCGGCAGCACCACCGTGAGCTACCGCGTCTTCGTCGCCACCACCACGGTCGATGGCGTCCCCTACACCGGGATCGTGGCCATTCCCCTCAACGACCTGCACCACACCCTGGGCCGCCTCCTGCTCATCGAGCTGCTCGTGTCGGTGGGCGTGTTGTTGGGGCTCGGCCTCCTGGCGTGGTGGATCGTGCGACGCAACCTGCGTCCCCTCGACGAGATGGCGGCCACGGCCGGCGCCATCGCGGCCGGTGACCTGTCACGCCGGGTGGAGTCCACCGACCGGCGCACCGAGGTGGGTCAGCTCGGCAACGCGCTCAACACGATGCTCACCGGCATCGAGGGGGCGTTCGCGGCGCGGGCCGCTTCGGAGGAACGCCTGCGGCGTTTCCTTGCCGACGCGTCGCACGAGTTGCGCACACCGCTAACGTCGATCCGCGGCTACTCCGAGCTCTTCGACCGCGCCCGTGACCGGCCCGAGGACCTGGCTACCTCGATGCGTCATATCCGCGAGGAAGCCAACCGCATGAGCGTGCTCGTGGACGACCTGCTTCTCCTGGCCCGGCTCGACCACGAGCGCCCCGTCGAGCTCGAGGAGGTCGACTTCACCGCCATTGTGACCGCGGCGGTGAACGCGGCCCGCCTGCGGGCCCCGGCGCGTGTGATCAGTCTGCAGGCGCCGGGCCCCGTCGCGGTCAGGGGCGACGCCGATCGTCTGCGCCAGGTCGTCGACAACCTCCTCTCCAATGCCGTGCAGCACACACCGGAAGGCTCGCCCATCGACGTGCGCGTCAGCACCGAGACGGCGACGGCGTGCCTCGAGGTCTCCGATCACGGCCCGGGCATCGATGTCGACGAGCAGGCCCACATCTTCGAACCGTTCCACCGGGCCGACCTCACCCGGGCCCGCGCCACGGGCGGCGTCGGGCTGGGCCTGAGCATCGTCTCGGCCATCGCCCATGCGCATGGCGGCACCGTCGGGGTGGTGTCGAACCCCGGGTCCGAGGGCGTGACCAGTGGTGCCACCTTCTGGGTCCGCGTTCCCTTGGCGAGTGTCGTCGACACCGTGCCCCTGTCCGCGACCCCGGACCCGGCCGTCCCCCCCTACGCTTTCGTCGACGAAACGGCCCACCTCGACGACACCGCACCGCTCGACGATCCCCTCGACTCGGTGGAGCGCTGAGCCCACCGGTCGTGTCGGTGCGAGGCTTCAGACCCGGGCGATGCCGGCGAAACGCGTGAAGCGGTCCACGAAGGCGAGCTGAGTCACGCCGGTGGGCCCGTTGCGATGCTTGGCGATGATGATCTCGGCCGTGCCGCGGTCGGGCGAGTCGGGGTTGTAGATCTCGTCGCGGTAGATGAACAGCACCACGTCGGCGTCCTGTTCGATCGACCCCGACTCGCGCAGGTCGGCCAGCACGGGCCGCTTGTCCTGGCGCATTTCGAGGTTTCGGGACAGCTGCGACAGGGCCACCACCGGGATATCGAGCTCGCGGGCGAGGACCTTCAATCCCCGGCTGATCTCCGACACCTCGACCTGGCGGTTCTCGGCCCGGCTCTTGGTGTGCCCGCTCATGAGCTGGAGGTAGTCGACGACGACGAGGCCGAGACCCTCGCGCGCCTTGAGGCGGCGCGCCTTGGCCCTGATCTCCATGACGGTGAGGTTGGGGTTGTCGTCGATGTAGATGGGCGCCTCACCGAGACGTCCGATGGCGTCGGAGATCTTGGGCCAGTCCGACTCGAGCAGGCGGCCGTTGCGCATGCGGGTGGCGTCGACGTGTGCTTCGGAGCACAGGAGTCGCTGCGTGAGCTCGAGATGGCTCATCTCGAGGGAGAACACGAGCACCGGGACCCGGGCGTGCACCGCCGCGTGCTGGGCGATGCCGAGCGCGAAGCTCGTCTTGCCCATGGCGGGGCGGGCCCCGACGATGACGAGGTTCGACTTCTGCAGGCCGGCCAGACGCTCGTCGAGATCGCCGTAGCCGGTGGGGACACCGGTGATGGTGTCGCCGCGCTCGAAGAGGTTCTCGAGATGGTCGAGACTCGCCGCGAGCAGTTCCCGCAGCGGTGCCATGGTGTCCACGACGCGGCGTTGCGCCACCTCGAACACCATGGCTTCGGCGCGGTCGATCACTTCCGACACGTCCTCGGGGAGGCTGAAGCCGAGCTCGGCGATCTCGCCCGACACCACGATGAGACGGCGCAACAGCGCGTGCTCTTCGACGATGTGCGCGTAGTGCGACGCGTTCGCCGTCGACGGGGTGTTCACCTGCAGCGAGATCAGGACCGACGCGTCACCCACGGCGTCGAGCAGTCCCGAGCGACGTAGCTCGTCGGCGACGGTGACGGGGTCGGCGGGCTCACCGCGCGTATAGAGGGCGGTGACCGCGGCGAAGACGTGGCCGTGGGCGGGCTTGTAGAAGTCCTCGGCCACGCAGCACTCCAGCGCGGCGGCGATGGCATCGCGCGACAGGAGCATGGCCCCGAGCAGCGACTCCTCGGCGTCGAGGTTGTGCGGTGGGACGCGGCCTCCGACGGGGTGGAGCCGGCGGACGGGTGCTTCTTCGTAGGGCTGCGCCATGGTCCTCTAACCCTGGCCTACACGGCCTGTGGGGAACGAGAGGCCAACCCTGCGAATTCAACGTGGACAACCGGGCAAATGCGGTGGACAACGGTGTGGACGACAGGCGGATCGTGACGGACCCCCTGGGGATAACCGGGAGGCACGGTCCACTGCGGGTGTCGTCGCACCCGGCCCAGCGTCGCGAACGGGTGTGACACCTCCGGCGCCGGGCGGCGCCGGGACGGTCAGGCGCCGGCGACGACCTCGACGGTCAGCTCGGCGTCCACATCGGCGTGGAGCCGGACGATCACCACATGGGTGCCCACCGACTTGAGCGGCTCGGCGAGCTGGATCTTGCGACGGTCGAGCACGGCACCGGTCTGGGCCTCGACGGCGTCGGCGATGTCGGTGGTCGTCACCGATCCGAACAGACGCCCCTCGGCCCCGGCGCGTGCCGTGACGGTGACAGGCTTTGCGCTCAGCGCGTCGGCGACGGTCTGCGCCGATTCCCTGTCCTGGGCGTCGCGCAGGGCGCGCGACTTGCGCATCGCCGCGGCCTGGGCCTCGATGCCGTCGCCGGCGACCAGCGCGCTGCCCGTCGGGAACAGGTAGTTGCGGGCGAAGCCCTTCGCTACGTCGACGATGTCGCCCTTCTTCCCCACACCGGAGATGTCACTACGAAGCAGGACCTTCATGACCGACCACCCCTGGTTGCGCCCGCCATCTCGAGGGGCTCCGACGTTGTTGGTTCGTTCGACCGGTCACGACCGTGACGCGGTGTGGCGCTCTTCTTGTCGCCCCTCGGCAGGAGCACGAGCTCGCGCGCCGTCTTGATGGCGACCGAAACCTCACCCTGGTGACGGACGCAGGTGCCCGTGGCGGCGCGGGCACGGATCTTGCCCCGTTCGCTCAGGTAGCTGCGCAGCAGGGTGACGTTCTTGTAGTCGACCCACTCCACCTTGTCCCGACACAGCGCGCACGGATTGTGCACGGGGCGCAGCGTGCGCCGGGCCGGGGGCTTGGCATGACGGCGGGACGATCGTTCGGCACTACCAGCCATCGCTCAGAAAGGCTCCTCGTCGAAGCCGTAGCCGGCGCCACCGCCGGCGCCCTGGTTGGCGGGCTGGCGGTCCGAGCCGCCACCACCGCTGCGCGGGGGGGCGCCTTCACCGGGGCCGCGGCGCTCGTTCTTGGTCACCTGAGCGGTGGCCCAGCGCAGGCTGGGGCCGATCTCGTCGGCCACGATCTCGACCTTGGAGCGCTTGTCGCCGTCCTGGGTCTCCCACGAGCGTTGCTCGAGGCGGCCGGTGACGATCACCCGCGAGCCGCGGGCCAGGCTCTCCGAGGCGTTCTCGGCCATCTCCCGCCAGCACACGACGTCGAAGAACGACGTGGCCTCCTCCCATTCCTGGGTCTGGCGGTTCTGCCAGCGCCGGTTGACCGCCACCCCGAAGGTGGCCGTGGCCTGCCCGGTGGGCGTGAAGCGAAGCTCGGGGTCGCGGGTGATGTTGCCCACGATCGAGATGTTGTTGCCGTTCGCCATGTCTCTTCCTCCTCCGCTGCCGGCTCAGCCGGCGCTGCGGGCCGCGTCCCCGGCCGGCACCTTGGCCTGGGCCGGAGCCTTGGACCGTGCCCTGCCGGCGACCTTCTCCGGCACCCGGATGATCTTGTGGCGCATGACCTCGTCGGCCAGCACCAGGAACCGGTCGAGTTCGGCCGACGCCTTGGGTTCGGCGGTGAACTCCGCCACCACGTAATAACCCTCGCGCTTCTTGTTCATCTCGTAGGCGAGGGTGCGGCGTCCCCAGCGGTCGACGGTCCCCGTCGTGCCTCCGTTGGTGCGCACCACCTCGAGCGCCTTGTCCAGGGCCCCCTGGATAGCCGCCTCCTCGACCTCTGGGTCGAAGATGATCATCGTTTCGTACGGCCGCACGCGCGGCTCACCTCCCTCTGGACCCGAGCCACTCGGCGTACGGGGCTCCGCCCCCCGGCGGAGCAGGGTTCTGTCGGTCGGCCCGTCCCGGGTGGTGACCCGGTCCGTGACCAGCGGCCATGGTACCTGACGGGTGGGTCAGTGACCCCCGGGGCCCGGGTCGGCCGGCTGGTGGTAGCTCTCGGCGTCCGAGGGGAACGCCCCGGAACGGACGTCGTCGGCCCAGCTCGAGACCGACTCCACGGCGAGAGAGGCCAGGTCGGCGTACCTGCGGACGAATTTGGGCACCTTGCCCACGCCGAGGCCGAGCAGGTCGTGGAAGACCAGGACCTGGCCGTCGCACCCCGCCCCGGCGCCGATCCCGATGACGGGCACGTCGACCTCGGCGGTGAGCCGGGTCCCGACCACGTCGGGCACCCCTTCGAGCACGATGGCGAAGACCCCGGCCGCGACGATGGCCTTGGCCTCGTCGACCAGGGACTCGACCGCGGCGGCCTCTTTGGCCTGGACCTTGAAGCCGCCCATGGCGTGCACCGACTGGGGCGTGAGCCCCAGGTGGCCCATGACCGGGATCTCGGTGGCGACAAGGGCCTCGATCATCGGCACCCGGGCTCGTCCCCCCTCGAGCTTCACGGCCTCGGCGCCGGCGCGCACCAGGGTGGCGGCGTTGCGGATGGTGTCCTCGACCGACACGTGGTAACTCAGCCAGGGCATGTCCCCGATCACGAGGGCCCGGGGCGAGGCCCGTCCCACCGCGGCGACGTGATGGGCCATGACCCCGATGTCCACCTGCAGGGTGTCGGCCAGACCCAGCACGTTGTTGGCCACCGAGTCGCCCACCAGGATCATGTCCACCCCGGCGGCGTCGGCGATACGGGCCCCGGGGGTGTCGTAGGCGGTCAGCATGACCAGGGCCGGGACGTCGCGCCCCCGTTTGCGCGAACGGACCTCGGGGACCGTGACCTTGGGTGTCATGTGAGGCCTCCTTGCCGTCCAGCGCACGGTGGCTGCCGGCGGCGTCGGGACCGGGTGGTACGTCCCAGTGTACCGTTCCGCGGTGGCTAGGAATGGGTCGTCACCAGGGGCGACGTGCGAAAGCTGCGGCGAGGCCGACGGCCCCTTCGAGGCGGTGCACCGCGTCTACCTCGAGGCCGACGAGGACGGCAGACTGCGCCCCTCGGAGACCATGCCCGAGGTCGAGCAGTGGTGCCCGGCCTGTCGCGCCGTCTACCCCAATGAGCCGGCCCGGGACTGATCTGGTGGTCCGATCCACCTCGGTCTTCGATTACCGCGGCCGCTTCGGCTTCGACGTCCCACCTGAGGCGATCTGGAGCACGATCGAGCACGCCGAGCGGTTCGAGTCCTGGTGGGCGTGGTTGCGGGAGTTCCGCCTCGACGGGCCCGGCCTGGTGGAAGGGTCGGTGCTCTCCGGCGTGGTGTCCCCGCCCGTTCCCTACACCATGCGGATCCGCGTGGTGCTCGGGCACTGCGTCCGCCCCGAGCACATCGACGCCACCGTGCACGGCGACCTCGAGGGCGAGGCCCGCCTCGTGCTCGTGTCGACAGATCCGGGCACCGTCGCCGAGGTGTCGTGGACCGTCGAGATGAAACAGCGGCCCATGCGCCTCGCGGCTCGGGTGGGGTATCCCCTGTTGCGATGGGGTCACGATCGCGTCGTCGACGCCACCGTCTCGGGCTATCGCCGCCATCTCGACGCCGAGTTCGGAAACGGCGGCGGCCCCACGCCGTGACACCGCGTTGACGACCGCATGACGACCGCAACGACTAGGAGGACACCATGACCGAACGTCTGGATGGCACCGTGGCCCTCGTGACCGGGGCCTCGAGCGGCATCGGCGCCGCCGCGGCCGCGTCGCTGGCCGCCCAGGGCGCGGCCGTGGCGCTGGCGGCGCGCCGCAAGGACCGGCTCGACGCCCTCGCCGCCGACATCCGCGCCAACGGTGGCCGCGCCGTGGTGATCGAGGCCGACGTCACCGACGAGCACCAGGCCACCAACACCGTGAAGCAGACCGTGGCCGAGCTCGGTCGCCTCGACACGCTCGTGAACAACGCCGGGGTCATGCTCCTGGGCCCGGCGTTGGACGCGCCCCTGACGGAGTGGCAGCGGATGGTGGAGCTCAACGTGCTGGGGCTCGTCTACTGCGCGCACGCCGCCCTCCCGCATCTCCTCAGCGCGGCGGAGGACAGCCCGCGCCGCGTGGCCGACATGGTGAACATCAGCTCGGTGGCGGGGCGTGTGGCGCGCAGCGGCAGTGCCGTCTACAACCTCACCAAACATGGCGTCGGCGCCTTCAGCGAGGGGCTGCGCCAGGAGGTCACCGAGCGGCACGTGCGCATCTCGTTGGTCGAGCCGGGCGCGACGTCGACCGAGCTCGCCTCGCACAACCGCCCCGAGGTCCTCGAGGCCATGCGGCCCCGCTTCGCCGGGGTGGAACGGTTGGAGGCCGACGACATCGCCGACGCCATCACCTACATCGTGACGAGGCCCCGGCGCGTGGCGGTGAACGAGATCCTCATCCGCCCCACCGAGCAACCGCAGTAGCGCGTCCCGGCGCCGGCGCCGGCGCCGACCCGGCCCAGGGCGTCAGGCTTTGATCGCCCGTCCGCGTTCGATCGCGTTCAGCCTTTGATGACGTTGTGGACGGTGGCCACCATGGGCTCGTTCAGGGTGACGCCGGCTTCGGCCAGGATCGGGACGAGGGTCTCGCCGAAGGCCTCGAACTCCTTCTGGGACTCCCAGATGTCGAAGACCTGGATCTCGCCGTCGGACTCCAGGGCAACGTGGAGGGTGCGCCCCTTGGGGGATCCGGCGCCGGCGGCCTCGAGCTTCTTGAGGACCGAGGCGTACTTTTCCGGC
>Ga0209415_10019346_pt1 | contig 10671 bp, 14 predicted proteins | sample PeaSoiSIISIP2007_FD_187696 | JGI IMG/M metagenome (GOLD analysis project Ga0209415, IMG submission 187696) | Peat soil microbial communities from Weissenstadt, Germany - SII-SIP-2007 (SPAdes) (version 2) | ecosystem: Environmental > Terrestrial > Soil > Wetlands > Peat | place: Germany... | reverse complement strand
TGAGCTTGTAGCCGGCGGCCGCGAGTGCCGGCGGCAGGCCGAGCTTGGCGTCGCCCCAGGCGTTGCCGTCGGCATCGTTGGGGAACAGGCCGCCGACCACCTTGTTGGTTGGTGCCTGATCCCACAGCGCCAGGAAGGCGCCGATCACATCCTCCAGGCCCCAGAAGAAATGATAGGTCCAGGTGAAGCCCTTCCGGGGGTCGCCGTTGCGGCCGAAGAAGTAGGGCTGCCACGGGCAGTTGGTGGTGATGCACGGCACCTCGTTGACCTCGGCCTGGTCGGCCACCGGATTGGTGGTGTCGGGCGTCGCCGAGGCGACGATGAGATCGACCTTGTCGCCGAGGATCAGCTCGGACGCCACTTCCGCGGCGCGGTTGCCGCTCGACTGGCTGTCCTTCGAGATGATCTGCACCGGATAGGTTCGCCCGCCGCTCTGCAGCCCGCTGCCGATCAGCGCGCGCACCTGGTCGAGGATGAAATTGTCCGCCTCGCCGAAGCCCGCGAGCGGGCCGGTGCGCGGGCTGACATGGCCGATCTTGATGGCGCGGCTCTGCGCGTTGGCCGGGATGATGCTCAGCACCGCGGGCGCCGCCAGCGCCCCGATGCCGGCTTTCACCACGCTGCGGCGCGTGACCGAAGATGCGCGGCCTATGAATGGCATTCGATCACCTGCAGACATTTCAACCTCCGTTGTTGCCCGACGAAACCAAGTCCAAGCCCGTAAGCCCGTAGGGTGGGCAAAGGCGCGTGGCACGATGCCGATTGGACAACGGTGCTCGCGCGCCTTTGCCCACGCGGTCGAAGCTCTCGGCACCCGCCGACAGCGTGGGCAAAGGCGGGAAAGACCGATCGTCCCCTCGCATGCCGTGCCACGCGCCTTTGCCCACCCTACAGGTCATCATCATCGGCTCTCCCGTGCGGCCTTGAGGTGCCGGAGCACGCGGGCGCGCAGTTCGGCCTGTTGCTCTGCCGTCCAGGCGCGAAAGCCTTCGCCGGACTTCATGCCGAGCTTTTTCTGCGCGACGAGCTTTTCCAGATAAGGCGACGGGCCGGGGCGCGAGTCGATCGCCGGCAGTACGGTCTGGTGGATCGCGAGCGTGAGATCGGTGCCGACGAGGTCGGCGTTCTCCAGCGGGCCGAGCACGCCGAGCCTGCGGCCGAACGCCGCCTTGACCACGGTGTCGACGGTCGCGGCGTCGCAGATGTCGTTCTCAACGAGCGAGATCGCCTCGCGCCACAACGCATGCTGCAGCCGGTTGCCGACGAAGCCCGGCACGTCCTTTTTCACATGCACCGGCGTCTTGCCGATCTCGGCATGGAGCTTCATGGTGAGGTCGATCGCGGCCGGCGCCGTCCATCGCGTGCCGATCACCTCGACCAGCGGCACCAGGTAGGGCGGGTTCCACCAATGGGTGCCGAGCGCGCGGGCGCGGTTCTCGAGCCGGCCCATGATGGCGGTGATCGGGATCACCGAGGTGTTGCTGGCGAAGATCGCGTTGCGGCGTGCGGCGCGCTCGATGTCGGCGAACAGCCGCTGCTTGACGCCGAGATCCTCGCGCACCGCCTCGACGATGAAATCTGCCTCCCCCACGGTCTCGGCGAGCTCGGCGCAGGCGCGCACCCGCTCGACCGCTTTCACGTCGTCGCCGAGCTCCTTGAGATTAGTGAGGATGCGGTCCTTCGCGTTGGCGAGCGTCGGCGCGTGGGCATCCGTGATGGTGACGTCGTGGCCGGCGAGCGCAAACACCTGGGCGATGCCGTGGCCCATCAGGCCGGCGCCGATCACCGCAACGCGAATCTTCGCCATGGGTTACCCCGCCGTATAGCCGCCGTCAGCGTAGAGGATGTGGCCGGTGTAGAAGTCCGACGCCCGCGAGGCGAGGAACAGCAACGGTCCGGCAAGATCGGACGGCTCGCCGAGCCGGCCCTTCGGCACGCGGGCGAGGAAGCCCTTGCGCACGTCGCGGGCGCGGTCGGTGTCCTCGTACATCCATGCCGTCAGCGGCGAGCGGAACACCGTCGGCCCCAGCGCATTGACGGTGATGCCGGTCTCGCCGAGCTCGCAGCCCAGCGCCTTGGTGATGCCGTCGACCGCCGACTTCGAGGCGCAGTAGGCCGTGTAGCCGGCTGGATGGCCGAGCAGCCCGCGCGCCGACGAGGTGAGGATCACCTTGCCGCCGGAGCCTTTGCCCTCCTTTGCCTGCTTGAGCATCTGCCGCGTCGCCGCGCGCGCCATCAACCAGGACTGGGTGACGTTCGCATCCATCACGTCGAGGAAATCTTCCGGCTTCTGGTCGACGATCTTCGACACCTTGTTCAGGCCCGACGCGACGACGAGAATGTCGACGCCGCCGAACCTCGTTACCGCTGCCGCGACGATGGCGTCGCAGTTCGCCTCGGACGAAGGTCGCTTGGTGACGATCTCGGCTTTGCCGCCCAGCGCCTCGCATTCGGCCGCGACCTTTTTTAGTTCCTCGATCTTGCTCGCCGCCAGCACCACGTTGGCGCCAGCGCCCGCGAGCACTTTCGAGGCCAGCGCCCCGAACGCGCCGGACGCCCCGGTCACGATCGCGGTCTTGCCGCGGATGTCGAACAGCGAGGTGGGGTTTTTCAGGAAATCGTCGGACATACGAGTTTTCCTCGGGCTATGAGACTGCATTCCGATGCGGTCCGGCAGGCCATCGTAATCGGGTATAGTGAGGGGCCGGAACAGCGCGCAAGCCGCACGCAAGCCATTGGAGAGCTGGGGGCCAAATGCAGATACGCAGCATAACGCCTGTCACCTGCGCTGCCATCGCGATATTTGCGGCAGCGCTCGCCACGAATGCCTATCCGCAGGAAGCAAGATGGTCGCTTCAACCGTTCGTCGCGCCATTTCCCTGCGGTTCGGTCCAGCTCGACGGCAACAGCATGGTCTTTCTCAAGACCATGGTGATCGTTTGCAACGGCAACCCGATCGAGGAAATGCCCGCGGGGAGCTACCTCGGAATCAACATAGTGTGCACTGGGTCGGGCGCGATAGAGCATCACGGGTTCGATGAAAGGGGTGGTCTGTTCGATGTTGCGCGCCGCTCGTGCTCGCGTAGCGAGCGCCGCTCGCCGCGAGCGCGAAGATAGCGCCTATTTCACCGGCGCGACCGCGACCGCGATCGTGCAGACTTCGTTGCTGCGATTGATGATCTCGCGGCTCTCGTTGGGACCGATATAACAGCTGTCGCCCTGCCGGACGATCGTCTCCTTGCCGCCGGCGATCACCGTCAGCTCGCCGGCCAGCACGTAATAGATCTTCTCTGGCGGTGACGCATCGGGACCGGCACCGCCGCCAGGCAGGAAATGCGAGATGCCGAAGACAAGCGTCTGCGCGCCGCCCGTTTCGGCACCGAACACGCGCAACGACTTGTAATCGCGATGGTTCGGCGCCTCGTAGGGCTTGGCTTCGGATAGTTTCCGCACGATCATCAGAAGTTCTCCCCTTTTTCGATGCGGTAGGCCCCCTTGGGGTCGCAGATCGCGACCAGCCGGATGATGCAGCCGTCGCCGCGGTCCCAGTTCCACGGGAAGAACGCGAAGGTGCAGCGCCGCCCCGTCACCTTGTCGATGTCGCCGCCGACATTCTCGATGCCGAGAATGCCGTTCTTGAACAGAATCTTGTGCACCGGTTCCCATTCGGGAAAATCGTCCTTCCAGTCGCGCCCGCCCGACCACGCCTTGTACTCCTCGGCGAGATGCGGATGCAGCGGCCCGTTGCGCTGCGGCCCGATCGCGGTCGCGAGCGGATGATCGTTGGCCTGGGTGTCGTGGCCGACCACCTTGACCTTCTTCTCCACGAACCACTTGCCGGCCGACGGCACGAAGCCGGGCGCGCGGCAGAAATAGTCCTCGGAGTCCTCGTAGAGCTTGTGCCAGCCGGTGTTGACGATGACGACGTCGCGCGGCCGCACGATCTTGCCGGCGGCCTTCTCGAGATCGTCATAGGTGATCGGCTCCCATTTCTTCTTGGGGATCGACACCGCGATGCCGGAGCCGAAGAAATGTGGCAGCGGCACCTCGTCTATGAAGGGCGTGCCCTGGATCACGTGGGCCGGCGCGTCGATATGGGTGGTGTTGTGCATCGAGGTGGTGATGCGCTGGGACAGCACGCCGGACTTCGCCATGTAGTGGATACGCTCGATCTTGACGTCCTCGAAATACGGCCAGTTGGGCGACTGATAACCGAACCGGTGGGACAGGTTGTAGAACTGCAGCCCCATCGTGTTGTCGAGGTTCTCCTCGAAGCGCACGCCCCTGATCTTCTTCGCCACGTCAGCCTCCCTGCGTATCGGCCCCGAGGGCTCGGCTTTTGAGCTTGTACCGCAATGCGGTACATCTGTATTGAATGACGGATACTGACTCAAGCGCGCCATCCGGTCAAATCGCGGCCGCGCCCGCGCGAGCGACGTCACCCCACCATCGCGTTGAGGTGCTCCTCCAATTCCTGCTTGGTGGCGAGCAGCCGCTCACGGATCAACTGCTCGCGGTCGTAGAACCTCTGGCTCGGCACCGGCACCGAGATCGCCACGTAGTTGCCGTGCGAGTCGCGCAGCGCCACGCCGGCGGCGCAGATCCCGAGCGTATGCTCCTCGCGGTCGAACGCGATGCCCTGCTTGCGCACGGCTTTCAGCTCGCGCAGCAGCGCATCGATCCGCGTCAAGGTGTTGGGCGTTCGCGACTCGAACGTCGCACCGATCAGCGGCTCGACCACGGCGGCGTCGCATTTGGCGAGATAGGCCTTGCCGTTCGCGGTGCAGTAGAGCGGGAAGGATTCCCCGACCGCCGAAACGGTGCGCAGCCGCTGGGAGCCGATCACCTGGTCGATGAACACCAGGTGATCCTTCTTCACCACCGAGAGGTCGACGGTCTCGCGCAGCTCGCGCGACAGGCCGACGATGAAGGGCCGGGCGAGGTCGACGAAATCGGTGCGCACCGAGGAGGCCAGCCGCAGGATGGTGGGGCCCAGCCGGACGCGCCCGTTGGGTGTCGCCGCGATCACGATCTTTTCGGTCTGCAACGCGGCGACGATGCGCTGCACGGTCGAGCGGGCGAGGTTCGCGCGCTGTGCGATCTCGCCGAGCGAGAGCCCGTGCCGCTCATCCTCGAGCGCGCGCAGGATCGCGGCCGCGCGGGCGATCACCTGAACCTGGCTCTTGTCGTTGGGTGCAGAACGTTCGGCCCGGTGCATCAGTGGCTTCCTCCATCGTTCACTTGTAGGGCAGCCCGTACAATGATACATCGCGCCCGACATACGGTGCAAAAGAAAACCAGATGGTCAAGAAAATCGCGCTCGAAGAACATTTCCTGTCCCCGGGCTTCGAAGACTACTGGAAGACCACGGCGGGCGAGATCGCGCCTGAAATCTATCGGCAGGCGGTGGTGCGGCTCGCCGAGTTCGGCGACCGGCGCCTCGCCGTGATGGATCGCGGCGGCATCGAGCGCGCCGTGCTCTCCATCGCGGGCCCCGGCGTGCAGATCGAGCGCGATACCGCGACGGCGGTGCGCCGCGCCCGGGAATCGAACGATTTCCTCGCCGGCGAGATCGAGAAGCGTCCCGACCGCTATTCGGGCTTCGCTCACCTCGCCATGCAGGACGGCAAGGCCGCGGCCGACGAGCTGGAGCGCGCCATGCGCGAGCTCGGCTTCGTCGGCGCCATGATCAACGGCCACACCAACGGGCAGTATCTCGACCACCCCTCGCTCTATCCGTTCTGGGAACGCGCCGAGGCGTTCGGCGCCGTGATCTATCTGCATCCGGCCGATCCGCCGTCGACCATGCCGGTGCTCGAGGGCACCTACGGCCTCAAGCGGGCCACCTGGGAGTGGGGCGTCGAGACCGGCTCGCACGCACTGCGCCTGGTGTTCGGCGGCCACTTCGACCGCTTCCCGCGCGCCACTCTGGCGCTCGGCCACCTCGGCGAGATGATGCCCTATTTGCTGTGGCGGTTCGACAGCCGCGCCGCATTCTATGCGGTGAAGCTCGCCCGCAAGCCGTCCGACTACATCCGGGCGAACATCGTGATGACGGTTTCCGGCATGTTCTCGGCCGAGCCGCTCGACTGCGCCATCAGCGCAGTGGGGCACGAGCGCATCATGTTCGCGACCGACTATCCGTTCGAGCCGGCGGACGAGGCGAGCGAATTCATCGACCACGTGCCGCTCGCCGAGAGCGTCCGCGCGGACATCTGTCGCAACAACGCTGCGCGCCTGCTGCGGCTGCCGGGGCCGACATAGCGGCCGTGCGGGCCGCTACCCACCGATGAAGATTTCGATGCCCAGCATCGAGAGCCACAGCAGTGCGAACGACACCGCTGTGATCTTTGCGATCTTGACCCCGCTCATGGCGCGCTCACTCGTTCCAGTAGCGTTGCAAGCAGAGCAGGCACGTCGACAGGAAGCCCGAGATTGTGTGCTTGTTAGCCATTCGCCATCCCCTTATGCCGTGCTTTGGTGGAGCTTTTCTGGGCGCTGGTCGGTGAAGGCGAGACGAACGGATACGGCGAAGAGATCGTGAATCGGGCCGATGGTTAGCGCCGGCTGAGGCGAGATGGTTGCCGGTCAGTGAAGCGCCCCACTCCGGGCGCCGGGCTCATGCGAGCGGTTTCGCGGACACTGCGCGAGCGCACAGTGGTTGCGCGAATGCAACAGGTGCCGAGAATCTGTGATTTTTCGGCGCTTTATCGATCACCGTTGCGGGGATGCGACAGCCACGACGCACATCCTCCGGTAAGGTGGCCATAGCTGAGATGCCACAAGCGGTCCGAGGGAGATCATGTTCGCGCACGTTTTGGCCGATGGCCGGCTGTTGGGGTTCGATCCGTTGGACTGGTCGATGCTGCTCGGAGGCGTGTTCGCGATCGGCAGCTTGCTGATCGTGCTTCTGTAGCGCGCGGCGGATAAGGGCTGCCGCGAGCCGCCGCCGTGGATTCCGGCGGCATTCAGATGCATTCAAACACCAGTTCCCCGCCTGCCTCCGGGCGGGTGGCGAGCGATCGCGCCGTGCGGCCATATTTTGCGCAGTGGGCGCGTGACAACTGAGTCGCCTGCTCCGCCGTAATGCCGGCGAGGGGAACCGCCCCGCCAACTTCGCTGCCGGAAACCTTCGGCATTGCCGGCCCGACACAAGCGGAGAGCGCGAGCGATGTGGCGCATGCCATCGCGCGCAGCACCGTAGGCGGCGGTCGCCACAAATTCGCCTTGCGGAATTGAACGCTCCCGGCCGCCGCTCCTGCGAGCGCGGCTCCTCCCCCACTGTCCCTTTGCACTAACGCCCCCACCCCATCAAAGAGAACATCAGCTTCATGCCTGCAATCGATGAATTTATCCGGGCCGGCTCGCGGCAATATTGTGTCGGCAGTTCCCATTCGGTGCGGCCCGCGGTAAGCTGTCATTCCAACAGGGCATCGAGCATGCGACGTCGCGACTTCATCGCGGGGTTCGGAGGAGCGGCCGCAGCGTGGCCGCTCGCGGCGCGCGCGCAAGCGCCGGCGCCGGCGATGCCGGTGATCGCGCTGGTCAGCGCGGCGGCGCTCGACGAGGTCTACACGCGTTATCTGGTTGCCTGGCGCAGCGGTCTCGCTCAATTGGGCTATGTGGAGGACAAGAACGTCTCCATCGAATACCACTGGCTGGAGGGGCGATACGATCGCCTCCCGGCGCTGATGACCGACCTGGCCAGCCGTGGCGTCGCGGTGATCTCCTCGCCCGGCGGCAGCGCCGGGGCGGTCGCCGCCAAGACTGCGACTGCGACGATACCGGTCGTGTTCGGCGTCGGCGACGACCCGGTCAGGCTCGGTCTGGTGGCGAGCCTGGCTCGGCCGGGCGGCAACGCCACCGGGATAAACTACTTCTCGAACGAAGTGGTGCCGCGGCGGGTCGGGTTGCTGTCGGCGCTGGTGCCCGCGGCCAAGCGTCTGGCCGTGCTCATCAATCCGCGAAACCCCGTGAGCGGCGAGGTGACGTTGCGGGATGTGCAGGATGCCGCGCGCGCGCTCAAGTGGCCGGTCGACGTCCACAAGGCCGGCACCAGGGACGAGATCGAGGCGGCCTTCAATGCCATGGAGAACGACGGGATCGACGCGCTCTTCATCGCGCCCGACTCTTACTTCAACAGCCGGCGCTACCAGTTTGCGTCGCTCTCCATGCAACATGAGATCGCGGCGTGCTATTCGGACCGCGATTTTGTCGAGGCCGGCGGGTTGATGAGCTACGGCACCGATGTCGCCGACATGTGGCAACAGGTCGGCATCTATACGGGCCGCATCCTCAAGGGCGCCAATCCCGCCGATGTGCCGGTTGCGCAGGCGACCAAGTTCATATTCGCCCTCAACATGAAGACCGCAAAGGCGCTCGACATCAAGGTGCCGCCGATCACGCGCGCGCAGGCCAATGTCGTGATCGAGTGACGGCGGCCTCGCCGGCGTGTCATGCTACGGCCCGAACGCCACCGCATGCATGATCCGCCCCGGCAGGAACGTGAACGCGCCGGCGACCAGCAGCGCGCCGATGAAGAGGCCCACCATGTTGTTGCGATGCCGGGCGACCGCGTGCCGGTGGGCGTGCCACACCGCGATCGGAAGCATGATCAGGGTGAAGATCGCCAGCAGGTGGATCGGGCTCCAAGGCCCCCACAGCCTGATCTCGTGGATGAAGAAGGCGCTCACCGCGACCACGGTCATGAGGGCGACCCAGATCCAGCCGACGGTGCGGTGCGGCAGCGTTCCCTTGGGGGCGGCGAACTGCACGAGGCCCAGCCCGAACGCCGTCATCGCCGCGAAGGCGTGAAACTGGATGGCCGGTGAGGCGTTCAGCAGTGGTGCGAGGCTCACGATAGGTTCCTCCCGCTGAACCAGCCACTTCCCATGACTGAGCGCAATTGCGATTTGTCGATCGATTCATGGTCGCTCATGTGGCTCTCCTTCCTGATCTGTCGTCCACGGCGCGAAATGTAGAGCAAGGCGAATTTCCATGGTTTGTCCGTCGCGTAAAGTTTTGTAAAGACACCCATGTGTCCACCTCGCGTTTCGGGCTTGCGGCCGGCCCGAAATGAACGGGTGCACGCTTTCTTCACATTGCTCCGGGCATTATGGTGCCCCCCTTTCGATTCGGAGCCCGTCGTCCATGAAGGTCTGGTTCCTGCCCGCGTTGGCGCTGTCGGGGCTCGCGGCTGCCGCCGTATCGGGCTGCACGACCGATAGCGGGTCGGGGCAGCCGAGCTTCTATGCCAGCATGGCGGATGCCTCCGCGACGGTGGATGCCGCCGCCGCCGCCTCCATGATCTCCGGCTATCGCGGCAACAACGGTCTCGGCGCCGTCGCGGTCGATCCCGAGCTGATGCGCATGGCCATGGACCAGGCCCGCGTCATGGCGGCGAAGGACAAGCTCGACCACAGCGCCGGGCGCGACTTCAACAGCCGGCTCGCCTCATCGGGCTTCGATGCCAGGGTGGCGGTCGAGAACGTCGGCGCCGGCTACCATACGCTGGCGGAAGCGTTCTCCGGCTGGCGGGACTCCCCGTCCCACCGCGCCAACATGCTCAAGGGCGGCGTCAACCGCATGGGCATCGCCGCCGTTTATGCGCCGCAGTCCAAGTACAAGGTGTTCTGGGCGCTCATCATGGCGGCGAAGGATGAGGGCCGGGGCTGAGGGCGTCGCAGCGCATGACCCCGAAAAGTTGCAGACTTTTCGGAACCGGATCATGCGCAAAATCAAAGATGCAACGGAGGATCTCATGGGACGTTTCGGGGCGGTTTCGGTTGTGGTTCTGATCGGCGCGATGCCGGCGCTGGCGGCGGAGATGCCGTCCCGCAAGGCCGGCTTGTGGGAAGTCACCATGAGCTTCGAGAACCGCAACGTGCCGGGCCAGACCATCCAGCAGTGCATCGACGCCGCGACCGACCAGATGATGCAGTCGAGCGCGGGCCCGTTTGCCCAGCAGGCGTGCTCCAAGCGCGACGTGCAGCGGTCGGCGAGCGGGATCACCATCGATTCCACCTGCACGATCGGCGGCAAGACCGCGACGTCGCATTCGGAGGTGACCGGCAGCTTCGACAGCGCTTATACGATGAAGGTGACGTCGCAAAGCGAAGGCATGCCGGGCGGCAAGATGACCATGACGATGGGCGCCAAATGGCTCGGTCCCTGCACGGCCGACCAGAAGCCCGGCGACATGATCATGGGTAACGGCATGAAGATGAACATCCTCCAAATGCAGAAGCGCCTCCCCTCGCAGGGCGTTCTGCCACCGAGGTAGGGGAGCGCCGGCGTCTACCTGGGACCGCGGGCGTCCCGCCCGCTCTTTCTTGAAGTCATCGAAGGGCGGGCGGGATGCCCGCGGTCCCGGCGTCACCGCCACGTCACTCCGCGCCTCGTCGGCACCGACACATAGGCATGCCTTCGCCGCGCTCGAATGTCGGTACCGATAATGGTATAATTGGTCTTTCGATATTGGCCAACCGTGTCGAAGAGGAGGATCCGATGTTCAGGCATGCGGGAGACTTCACGAGAGGCGTTCTCGCCGGCGCGGTTTGCTTGGGCTGCTGCGTGAGCCTTGCGGCGATGGCCGAGAGCGCACCCCCCAATTTTGCGCCCGATCCAAGCATCGGGTGGTACGCGTATAATCGCATCTTTATCCCACCGGCG